>Ga0316189_10007349_pt1 | contig 10427 bp, 13 predicted proteins | sample LowCovwburrow_MG_FD_204930 | JGI IMG/M metagenome (GOLD analysis project Ga0316189, IMG submission 204930) | Coastal sediment microbial communities from Maine, United States - Lowes Cove worm burrow | ecosystem: Environmental > Aquatic > Marine > Coastal > Sediment | place: USA: Maine... | reverse complement strand
AGACGTTCCCAGTCCTCCCGTAAGTGTTGCCTGAGCACCACTGTTATGGCGAACGCTTATCCGCGCCCATGGTCCTGTACTTGGTATATCACCTTTGACGTTCTCGTAGAGCGCCGGATGGCCGGTTGTGTCCCAAGCTGTTTTGAACAGAGCCAGGATAGCATCGTTTGCTTGATCAAGTGTAGCACTCATCGTGTCACCGTCAAATAGTTCAGTACCACTGAACTCCCTGGTTTCAATACTCTGTTGTCAATGATTTTCCATATGGAAAGGTCTGTGTCTATAACTTCGTTGAACTCTGATAGGTCCAAAGCGGCCCCAGGCGATATCAACATTATTTGTTCGGCGCGCTTTAGCATATCTTCAGTCAAGTAGATAAGGCCCAGGCGAAGGGCAGACTGCGGTTCAACAAACACGGCGTCTACAACCAGAGTGCTGTCCGGCGTAACCCTTGGGTCTGCTGCACCTTGCCATGGCTTCGCGCTGTCCGCCAGTGTAGAGTTAAACTCAACAAGCGTGACTGAGCGACCATTCTCGGTGATGAGACGCTGGGTAGTCGTAATGAGTGCCGGAATGTCAACCACGGAAGACACTACCTCTCGGGAACAGGTACTGCTCAAGGAAGCGGTCGGCTGCAGGATAGATACCCAAGAGCGCCGCGATGCTGTCACCTTTCTGGTACTTGGTGTCGGTAACGATAGGTCCAACCCGTTCCAGCTTCTGTATCACGGTCCGGCCTGTCGCATCGACTGTGGGGTCGGCAAGTAGGGTCGCGGCCAGCGCGCGGCTGGCATACTCTGCGACTGCATTCTTAAGCAGCCCAGGAACACCGAGTACAACTTTGCCGTCCTGGTCGTATAGATACCGGCGCGGAAACGATAGCGGCTGCGCAAGGTCGAGGTCGTTACCGCCTGATAGCGTTGTAAAGCTCCAGGAGGCGTTTGTAACGGTGGTTGTTGTAGCGGTAGTATTGGCGTCCTCGCCAGCTGCTTCGGCCTGAGCGAGCATCGTAAGCCCGATAAACGCCACTGCAGCTGTATCGGGGTGTTCGGTTGTACCAATACCCACGACGACACCGTCTGGATCATCTGTATTGATGGCGGTGACTAGATTGTCCAGGCTTTCAGATATGGTGTCGCCTATGAGGACAGAGAATGCCCCGCCGATTGTGGTGTTGAAAGTGTAGACCGTGGAACCAATGGTCACCGTCTCGGTGTTCGCTGGTTGCTCCGTCAGCGTGAGCACGGACTGTGCACGCCCCTGGGCAAGATATTCCTTTTCCCCTTTGAAGCGCATGGCAAATCGTTGTTCAACATAATCTGTTGACTCAATGATGGCGGCCTGTTGTACAGCTGTCGTGGCAGCCGCCCAATCGGTTTCGCGACCACGGTCAGTCAGGTAGGTAAGGACTTCGGCAACAGTCATGTATGCGTTGGCTGAGCGAACCCCACTTCCGTCTTCAATGATAAATGCCATCTGTCTCTCCTATGCCTCTGGTATGGCAATGATGAATGCTTCACTGAACCCACTCAGGCCAGCTGCTGCATCCATGATAAATGCGTCACCGCCAGCGTCTTCAGCTGTTTCCACCTTGTAGCCGATGCCTGTACCACCGCGACCAGACGATGTCCGGTTGGGTGTGTCCGGCAGATAGTTCTGGCTATATTGGGTATTGGTTGTAAAGCCGGTCGGGTATGTAGCAACCCCAGGATTGTCCACCATACTCTCACGGCGAGCGTAAGCAATACAAGCCAACCAAGCATATGAGGCTTCACCAGGTGCTGGTGCATATAGGGGTGGTGTAAGGTCTGTCTTCGACACAGTTCCCATGAGGGGAGTACCAGCGCCGGAGATACGGAAACATTGACCAGAGTTGGCAGCACCACCAGCGGCAGCGACTGGGTCAACAACATCCGTGTCCGCTTCTGTACCATCTGCAATTTTGTAGATGATGTAGATTTGGTCACCTTCATACAACTCGGTCCAGCCAGTTGGTTCAGTGTGTGTTGTATAGGCAATACCTTCTGTCCAGAAGATATAGAGAAGAAGGTCTCCTGCGTCAGGCGTAACGCCCAAAGTGTAGGCCCAGGTAGCCGAAGTGTCTCCACCGTTGGTTTCCTTGTAGACTTCTTCGAAGACAAGTCCACCACTAGCGGCGGCGGCAGCGATACGAGCAAGACGTGCTTGACGAGATGCCCATAGGGCGTTCTGTCTCAAACGAGCAATGCCTTCCTCATCTTCAGGCAGTGCTCTTTTTGGGATAGGGCTGACCATGTGGTTTCCTTATCTTGCTGGCCGAGCCATTCCACGCGCAGTTTTGCGTGACAGAGCTTGGTCGAGTGGGGAAGCCCCAGATGTCTTGACGCCCAAAGCAGCAAGGACTTGGCCATGCTTTTCGTGGCGTTCCATCCGGATTTTGTTCTGGCCATCAATGTAGGCTTTACGACCTAGCATATCTTTGCGATGGTCATACTCATTCGAACCAGTCACATATGGAGAAAGTTGAGCCTGACGCCGAGCCAACTGCTTCAACTCTTTCTCCAGATCGTCTTTCTGAGAAGTGAGTTCGGCATAGCGAACATTGATCAGGTCGTACTCTTCCTGGTAGGCTTCACCCCGAGTTTTAACTTTAACTGGAGCAGCTTCTTCCACGGGAGGTTCGTCGTCGTTTTGAATAGACCCAACAGCCACGGGAGGTTCTTCGTCCTTTTCCTTGGCGTCTTCAATCTCACTCATAGCTTTCGCCTGGGCAATCTCGTCGTCGTCCGGTGCCATAGAGCGAATATTGTATGGCTCAGGCAACTCCATGTTCATGCGAGAGAACGTTGGGGCTTCGTTGATGAGTTGGGCGCGGGTGATAGTTTCGTCGCCGGCAAGCTGCTTTACAGCATCCATCATGGGGGAGCCATCGGCTGTCCAGAGGTTATCTTGCTCGGGGTCGAGTTGTGAAAGTGCTTGAAGAATGTTTGACATGGTTGTGCTCCTTATGCATTAATGTTGTGAGTAAACGGGACTTTCGCCCCGTTCACTATCAGTTATTAGTCGTCACCAAGAACGATGTACGCGATGTCGATAGAACCGGACAACGTGATCTCAACAGACGAGGCGTCTGTAATTTCAGCGGCGTCAATAAGCATGTTGAAGTTTACCTCCAACGAGCCATCGGTGTTATCGAACAGACCGCCAGCATCAGCGTGAGCCTCAGCCACACGTTGGGCCGCAACAACTTCTGAGGAAGCGATTGTGGTATCTTGAGAAGCGACAATGTCAACATCTGCGCCGGTTATGGTTGCGTCATCAGCGGCAGTAGTGCCGATACCGAAGTCACCAATCCAGTCGTCAGTCAAGTTGGCGTCAGAGCCTGAGCCGGCAAAGCCGACTGTTCCACCAACACCTACAAGAAGGATGTTACCTTGTGGGAAATCGTGGATTTGAACAGAGCCAAAACCAACACCCGCGCCTGCAGCAGAAACAGTGACAGTGAAATTAGACATGTCAATGGTATCTTTAACAATTGCGGCGACCGATTTGTTCTGCCGTTTTAGGGAGCGGGGGAAACCTTTACCCATCGGAGTTCTCCTTTCGAGAGAGGTTACAGTAATGGGGCCGAAGCCCCACCAATTAGAGCAAGAGTTCCGCTTCCATCGCGGTATACAAAGCAGTCATTCGCTTGTAGTAGTCAGCGTCCTTACTGCCGTTGAACTGGGCGATCATGTCTTCGAAGTCGTCGAGAACTTCACCCCAGGTATAAGAGCCACCACCCAGAGCAGTAGATGCTGTGAGAGTATTGGCGTTGTCGAGCAGCGTACGCGCTGCGTCGAAAAGAGCTTCTTGGTCTGCCATGTTGCATTCTCCAATTTAAAGAAATGAAGGAAGGTTGCGGGGCCGAAGCCCCGCGTTATCCTTATGCTTCGCGAGTTACCAAGCGAGCAAACTTGATTTGCTTCCGCTCAGGGAATACGCGGTCCCAAGAGCCAGCAGCACCAAGCATATTCGCATTCGCTGTATTGTCGGGTCCACCGTTTGCGGCTGTGCCTGTATAGGCATGACCAGAAGGATGGATAGCCCACTCAACGCGGTTGTAGAGAACTTCCTGTCCGCCACCGTTACCGGCTCCAGCTTTACGCTCGACCTCAGTTGGGACTTTAGGAGAGTTAACACCAAGCTGAACAGCACCAGAACCAAACAACCAAGTGTCATAAACACTACCTGTTGCGGGCATTCCGTCATCCACAATAACCTCACGGCCAAGGAATGTGGGAATGTTAACTTCACCACGGGCATCCGGGATAAAGTCAATCAGGTTATTCTTCTGCATGCGGGCATAAACAACAGAGTGTACGATGCAAGCAGTCAGGTCTTCCATGCTGTCACCCATAGTCACGGCAGCATCGATAAACGCTTCTGCAGAGAAGTTGGTAACACCGTCTACAAAACCGCCACCAGAGATGTCGTTGATGTAGTCAGAGCTATCGTTAGCCACGTTGTCGGCGATGACGCCGTTCTGTGTTGCAACGAAAGCAGCCTGAAGACGCCGTGTCCAGTAGTAAGCAACACGCTGTGCGATGCTGTCCATTGGGTCGGTTCCTGCCAGGGCAGTAGTCAAGTCCATGCTTGACCAGGATTTGTTACGGCTCAAGCGAACCCCAACTTCCTGGGATGTCTGCACTTTCGCAGGAAGCGGATCAAGTACGATAGTACCATCGCCTGCAACAGCAGGTGCTTCAAGAGAGAAGTGGGAGACGTCGTCAGAGATACGATCAGTATCATTGTCGAGGTCTTGCAGGGAGGGAACATTAAAGGTAAGTCCACCACCAGTCAAGAAACCGTCCATTGAAGGATTACGAACGGCGATGCCTGATTGTATGATGCGAGCTTTTTCCTCGGTGAGTTGCTGTGTATACGGAGTAAATATCTCCGGAACGACAACGTCAGAAATTTGTGTAGCTGGTCCAGTGGCCATGAGGGTCTCCTGTGTGCCAAAGTTAATTGAGATAACCTTCGCCGAGCGCCGTGGCTGGTTCTGGTATGATTAAAAAGAGGCGCTTTCCACCGTGTGAAGTTTGCGCGGATGATCATCATATAGCCCAGGGGACGCGAGGAGGCAAGTAGAAAATAAAAAGGCCCGCTCGTAGGCGGGCCTTTCGTATCGTTGCGAGTGGGCTTCCTAGGCTGCTGGAGCAGCTGGCTTGCCCCCACCAACAGTTGTACCGGCAGACTTTGCCAGGCGCTCGGCCTTGGCTGGGTCAGCACGAACAGCTGCACCTTGTTCAGTCAGGTTCCAGTCTTTGGCACTGAACGGGTTAGGGCCACCGCCGCCTGTGTCGCCGCTGCCACCTGCACCGCCGCCTTGATTAACAGGCCACCAGTGTGCACGTTTGTCCTGCATCTCGGTCAGCCAAACATCGGCTGTGATACCAGGAGTGACACCCACACCATCTTTAGTCACAATAGTACCGTCGATGTTTTCAAACACACGCTCGGAAAGCATGAGTACATCGTCGAGGGCACCAGGAATGACTTTGAGTTCAGTTGCAGCTTTGCGAACTGAGTCAGCGATTGTGCGATTGGTATTGCTGAGTTCAAACCCGACGATCTGGTCGCCCTGGGCTTTCATTGTCTCGTTGGCTTTGTCCAACTCTCGTTTGAGAGGAGTAACCATTGTGGCCACCTTGGCATCTACCAATTTGTCAACAGCTTCCTGGTCTACCTTGCCTTCACCGGCTGCAGCCTGGGCTGTTTCGAGAGAGACCTTGAGTTCCGCAATTTCATCTGCGTCCTTCTGGGCCTGGTCTGCGTCAAGGCTACCAAATTTAGAGAGTTTCTCTTTGGTTTCCTTGTGGTCCGTTCGTTCTTTGGTAAGACTTGTTTGGAGGCGGTCGATGTTGGCTTGGGTTTGTATACCCTCAACGCCAGTCAGTTCCCACTTCCCACCTTTCTCTGTATAGAGATCAGCATAACCCTCAGGAATTTCTTCCTGCTTTTCGTAGGTTGGTTTCAGTTTGGCCATGATGGCTCCTCTTCTTTCTGCCTACCGTGTAGGCGGTTGTCCAGCACCGTTGCTGGAATTCTTAACTGATACACGCCTCGAGACGGTCCCAGAATAATTGTCGGTTGAACGTTTTATCATAAGAACGTGAACCTGGTCGGGTTAGGTGGTAGAGCATATCGTCCATGCAGTCTGCTAATTCTTGAACGGTGGCTCCTTGACTTCCGACTATAACTTGTGGGCCGCCCATAGCGGCTATAAATTCGGCCTTCATTGTTTCTACTTCTAAACAGAGGAGCATGTCTTTCAGGGCTTTGTCTGCACCGAAGAGACCGGCCCCTCTGTTTATCCATATTTGTTTACACTTATACCGTGTCGAGAAACAGGCTTAGAGCGGTCAGCTCTGTCTGTACCAACGGACTGTTGGTCAAGATGTCCTGTATCGCGGTAGTGATGGCTTGGAGTTTAGCAAGTAGGGTCATAGGGCAGTTCCTTTGTTGGTGGAGGAGATTGGCTCCCCTCTACCATATTACTATGAGATAGACAATCAGTTTATAGGTGAAGGTCCAACGTAAGAATAACAACCAGGATGAACAAGCCGATTTGAGGCATGTAGTATTGTATGTTCATGCTATGATTTATCCTTGTTGCAGAATGCCCAAGCGTAAACGATGTTGTCGTCAGGGCTTGCAACTGGGACCAAGAACTTCCACGTCATGACGCAACGGTCCTTGCGATCTTGAAACCGTTCAATCTCGTCGATGGACACCATATTCATCGGAGGATAACCATACATCGCCAGGTCCATACAACCACTCTTCTTGTCGGTCATAACTTTTACATAGTTTTCCCGCCCGTGTTCGGGGTCTTGGATAGCTGCCTTAATATCTTCATAAGCAGGCACAGGCTTATTAGGGTCACCCTTCTTGGCCATACAGAAAGAATTGATAGGATAGGTCCCACCCGCCATTATAGATGATTTAGGCTCTTCGTCCACCACGTCGAGTGGGGTGTAACTTGCCGGTGTAGCTTTAGGGCAGATGCGCCAGGTGAAGCCGTACGGTTGCCCAGGGAGGTTGGTGACCTGGATATGTACATAGGATACACACAGTTGTTTATTGCCGCTCGTCATGAAGCGGTGCTTCTGGTACGATTTCAAATAGACGGCTTCGAAACTGGTTTCGCTCTTCTTGCACCCACTATCTTTGTCGGCGAACAAGGCGTCAAACTGCTTGAAGTCGTTATATTGAACGGCGTTCTTCAGGGTGCCATACCACTTCTTGTCGGGCTTGGTATAGTCGTCGGGGTCTGCTAGACAGAAAGCGCCAATCTGAATTGGCTCGCCCTTGTATGGGTTGTTGTAGGAGGCTTGGGCTGGGGCGATGTTCACCAGGACGGTAATGAACGCTGCCAGGGCAAAGCCGATGATTGCTGCTGCTATTTTATCTGAGGTCTTCATAGGTACTTCTCCGGATCAAGGCCAGCTGAAATAAATGCTTCGCGAGAGACTTTGGCCAAATCTCTGAGCGGTATCTCGTCCCCTGCTCGGTTAACGAACTTGGGAAGGTCTAACCCCCCTTCACGAAACAATTTGGCTCGAGTTGGTCCAAGAACATCGTTCTGGAAACTCTTGGATTGTCTTCCGAGCCATTGTTGGTACGTTACTTTTGCAGGTACAGTACCAGTTAGCTCTCGTAAACGGGCGCGCGCGAATGCATCATAAGCCTTTTTTGACCCGAAAGGCAAATCATCTCTATTTAGGACAGCTGGCTCACCTTCTCTTTTGGCCCATTCCCTAAGCAGACCTCGCTGGGTGACTGGGCGCTGGGGCCGCCTTCCTATCACCAGGCCGTTGACCACGGCGACCCGAAGGCTGCGGCAGTTGAAATGGAGAGGTGGGATAGGCCCAACCCCGATATTGTACAGGTTCCCATCCAGAGACGAACAAACTCGCGTTGTCCTGGCGTCCAGTGTAGCAACGTACAATTCCTTGGAGAACAGGGTGTTGTTCATTTCATAATAGGCTCTGCGAGCCTGGTTGGCGATGGCGTTGATCGCTGTCCGAGTAATGGTGCTTGCTTCTCTCCGCGTGATGGCTGTGGCTCCGTTCAGGCCGCGCGCTGCTTTAGTACCCACAACCCGCCGAGCTATGGTCTTGCTGTCTTCACCTTGTACAATACCTATCTTGATTTGATCTTCAATCCGGCGCAGGTCGGCTGCGGCAAATCCTTTAGACCATTCCTTGAGGCTGCGTCCTTCGAACGGCTTGGCGAGGGCCAGTTTGCGTAACAGGACAGCAGCGGGCAGGGATGTTTCCAGTACCGTTGGGTTCACCGTCTTCAACAGACCGTCTACAAGGGCCGGTTCGTTCTCGGCCATTTCCGTCAGTTCTTTGAGCCACAGCGCGTCGACCTTGTTCAGGGCCTTCTTGCGCATGTCCTTGACCTTCTTGAGAAGGGCGTTTAGTTTCTTAACATCTCGAGGTGAGTTCAATCCAGGCTTGGTACTGAGACCTTTGACGATCGCCGCTGATATCGCGGCTTCAGTCTTGTCTAGCAGCACAGCCGTATCCTTTTGAAGGGAGGCACTGTAACGGAGGAGACTGACTTGGTGGCGGATAAGTGCGTCGAAGAATGCTTCGTTGACAGTGTTGTTGGCCATACTATTTCCCTTTACCTACAGACTTGGTACACCCTCTGGTGGAACGTACATGTCCATCGCTATGGCCAGGGAGGTGGCCCCGCCACTGATATTCTCGATCTCTAGTAGATAGTCACCTGTGTTTAACACCCACTCCTCGAACGCTGACCCCTCACCACCACTGGCCTGTTTCTTCGAGCCAGCCGCGATATAGAACTCCATCAAGTTGGTTCCCTTGTCGGTCACGGTTGGGCCGGTGAAGAGAAGCACGTTGTTGGTCAGGGTACTGTAGCGATTGCGGTTTTTGAAGATGGCTGCCGTACCATCGTCACTCGAGATTGGGTCCTCCCACAGGTAGCCAATTGCGTCACCACCCACACTGCCATTCAGTCTGATATGCGCGGCCTCGCCGGATGGTATCCTGAGTAGCAGCTGCATGAAGGCATTGTCCGCCACTCCCTGTTCCACTCCCGAGTAGGTCCAGAGAACTCCCTGGTGAATACGGTGGTGAACCTGGTCTATAACCAGGGTCTCGTTCTTGAAACCTTTGCCGGTTGACATATCAGTGTCCTCTTTGTATGTGGGCGATGTCTTCGAGTATAACTTTTGTAGTGCGCTCGTCGCCGAAGGCTAGTCTGTAGCACCAGTGACAAGGTTCGAACGGAACATCTGTCTGTCTAGTTTCACAACGCTCCCTGCCGTGGCAAATAAAGATACAACCACTTCCCATTGCATGTCTTGCAAAGTTGATGGCCTCCTCCTGGGAAGAGACCTGCATGGTCTGGTCTTGTTCTTGCTCCTGCTCACTCATCGTTGCCTTCACCTTTATTGTTTTGACCTTCTGGCTTTTCCGCCTGAACGTCACCTTCTGGGTCTTCTTCGTCTTCTTGCTCACCACCGAAGGTAGCAGCCGCCAACGGCTCCTCTTCGTCAATGGCATCCAACTCTTCTTCTAGGGTCATCTCGCTGAGACCTTTGTCCTCCATCTGCTTGTGAATGGAGATCAAGGAGATCGGAGCGCCCATTGCCTTGGCTGTAGCCAACTCGACCAATTCTTTACCACCAAGTGTATCGTTAACAAAATCAAGGTTTGGAACAACCGTAACCTCTTCGGGATTGGCACCCATCCATATGGCGGCTTGCCTCAAGCACTGCTGGAGGCCATACGCGCCAACCTTGGCTACCTGGTTGAGGGTTGCAGTTCGGCCGACTACGCGGATGCGGAGGGCGTCCCCGCTCTCCTTGGAGCCAGAGCCGTTTTCAACCATATCACCGGCACGTTGACTTGCTTCGCGCTTATCGTTTTCAAGAGCCTGTCTCATTTCAGACAGTCCGGCGCTGTCGACACCAATAAATTTGGCGTCGCCCCCGAGCGGAAGCGAGATGGACGCTCCCGCCCCTGTGCGAATGACCATGTCTGGGTCGGACGCACCAATGGTAACCAGTGTGTCCTGGCCCTGCATGAATAGTGCCTGGCGATAGTCAGCTTCACCGCGATAAATGCCCAAGGCAAGGGCCGAGAGGCCCAAGAGGGGAGGCTTGTCCGGCTTCGAGCAGACATCTGACGAGTTGATGAACGTAAAAGGAATGAAGTCCAGAGTGCGGCCTCGCAGAGTAGGCTGCATAAATTGTGTATTCTCACTGAAGTTGTCGGAACCTTCGGTGAACAGCGCCACTTGGTATGGGCCGAATGCTTCGTTGGCTTCAATACCACCTAATACAAGCGCGCGATATTGTTCCGCGTGAACCCATTGAAGGTCCTTGCCACGTTTCTCACCGCTCTCGTCCAGGATAACCA
>Ga0316189_10007348_pt1 | contig 10427 bp, 6 predicted proteins | sample LowCovwburrow_MG_FD_204930 | JGI IMG/M metagenome (GOLD analysis project Ga0316189, IMG submission 204930) | Coastal sediment microbial communities from Maine, United States - Lowes Cove worm burrow | ecosystem: Environmental > Aquatic > Marine > Coastal > Sediment | place: USA: Maine... | reverse complement strand
AAACAGGGTCAAGGCAAAGGTCAGTGAGATCCGAGCCAGCTCCCCCATGGAGGGCAGTAAACGACCTTGAGCCGGGTTGTCGGTGTGGTCCTTCTGTTTGTCGAATAACATCAGCGGCAGGTAATACAGTCCGTTGAGGGCGCCCCAAATGACAAATGTCCAGTCGGCTCCGTGCCAAAGACCGCTGATGGTGAAAGTAATCAGAATATTGCGAGCGCGGGCCAAACGCCCGGCCCGACTGCCGCCGAGGGGGATATAGACATAATCCCGGAACCAACTGGAAAGAGAGATGTGCCAGCGGCGCCAAAACTCGGCGATATCGCGGGAGAAATAAGGAAAAGCGAAGTTGCGGCTAAGACGAAAGCCAAACAGGCGGGAGCAGCCGATAGCAATATCGGAATAACCGGAGAAATCGCAGTAGATTTGAAGGGCGAAGAAGAAAGCACCGAGAACCAGATGGGCAATGCCCAGCTCGGCGTAATCAGAAAAGATTGTATTAACGATTGGGGCCAGGTTATCGGCGATCACCACCTTTTTAACAAGACCCCATAACATCTGGCGCAGACCATCTGCGGCCAGATCTCCGTTAAAAGAGCGGCGCACTTCGAACTGAGGCAGCAGGCTTTTGGCCCGTTCGATTGGTCCGGCCACCAATTGCGGGAAAAAACTGACAAAAGCGAAGAAAGCGATGGGGTCTTTAGTCGGTTTTATCTTGTCGCGGTAAATGTCAATGGTGTAGCTAAGTGTTTGAAAGGTATAGAAGCTGATACCCACGGGCAAGATTACTTTTAGGGTCGGTAAGTTGGCTTGTAGTCCAAACGCCTCGATCAGCGTCACGAACGAATCGACAAAGAAACCATAGTACTTGAACAGGCCGAGCACGCCTAAATTCATGAGCAGACTGGCGGTGAGCCAGGCTTTGCGGGCCCGTTTGGAGTGCGCACCATTGAGATGGCTGCCAACCAGGAAATCTACCAGTGAGCTGGCAAAAATCAGGGACAGAAAGCGATAGTCCCACCAACCGTAGAACACATAGCTGGCAACCAGAAGGAAGATGTTTTGGGTGCGCAGGGAGCCCCGTTGCAATAGCCAATACACGATAAAAACAAGGGGCAGGAACAGGGCAAATGTTAAGGAATTGAAGAGCATGATGGATCCATGGATAGCCTATAAAACAACCCGTCCGGGCCGGTTGGAATTGTAGCATGAGCAACTCGTGGAAAAGAGAGAAAATGTTGACGAGCCGCTTGAGTAAACCACATGACCCATGTGCCTTGAAGCTTGAAGCTTGCTTTCGATCCTGATAGGATGTGGTTACTTGGAATTGAGGGCCGTACATGATTTTCCCCGTTGGGCCAGAAGACTCAGACCTACGAAGCGCCCCATACATCACATTTACTTTGCTGGGCATCTGCCTGATTGTTTTTCTCGTCGGATCTTGGATCAACTCTTCGGTACGGGTCAGGTCCGCCTATGAAGAAGCTATCGAGTATTATGGCTCTCACAGGTATCTGGACATTCCCCTGGGACTGTCGTTGTTTATGGCGGAAAAGGGTTTAGATCCCGCGAAAACGATTTCGCAGGACGACCGCGAGCAGGAGAAGCCCAACAGCTTTGACTTGCTCATGGAGCAGCAGGATAATCTGATTGCCATGGTTGAACTGGCCGATCAAAAGAAAATCGTGTCCTATGTGTACTTCCATAAATGGGGGTTCGCGCCCGGTGATTCCCCGCCGATCTCGTGGATCACTCACCTGTTCGTGCACATGAACCTCCTTCACTTTCTTGTGAATATGCTGATCTTGTATGTGGCTGGCACGGTCGTGGAAGACCGCCTGGGCCAAATTGTCTACCCGGTTTTCTTCCTCTTCTGCGGACTGGCAACGGCGGCCGTCTTTGGGCTGCAGTATCCGGAGCATGGCCTGGCCTGGATCGGCTGTGGTGGTGCAACTGCTGGTATCTTGGGCGCGTTCCTGTTCAATTTCTGGAAGAAACGCATTCGTATCGCCCTTTTACTGGGCAAGTTCAGCGATACCTACCCGGTCCCGGCTTGGACCTTGCTGCCCCTTTGGCTCCTGGCCCACGGCCTGATGTTCTTGACCATGAAACGTCTTTCCGCCAACCTGGCCGGTACGGCAACGGCGGTCCTGCCTTTGGTTTTTGGACTGGGTTTGGGCGGCTTGATCGCGTTCCTATTGGCTGTCACGGGGATCGAGAAAAAACTGTACCCCGAAATCATCGACCCGGAGGCCGAGAAGGACCACCTGAGTCGTGAGGCACTGAAACAAGAGGGCTTGGGTAATCCCGCCGTGGCGCTTGAAGTGTGGCGCGTGGCGGCGCGAGAACAGCCGGAGAACCTGGCGGTCTTGCAGAACTACTGGCGAGTGGCCCTGTCCATCAAGCGGCCTGCCGATGTAACCCAGGCCGGCCTGAAACTCCTGCGCCTCAACGTGGGCGCTAACGACACCAAAATGGCCTATATGCGCTTTGGCGAGATTTTAAATGTGGTGCCCGAGGCCAAGCTGCCTGTCAGTGTTACCAACCGCCTGGCTGAAGTGCTCATCGCCGATCAGTTCTACCTTGAGGCCGAAGAGGTGCTCACCAAGAGCTTCCGGCTGGCGGACAAGCCTACGGTAAACCATTTGATCCATATGTTGGAGCTGACCATTGAGATGAAAAACGAGTTGGGCCTGGAGGTGGTTGCCGCCGCGCAAGCCAATTCCGAGTGTAGCGAGATGGAGCGAGCCCGGCTCAAAGAACTGGCCGAAGAACTGGCCGAGGCACTTGGTTTACAGGGCGGACTTCAAGGCGGGCTGGAGATAAGTGAGGCGGATCCACTTCCCTTTACCGAGGGTCTGGAGAAGAAGGTCCATTCGCTCAAGGTCGTCTCGGTTCGGCCTCTTGCCCTGGCCCCACGCGAAATGACGGTCGCTCTGGGTAGTGAGAAACAGCGCAGCATTGCCTATAATATGATCAAGGTCATCGGCGTTGGTTTGATTCGCGAGGCCGATCAAAAACCACGCCTGCTGATCGACCTGATGTTCGACCCAATTCAGGCTGTCTTGCCGCAACATCGCATCATGCGTTTTTCTTCGGCAGATTTTGACATACGGGGTCTGCTTCCCAAGGCCATAGATGCACATACGGCCTATGCCCAGATGTTGGCGGGATTACTGGATCGCAGCGGCGCCGTACCCCTGCCCGAACGCAACGCGGTCCTGGGAAAACCCTACGCCATTTTCGATTCGGTCCGCACCTTCGAACGCACAACCTACTTCCCGGCCTGAACGGAATCAAAAACGTTTCGTTCTAACTGCGTTCCTAAGGAGAACGTTTTTCGGAACGTTTTTGAAATCTACCGGCCTATCGAGCGAATTGTCCACGTGGACAGTGCTTGCCGGAAACCAAAGATGGAGTCTGTCCAAGTGGACAATGCTTGCCGGAAACCAAAGATGGAGTCTGTCCAAGTGGACAATGCTTGCCGCAAATCAAAGATGGACGCTGTCCAAGTGGACAATGCTTGCCGCAAACCAAAGATGGACGCTGTCCAAGTGGACAATGCTCTCCGCAAACCAAAGATGGCCTCTGTCCAAGTGGACAATGCTCTCCGCAAACCAAAGATGGAGTCTGTCCACGTGGACAATGCTTGCCGCAAACCAAAGTTGGATATTTTTCACGGTATCCAACGGACAAATCCGGCTTCAAACAGCCGTGTAACAGCCCTACAAAGGAGAGCCAGACTCGGTTTCGGCGTTGAACCCTGGTTCCCGTTTCCGAGCCACTCAAAAAAGGTTCCAAAAACGTTCCCCTTAGGCACGCAGTCAGAACGGAACGTTTTTTTGCTCCCGCTTTCCGGCGCTTGAGGGCCTAAAACCACCACAGTCAAAGCAGGAACCCGGTCTCAGATTGGGTACACAACCCTATCGATAAACCAACATGGTGTTTTGGGTTCTGTGCAAAGGCCATTCGCATGGCACGAAGGGGGAGTGCAACTTTTCCTCCTACGTGGAAAGCGTGAAGGGTTGCGCCACCCGGGAGTAACAAATTTTTGCAGCTCAATCGATCGAGGGGATCGTTCCGCTGAAAAAAGTAAAATTATTTGAGCTTTTTCTACCCTTTTTTACGCATGGAATAAGTAGAGGCCTTCCGAAGCTCTGGTCTGGTTGCGATCCAAAGTGTGAGGACGCTGTGCTGCACGGGTCTCGGAGAGTTTACGAAGGACACGAAGACACGAAGGAAGAAGGAGACGAGCAGAGAAAAACACCCCCGTGAAAAGGTGCCTCCCATGCCCAAGCCTGCTCCTTAAAAAGCAAAGCATTACCCACCTTTTCTGATTTTTAACCCTGCCCAGCTCCTACCTTCCTTCGTGGCTTCATGTTCTTTATTATCCTCCTGACCTTTGCAGCACAACGCCTTTATACTTTGGGTCACCCCCCTCGGGCCAAAATTATTTTGTCTCTACCTTTTCAAAAATGACCGCCCCAGACAAGTCTGCCGCCAGCAGTCAGATTTGCCCATTATCCCAGCTTTACCTCTGCCTTATGAATATCGCCTGCCTGCTCACGGGCAATACCCGACCTCAGCCCCAACAGCCACCAACGCGAGTTACGCGCCATCCTCAATCGTTAAAGGAGATTCCCATGCCGTTTCGCACGACCCTTAAGAATTATATCCAAGAGACCACCGGGGTTTCCCCCTGCGATGATACAGACCTGACTGACAGTTTCGTGTTCGACTCCATGGGTTATATTCTCTATATTTCCTTCATCGAGCAGAGCTTTCATATCCAGATCCCGGAAGAGGATCTTGAGAGCGCTTTTTTTAAAACCCTGGCCGGTGGTGTGGCCTATTTGGAAGACGCCCTGTCCATGAAAGCCTGAAAGCGCAACTGGCTTTAAGACCAGATGTAACTCAGACGAAGGCCTGCCTGATACGCACTCTGAATTACCTCCGTAGCTGGGATTGTGCTGGTAGGAAGGCCGTTTTGCGGCTATGATAGGCAATTCGTCGAAGGATGGCTGACCCCCGCGATCAGGGTCGGTGTTTACCCTCTCGCCAGGATACGAATATGACCCATCAGCACGATTTATACGAACTCAGACCTTATCGCGATGATGAGATCGGCCCTGCCCTAGCGGAGATCAGACGTTCGCCCATTCTCGACTTTCTTCGTATGGCCTTCCCGCACTCTGCCCCCCAGGTGCTCCTGGCCAGAATGGATGGCATTGAAACGGTGGCCCAATTCCAGAAACGTGTCATGGCTGTGGGCGTGAGTTTTATCATCAAAACAACCACGGATGGCGCAACCTCCAACGGTCTTCAACACCTCGATCCGGACCGCTGCCACACCTACATCTCCAATCATCGCGATATTGTTCTCGATTCTACCTTTCTGGCCCGAGCCACCTCCCGTTATTTCGGTGAAACCATGCAGATGGCCATCGGAGACAACCTTATTAAAACCGACTGGCTGACCCACCTCTTCAGGATCAATAAAACGGTCATCGTGAAAAGGGGCCTTTCGAAAAGGGCGTTGATGGATTCTTCACAGGAACTGTCGTCGTATATTAGCAGCCTTGTCAAGGGTCACCACGACTCCTTTTGGATCGCACAAGGCGAGGGTCGCGCAAAAGACGGCAACGATTTTACTCAGTCCGGCGTGATTAAGATGCTGGCTCTGGCCGGCGGGAAAGACCGATTGGGCCATTTGCGTGAGCTGGATCTGGTGCCGGTCTCTATTTCCTATGAATACGATCCCTGCGATCTGGCCAAGGCGGTTGAGCGTCTGTCCGTGATCAGGACGGGTGCCTATCAGAAAAAGGTGAAAGAGGATCTCACCAACATCGCGCTTGGGCTCACCGGTAAAAAGGGCCGGGTCCACATTGAGGTTGGGGTGTTGACAGGTTGGGACCACATCCTCGCGGCTAATAGCCGACGAGAGGGGTTTGAACGTCTGCTGGCCTCTCTGGATCGGGAGATCATCGGGAATTATCGGCTCTGGCCCAGTCATTACCTGGCCTGTGATCTGCTCTCGGGAAGGCCGGACCATGAGGCCCATTATTCCGCCGAGGAGCGCTCCGCCTTCGAAGCGCGAATGGCCGCACAATTGGCGGGAAACCCGGATGCTGCGGACCTGCGCAGGCTGATCCTGGAAATGTACGCCAACCCGGTTTACAACAAGCAAAAGTTGGCTTGAAAACATGGTCCGGGCGTTCAACGATCACAGAAGGCCCCAATTGCACGGGCCAGACACTTAAATAGGCGCGCACCATTGAGGACCGTGGTACACTATAAGGAAGTGCATGCGAGAGGTACCTTTTCCATCCAAGGAGTTGTTATGAAATTGACAAAACTTATCTTCCTCGCGTTTTGCGCATCGTCTCTTTTACTTTTTTCCTATGATGATTCAAGTGCGAGTGAACCAAATGGACCCCGGCAACTGGTCCCCGATGGGTCTACGATTGGCCGAAGAGCTACATGGGACCATTTGATCCACATGCCTGGCCCTTTTGAACCTACGAGCGTTTCCCTTCTTTTTGTCTCCGAATCAGATCAGCCCGCCACCTTTGCCCTCAATCTTCCCGGTGCTTATGACTCTTCTGCGGCCATGGTGACCATCGCGCCCCACGCTACGCGTTGTGCCAGCATCTTTGAATTTATCGCCATCGATTCGTGGCCAGAGTATTACACTTTACGTCAGGTAGGCGGAGACAAGCGAATCACCGTCCGCGTGATCTACGAAAACGAGTTCAAAGAAGGCACTAAGGCAATTGTCAAACCTGCTTTTAACCGGAGCCCGAACTGGCTGATTTTCCCCTCCAACTGGAACCTGATCGTGGATCGATTGGTCATCTTCAATCCAGGAAAATCAACCGCCGCTGTTACCATCCGTCAGCTCGATACCGATGGACTGCTGTTAGAGGAAAAGTTGTTGAACACCTTGCCAGGTTTGGGTAAGCAAGAGATTATCCTCGGCAGCCCCAGGTCCTCGCTTTTTCAGACCGTCCCGGGTTGCTCCTATCAAGTTGTCAGCGATGTAGCGATTACCCTGATGGGTTTATCAAGTCCAGATTTCGACGAGGGCCTGATCTGGGAGCTGCCAGTTCAAGCAAAATGAAATCCGCTATCTTTTCGGTCGTTGATCATTACCCAAAGAGTTAAGCCGCAGTCTGGCTGAGTTTTATCAGGAGGCTCAAGGCTCTAGGGCTCCCGCCCCTCGAACCCCGGAACAAACCCTCCTTGCAGCGTGCATAGAATGAGCCTATATTTGGAGTACCCTACGACCTCAGTGTGGGGACCTTGTGCGTCTTTCACCATAAGAGGCCAATATACGGACTCAACCTACAGCCGCTCAGAAATTAACCGCCAAGGCGGCTAGCTGTCTGAGCGTTCAGAAAGGACCATCGCCCAACCGATTTGATGACACCCACACGTGGACCGGGGATTTGACCCGCGCTGTCCCCTGCCATTCCGGCAGGTCCCGCCAGAATGACGGTCTGCAAAATCATGATGCTTGCATAACATGATACACTAAGGCAAAAGAGAGGGAGGTGGCCCGTGTTCCTTTTGAGCAATATTCAAACCCTTTACGACGGAAGTGCATCTGGAAAGCAAGCGCTGCACCGGAACATGGACATCCTTGTAGAAGGAGGCCGCATCAGCCAGGTGACCCCGCACCAGAAAGGGCGAGACATGGGCAAAGCGCTCTCGGTTGTCGACTGTTCCAAGTACACCGTAACGCCAGGCCTCATAGATTGTCATGGCCACATCGCCATTTGTGGAATCGAGGGCAATGATCTGGACCGAATGAATGGCCCCGAGGGCCTGTTAATCGTCGAGAAAATACTCTACACCAGTTTGGTAAAAGGCGGCGTAACCACCATCCGTGATGTGGGCGGAGCCACCCACCTGATGAAACGCCTGGTCGATGAGGGGGTGATGATAGGGCCACGCCTCAAGATCGCCATTTGTATGCTGTCCACCACCGGTGGCCATGCAGATTTCAGAGGGCCGGATCGTTGTCACGCACAACTCTCCCGATTGTGGCCACCAGGACCGGGTCGCCCTTCCAGCATCGTAGACGGACCCTGGGAGTGTCGTAAACGGGTGCGTGAAATAGCGGCCTGTGGCGCGGACTTGATCAAAATCTGCGCGTCTCCAGGCGTTGCCTCGCCAGGAGACAAGCTGGAACATCGCGAGTTCACCAGCGCAGAGATCGAGGCTATTTGCGACGAAGCGGAAGCCCGCGGCCTTCGGGTTGCGGCGCATGCCCACTCAAGCTCGGGGATCAACATGGCCATCGACGGCGGTGTTCACGACATCCAACACATCTCCCTCATGGGAGAGGCCGAGGTTGAAAAAGCATACGCGCGGGGCTGTACGGTAACCCCAACCTCTTGGGTCATGGAACGCATTCTGCAAGAACCGGATCTGGATCCATTTGTCTTGGAAAAAGCAAAGCGCGTAGGCGAGAGCCATGCCGCAGCCGTGGTTCACGCGCGCAGCGGCGGCCTGAAAATCTTAGCCGGATCTGATTCTGTCTTCCCCGACATGCATGGGCGCCATTGTCTGGAAATAGCCAGTCTGATCAAAGACGGCCTGACCCCTTTGGAGGCCTGGCATGGGGCCACGGGTCTGGCTGCCGATGAAATTGGTCAGAACGACAGCGGTACCCTTGTCGTGGGTCAGCGGGCCGACCTTTTGATCTGCAAGGGCGACGTGGTTCACAACCCGGGCCTGATTGCGGATGAAGCACTCCTCGAAGTGGTCAAGGACGGCCAGGGTTATCGTGGCATGGCGGGTATTCGCCAACGCAGTTTCGCGTCTGACGCAAAACGCTTCCTGGCAAGATAAAGGCTCGTCCCAAAAGCGGGGTTTAACACCACACCTGCGGAGCCCAAGGAGAAAAAAAGAAAACGATACGCCGGGAAATATACCGGCTCTGTGCTGAACCGCCACCTTGCCTGGCTCCCCCCTACCTTACAAATCCCTAATCAGTTTTAGACTTGATGATGCAGAACACAGTTTCATGGCGTACAATATGGCGATTCTGGCGACGGTGACCTCAGACACAGCTATCGACCAGATTATGACCTGGCATTCCCATGCCTTATCCTGGAATCGCCTGGCATTTACTATATTTTGGAGAGTCAAGATGAAACCCACAGCTGGAAAACAAACGCTCGTAGGCGCTTTGTTACTTATTTTACTGAGTTCATGTGCGGTTCGCGGTCCCTATACAACCGACCGCGACAAAACAGCGAAAGGTGCAGGGATCGGTGCGCTCGCGGGTGCCCTGGCCGCAATTGCCTCTGGCAACGACCACGCCGAAGATATCCTTGCCGGCGCAGCCATTGGCGCGGGGATCGGCGCCGGTGTCGGAGCATACATGGACGCCCAGGAAGAAAAAATCGCGCGTATTCCGGGAACCACCGTGGAACGCGTAGACAAAAACACTCTGCTCGTGCACTTCGATTCAGACGTACTGTTCGCGGTGAATTCCACGGACCTTACTTCTGCCTCGCGTGGGACATTGCAAAATGTATCCGACGTCCTACAAGAATTCGACAAAACAGCGGTCGTGGTCCAGGGTCACACCGACTCCAGCGGCGGCGAAGATCATAACCAAGACCTTTCCGAGCGCCGGGCCGGTGCAGTTAAAAATTACCTGGCTCAGAAGGGCATCGCGGCAGGTCGCATGGTGGCTGTTGGTTACGGCGAAAGCATGCCTGTCGCAGACAATGAAACCTCTTCTGGCCGGGAGAAGAATCGACGCGTCGATATTCTACTCAAAGCCAAAGCGAGATAGGGGGCAAGGCGCAAGGCGCGGTGGTTTTTACGATGAACCACCTAGCTCCAGCTGCGAGTGGTGCTTTATGCGCACGCTGGAAAGCACTTGCAAGGGGCAAGTAACACGTCTCACGTTGCTAGCCGGATGACGAACAGGCCTACTAACTACTGGTAAATCGGCCCCCTTGAAGTGACTCAAGGGGGCCGGCAGTTGAATGGTTTACTTGCGTCTCTGGTCGTGGAGGACTGTTACTTGGGTCTCAGCCAGAGCCGTGTTACCCGCAGCATCCGTGGCAGAGAACGTGATGGAATAAATGCGGCTCTCTTTGGGACCCGCACGTTCGGCACGCACATAAATGCGGCCATCTTCAGTGATATCGATATCGGGCGAAGTATTGCCGTCGCCAATCTCGTTTTCACCATCAGAACTGACGATCGAAACCAGGCGCACGGTCGGATTTGGATCCATGTTGTCGCTGACCTCGTATGCAATGGCCACTTCGATCATTTGATGGTTGGGTGGCCAGATCTCTCCGGGGTCTGCCGTGAGGCTGAGCACGGGTGGTTCTGTATCTGGATTCACATAACCTTCGAATTGGGAGGCCGCGAAACTCTCGGTTTCGCCCACCTGGTTAACG
>Ga0316189_10007345_pt1 | contig 10433 bp, 8 predicted proteins | sample LowCovwburrow_MG_FD_204930 | JGI IMG/M metagenome (GOLD analysis project Ga0316189, IMG submission 204930) | Coastal sediment microbial communities from Maine, United States - Lowes Cove worm burrow | ecosystem: Environmental > Aquatic > Marine > Coastal > Sediment | place: USA: Maine... | reverse complement strand
GGTGCGCATGGTGTGGCAGGTGGCCTGCGCGGTGAGCATTCCGGTGATCGGCATCGGGGGTATCATGAACGGGCGTGATGCTTTGGAGTTTCTGATTGCCGGTGCGTCGGCCGTCCAGGTGGGGACGGCCAATTTCGTCAATCCCAGGGCCACCATGGACATTATTGACGAAATTCGTGATTTCATGCAAGAACAGGACATACCGCAATTAAATGATCTGGTTGGGAGTTTGGTACTGCCATCGTAATGGAGCCGGTTGCCGGGCTTGGCACTTGCGATCAGAATGCTTATGGTGTCAAATACCGTTTCCTGTGACGAATTGAAAGGAGAATACATGGAATTTAAAACGATTGATGATATTTTAGATTTTGCCATTTCCACAGAGATCGAAGCCGAACAGTTCTATCTAAGCCTGTGCGAGGAAGAAACGCTTTCCGGCAATCGCCAGACGTTTCAAGCGTTTGCCAAAGAAGAGCAGAGGCATGTCGATCTGCTGCAGTCTCTCAAGGCCGGTAATGTTGTGGAGGGAATCGAGGAATATCAATTTAAATGGATCAAGGACATCAAGCGCAGCAATCTTGTGCTGGATATCGAATATAAAAAAGGGATGAATTATCGCGATATCCTGATGCTGGCCATCAAGCGCGAAGAAAAAGCCCTTGCACTTTACAATGAAATGCAGGACCGGGCTGATACCGACAACAGTAAGAAGGTCTTCAAAATTCTCTGTCAGGAAGAGGCCAAACACAAACTGGCTCTTGAATCCATGTACGACGACTACATGGCCGAGATGGGGGATTAGGTTGCTTCGATAGGGACAAAAACCGGATGGTGGTTTCCTCATGGGATCTGCTGGCTGTCGGTCTTAGCGATAAACCGGCCGCCGGCACCCACCGGCCATGATGGCCAGAAGCTGGTGGAACGCGCGAAACTGGTCGGATTGAACCGATAACAGGGCGATAGGATGCCCAACCGTTCGACGCCCTTTTTCCCACTGTGCCGTTTGGCATGACAAGAACTCTCTCTAACGCTTGTTTTCTTCTTCTACCCGTGACCAAACGCCTCACATTCGGTCGCAATGAAGCCCCTTTGCCGATACCTGGCATATCATTAACAGACATTTTCCACTTGGATTACCGGGGCAAGCCTTGCCTCTTCCAGAGAGGAGATGCTTGACATTTGAACCTGGTTTAATTAATTTAACAGCCATTCATTTAATGATTTTACTGGTATTGGGAGGCGCTTATGAGGCATGTCATTGGTGGGATATTGGTTTTAGGAATAGTGCTGTTCGGAAGTGGGGCCACGCTGGCCGGGACGACTCTGACAGAGGCGGATGCCTTATACGATATGGGCGGGCTGGAAAACTATCTGGCCTCCATTCCTCTTTACGAGAAGGCGGTTGCCGAACACGGAGATGATTACGAGGCCCTCTGGAAATGTGCCCGCGCCCATCGTGACTATGGCAACAAGGTCAAACAGAAGGCCGAAGGCGAATGGGAAGATCTCTGCGCCAAGCACGGCAAGGCCGGTATGCAGTTTGCCGAGAAGGCCATCGCGCTGGCGCCCGAAAAAGTCGAGGCTTATTATTATTACGGACTCAGCGTTGGTATTTACTCGGATGGGGTCAGCATTCTGACCGCCCTCAGCGAAGGCCTGAAAAACAAAACGCAGGATAGTTTTGAAGCGGCCTATAAAATCGATAAAAATTACAATCGCGGTGGTCCCATCCTGTCCTTGGGCCGCTTCTGGACCGTGCTGCCCTGGCCCATGAGTGATGAAGACAAAGCACTGGAATACTTCCGCGAATTTCAAGCGGCCGGCTTTCTTGACAATTCGGAAGAAGGCAAGATCTATATGTCGGAGTTGCTGATCGATATCGGTGGTAAGGAAAATGAAGCTGAGGCAACGGCGCTACTGCAGGTCGCCGCACAGTCGCCTGAGGTCTATTTTTCCAATTGGGCCAAGCGCCTCCTTGAAGATCTGAATTAGCCGCGCCATAGAATGTTAACGATTCATCCTGGCACGCTAGAATTTAAATGAAGGAAAGGGAAGAGAAAATGAGAACAACAAAATTCGTTGCCATGATCGTGATGGTTGGTCTGCTTTTACTGGGAGGCGGTATGGCCTTGGCCGGTGACATGGAAGTCGCCGATGTTAAGTTTGCAGGAGAGAAAGTGGTGGACGGTAAGACGCTTCAGCTCAATGGGGTTGCCCTCAAGGAAAAGTTTTTTATCGATGTTTTCGCGGGAGGATTTTACCTCGAGAATCCGACCAAGGATGCCACCGAGGCCATCGAATCCGAACAGGTCAAACAATTTCATCTACATTATCTGACCAGCAAGGCCACCGCCAAAAAACTCCAGAACGGTTTCAAGGAAGCGATTGAAGATGCCAATCCGCCCGAATTGGTGGAAAAATATCGCAAAGAAATCGATCTTTACGCGTCCTGGCTGGATCAGGACATGGCTCCGGGTGCCACCTCGGTCACCACGTACGTTCCTGGAAAGGGGTTGACGCTGGTGTTCAAGGGGCAGGAAAAGGGAACCATCTCCGACAAAACATTTGCCCAGATGTACTTCCGCTATAATTTAGGTGAAGATGCCGATTCTTCGATGCGTGAGGGGTATCTGGCGCAATAACTCGAATTTCTGAAACGGGTGCATTGTTTGAAGCCGCCCGTCCGCATGCCAAAGAGGCTGAACTACCATGGTAGCTCAGCCTCTTTTATCGTTGGGCAATGGCGGTTTTCGCCGGATGACCTTAGAGTCCCTGGCGGTCTTTGATGGGGTTGGCCTTAAGGTATTCGAGACGGTTGAGCCCGTTGACATAGGCGCGGGCACTGGCGGTGATGATATCCGGGTCAGCGCCTTTGCCCAGTGCCACCAGGCCTTTTTCTCTGAGACGAACCGTCACTTCGCCCTGGGAATCGGTGCCGCCGCTCAAAGCGCTGACGGTAAAGCGCAGCAATTCTGACTGGGTGCCGGTGAGTTTGGCGATGCTGTTGAAGGCGGCATCGATGGGACCGTTACCATAGCCGGCATCACGTGCCGGGCGCCCATTGATCGACAATTCGACACTGGCCATGGGCAGTACGGTGGTGCCGCTGGTTACGTGCAGATAATCCAGTCTGAAGATATCGGACGTTCTCAGGATACCTTCGGTCACCATGACTTCAAGGTCTTCGTCCACGATGTGCTTTTTCTTGTCGGCCAGGGTTTTGAACTTGGCAAATATCAGATCCAGTTCTTCCTCGCTCAATTCATACCCCAGCTCTTTCAACCGGTTACGCAGAGCATGCCGGCCGGAATGCTTGCCCAGCACGAGCTGGGTTTTACTCAAACCAATGTCTTCTGGTCGCATAATCTCGTACGTCATTGGATTTTTGAGCATGCCATCCTGGTGAATGCCAGCCTCGTGGGCAAAGGCATTGGCACCCACGATGGCCTTGTTGGGCTGCACCATGATGCCGGTGATCATGCTGACAAGGCGGCTGCTGGCGTGGATGTGTTCGGTCTTGATACCGGTTTCAAGGCCGATGTGATTATGGCGGGTGTGCAGCGCCATCACCACTTCTTCCATGGAGGTATTGCCGGCCCGTTCACCAATGCCGTTGATGGTCACCTCGGCCTGGCGGGCACCGGCCTGGATCGCCGTCAGGGTGTTGGCCGTGGCCAGTCCCAGGTCGTCATGACAATGGACGCTGAGAATAGCCCGATCGATATTGGGCGTGTTTTGATAGATGTATTCGACCATTTTCCCGAACTCGTCTGGAACCGCATAGCCCACGGTGTCGGGGAGATTGACCGTCGTGGCGCCGGCGTCGATGGCGGCCTCGAAGACCCGGCAGAGAAAATCCCAGTCGCTGCGGGAGCCGTCCTCGGCGGAAAATTCGACATTGTCGGTGTAAGACCGCGCATGTTTGACCGCCTCCACGGCCGCCTGAACTACTTCGTCCCGCTCCATGCGAAGCTTGTATTTTAGATGAATATCGGAGGTGGCGATAAAGGTATGAATACGGGGATGGGCGGCATGCTTGATCGCTTCCCAGGCCCGGTCTATATCGCTGCGTGTGGCACGTGCCAGCCCCGCTATCTGAGCGCGTTTTAGTTTTGCGGCAATCTGAGATACGGCTTCGAAATCGCCATCGGACGCCGCCGGAAATCCGGCTTCGATGACGTCGACACCGAGTTTTTCCAGTTGCACCGCCAGACGCAGTTTCTCAGCGGTGTTCATACTGGCACCAGGTGACTGTTCTCCATCCCGCAGGGTTGTATCAAATATGATGACGCGATTATCATTCGTTTCCATGGGGTTTGCTCCTCATCGGATCATACTTTTAAAAGAATGTACTATGGGTATATCAAGATCTCCGGGTTTTGGTGCGCGGGCAATATCACCTTTCGGCCATGTGGGTGATGCGTCTTTTCGCGCAGCCGCCTGTTTGGCCTCAGACGCGCTGGAGGAGCATGGGCCGCAGAGATTGGCGGTGGCGGCTCCCTGCGGCGTTTGACTTTCTATCGCTTTGTTTGACTTTCATCGGCATGCTTTCTGTGGAGAGGATGAATGGGGGTCTCCTCGCGCTGTCAGTCGTTTTATGTTACAGTGAGATACGGTCGATGTGCTGTGAATTATCGCCGATCACTGCCACCTTGGTGTCTGCTTTGGATAATTTATATTGAAAGCTGTCTGCCAAGGCATGCCAGCTGGCTTCAATAATATCTTCCGAGACGCCAATTGTACTCCAGATCTCATCATGATCGCGAGACTCAATAAGAACGCGGACCTTGGCTTCGGTGCCGTCCCGGCCGTCGATGACACGAACTTTAAAATCAACCAATCGCATGGTATCCAGATCCGGATAAAAGCGGCCCAGGGCTTTGCGCAGCGCATTATCCAGCGCACTGACGGGACCCAGACCTTCCGCTGCCGTTATCTCTTCCGAATCACCGACCCTCAATTTGATGGTGGCGTGGGCCGAGCAGGGTTGGTCTTCGTCTTTTTCGATGGATACCCGGAAGGACTTCAGCTCAAACAATGGTTGGAATTGCTCTGTAAATTTTTCGACCATGATCTTGAAGGTACCGTCGGCCACATCAAACTGGTAGCCTTTTTCTTCCATCTCTTTGATACGGCTGACAATCGCCCGGCTGTCAAAACCGTTACCTCCCAGAGCGACACCCAACTCCCGGGCTTTATACTCCACATTGCTTTTCCCGGACAGATCGGAGACGAGCACCCTGCGATGGTTGCCGATCAGTTCTGGGTCCATGTGCTCGTAGGCCCGGGGCTCTTTCATAATTGCACTGACATGGATACCGCCTTTGTGCGCAAAGGCACTTTTGCCGACAAAGGGGCGGCTGTTGCTGGGGACCTGGTTGGCCGTCTCGCTGACAAAGCGCGACAGGCTTTTCAGTTTAACCAGGCTCTCGGCAGCGACGCATGACCGCTTCATTTTTAACTGCAGCACCGGTATCACCGACGTCAAATCGACATTGCCACAACGTTCTCCATAACCGTTGACGGTGCCGTGGACCATACTGGCACCGACCCTGATGGCGGCCAGGGTATTGGCAAGGGCCAGACCGCTGTCATTATGGGTATGGATGCCGATCCCGGGGGACGGTTGTTCCGTTTGAGAACTCAAACGCGCGAGTTGCTCCCGAACAGCGATAGTGGCCGCTTCCACATCAAACGGCAGCGAGCCGCCATTGGTGTCGCACAGCACCACCCAGTCCGCCCCGGCGTCCACGGCGACTTGCAGGGTTTCCAGGGCATACGCGCTGTCTGCCGCATAGCCATCGAAAAAGTGCTCCGCATCGTAGACCACCTCACGGCCATGTTCTTTCAGGAACATAATGGTTTCCCGAATCATGTCCAGGTTTTGCGAAAGCGTGGTTCCCATGATTTTTTCGACATGCAAATCCCAGCTTTTGCCGAAAATGGCCACGACCGGGGCCTCGCTTTTGAGCAGGGCATTCAGGTTGGGGTCTTCCTCTGCAGACCGGTCCACCCGGCGGGTGGAACCGAAGGCTGTGAGCCGGGCATGGCGGAACTGTTCTCGGCGGGCGAGATCGAAAAAATGCATGTCCCGCGGATTGGATCCTGGCCAGCCGCCTTCGATATAGTGTATTCCGATATCGTCAAGGCGTTTGGCGATCGCTATCTTTTCGTCGGCCGAGAAGGAGATATTCTCCCCCTGGGTACCATCCCGCAGTGTGGTATCGTAGAGCAATATGGGTTTCATGATCGTATCCATATAAAAAAGCGAAGGGTCTCAGGAGACCTATTTTTTGCCACCCCGGTTTTCAGGGCGCAGGGACCGTACGGCCATACCGGCTTGCCACATTTCAGAGTCCCCAATGACTTTAAGTTCGGCCTGGAGCTTTTCCCGGTAATCGTCAGAACTACAGGTTTCCATGACGCGGCGGGTTTCCTGGCCGGAGGTAACGCTTTCATAGAGGGCGTCAAAGACCGGCACGACCGCATCGCGGAAGCGCGGTGCCCAGTCCAACGCCCCGCGCTGGGCGGTGGTGCTGCAATTGGCAAACATCCAATCCATCCCGTTTTCGGCCACCAAACGAATCAGACTCTGGGTCAGTTCTTCCACCGTTTCGTTGAAGGCCTCGCTGGGGCTGTGGCCATGCTTGCGCAGCAGGCTATACTGAGCTTCCATGACACCGGCCAGGCATCCCATGAGAACGCCGCGTTCGCCCGTGAGATCGCTGTGTACTTCGCGCTCGAAGGTGGTGGGGAAGAGATAGCCGGAGCCGATGGCGATTCCGGTTGCCAGCGTTCGACGCCGGGCGTTGCCCGTAAAATCCTGGAAAACGGCAAAGCTCGAATTAATGCCGCTGCCGTCCAGAAAATTTCGCCGCACCGTGGTGCCGGAGCCCTTGGGGGCCACCAGGATAACGTCGACATTGGCGGGCGGAATAACCCCGGTCTGGTCTTTGTAGACGACCGAGAAACCGTGGGAAAAATACAGGGCGTCCCCTTCATTGAGGCAACCTTTGATCGTCGACCACATGGCCGACTGGCCGGCGTCCGAGAGGAGATACTGGATGATGGTGCCGCGTCGGGCCGCTTCTTCAACGGGGAAAAGGGTTTTCCCGGGAACAAATCCGTCGGCCACGGCGCGATCCCAGGAAGCGCCGCCCTCGCGTTGCCCAACGATGACCTGGATGCCGTTGTCGCGCATGTTCAAGGCCTGTCCGGGCCCCTGGACGCCGTATCCGAGAACGGCGATGGTTTCTTTTTTGAGCACTTCACGGGCTTCGTCAAGGGTAAATTCTTCGGAAGTGATGACTTCTTCGACGACGCCGCCAAAATCAATCTGGGCCATTGGATTTCCTCCTACAACGTTTCTGTCCTTTGGTTAGTTTTACCGCCACCAGGTGTGCCGGCGACAATTTCTATTTCGGTTCGCGCATGAGGGCGATCGCCCCCGTGCGTGCTATCTTTTTGATGCCCATGGGTTTTAACAAATTCAACAGCGCGGTCAGTTTGCCTTCGTCACCGGTGACTTCAATGATAAAATGCTCCAGCCCCACGTCAACCACTTTGCAGCGGAAAATATCCACGATGCGTAGAATTTCGGCCCGGAATTCTGGGCTGGCTTTAACGCAGATTAAAACCATTTCACGCTGTACCGCGTCTTCATGGGTCAGATCGCGCACCTTGATAACGTTGATCAGTTTGTTGAGCTGCTTCTCGATCTGCTCCACCACCGGTGGATTGGCCTTGGTGACAATGGTGATCCGGGAGACGCCGTGAGTTACGGTTTCAGCCACGCACAAACTTTCAATGTTAAATCCGCGGCCGCCGAAAAGGCCCACCACGCGCGCGAGAACGCCGGGTTCATTGTCCACCAGCATGGTGATGACGTGTTTGTCTTCTTTCATAAGTGATCCAGTTTTGGCCTCCGTTATACGTTTTATCATCGTGGATCAGACGAGCAGCATTTCTGTGATGTTGGCCCCTGCCGGTACCATGGGATACACACTTTCTTCCTTCTCAACCACGAAATCCATTATCACCGTGCCTTCGGAGGCCAACCCTTCTTTAAGCACCGCCTCAACTTCATCGGGGCGGGTGGCCCGCAGGCCAAGGGCTCCATAGGCTTCCGCCAGTTTGACAAAATCGGGCTGGTGGTCCATCAGCGTGCAGGCATAGCGTCGGTCGTAGAACAACTCCTGCCACTGGCGCACCATCCCGAGATAGCCGTTGTTCAGGATGACGATTTTCACGGGCAGGCAGGATTGCACGGCCGTGGCCATTTCCTGAATGTTCATCTGAATGCTGCCGTCTCCCGCGATATCCACGACTTCGCGATCGGGGCAGGCCGCTTTGGCGCCGATGGCTGCCGGGAGGCCAAACCCCATGGTGCCAAGGCCACCGGAGGTGAGAAACTGGCGGGGGCCGTCAAAATGGTAGAACTGGGCTGCCCACATCTGGTTCTGACCCACCTCGGTGGTGATTATGGCGCGCCCTTTGGTGAGTTCAAAAAGTTTTTCGATGACGAACTGGGGTTTGATGGTCTCTGTGTCCTGATCGTATGCCAGGCGAAACTGGTTTTTCCATTCCTCGACCTGATCCAGCCATTCATTGTGGTTTTCAGCGAAATCGCTGATAGTGTCTTCGGCAATCAATGCATTGAGCCGTTCCAGAGATTCCCGGCAGTCGCCGACCACCGGAACGGCGACCTGGACGTTCTTACGGATCGAGGTGGGGTCGATATCGATGTGAACGATTTTGGCTTTGCCGGCAAAAGTATCGGTTTTCCCGGTAACCCGGTCGTCAAACCTTACGCCGATGGCGATCATGAGATCGCAGTTGCCGGCAGACATATTCGCGCGATAGGTGCCGTGCATGCCGATCATGCCTAACCAGAGGGGATCAGAGCCCGGGAAGGCGCCCAGTCCCATCAAAGAGGTGGTCACGGGGGTTCGGGTTTGCCGCGCAAACTCGGTAAAGGCTTCGGATGCATTCGATAAAATCAAACCGCCGCCACCGAAGATCAGCGGGCGTTTGGCCTTTTTGAGCAAACCGATAACTTTTTTCAGCTGTTTCATGTTGGGTTTGTAATTGGGCTGATAGGATTTGATACGCACCTGGGCGTTTTTGTCCCACCGGGTGCGGGCGTTGGCCACGTCTTTGGGGATGTCCACCAGAACCGGTCCGGGGCGTCCGGTATTGGCGATATAGAATGCTTCACGCATGACGCGGGCCAGGTCATCGACGGATTTAACCAGATAGTTGTGTTTGGTGCAGGGCCGGGTGATCCCGGTGATATCCACTTCCTGGAAGGCGTCGTTGCCGATCAGGTGGGTGGGGACCTGGCCGGTGATAACGACCATGGGAATCGAATCCATGTAGGCCGTGGCGATACCGGTTACCGTGTTGGTCGCCCCCGGTCCCGAGGTTACCAGACAAACGCCCGGGCGTCCGCTGGCCCGGGCATACCCGTCGGCGGCGTGCACGGCCCCCTGCTCGTGACGGACCAGAATATGCCGAATGTCGGTTTTTACCAGTTCATCGTAGATATCGATGACGGCGCCTCCCGGAAAACCGAAAATGGTTTCCACGCCCTGCTCCTTCAACACGGCCATCAGAATTTGGGCTCCGGTCATTTCCATGGTTTGTTCACCTCTGGTTCTAAGGTTATTCGACAATAGCGCCCTGAGCGGCCGAGGACACCAACTTGGCGTAACGTGCCATATATCCACTTGTAATCCGGGGCTCCGGTGCCTGCCAATCCCTGCGGCGGCGCGCCAGCTCATTTTCATCCACCTTGAGAGTAATGGCTTTGCCCGGAATATCAATAGCTATGCGGTCGCCTTCTTTCACCAGGGCAATGGGACCGCCCTGCATGGCTTCCGGCGACACATGGCCGATGGAGGCCCCCCGGGTGCCGCCTGAAAAGCGCCCGTCGGTCAAAAGGGCCACGTGGGCGTCCAGCCCCATGCCGGCAATGGCAGCGGTCGGTGTCAGCATCTCCCGCATGCCGGGCCCGCCTTTCGGGCCCTCATAGCGGATGACGATAACGTCGCCTTTGCGGATGGTGTTGTTCATGATGGCGTGCGACGCCTCTTCTTCCGTATCGAAGACCCGCGCCGGCCCCTCATGTTGCAGCATTTCTTCCCTAACGGCCGACTGCTTGACGACACAGCCCTCCGGTGCCAGATTTCCGAACAGCACCGCCAGCCCGCCTATTTCGTGGTAGGGACGTGCCAGGGGGCGGATCACTTCGGGGTCGCGCACGATGGCGCCCGACAGATTCTCTTCCAGTGTCTGGCCGGTGACCGTCAGCACGGATTGGTCGATGAGCCCGGCCTCGCCAAGTGTTTTCATAACGGCCGGAATACCGCCCGCCCGATGCAGGTCCTGGATATGATGCTGGCCGCCGGGACTCAGAGAGCAAAGATGCGGTG
>Ga0316189_10007343_pt1 | contig 10435 bp, 10 predicted proteins | sample LowCovwburrow_MG_FD_204930 | JGI IMG/M metagenome (GOLD analysis project Ga0316189, IMG submission 204930) | Coastal sediment microbial communities from Maine, United States - Lowes Cove worm burrow | ecosystem: Environmental > Aquatic > Marine > Coastal > Sediment | place: USA: Maine... | reverse complement strand
CGAAGTCCTTTACCGGATCGAAAAATATCACCGCCCCTACCACAACGCTCTAAAACACGAACTGGATATCTGCCATCAGGTGTTTGGTGCTGTCTGGCATATTAACTGCCATTCGATGCCAGCCATCAGCGGGGAGATGTCTGAAGAAGGCCCGGGAATCAAGCGGGCTGATTTTGTATTGGGAGATCGGGACGGAACAACCTGTTCAGGCGAATTCACAGAATTTGTCCGCATTTTCCTCAGCGACCTTGGTTATCACGTGACGGTTAATGATCCCTTCAAAGGGGTTGAGCTGGTGCGTGCCTCAGGCGACCCCGCCAACAATCGCCACAGCCTGCAAATCGAAATTAACCGGGCCTTGTATATGGACGAGGAGACTTTTGAGCGCTCGGAGGGGTTTGAAAAATTGCATCATGACATTAGCGATTTGGTATCAACTCTTTCAGAATATACGCGCACGGCCACCCAGATATAGAAAAACTGTTCTCTCCACTTGCATGCGGCTCAAGGGAAAGATAACTTTAGCCGTGAAATTACCACATTCTAGGCAGGAAATTTGATACTATGGATATTGTCCTCGGCCCCTTTCTTCAGCTCGTCGTTATGGTCCTAGATTTGTATATCTGGGTGATCATTATTGGCGTCATTCTTAGCTGGCTCGTCGCCTTTAATGTGGTTAACACCCAGAACAGGTTTGTTTATACGGTGGGGGATATGATTCACCGCCTGACCGAACCGGTGCAGGGGCCCATTCGACGCGTTCTTCCCAATTTGGGTGGATTGGATATTTCACCGATAATTCTGATTTTCGGGCTGATTTTCCTCAAGGGCGTGGTCGCCAACCTGTACTATTCTGTTGCCTAATGAGGCCTCTCCGTTTACGCCCGTTGACGGCGGTGTCCGGCTCTCTGTTCGCCTCTCGCCCAATGCATCACGTACTCAGATTGATGGAACATTTATTGATGTAAATGGGGATCGGGTTGTCAAAGTCCAAGTTGCGTCGGTGCCGGAACATGGAAAGGCTAATAAGGCCCTTATAAAACTTTTGTCGAAGCAGTGGAAAATACCGAAATCTGCCATCACAATTGTCGGTGGCTTGAAAGATCGAAACAAAAACCTGATGATCAACGGAGAGCCAGCGGCCCTTCTTGAAAAACTGAATTACGGGAGTGAAACAGGAAATGACTGAAGCAAAAATCATTGATGGAAAAGCCATCGCCGCCGATTTGCGCCGCCAAGTTGGAGAACATGTCACCCGGATCAAGGCCGATAATAATGTCACGCCCTGTCTGGCAGTGGTTCTGGTTGGCAGCGACCCGGCCAGTCAGGTCTATGTCCGCTCCAAAAGCAAAATGACCTCTGAGGCCGGGATGATTAACCGGGAGCATATCCTGCCTGCCGATACCGCAGAAGACGATTTGCTGGCGATAGTTCATGAGTTGAATGAAGACAAACAGGTCAACGGCATTCTGGTCCAGTTGCCCTTGCCGGATCATATCAATGAGCAAAAAATTATTGCGGCGATTGACCCGGATAAAGATGTTGATGGTTTCCATATCTTCAATGTTGGACGTCTGTGGACCGGAGGGGAATCGTTGATCCCGTGCACCCCGTGGGGCAGCTTGATGATGCTCAAACAAACGCTGGGGGATCTGTCTGGCAAGCGTGCCGTGATCGTTGGCCGCTCCAACATTGTTGGCAAACCGATGGCGGCCCTGTTGTTAGCCGAAAGCTGTACCGTCTCAATCGCCCATTCGCGCACCGTTGATCTGGCTGAGCGCTGTCGGGAAGCCGATATCCTGATCGCCGCCGTCGGGCGCCCGGAGATGATCAAAGGAGACTGGGTTAAGCCCGGTGCCGTGGTGATTGATGTGGGAATCAACCGGATTGATGCGGGCCTGAAGGAAGACGGCAGTCCCAAAACCCGCCTTGTCGGCGATGTAGATACTGCGGCTGCCAGCAAGAATGCATCAGCGATTACCCCGGTCCCCGGCGGAGTTGGGCCGATGACCATCGCCTGTTTGCTGCGTAATACGGTGGTCGCGGCATGCCGTCAAAACGGTATTGAAGACCCGGCATTTTAACCGGTAAAAGGCTGAACAGGGATGCCTGCTTGACACATTGAGCCGAGCAGGTATCTCTCAACGAGATGGATACAAGGTATTTTGGAGGATTAGATATGGGGCGCGCTTTTGTATTTCCGGGACAGGGTTCCCAGGCCGTCGGAATGGGCAAGGAACTGGCCGATGCTTTCGTTGCGGCTCGGGAAGTCTTTCAGGAAGTCGATGATGCCCTGGGGCAAAATCTCTCGAAGATCATGTTTGACGGACCTGGGGATGATTTGACCCTGACGGAGAATGCTCAACCTGCCTTGATGGCGGTCAGTATCGCCGTCCTCAGAACCCTGGAAGCAGAGGGGGGCTTTGATCTGACAAAATCCGCCTCGCTGGTCGCCGGACATTCGCTGGGAGAATACTCGGCACTGGCCGCTGCCGGAACTTTCTCTCTCGCCGATACAGCCCGGTTGTTGAAAATCCGGGGTCAGGCCATGCAAAAGGCCGTACCGGTTGGTGAAGGCGCGATGGCGGCTGTATTAGGGTTGGAATTAGCCGACGCCGAAGCGGTGGCTGAACAAGCGTCAGAGGGGGAAGTCTGTGACTTTGCCAATGACAATGCGCCGGGTCAGATTGTCCTCAGTGGTGCGACAGCCGCCATTGAGCGAGCGATTGATATTGCCAAGGAGCGCGGCGCCAAACGGGCCCTGTTGTTGCCTGTCAGTGCCCCTTTCCATTGCTCGCTGATGGCTCCGGCGGCTGAGGCCATGGCGGAGGCGCTGGGTAAAGTCGAAATGAAGGACCCGTTGTTGCCACTGGTTGCCAACGTAACGGCTGAGAAGGTTGATAGTGTGGATGTGTGCCGTGATTTGCTGGTCAGGCAGGTTACCGGGCGAGTCCGGTGGCGCGAATCTGTTGAATATATGAAGAATCAGGGTATTGAAACGCTTGTTGAGATTGGAACCGGCAAGGTGTTAACTGGCCTGACGCGGCGAATTGATCGCGAGCTTAGCGGATCAGCGGTTGGTACACCGGCTGATATCGAAACCTTTCTCGCTTCTTTGTAATCAACAAATGTATAATTTTAATAGTTTAGCGACGGGGAGTATTGAAGATGTTTGATCTGACCGGGAAATGTGCGTTGGTGACCGGCGCTTCTGGCGGTATTGGCGGGGCGATTGCCCGCGCCCTTAACGATCAGGGCGCAGATGTAGCCCTCTCCGGCACGCGGGTTGAGGCCCTGGAACAGCTGGCCGGTGAGTTGGGAGACGGGGCTTATGTTGTCCCTGCAGATCTGAGCACCGCGGAAGGGGCAGAACAATTGGCAGCTGATGCGGCGGCGGCCATGGGCTCAATTGATATTGTGATCAACAATGCTGGCCTGACCCGAGACACTCTGGCCATGCGGATGAAAGATGATGACTGGCAGCAAGTGCTGGATGTCAATTTGACAGCGGCTTTCCGCCTGAGCAAAGCTTGCCTGCGCGGGATGATGAAAAAGCGCTGGGGGCGAATCATTGGCATTACATCGATCGTTGGCGTGACCGGCAATGCCGGACAAGCGAACTATGCCGCCAGTAAAGCCGGAATGATCGGAATGTCCAAGTCGCTGGCACAGGAAGTTGCCAGCCGCGGCATTACCGTCAACTGTGTTGCCCCTGGTTTTATCGCAACTCCGATGACAGATGTCTTGTCAGATGACCAGAAAAATCACCTGCTAACCGGCATTCCGGCAGGTCGATTGGGCGATAGCGCAGACATTGCCAACGCTTGTGTTTATCTCAGCAGTGAAGAGTCAAGCTACGTCACCGGGCAGACCCTGCACGTCAATGGTGGGATGGCAATGATTTAGGCGTAAAAAGCCTGTTTGCTGTGCTGGTCAAGCAAGATAAAGTATGTTACCAACCGAAAATCTTCAGCTGATTTGCAATCATTCAAGGAATGGGGACTGTCAGCGGAGATAGAAAGAGAATTTTTTTATTAACCTCATAAATCAGACGAGGAATTAAATCATGAGTGATGTCGCTGATCGCGTAAAAAAGATCGTACTGGAACATCTTGGTGTAGACGAAGACAAAGTTGTCGAAGGCGCGAGCTTTATCGATGATCTGGGCGCAGATAGCCTTGATACAGTTGAACTGGTAATGGCTTTTGAAGAAGAGTTTGGCTGTGAAATTCCTGACGATGCCGCAGAAAAAATCCAGACTGTTAAAGACGCTATCGACTTTATTTCTTCCGCAACCTAAATTCTGCGGGTAAATATATTAACAGGGCCGGTACGGTTCCAGCAGATCGCTGTGAAGACTGACCGGCCCAGCTTCTTTCCTCTTTTGGTCGGGTGGTTGAAATGAGACGCGTGGTTGTCACAGGTCTGGGCATCGTCAATTCTCTGGGTTGCGGAGTTGAGACAAACTGGAACAATACCCTGGCTGGCAAGTCCGGAATCCGGGCCATTGATAATTTCGATGTATCTGACCTTCCTGCCAAGATTGCCGGGCAAGTTCCGGTTGGGGAAACGTCCGCTGGCAATTTCAATGCAGATGACTGGGTGTCTCCTAAAGATCAACGCCGAATGGATGATTTCATCATCTATGGAATGGCCGCCGCCCAACAGGCCGTCGAAGATTCCGGGTGGATGCCCGATGACGATGAAAGCCGGTGTCGCACCGGGGTTCTGATTGGCTCTGGTATCGGCGGACTGCCGGAAATTGCCAAAGGATCAATCACTGTCGAGAACGGCAAGGCCCGCCGCCTCAGCCCCTTCTTTATCCCCGCCAGCCTGATCAACCTGACTTCTGGTCACGTTTCGATCAAATATGGCTTTAAAGGCCCCAACCACTCGGTGGTAACGGCCTGCTCCACCGGATCACATGCCATTGGCGATGCAGCCCGCATCATCATGTGGGATGATGCAGATGTCATGGTCGCAGGCGGAACGGAAAAAGCCACATGCAGGCTTGGCGTTGCCGGGTTCTGTGCCTCACGCGCGCTTTCAACCAGCTATAACGACACACCGGAGAAAGCTTCCCGCCCGTGGGATGATGGCCGTGATGGCTTCGTCATGGGCGACGGGGCCGGGGTCGTGATTCTGGAAGAACTCGAGCATGCGAAGGCCCGTGGAGCCAAAATTTACGCCGAGGTTGTTGGTTATGGAATGTCTGGTGATGCCAACCATATCACCGCCCCAGCCGAAGACGGAAACGGGGCTTATCGCTGCATGGAAGCGGCCCTCAAGCGGGCCGGGATGAATGTCGAAGAAGTCGACTATATTAATGCTCACGGCACATCGACCCCACTCGGGGATATGATTGAGCTTAAAGCTATCAAGCGATTGTTTGGTGACAGCATGGATGATATCGCCATGTCCTCGACAAAATCAGCGATTGGTCACTTGCTGGGTGCCGCCGGTGCGGTTGAGGCGATTTATTCTATTCTGGCAATCAACAACGGTGTTGTCCCGCCAACCCTCAATCTAGACAACCCGTCAGAAGGTACCGAAGGTATTAACCTGGTTCCTCATCAGGCCCAGGAACGTAAAGTGAGTGCTGCCCTTTCCAATTCATTCGGGTTTGGCGGCACCAACGCGTCTCTTATCTTCAAGTCTGTCTAATTCGTTCCGTGCGCCGCCTCCCTGTCATACTCGGGGTTTTATTTCTGATACTGGCGTTGGTCCTCACCGGTGGCGGGTTCTGGGTATACGCCCAGTTCAAACAACCCGGCCCGTTTGATAATCCCTCCCAGATTATTATCACCAGTGGCAGCAGCATTAGTGTGATCGCACGCGATCTGAAATCTGCTGGATTGATTGATGAACCCCTGATTTTTCGACTTGCCACCCGCTATACCCATATCGACAAAGGCCTGCAGGCAGGGGAATTCGCGATTCCGGCCCGCTCCAGCATTTTTGAAATTCTGGATATTTTGCGGTTCGGTAAAACAATCATCCACCGCCTGACCATTGCGGAAGGACTGAGCGTCAGTGAGGTCATAAAGCGGTTGAACAATACCCCTGGGCTCTCAGGAAACATTGACGTTCTTCCTGCAGAAGGCAGCTTGCTGCCTGAGACATATCATTTCTCCTTTGGTGACAATCGCACACAGATGATTGATCGCATGAAAAGCGCCATGACGCGTACCTTGTCTGATCTTTGGCAGAAACGTGCACCGGGTTTAGTCCTGCAAACCCCGCAAGAAGCGCTGATTCTGGCGTCAATGGTCGAAAAAGAGACCGGGCAATCCGGCGAAAGAGGGCGAGTTGCTGCCGTGTTCCTCAATCGATTGACCAAAGGAATGCGTCTCCAGTCAGACCCGACCGTCAGTTATGGCCTGACCTTAGGAAATCACCCTCTTGGTCGCGGCCTGACACGAGCAGACCTCAAAAAACCGACCCCTTATAATACCTATACAATTAAAAAATTACCGCCGACACCGATTACCAACCCGGGGCAAGCGGCCATAAAGGCCGTTCTAAACCCACCAGAAACAGACGAATTTTACTTTGTTGCCAATGGGAAAGGCGGTCATATGTTTGCAAAAACCTTGAAACAACACAACCGCAACGTCAGAAAATGGCGTCAGATTGAGAAAAGCCTGTCGAAATAGGCGCTCATTCGGCTTATGGCGTGTCAGAACAACTGAATATGTTCGATTGGACCCCTCACCTTTTGCGGAACAAATCCCCCAGCCAGAAGGCCTGAGCGCCAATGGCGCCAAACGGTAACAATATCCAGACGACATCAAAGGCAGACAAAATCAGAACAATAAAACAGAATTCTGCCCGGCTCAGGGTATGGAAAATATAGAACAACTTTTGACCTAATGTTTTCGCTCCACCCTCCTCCGGCTCTTCCTCCGCCACAGGCTCAGAGGCCGCTTCCTTCTCCGCGGCTTTACGGGCCTGGGCAAACCGGTTCACCCGGATCAGATCGACGATGTAGTCAATTGTGGACCCGGCGGCCGCAATCAGCCCGAGCCACAGCCACCAGATGTTCCCATCGGCAATCCAGGTGCCATAACCGAGTCCGGCAAAAATCCCCGTATCAACAAGCCAGTCAACAAAATCGTCAAACGCCGCCCCGAAAGGTGAGCATTGGTCCTTCAGGCGGGCAATCACCCCATCGCAATAATCAAGTACATAACTGAGCACCAGAAGCAGGGAGCCGTAGACATTCCAGATCAATTCCCCCTTCATGAACAAGATGCAACCGGTCAATCCGACAAGCATCGAGATGAAGGTCACCTGATTGGCACTGATCGGCAGGCGGACCATCAGCAGCGACAGGTAATAGCCCATCATCCGCGACAGCGGAATTACAGAATCCGGTTTTATAATCGGCGGATCGCTATTTCCCGGCTTACCGGCATTCATATTGATTTGAATGGACACAGACATGATTTATTAACCTAGATCGGGGACGATAAATGGTGTTTAAACCAGTCGAATGGCGGGAGCAAACAGATTTGCCCGTATTCAAGGCCCCTCCAGCCTGACTTCGGGTTTGATCTGGCAATGGGCGAGTGATAGGTTCCCGTCAAATTCAGCCTCCCAATTGAGCAACAAGGCGGATCAGGACATTAACTTTGGCTAAGGTTCTTTCATACATAGGGCTTTTTATCGGTCTCGCGGTGATGACCGGCCTGATCGCCTGGCAGGGTCTTGGCGACGTTGCTGAGATTATTATCGCCTCAGGCTGGCCAATCCTGTTGGTTCCCCTGGCCTGGAGTCCGACTGTCTTTCTCGGCTCCCTCAGTTGGCAACTTCTGTTTGCGCCGGGCCATCAGCCCACCTATCGCCAGATTTTCATGGCTTTGTGGATGGGCCGTTCAGTCAATACCCTGCTGCCGGTCGCCAGCCTGGGCGGAGAGGTGGTGAAAGCGCGGATGTTGATCTTGTGGGGCTACCCGAAAGCGGAGTCCAGTGCTTCCGTCGTGGTGGATAAAACGGTGCAGGTATTTGGCACCATCGTCTGGGGCTTGATCGGCGTTTCCTTACTAGTTCATTATTCAGTTGAGCAGGATTTGATCGCCGCCGCCTTGACCGGTTTTGCCGTGTTGGGCGCCGCAATCGCTGCCTTCGTGATGGTCCAGAAAGCCGGTATTGCCAGCGCGATGATCAATTCAGCCCACCGGGTGACCAAGGCCAACATGTTCGAGAACATGAAAGAGGGCGCCGATCACGTTGATCAATGTGTGCGCGCCACCTACGCCCGGCCCGCCCGACTGATCTGGTCTACCTTCTGGCGGGTTGTCACTCTGTTGCTGCAAACGGCAGAGGTCTGGGCTGCCGCCTATGTGCTCGGTCACCCGATTTCAATTGTTGAGGCAATGTTCCTGAAAAGCATGACCTCGACCCTCAGCGATGTGGCCTTCATTATCCCCAACGCTTACGGCATTCAGGAAGGCGCGTTCGTTGTGCTGGGCGCGATGATTGGTCAGCCGCCGGATTTGATGCTGGCCATCTCGATTGCCATTCGTATTCGCGAATTGATTGTTGATTTACCGGGACTGGCAATCTGGCAGCATGCCGAAGGGCGGCACTTTTTCGCCAAACGCAAATTATCGCAGGCGGAGAAGTCCTGAATGCAGATTGCGTTTTTTATGGCTTGCGCCCTGTTTGCCGCTTCGCTTGGATATTTGCTGGTCGCCATTTTTTGTGTGCTGAAGTTTGGTCGCAGCCTGTTAAAACCTGCGCCAGGCCTAAAAGAGTATCCGGGAGTGACCATTTATAAGCCCTTGCACGGTGTTGATTACGGGCTGAAAGAAAACCTGCTCAGCTTTTTCAAACAGGATTATCCAGTATTCCAGATCCTGTTTGGTGTCTCAAGCGGGGACGATCCGGCGATCGATATCGTTCGCGATTTGATGGCCCAGTTTCCAGCTGTCGAGGCCGACTTGATTATCAATCAGCATTCTAACGGCGAGAACCCGAAAGTCAGCAACCTGATCAATATGGATCAGATGGCCAAACATAATCTGCTGATCATTTCTGACAGCGATATGATCGTTGAGGCAGACTACATCTCCCGTATTGTCGCTGGCTTTGAAAACACCACGGTCGGGCTGGTCACTTGCCTGTACAAAGGCACCCCGGCCCCGGGTCTGGCCTCGCATCTGGGCGCGATGTTCATCAGCCAGTGGTTCACACCGTCGGCTTTGATCCCGGCAACTTTTGGAAAAATGCAAAATTGTTTTGGGGCAACCATGGCCTTAAAGCGAAGTGTGCTGAATGAAATTGGGGGCCTGCAGGCTCTTGTTGGCAATCTTGCCGATGATTATACCCTCGGGCGGCTGGTCCGCGAGGCCGGGTATGACATCCATCTGGCCCCGGTCATCGTCGAAAACGTTGTTCTGGAGGCCAGCGTCAAGTCCTTGATCTTGCATGAACTTCGCTGGGCCAGGACGATCCGGGCGGTTGAACCTGCAGGGTTCCTGTCGACCTTTATCACCGATGCGATTCCGATTAGCCTGATCACCGGGCTGTTCGCTTCGCTATCGGGTTATAGTCTGGTTTGTTCACTGGCCCCATTGGCTCTGGCTCTTTTTGTGCGAATTCTCTTGCATTTCTCGACAAACACCACATTTTCATCTAAACAACCCCTCTCCCTTTGGATTGTTCCAATTCGTGAGCTACTTTCCTTTGTTGTAAGGCTTTTATGCTATACAGGACGGACCGTAAGTTGGCGCGATTCGGAACTTTCGATTGATAAGGGGGGTGATATAAACAATTCAACCCCAGCAGACCGGTAAGTCACAAATATGAAAAAAACTTTATTCTTAAGCCCTCCGTCTTTTGAAGGTTTCGATGGTGGCGCGGGATCGCGTTACCAGTGTAAACGCGAAGTGACTTCCTACTGGTATCCGACCTGGCTTGCCCAGTTGGCTGCACTTGTTCCGGACAGCACTCTGATCGATGGCCCGGCGGGTAAATATTCGCTGGAATCCCTGCTGCCGGAAGCGCCAAAATATGAAATCCTGATCGTCTACACCTCAACACCGACATTCGCCAATGATGTGATGGTGGCCAATGCCATGAAAGAAGCCAACCCGGCCCTGCTGATCGGCTTCTGCGGAGCGCACGTGATGATCAACTGGGAAGCGTCAATGGCAGCTTCCCCGCATATCGACTTTGTCTGCGACAAGGAATTTGATTTCACGGTTAAGGAAGTCTGTGAAGGCAAGCCGCTGGCTGAGGTTAATGGCCTGTATTACCGCGACGGCGACCGTGTGGTTAAATCGGGCGAGCGTGAAATCATTCACGACATGGACTCGCTGCCATGGGTCACCCCGATCTACAAAAAATTCCTCAATACCCAGAACTATTATAACGGCTATATGCTGCACCCTTACATGTCACTTTATACTGGCCGGGGCTGTAAATCGCG
>Ga0316189_10007340_pt1 | contig 10436 bp, 5 predicted proteins | sample LowCovwburrow_MG_FD_204930 | JGI IMG/M metagenome (GOLD analysis project Ga0316189, IMG submission 204930) | Coastal sediment microbial communities from Maine, United States - Lowes Cove worm burrow | ecosystem: Environmental > Aquatic > Marine > Coastal > Sediment | place: USA: Maine... | reverse complement strand
GAGGGATCCATCTCCCGTGATGTCTGCTGGGCAGGGGTTCGGTGTTTGGAACTCCCAGGCACCCATGTCAACGACCGACGGCGCATCGGGTCCGGTGTCGGGGGTGCCTGGATCGTCGATAAAGCGATCGAGCCCATCCAAATCGAGCAGCATCCCGGCGGGAACAAGTGTGTTGCTGCCGGAATCGATCGCCGGGGAACCAGAGATCAGCCGATGATCCCCGACTGGGCTTACGAGCCATCCAGCGCCTTGCGAGATCAGTGTCGTCGTTCTGAACTGGGGGTCGTCCTCGTTGCTCCCCGGGAAGTTCGCGGGGTTGGGTGGATCTTCGCCGAGCTCGGGTGTCAGGAGCCCTTCGATACAGCTGTACTCGACCACCTCCGTGTGCTCGTACTGCATGCGTGAGATGGGAAGTGGGTCTTCGCCACAGCATCGTTCGGGCGACAGGTTTCCCCAGAGGATCGAGTTGCGGATGGAGCCGTGGGCAACCACACCACCACCCGTATCGGCCGCCCAGTTGGAAGCGATCGTGCACTGGTTGATATCAGCGAGCGCAAAGGTGCTGACAAAGACCGCGCCGCCCCAGCCGCTAAAGAGATCGGGGATATCGCCCGGGCAGTCGAATCCGCCGCATGTCGAGGCGACCACTGCCCTGTTGGCGACGAAAAACGATTGATTGATCTGGATATCACCGGCACTGAAGATCCCGGCACCGAGGTTTGAATAGTTGCTTGTGAAAGTGCAATCCTCGATCAGTGCCCCGTCGCCGTAGACCGCGATCGCTCCGCCTGCCACCGGGTTCCCAAAGGTGCTGTTGTGCCATCCGAAGTTCGAGGTGAAGGTCGAGCTTTGGACTGTGAGCATGACATCATCGCTGGTATAGATTGCTCCGCCGTTGCCGGTTGCCCAGTGACCCTGGCGGACTGAGTTGAAGCTGAACTGGCAGTCAACGATATCAAGCGTTTGGGTTTGCCCGGGGTTGGTGACAATCGAGTAGATCGCTCCCCCCTCGCCCGATCGTACTGATTGATTGCCGATGAAAGCACACCGCTCGAAACTTGGGCTGCCATCCTGAACATAGACGCCTGATCCGAGGCGTGTGGCGTTTTCTTTGATGATGCAATCAACCACGGTGGGGCTCGAGTTGATGAGCATCATGCCCCCGCCCGCTCCGCCGACGCCTCCGATGCCGTCATCGCCGCCGGAGCCGTCCATGATGGTGAAGCCGTCGATGATCGTGCTTGGTCCGAGATCTACGCCCTCAAGGACATGGAGCACCTCGGTGGTTGCGCCGGCGCTCAGAATAGTGACATGAGCGACCGGGTCACGCTGTGAGCGGAGGGTTTCGGTGCCATCGAATCCGCCGTAGACACCGACGCCGTCGGAGAGGAAGAAGCCCGAGTCCGCGCTGCCGGCTGCGGCGATTGTTGGTTGGTGGAGCCCTTCGCGGACCCAGATCTCATCGCCGAACTCTGCAAACTCGAGCGCTTCGGCGAGGTCTTGGAATGCGGTGGACCAGGCAAGCCCGTCGCCGTTGAGCCCGCCGTTGATATCGACATACCAGGTGTCGCCCGAAGCGATGCCTGTGGTCAGCGCGATAAAGCTGATGAGTTTGATCGTGTACTTGTTCATTGGCACTCCATGTTTACTGCTTCGTTATGGACAACCTGCGCCAAAGAGTTGGAGGAACGCGGAGACATCAAAGAAGTCGAACGCGCCGTCGTTACTCAAGTCGGCTGCGGGGTCGCTTGCAGCGAAGGCAGCAAGGAACTCGGAGACATCGAAGAAATCGAGGACGCCGTCGTTGTTAAAATCTGCTGGGCAAGGGTCTTGGGTGGTAGAGGTGACGAGGATTGCTTCGTTGCGTCCCAGGTCAAGATTCCAGGAACTGCCGACGATGGAGATGGTGCCGTCTGGAGCTACATCGATTGCGGACATATTGAATCCGTTGTACCCCGCAGGGACTATCCCGGAGAGGTCGGCAAATGATTCCTTGCTGCCCGCCCAGACGCCCGGGTGGGACGGGAGCCCGTCGGGGAATGATACATTTCCTATCTGAAGACCGGAATCACAAGCGGTTACGCCGCTTGAGGTCGCTCCGTCTGGGTTGATATCAACGATTGAGTTGGGTGTCCCGTTCCAGATCACGGCGTGCGGATCGTTCCATTGATTGACGACGCCGACTTGCTGATTGTCCGAGGCATCAACAATGATGCTGTTTATGTAGCCGTCTGGGTGCATGTCTACGAACGATGCCCCTGACCCGGTCCACTTGGCCGCGTGGATGCTCGCGAATGGGAGCCCGATGTATCCAAACTGGTGTTCGCCATCCACAGCGTTGCAGAAGCTGTCCGGGATACCCGCGGGATGAATCGACATCGCGTGTTCGAATGTAGGTGCTTGCCAGATGACGGCTTTGTTATAGACATTGCCAACATCGTCATCGGTTGCCCCGGTCCCGACGATGGAGACGCCATCGGTCGCGCTCATGTTTGTGTATTCGAATCCGGAGTAGCTGGTTTCGTAGAAGTTGCCATTGAGATCCCAACGGGCACCGCGTCGGTAATAGCAGGTCTGCCACTGGTGGTTGACATAGCACTGGATCGGTGCCCACCACCACCCGACGAGTTTGTCGCCTGCAAAGTCCGAGATGCTCCCGCCTTGTGATCCCGCGGGGGTCAGGTTGATCCCGCTAGCTGCGGTACCAGCCCATTTCATTGGGTGATCGATGTTGTTGTAGTCGGGCGTGTCGAAGACCGCTCGCCCGACCTGGATGCCGTTATCAACGCCTTGGGCGTAGGAGTGTTCTGCATATGAAGGATGAAGACTGGTCCAAATCCAGTTTGTTGAGACATCCGGCGGTATCCGGATGGAGATGTACGAGGTGGTGCTGATAACGCTGCCGCAGGAGTTGGTCGCGATGAGTGTGTATTGACCGGCGTCATCGGATCCGGACGAAGTAATGTTGAGCGTGTCGGTGTTGGCTCCGGCGATGGTGCCCCCGCCGGCTGATGGGCCGTCGGCGAGATCGAAGCCGTCTTTTTGCCATTGGTAGGTGATGGTGCCCCCGCCGATGACCTGCGCGCTCAGGGCGATGGTGGTGTTGAGCCAGAGATCGTTGAAGACGACCGGCTGCTGGATGAAGACCGGGCATGGGGTGGTGTAGATAGATTCGGTTTGGAATGAGCCGCCGATGTGGTTGTCGCCACCGATTGCGTAGATGCGGTCGTCGGTGCCGAGGAACGAGGCGAAGTGCCGTCGGGGTTCGCTCATGTCGGGACCGACGAACCACTGGTCCATGACGGGGTCGTACACATGGACGGCTTGTTCGACCGTTTCGTTGCCAATTGGTCCCGAGGAGCCGCCGAGGATATAGACACGCCCGTCCGCGCCGAGGGTTGCCTGGTGATCCGAGAGGGCGATGGGCATATCAAGATTGGCGACGCTCGACCATGCGTCTGCAGCGATGTCGTACTGGAGCACTTCGTTTGTGCGGGTCGAACCGTCGGGGGATATCCCGCCGAAGACGAGGATGTTCCCGAGCCCGTCGTAGCTCGCCGCGGCGTTTGCCGTCGCGATGGGCATCGGGGCGATTGGCTGCCAGAGATCGGTTGAACCAATGAAACGCTCGCAGTATGCAGAGTTTGGATTGCCTGGTGTTGCGTTCTCACCGGGTCCACCGCCGAGCGAGTAGATGCGGTTGGTGTCATCGTTACAGAACGCGAAGTTGATCGCGGGCGCGGGCGGGTTGCGGTCGGCGTGTTCGTGCCACGGCCCTTCTTTTTGGTTCCACTCGAAGGGTGGCTTATCAAATCCGCCCGGATCATTGAGGTCATCACCACCAAAGACAATGATGCGTCCGAGGTTGTCCACGCCGCCGCCTTGGCCAAGGACACCGCCGTAGCCATCAAAGCCGATCTCTTCGGTCCATGCCCCACCGCTGGCGGGCATCGAGTACACCGTTGGATCTTCCATGCCTCCCGGATTCATCCAGGGCGTGCCCGCAAGGACGAAGATCGTGCCGTTGAGCTCAAGACCGAACGCATGTGTCTTTGCTTGACCGTTGGTCGGGAGCGCAGATCCCGCTTGCCAGCTTCCCCACGATTGTGCACTGGAAACTGAAGCAATAAAGGCCAATGCGAGGGGTAAGACGGGTTTGAGATGCATGTCCTTCTCCGGGATGAGTGACGCTTTATGGGCAGCCGTTGTTGAACGAGACGAGGAATCCTGAGACATCGAAGAAATCGAACATCCCGTCGTTGTTCCAGTCGGCGACGCTGCTTTGTGTGGCGAATGCCTTGAGGAACGCGCTGACATCAAAGAAATCGAGACTGCCATCGCCGTTCAGGTCTGGGGCGCATCCTTCGCTCGGCGAGAGCAGGAACGCGCGGAAGGGGTCGCCTCCCATCGAGCCGTAGCCGACGATTTGGCCTGATTCGTTCACCCCGGTTGCCGAGGCGAGCAGCCAGGGCGTGTTCGTGTCGATCAGAGTATTCAAGTCACGCATAGCCCCGGCTTCCCACACGAACGCGTTGTTATCCGATGTTCCTACAGCCACACCGGCGTCGTTGATTGCGTTGGCGATGGAATACCCGCCGCCGAGCTCACCGAGATCTGTCCGCGCGAGGACAGCACCCGTCGCATCAAGATCGTACCGGAAGGCGTGGGTTTGCCCGCCGGTTGTTTGTGAGATCCCCACCACCTGATTTGCGGAGTTGATCGCGGTGGCTTGTGACCACGAGCCGCCGAGTGTGCCGAGATCGATTGCCGTGTCGCTGATCCAGAGTGAAGCTGTTGGGACGAGCGAAGCGGGACTGATCGCGCTCCCAACAGCCCACCCTGCATCATTGAGCCCTTTGGCGATGGAGTGATTCCCACCACCGAGTTGCCCGAGCGTGGTGAGCATGCCCATCTCCCACCGGCACGCCTGCTCCCATTTGAATCCGTTGGGATCGGTGACAAATCGTGAGCCAACGAGCTGCCCCATGTCGTTGATGGCGCAGGGCATGAAGTCCCCCAGCATCATCGGCATGCCGTTCATATACATCAGGGCGGTTGTGTTGAGCTCGCCGAGCATATAGGAAGCGACGGCGGTCTGGTTGAAGGAGTTGATCCCCATCGCCTGCCCCTGAGCGGTCATACCCATCGGGGTGATCGGTGTGAATACCCCTTGATCGGAAGTGAATCCGTGGTATTTATAGAGAATATCCACGGCGTATCCGATGGCGATCCCCTGATCGTTGAGACCCGAAGCGAGGGTCGCGTCGCCGAGTGTTCCCAGATCGGTCACGGTGTAGTGGTCGGCACCGAATCCCGATGTGGCCAAGAGACCGAGTGCGAGCGAGCCGAAGATTGTGTTTCTGTGTGTGTTCTTCATGGTGTGTTTCCTATCTCAGGTGCTCTTAGTCTTCGACGCTGTGGAAGAAATCATCATCAGGCATTTGGGTGTGACAGACCAGACAGTCAGCGATGATCCCCGCGGTGCCCTGGTGGATAACCGCTTGAAGGTTGTCGGTTTCGGTGGTTGCCGGCGTGATGGCGTGCGGGCTACCGTGGCATGCGAAGCACGCGACACCGCCGTGCCCGATGGAGTTTCGGAAAAGCTGGCCGGGCTGTTCAAAGTCAAAGCCGGGACGATCATGGCAATCAGAGCAGTATGGCTCGTCAACCCAAGGGATTCGGGCGGGATCTCCGACCGCGGCCATATCCCCGTGGCAGGAAACACAGTCCAAGCCGTTGGCCGAGTGGATATCCCGCTGGCACTGGGCGCGTCGTCCCGGGTGGCAGGAGTAGCACGAGTTATCAAAGGTATCAGGAAGATCCACAAGCCGATCCGCGTGGGAGCTGTGCATCGCCGATGAGAATGTGGAAACTCCCGGTTGTCCCGGAGCACCCAGAGCAGGGTCCGCGTGGCAACTCGCGCAGAATACCGGCTGGTTCATCTCAAGGTCGGTGCCGTGGAGGCGGTCGTGATCGCGGAGGACATCGACCTCGACATTGGTGCCCGCGATCGGGTCGCCGTGGCAGACATTGCAGGAGAGCTCAAAGGATACCGGGAGCACGGTCTGGGTTTGCGCAACCTGACCGGTGCCCTCTTTGTGGACGGTGATGGTGGCGAGTTGGTACGGATTCACACGCCCGGCATCATCAACAGGGGTGATCGGGATACCGGTCACCTCCCACTTGTCAACATGGGGAGTCAGTACGCCGCTCATCCCGTTGCCGGTGAGCCCGATGTCAGGCGGAAGGTCAACGCCCATCAGGTCTTGGTCATACTTCCAGAAGTTTGTTTTGGTCGACGAATGGGTGTTCCCCGGGATCGTGTATTCGACCGTGAAATCGCTGCCCTCTGAGAGGTCGATGACATCGGGGCCGTCGCCTCGTTTGATGACGACGGCCTGGACGGTATTAAACGGTGGCAGGATCATGAAATGCGAGAAGTCCCGCATCATGCAGTGCATGCCCAGATCATTGTTCGCAAGCACGACGAACTCATCGGGTGCCTCCGGCTGCTGACCTGCACCAGAAAGGAAGACGGCTGCGATGGCGCTCCCTGCCATCGCGTACGCGAAGATTGATCGCTTCCTGAAGGAGAGTTTCGTTGGACGGTGTGTGTTTCGCATGTGCGTATTCCTGCGCTTGTTTCGATTAAAAACGACAGACTCTGTGTTGAATGCTATTGCGAACCATGTGCCAAACGGATTATCGGTTCTAAATCGCTCAGTGCAGATAGAGCCATAGGAAGCTGGCTAGAGCGAGCCGGCCCTGGAAATACTGGCCAAAGATTAAGGGCAGCCCTGCGCGAACAGAGACAGGAACGCGGAGACATCGAAGAAGTCGAACGATCCATCGGCGTTCATGTCCGCAACCGGATCCTGCACTTGGAAGGAACTCAGGAACGCGGAGACATCGAAGAAATCCAGCGCACCGTCGGCATTCATGTCCGCATCGCAAACTGTTGGTGGAGCATCGCCTGTGTCGATCAATCCGTCGTTGTTGAGATCAAAGAAGTGGAACTCGGAGCCGGGATCAGCCAGCGTGATGATGCCATTAACGGTCAGATCGCTATCGAACCCGATGCCATCAGTATTTTCGATGAAATCAAAGAGCATTTGATCATCTGCAGCGGTGTTCAACTCATCAAGGTTGTAATCCGCGACGAGTTCATCAAATCCCGTGTCCGTCCAAATATACAGAGCTGTGGGATCCTGTATTGTCGGCGCGGTACCAATGAGCGCGGTCACGCCCCAGTAGTGCGGTTCCTGATCATCAGATGGGTTCTGGTCTCGCCATTCTTCAGTAAGTGTCCGGAGCGAACCGGTCGCGAAGTCCGCCCCGATGATCAGATCATCAAGCGCCTCTTCAAGCGAGGTGTGGTTGAGGAGACTCAGATCCAGCGGCTGGTCGGGTTCGCCCGCAGCGAGGGCCGCGCCGTGATTGGTCAGCGGAAAAACCAGCGACATGGTCGTGGTATCCTCGATCGGATCATGAACAAAGAGCAGTTGGACCAGCGGATCGAAGAGCCCGAACTCGGAACCCCCAAAGAACGCGCTCTCCAGCTGGAACGACTGGAACCGTTCAAAGAATCGCCCCTCGACGATCCAGGTCTCACCGGTGTCGAAGATCGAGTCCGAGTTGCCGTCTTGAGAGATGATGCTCGGCACAAAGCAGCCGCACATCGTGATCGAGAACTCCGCACCGGAGCGTTCAAACTGGGGTTCTGAATGGAAACTGGTGTCGATGTCCTCGTGTGATTGAGCGACCCGTTCATTGATCGATCCGTAGGGGCTCTTTCCGAATCGAGCGACATTGGAGAGGTAGCGATGCTGCGCGATCGGCATCAACTCCCCACCTGAGTTCTTCTGACCGTCGATGTCAAACTCGAAGAACCCCATGACCGGGCGATCGCCAAAGAAATAGGGGTTGTAGGGATGCCCGTTGATTCCAATCGGTCCGGGAGGACTGACCAGTCCCGCGAACACCGCATCAATCCGCACGAAGTCGGGCTGATCGGACTCGTGATGACCAGTATACAAATCCGTTGATGGTGCGTTGGGATCCCAGCCGCCGATTTCGAGACTGATCAGATCGATCGGTGTGTACCCCGGCGGCAACGGCGCATCATTCCCGGAGTCCGTCCGCCGGAGGGCTGCATCGCCAACAGGATCAGTCCATATCACAGAATCAACAGCAAGTACTGGCGGGCTCAGGACCAGTGCGCTCAGCATGAGAAGGCGATTGATCTTCATGCCCCACCAACCTCTGGCTTTGCTGTGTTGATGCCATACCGCTCGACGCGGTAGCGGAAGCTCGACCGCTGCATCCCGATCATTTTCGCGGCTTTGGATACATTCCCATTGGATCGCTCGAGCGCCTGGATCATTAACTCCCGCTCAACATCCGCGGCTAGATGGATCCCGGAGTCAAAGTCGAATCGCAACCTACCGTCAACGGAGCAGTCCTCACTCTGCGGCGCTGGATCGCGGGGAGCGATTGTCAGGTCTTTGCTTGTAATCAGCGAACTTGGGGCAAGCATCGCAGCACGCTGGACAGCGTTGAACAACTCACGCACATTCCCCGGCCAGTCATGCTTTGTAATCGCCGACTTCGCGTCATCACTCAGCGATGCGGGCTCAAGCCCATACTCGCAGCGGAGTTGATCAAGCATCGATTCTGCAATCAAGACCGCATCGTTTCCTCGGCTCTTCAGGTCAGGGAGCGGGACCGTGAATGCGTTGATCCTGAATAACAGGTCTTCACGGAACGAGCCCTCCTTGACCATCTGGGAGAGGTCTTTGTTTGTAGCCGCGAGCACGCGCATGCGGATCGGTCGTTCTTTGGCGGACCCGACCTTCCGGATCATCCCGTGCTCGATCACCGAGAGGAGCTTGGATTGGAGCGAAAGATCAAGATCGCCGATTTCATCGAGGAAGATGGTTCCGCCGTCGGCCATCTCGAAGAGGCCCTCGCGAGCAGCCTTGGCATCGGTAAACGCGCCCTTTTCATGGCCGAAGAGTTCGGATTCGATCAGCGATGGGGGGAGTGCTGTGCAGTTGACATGGACAAACGGGCGTTTGCTTTCTGCGCTCGCTTGATGAATATACCGTGCAACAACCCCCTTGCCCGCGCCGGTTTTACCAGTGATAAGGATCGTTGTCAGGGCGCCGCCGGTTGCTTCGTTCTTGTCGAGCGCTCTGTTCCCGACCGGGATCTTGGCAAGGCGCTGGGCCATGGACATCGCGTCGATCCATGCCTCGGATTGCCCAAGCGGCTGCAGTGATCGATCGCGGGTGCTTTCTTCTAATCTTTGGTACAAGCGGAGCTGGCGGGTATCGAACCGCTGCTTGATGACACGGTCTGTGATCACCAAGAGTTCCTGCATGCGGATCGGTTTGGCGAGGTAGTCGTCCGCTCCCAGTTTCATCGCGCGGACGGCGTCGTCAACGGTTGCGTATGCGGTCATCATGACGATCCCGCCGTCATAGCCAGACTCGCGGAGATCCTGGATCAAGTCGATGCCTGATTCATTGCCCAAGTTCACATCCGAGAGAATGAGATCGAAGTGAGACTCTGCGAGTGTCTCTCGTGCACTGGAAATCGACGCGACCGCCGCGACCGAATGATCGGCCTTCTTCAGCGCCCGTTCAACGGTCAGCCGAAGGTTCTCGTCGTCTTCAATGAGCAGAATACTGGCCATGCGAATCCTATATTGGCCATTATTGGCCAGCAATATCCGTCCTCAAACGACAGGATCGACAGGAATCCTGATCGTAAAGGCACATCCGGTCATCTCAGTGGCATTGAGTGGCGATTGGACTTCGATTCGCCCTTGATGCTGGGTGATGACCCGGTGAGTCAATGCAAGCCCGATGCCAGTGCCCGATTGGCGTGTGGTAAAGTATGGACGAAAGATTGAGCGATGCAAGTCCGGCGGGATCATTGGGCCGGTATTGGAGACGCTAATCGTCCAATAACACACATCATTAACGGTTTTTTGACCGAGCTTGATTTCGATCGGAGATGAATCGAGGGCGAAATCGATGGCATTGCTGAGCACCGCAGTGATCGCATGGTCGAGATGATGGGCGTCGCCGTTTACGGTATTGAGTGCTGAATCGATCGAGAGATTGAGTGATTGCCCTTTGGATTCGGCTGCACTGCGGTGCGCATCGACAACCGATTTTACAAGTTGGGATGGATCGAAAGCCGCAATGGAAAGTTCAAGAGGGGCAGAGGTCCGTAGCATATCTTGGAGCCAAACCTCAAACCGATCCACCGTCGCGATGATTCGCGTCTGGAAGTCACGCAACTCGGATCCGGGTTCGAGTTCTTCGAGTGTTGTTTCAGACAGAGCGCGGATCCCTGCGAGGGGCGTGCGGAAGTTGTGAACCGTCCGTTGAGCCATCTCGCCCATCGCCGCAAGCCGTTCGCTCTCG
>Ga0316189_10007339_pt1 | contig 10436 bp, 8 predicted proteins | sample LowCovwburrow_MG_FD_204930 | JGI IMG/M metagenome (GOLD analysis project Ga0316189, IMG submission 204930) | Coastal sediment microbial communities from Maine, United States - Lowes Cove worm burrow | ecosystem: Environmental > Aquatic > Marine > Coastal > Sediment | place: USA: Maine... | reverse complement strand
GACAATTATGGTAGACTACTCAACAATCAGCAAAGTGTCAATTGCGCCCATGATGGACTGGACCGATCGGCATTGCCGCTACTTCATGCGGCTGCTGAGTCCAGGCGTTTTCCTGTACACCGAAATGGTGACGGCAAACGCCTTGCATTTCGGTGATGCGGAGTCGCTACTCCGATACGATGATTCTGAACATCCAATCGCCATTCAGATCGGTGGCAGCGACCCGGCGCTGATGGCGGAGGCTGCGGCTCGTGCGGCGGGTTCGGGTTACGACGAGATCAACATAAACGTGGGCTGCCCGAGCGACCGCGTGCAGAGCGGCCAGTTTGGTGCCTGCCTTATGGCGCAGCCCGGTATTGTTGCCGACTGTTATTCGGCGATGCAGTCCAACACCGATATACCTGTCACGGTCAAAACCCGGATTGGAATCGACGATCAGGACAGCGATGAATTCCTGGCGCGATTCGTGGACACCTTGTCGGCCGCCGGTTGCCAAAAATTCGTTGTCCACGCCCGAATTGCGATTCTTGATGGCCTGAGTCCGAAGCAAAACCGAACCGTGCCGCCGCTGAACTATGAGCGTGTCTATCGACTAAAGGATGCCAATCCCGACCTCGAGATCGTCCTCAATGGTGGAATCTCGGAGATCGGTCACGTTGAGGACGCGCTCAGGCGTGTTGATGGCGTCATGATCGGTCGACAGGCATACCATCATCCGTACTTCCTGGCTGAGCTCGAACATCACATGAACCCGAAGGTTCCGTTGCCTGATCGACGTGATGTCGTTGAGCGTATGCTTCCGTATATCAAGCGCGAGCTCGAACAGGGTGAGCGGCTTGGCCGAATCACCCGGCATATGATTGGGCTGTTTGCGGGCATGCCGGGTGCACGCGCCTGGCGTCGCTACATCAGCGAGAACGCCCACGGTCGCGGAGCGGGCACAGAGGTTCTGCTCGAAGCGCTGGATGCCATGCCAGTTGCAGCATAGAATATCAGGCTCACACGAAATGCCGGAGCGATAGCCAATTCATGGGCGCTAAATCATTGAAGAAGAACAATGGGCCAACGATGGCCGAGATGGCCGATATCCACGAGTTGTATGAGGAGTCGGTACAAAACGTCGAAAACGAAGTGAAATTCCTGAGCGCCACGTTTCGTGAGCTCAGAGGAAGGACCGCGCGCACCTTACGCGAGGATTTTTGTGGCACTGCCAGCCTGGCCTGCGAATGGGTAGCGCAGGGTGATGAATACACGGCAGTCGGCGTGGATATCGATTCGTCCGTACTCGAATGGGGTCGACAGAATCGCGTGAATCAGCTCGATGCCGCGGACCAGGCGCGGGTGCGCCTGATCGAGTCTGACGTGCAGACGGTCGAAACACCAAAGGTCGACATACTGGCGGCCTTTAATTTCAGCTACTGGATCTTCGAAGAACGTGCGCAGATGGTCGCGTATATGCGTCGCTGTCTTGATGCCCTCGAGGATGACGGCATCCTGTTCATGGACATGTTTGGTGGCCCCGAGTCATTCGAAGAAACCCGTGAAAAGACGAAACATGACGGCTTTACCTACGTCTGGCACCAGGCCAGGTTTTATCCCGTAACGAATCACATGCAGTGCTACATCCACTTCAAATTCCCGGACGGTTCCAAGCTAAAGCGGGCTTTCAGCTATGCCTGGCGTCTTTGGACCGCCCCGGAATTACGTGACATGTTGCACGACGCCGGTTTCGGAAATGTGACAGTCTATTGGGAGGGCGAAGACGAAGATGGCGAGGGCAACGGCATATTCACTCCGAATGACAAGGGTGAGGCGGATCTCGCCTGGATAGCGTATATTGTTGCTGAAAAGTGAAGCTCATTTTTTCCGAAAATAGCTTCATTATTAGTTAGTTACGGGCTCATTATGGCAAAGGATCTCGAAGTCGCAATTGTGTTTGCTGACGTTGTCGGCAGTACGCAGCTGTACGACAAGTTTGGCGATACCAAAGCCAGCGAGACGGTCGCCCTGTGCCTGGACGTTATGAAGGATGCTACGCACCAATATAACGGCACCGTCATCAAGACGATTGGCGATGAAGTCATGTCCACGTTTTCGACCGTTGAAGAGGCGATGGGTGCAGCAGTGATGATGCAGTCGCGGATTTCAGCCGACACCAAGCAGGAAGACCGCATAACCGTGTCGATTCGTATCGGTTGTCACTATGGTCCGGTCGTTCAGGAGCAAAACGACATTTTTGGCGCAGCCGTGCACACCGCGAATCGCATGACCTCGCAGGCCAAGGCCCGCCAGATTGTCATTTCCGGCGGCACCGTCGAAAAAATGAGCCCCGAACTGAAGAAACAAACTCGGCAGATCGACGTCGCGACAGTTCGCGGCAAACTGGATGAGGTTGCACTCTACGAGTTCCTCTGGAACCCCGAAGAAGCAACCAGCATGTTGCCGACCATCGAATGGGAGAATCAGGCGCGCAAGGTGTCGAAACTCGAGCTGTCGTTTCGTGACCAGACCATCGAAGTTAATGATAAGCGCAAGAACGTCATTATGGGACGCGCCGAAGACAACGACCTCGTGGTCAAGGGCAACCTGATCTCACGCATTCACGCAAAGGTCGAAATGCGCCGCGGCAAATTTATTCTTGTCGACCAGAGCACAAATGGCACGTTTGTGCTGAACTTGTTGGGCGAAGAGACCTTTGTTCGTCGCGATACGACGGAAATCAGCGGCGAAGGAACGATCGGCCTTGGCCGCGCCGAGGAACCCGGCGCGTCGCTGGCGATACACTTCAAATCGATTGAGTAGGAGCGCTGCTCGTCAGCGCGACTGTTGCTGCGGCAAGCGCAGCTCCTACGAAGCTTTCTCTAACTCCGCTGCTACCCGCTGCTGTTCTTCGCGCAGTGCCACCGGCACGCGCTCGCCAAACGAGTCGAGATAGTCAGCAAAGTGCTGGTTTTCGACTTTCCAGTGCGCGACATCCAAAGAGATCAGCGTTTGCATATCCTCTGCAGTGATATCGAGTTCCGATGTGTCGATATCGCCGTCCTCCGGAAAATAGCCAACAGGCGTGTTTTTCGCGCCGACACGATTCTCACAACGATCAATAATCCAGCGCAAAACACGCAGGTTCTCGCCGAAGCCAGGCCACAGGAAGCGGCCGTCGTCGTCCTGGCGGAACCAGTTGACGTGGAAGATTCTCGGTAACTTGTCGCTGCGCCCCTCCAACGACAACCAGTGTTGCCAGTAATCGGCAAAGTTGTAGCCGCAGAATGGCTTCATCGCCATCGGGTCGCGGCGGATGACGCCGACTTCACCAATTGCGGCCGCGGTTGTCTCGGAGCCCACACTGGCGCCGACCAGCACGCCGTGTTTCCAGTCCCTGGCTTCGTAGACGAGCGGCGCGAGTCGTTTGCGACGGCCGCCGAAGACGATGGCTGAAATCGGCACGCCCTCGGGCGCATCGGCGAGTTTGGAGTAGCTCGGGTTGTTCGTTGCAGCAACTGTGAACCTGGAATTCGGGTGTGCCGCTTTTCCATTGGCGCTGTCGTACTTCTCACCTTTCCAGTCGAACGCCGGCTCGCCGACTCTCTTGTCTTCCCACCATGGCTCATTATTATCGGTGCGCGCCACATTGGTGAAAATGGCGTCGTGCGTAATCATGTTGAACGCGTTTTCATTCGTTTTCTTGTTGGTTCCGGGTACGACCCCAAAATAGCCGGACTCGGGATTGATCGCGCGCAGCCGACCTTCGTCATCGAAGTGCAGCCATGCAATGTCGTCACCCAGCGTGTGAATCTTCCAGCCAGGCATCGAATGCGGCGGGATCAGCATGGCGAGATTGGTCTTGCCGCAAGCCGAGGGGAACGCACAGGCGATGTAATGTGTTTCGCCTTCGGGGCTCTCCAAACCCATGATCATCATGTGCTCGGCGAGCCAGCCTTCTTCGCGAGCCTGGTAACTGGCGATGCGCAGCGCATGGCATTTCTTACCCAGTAAGGCATTTCCGCCATATCCTGAACCAATGCTCTTGATTGATAGCTCGGCAGGGAAGTGCATGATGAAGCGACGCTCAGGATCCAGGTCGCCGGTCGAGTGCAGGCCTTTGACAAATGTGCCGTCGCGCTCGATACGTTCGAGGGCTGCGGAGCCCATGCGCGTCATCAATTTCATGTTGACGACGACGTAAGGGCTGTCGGTGATCTCGACGCCACACCGCGAGTAGGGCGATGCTATCGGTCCCATGCAATAGGGGATGACGTACATCGTGCGGCCTTTCATCGCGCCTTCAAACAGGGCGTCGACTTTGGCATGTCCTTCAGCCGGGCTCATCCAGTTATTGTTGGGGCCTGCATCATCCTCGTTCTCGGTGCACACAAACGTCAGGTGTTCGACGCGTGCGACGTCACTCGGATCCGACAAGTGAAGATAGCAGTTGGGATACTCGTCCTGGTTCAGCTCAGAGAGCGTTCCGTCCGCTGTCATCGATTGAATCAGTTGCTGGTATTCGTCGTCGGAGCCTGTGCACCAATGAATCTGATCGGGCTGAGTACGGGCCGCGACCTCGTCCACCCATTGCTGGAGGCTCGGTAGTTGGGTTGTCATCGAAGAGATTCTCTGGGTAGCCGTGCGCAAGGCGCACTACATTCTTGTAGGGAAGGCAATTATACGGATTGCAGGCAATTATGCAGCCCGGATTTGCACTATCCCAGCCTGTGAAACACGACCTATCCATGTAACCATTGCCGGGTGATAGACCTTTCCGAGTTTTTTGGCGCGAACAGCCCCCTGAATCAGCTGCTGCCCGGTTTCCAGCCGCGCGCCGGGCAGGCGTGGATGGCCGAGGCGGTCGCTGAGACTATCGCGAATCTGGATAAACTCGTGGTCGAGGCCGGCACGGGGACCGGCAAGACATTTGCCTATTTGTTACCGGCCCTGCAGAGCGGCCGCAAGACGATTATTTCCACAGGCACCAAAGCGCTACAGGACCAGTTGTATCACCGTGACTTGCCATTGATTGGCAAGGCAATCGGGCGGCCGGTGGCGACAGCGCTGCTGAAGGGTCGCGCGAATTACCTTTGCCTCGAGCGTCTCGAGCACAATACAGATGTCGGCGAAACACTCCTCGATGACCTCAACGCCGTACGCGAATGGCGGCATCGAACAGACAGCGGCGACAAGGCCGAGCTGACAGAGGTAGCTGAGGATTCGCGGATCTGGCCGTTCGTAACGTCGACAGTCGATAACTGCCTTGGCCAGAAATGTCCTGAATATTCCAAATGCCACGTTGTCAAAGCGCGGCGTGCCGCGCAGGAAGCAGATCTTGTGGTCGTGAACCATCATTTGCTACTCGCAGATCTCGCGATGAAGGAAGAGGGCTTCGTCGAATTCCTGCCGGGCGCCGAGGCGATCATCCTTGATGAGGCACACCAGATTCCTGATCTGGCCGTGCAGTTCTTCGGTGTGTCACTTGGCACGCGCGAGATTGAAAGGCTGATCGATGAGGTCCGGGTCGCAACGGTTCCTTTTCGGCAGTCCGAATTGCAGCGGCGTATCGATGCGGTGCAAACGGCGTTGCGGGTTCTCAGGGCCGAGGCGCCACGCCAGGAAGGCCGGCAACAACTTGCAGAAGTCATCGATCAACTTCGTGAACCCCTTGACGCGCTGCGCCTTGCTCTTGGAGAGTTGAATACAGCACTTGCCGAGATTGCGGACAGCTCGATCGAGCTCGAAAAATTGCACGAACAGCTAACGAGCATCCTGGAGCGACTGGTGCTGCTGGCGACCGACGATTCCTGGGACGGCCTGCGCTGGCTCGAGATCAATCCACGCAGTCTGCGCATCAACCTGACGCCGCTCGATGTGTCGTCCACGTTGAATGGCTTGATCAACAACGCTCACCAGGCATGGATCTTTACGTCAGCCACGCTGGCGGTGGGTGAAGACTTTTCACATTTCACCAAGCGCATGGGCTTGGTCGATGTCGCAGGACTGACGTTCCCCAGTCCGTACGCTGTGGAGCGAAACGGGCTCATTTACCTGCCACCGGGACTGCCGCAGCCGTCCGAGTTTGGGCACACCGAATCGATGCTCGAGGCCGTAGTACCATTGCTCAAGAAGACGACGGGCGGGATGTTCTGCCTGTTCACCAGTCACCGCGCATTAAACACGGCGAAGAAGTGGTGCCGCACTCACAAGAAAAGTCTGGGTGGTCGGGAATTGCTTGTACAGGGGAGTGCGCCGCGCGACGACCTGTTGCGCCGTTTTCGCGAGGCCGGCGATGCCGTTCTTTTGGGTACTGGCAGCTTTTGGGAAGGCGTCGATGTGCGTGGCCAGGCCCTGACTATTGTCGCGATCGACAAACTGCCGTTCGCATCTCCGGCCGACCCCTTAATGATGGCGCGGCTCGAGTTCATCCGCCGTGAAGGTGGCAATGGCTTCACCGAGCACCAGCTGCCACAGGCGGTGTTGGCGATGAAACAGGGCGCCGGGCGCTTGCTGCGCGACCAGCATGACTACGGCGTTATTGTGCTCTGCGATCCGCGCCTGACCTCCAAAGGCTACGGACGCATGTTCCTGAAGAGCTTTGAACCCATGCCCACGACCGCATCGTTCGATGACGTAGCTGCTTTTCTTGCTGATCACGAACGCAAAGGCGAGGTCGCGTGAAGCTGCTGGCGCTCGATACCTCATCAGTGGCATGTTCTGTGGCGCTGCAGATCGGCGATGACCGTGTTGAGCGCCATGAAGAGCAACCGCGAGAACACACACGCCTGTTGATGCCAATGATCGAGTCACTGCTGGCGGACGCCGGCGCATCTCTGTCGGATCTCGATGCGATTGTCCTGGGCAATGGTCCTGGTTCGTTTATCGGCATGCGAATTGCCGCCTCTGTCGCCCAGGGTTTGGCTTTTGGTGCCTCGCTGCAAATCGTCCCCGTTTCATCGATGGCAGCGGTCGCAGCTCGCGTTATTGCTGAGCACGGTGCCGGCGAAGTTATTGTTGCGCAGGACGCGCACATGCAAGAGGTCTATCTCGGCATCTATCGGCCGGGTCCAGCCGGTAATCCCGACGCGACGATTCCCGAACGACTTCACGGCTTGTCTGCGATTGCTGAGCTTGAGCCGTCTTCTGATCGCAGCCGGTTTGGCGCCGGCTACGGCTGGCAGCGATACCCGGAATTGCTGGTTGCCAACAGGGATCGCGTAAGCAATGTTGTGGAGATTCTGCATCCACATGCGACCGACTTACTGGGCCTGGCGACAATTGCGCTCGAAAACGGCGGAGCCGTTGAACCGCAGAACATCGTCCCCGCCTACTTGCGCCACAAGGTGGCCGAGAAACCGGGCCGGGTTCCGTAACAGAACTGTAATATAGTGTTGCTGTAATGCCGCACTGTCATGACCGCTAATAAAATACTTGTCGTTGAGGACGAATCTCCCATTCGGGAAATGATCGTCTTCCATTTATCGCGGGCCGGCTTTGAAACGCTGGAGGCCGGTGATTGCGCTGTCGCGCGGCAACTGCTGGCAGACGAACGCCCTGATCTTGCTCTTATCGATTGGATGTTGCCGGACATGAGTGGTCTCGAATTGACCCGACTCTTGAAGCGCAACAAAGAATACGATGACCTGGCGATCATCATGCTCACGGCCAGGACAGATGAGTATGACAAGATCGCCGGGCTCGACGGTGGCGCCGACGACTACATCACAAAACCGTTTTCCCCACGTGAACTCATTGCACGGATCCAGGCAGTTTTGCGGCGCGCCGGTTCCGATAGTGATGAAACGGTTAGTTCAGGAGTTCTATCGCTGGATACGGCGGGTCATCGCGTCAGCGCGAACGGCACAGAGATTCGGCTCGGCCCAACCGAGTATCGACTACTCAAGTTCCTGATGACACATCCTGATCGAGTCTACAGTCGCTCACAATTGCTTGACCGGGTCTGGGGTGCAAACGTTTACGTTGAGGAACGGACCGTTGACGTCCATGTGCGGCGGTTGCGCAAAGCGTTGGCTGCGCAATCGGCGGATGACTACATTCAGACCGTGCGCGGCGCCGGTTATCGTTTCTCGCGCGGAGAGAAATAGTTGCTGGAATCCAGTCGACAATTTGTTGTAGGTCTGCTCGTCTTTCTTGCTGCAGGCGCGTTGATCGGCTGGATGTATGATGCGGCGCTGATTGGCTTTCTGGGCGCAGCATTCCTGGCGCTGATCTGGCAGGTCAGGCAGCTCCTGTTATTCAATCGGGCAATGCACACGGGCGATTTCGATGCGTTTCGTTTCGGTGAAGGCGTCTGGCAGCAAATGTTCTCCCGCTTTACCTACGAACACGAGAGAGGCTCCCGATATAAGCAGCTCCATCGCCAGGTCCTCAAGGAAATTCGTAAATCAACCAATGCCATGCCGGATGGCGCGGTGATTCTCGACGATGCGAATGAAATCGAGATCTGCAACAGGGCCGCGAAGACCCTGGCGGGCCTGAAGCGCAAGAAAGACCGAGGTCAGCGCGTCGATAACATCCTGCGCGACCCAGCGCTGACGACGCTCCTCGAGGTGAACGATGCTACACAGACCGTCGATATTTCGTCACCCGTCAAGGACGGAGCATGGCTGAATTGTCGCGTGGTTCCGTATGGCGTTAATCAGAAACTCCTGCTCTTGCGAGACGTCACCAATCGCATTGCGATCAATCGCATGCGGCGGGACTTCGTCGCAAATGCGTCGCACGAGCTCCGCTCGCCGCTGACCGTCATGTCCGGGTATCTGGACACGATGGCCGATGATGAGGAGCTAGCCGAAACATGGGCGCAGCCAGTCCGGCAAATGCAGGACCAGGCGAGGCGTATGACCAGGATCGTTGCTGAATTGCTCGAGCTTTCGCGGCTCGAAGGGGCCGGCAGCGCCAGTACTGAAGAGACCGTCGATGTTGCAGCCTTGCTGTCGAGTGCTCGCAAAACCTACATGGGGCAGAAAGATGTCCCGACCATCGAATGTGAGCTTGAGTCAACAGCACAATTGCGCGGCCATCCTGCTGAAATCGAATCGGTCATTACCAATCTCGTTTCGAACGCAATCCGACATACGCCCATAGACGGAAAAATAACGCTGGGCTGGCAATCGGACACCAATGGCGCCGACCTGGTGGTCAGTGATACCGGTGAGGGCATTGCAGAGGAGTACATTCCGCGACTGACGGAACGCTTTTTCCGGGTCGACCGCGGCAGGGCTCGGCAGGACGGAGGCGTAGGTCTCGGGCTGGCGATTGTCAAGCACGTGCTCGGCCGCCACGAGGCCGATTTGCATATATCGAGTAAGCCGGGCAGCGGTAGCGAGTTCCGATGTCATTTTCCCGCAGAGCGAGTGTCGCTGCTGTAACAAAAGTGCAATATTCTTGTCATGCAAGCGACACACAGTGTCGGTAACTTGCCGCTAATACAACGTTAATAACGGGCTAACAAAACAATGAAGAAAATCCTCTCCCTGGTGTGTGCTATCAGTTTTGTTGCTATGCCAGCGGCTCACGCCGCGGTCAGTGATGAAGACTTCCAGCAACTGCGCGAGCAGCTTGCGGCCGTGTCGGCACGACTCGAGCAGCTCGCAGCTGAGAATGCCGAACTCAAGGCAGCGCAGGAACAGTCGGCCACTTTGATCAACGATGTCGAGACGACAGTGGCTGAGCTTCCTGCTGCTTCCGAGAGCTGGGCCGACCGCGTCAAGATGGATGGTGATTTTCGATATCGCTACGAGCGCATCGATCTGGAAGGCAGTGATGCGCGTTCCCGCAACCGGATACGTGCCCGCACCAATATCACGGCCGAAGTTGCCGACAACATCGATGTCGGCTTTGGTCTGGCGACCGGCGGTGATGACCCGGTTTCGAGCAACCAGACGCTCGGTGGCGGCGGTTCATCGAAGGGTGTCGTTCTTAACCTGGCCTACGTCGATTGGGAAGCGACAGATGGCTTGCACCTGTTCGCGGGCAAGTTCAAGAATCCGCTGACAAAAGCCGGCGGCCAGCCGCTCTTGTGGGATGGGGATTGGACACCGGAGGGAATGGCGCTCAAGTTCCAGCGCGATTGGTACTTCATCAACGCATTTGGCTCGTACCTTGAAAGCGATAGCGGAAAGAGCAATGACAGTTTCGCCTGGGGTGGGCAGTTCGGCGCCACCGGCCAGCTTGGCGACGTGAAGCTGATGGGTGGTCTCGGTTACTACTCGATTGAAGCGGCGGGCAAAAGCACGACGTTTGGTGATCCATCTGATCCTGACGACTTCTTTGGCAATACCGCGATTGAGCCGGGCGGACTGGCTTGTGGAACGACACCGGATGTGGACTGCGTGTACGCGTACGACTACCTGTTGACCCAGGTCTTTGCCGAGGCAAAATTCGACGTTGGCGATTGGCCGGCTGTCGTGTTCATGGACTACGTAAATAAT
>Ga0316189_10007338_pt1 | contig 10436 bp, 13 predicted proteins | sample LowCovwburrow_MG_FD_204930 | JGI IMG/M metagenome (GOLD analysis project Ga0316189, IMG submission 204930) | Coastal sediment microbial communities from Maine, United States - Lowes Cove worm burrow | ecosystem: Environmental > Aquatic > Marine > Coastal > Sediment | place: USA: Maine... | reverse complement strand
TCGGGGTTTTTAGCCAATTTTTTAGCATTACGCTTTTCTTGACGTTGATAAAAAGCAGTCTCTTTTACACGCTCAGCTTGATGCTCTTGAACCAATACAAGTGCTTGGGCATATACTTGGCTAGGACCAGGAAATTGGCCTAGCGAAGTATCAATACGACTTGCCCCAAGACCCCAAAGAAGACAAAACGCCAATATACCCAGTATTGGATAGACCACGCCCTTAGTATCAATCACTCTAATCGACTTAGCACACCGTTGTACCAACAATGTCATAGGCGGTAATGATTCACTGGTTTCGGCGGCAGTAGAAGTCATAATTGAGTCTCTAAATTAGTATTTAAAAGAGCGCTAAAGCACATCTTGTTTTAAACCAATTTTGAATTTTTTTAAGTAGTCATTGGGTTTACTACCGTCATAGCTGATACCGTCTATGAATTCGGTCTGCTCAGGCTTGAAGCCAGATTCCTTATCCAGATCTGGAAACTCTGAGACTTCAAGTAAGCCCTCAGCTATAAGTTCCTTGGCGGCGACCGCGTAAATCTCAGGCTTATATACATCGGCGGCTATTTGTTTATACCAATCGTCTGATTTTGGCTCTGAGATTTGCCCCCAACGACGCATTTGAGTTAGATACCAAATCGCATCGGAGTAATACGGGTAGGTTGCGTTGTAGCGAAAGAACACATTGAAATCAGGCACGTCGCGTTTATCACCCTTTTCATATTCAAATGTACCTGTCATCGAATTAGCGATGACATCATAATCGGCACCAACATAATTAGATTGGGCTAAAATCTTAACTGCTGCGGGCCGATTAGCATTGTCATTGTCATCTAACCATTTAGCCGCTCGAATTAGGGCTTTTACTACTCGCGCTGTCGTATTTGGGTATTTTTCTGTGAACTCTTTGGTCATACCGAATACTTTTTCAGGATTATTTTTCCAAATCTCATAATCGGTAATCACCGGCACGCCAATGCCCTTGAACACCGCTTGCTGGTTCCATGGCTCGCCAACACAATAGCCATGAATAGTGCCAGCCTCTAAGGTCGATGGCATTTGCGGAGGGGGTGTTACAGAGAGTAGAGCTTGAGCATCGATAGTGCCTGAGGTATCACCCTTGTGCGGAGCATAGTAGCCAGGGTGAATATCACCAGCGGCTAACCAGTAGCGTAATTCGTAATTGTGCGTTGATACTGGAAATACCATGCCCATTTTGAATGTCTCGCCTTGGTCAGCCATTTTCTCGACTACCGGCTTAAGATAGTCAGCCTTGATCGGATGCACAGGCTTACCATTTTCGAATGGTAAGTGTTTTTTCATTTTCGCCCAAATTTCATTCGAAACGGTGATTCCATTCCCGTTTAGATCCATTGAAAATGGAGTTACGATGTGCGCTTTAGTGCCAAAGCCAATGGTTGCCGCGAGTGGCTGGCCAGCGAGCATGTGAGCGCCATCAAGGTTGCCGTCAATAACACCGTCTAATAACACTTTCCAATTAGCCTGAGCCTCTATGGTGACGTATAAGCCCTCGTCTTCGAAATAACCGTTCTCATAGGCAATTGCGATTGGCGCCATGTCGGTGAGCTTGATAAAACCAAAGGTAAGCTCATCTTTCTCAGGCTCACCGAGTTCAGACTGCGCATAACTAGGCATTAAAGCAAGCAATAATCCTAGCGTTAGAATCTTGGAAATATTGTATAAAGTTAATCGCTTATTAAATACAGGCAGCATACGTTTTCTCGTAATTGTTTATTTCATCGTCGGCTTTACGCTAACCCTCAAACCAACTAATTCGATGAGAGGTAAGCGTGTTTGCTCAGCGTGTTCGCTAATCAGATAGTGGCGAGTTCAAGATCAATACAAGATCGTTACTACATTGCCTTGCTATCGATCAACGCCACCAATCCGTTAACTTAGAAATATGTAAGCACGATGCATGCCAACTATTTTAGTTTTTCCCTAAAGTGTTTATGCGTCCTATGGGCGCCTTTCGGCATCGAAACATGCGCTATCGCTGTGCAAGAACAAAGTATCTGCACACATTTGATGCCGTCGAAGCCTCAATCCCTTGGGCTTCAAGCTCTTGGCCTCATCCCTTAGGCCTCAAGCTCAGTCTTCATCAAGTTCCGCTAATATTCGACTGGCAAGCTTGGCCATTGACTCACCTTGATTCATTGCCGACGTACGCATCTCCTTATACGCTTGCTCTTCGGTATAATTTTTTTGCCGCATGACAATACCTTTAGCGCGTTCAATTAACTTGCGCTCAGACAACTTCTTCTTAACTTGCTCTAACTCGTTATTCATGCCTTGAATATGAGCAAATCGTTCAAAAGCGAGATCGAGAATAACGGCTAACCGTTGAGGTTGAACATCGTCAACTATGTAACTGCTAACCCCCGCAGCAACAACCGATTTAACCGCACTGGGCGTATTTTGATGAGCAAACATCACCACTGGTACAGGGTCATTAGCCTTTAACCAAATTAAGGGTGCCAGATCAACGTCAGTGATGTCATTGAGCGATAAAACCAGAATGTCTAGCTTACTCACAGCAACAATTTCCGGCACCGACTCAAGGCTACTGGCCTTCTCGACGTGATAATTATCCAGTAGCGCAAGCTTTTCAACCATGGAGGCAGAGCTAATATGAGCGTGACTCTGAGACGCGGTATCTATAAGCAATAGCCGCCGCTTTGAGATTGTGAGGGTGTCATGGCAGTTCGAATTCGATAGTGGGTAGTTCATACTTTATATAGAGCATGAAACGTGCCAAATCACCCATCGTCGATGCTAAATCGGACTAATTAATTTCTATAGTCGTGGCTAGTTGTTTACCAATGCGGTTCTAGCAAAAAGCTATCAACCCAAACTGGTAACACCTCGCCAGCTTTACCATAAATTGCCTTATCAAAATTGTTAGCAACTAAAGATTTTTCCAAATTTATTTCTAAGGTTTTAGCTCCTGATTGCTGAGCCATTTGAGCAAAGCCGGCGGCCGGGTAAACATTGCCAGAAGTGCCTATCGAGATAAATAAATCACACTCTGAAATTGCCGAAGAAATTTCATCCATATACAAAGGCATTTCACCAAACCAAACAATGTGTGGCCGTAGATGGTTGGGCTGACCGCAACAATCACATAGATCAGCAACCTCGATATCGTTATAGCAATCGTAGACCTTAGAGGTGGCTTTACACCGCATCTTCAAAACCTCGCCATGCATGTGCAACACATTTTGCGAGCCACCTAGCTCGTGCAAATTGTCGATGTTTTGAGTTACTAGCAAAAACTGCCCTGCAAATTCTCTCTCAAGCTTTGCCAGAGCTTGATGCGCGGGGTTTGCTTGAACTTGATGGTCGAGTAGTGGTCTACGCCGCTCATTATAAAATTTCTGTACTAACCATGGATCACGTTCAAAGGCCTCAGGCGTTGCGACGTCTTCGATTCTATGTTCTTCCCATAGCCCATCGTCAGCACGAAATGTTTTAATCCCAGATTCGGCTGAAATTCCAGCGCCAGTTAACACGACAATTGATCTTACTCGGTTCATTTTGGTTCAGTTTAGGTTAATGTCAGGTCGGGTAAAGTGCTTCTAACGTAACAAATGGGAGAAACCCAATGAAACTTTCCGCTAAGCATTTATTCGCCACTCTCGGCATGTTTACGGTGATTGTTGTCACCCCAACTAGCGCCTTTGCACAAGGCAGCCTACACCTAGATCTGCCAGGCCTGCGCATTGGAGTGCACGACGATCATCGCTACGATAGACGTCACCGTAAGCACCACCGCAAACATCACCGTAAACACCATAATAACAACTATCGCAGCCGTGATAACGATTACTATGATGATTACCGTTACGAGCGACGCCATCATCGCCGCAACCATAAGCGTCATTACAATAGCCGTCGTTACAATGACAACTATTATTCAGGCGGTCGCTATAATGATTATCGAAACGATCGCATCACAGTCGAGATTTGCCCAATTGCTGGATACTCTCGTTACTATCAGCAAGGCCGCAAAGGCTATCAGCACAAAGATCATTATCACTACTAATTAACTATTGAATGAGTGCCGCTAACTCGCCTAAAAGGCGGCTTTAAGAACCTCGCTCTGCCCCTTTATAGGCAGGGCGAGGTTTTTTATTGAGATGTTAGCGAGCGCTAATTATGTATCCCTTCTTTAAAATCTGGATACAGAAACTGATAACCCAATTCATCCACTAGTTTCTGATTACTTATTTTTCGTGATTCACTCAAGTAAGACAACATGCCCTGCGACAATTGCTGTTGCCCTTGACTCATACTAATTTCCGGTAATGGTGGATAAGCCAATGCGCGCGCCGCTGCCTGTAAGTATTCGGATATCTTGCCTGGCACGCCATCAGTGGCGTTATATATCTCACCGGCTGGCGCTTTACGCATAGCTAAGATACATATTCCGGCTAGGTCGTCTGCGTGTACACGATTTGAAAAACCACACTCACTTGCTCGAACCACCGGCGTTTTTCGCTCCAGCCGCGCGCGCGGTAGCCGACTAAAAGCATAAATACCTGGCACTCTAAGCACTACGACGGGTATCTTTTGAGATTCACCCCAGCTCAACCACTGCCGCTCTAAATCTAGCCGCCGCTGACCTCGTTCAGTTTGCGGCTCAGTTGGACTCAACTCACAAACCCACTCTCCATTGCAATCGCCATAGACACCTGTGGTGCTGATAATCACAACCTTGGCTGGGCAGATGTCAGCTTCCATAAAATGCTTAATGAGTGATTCAGAGCGACGATCAGTAAGGCCATCTTTCTGTGGCGCGACCGTGTAGTAAAGTTGGCTAGCTTGACAGACACTCAAATCGATATTTGAATCACTGGCTAAAGTATCCAAATCGATTATTTGGCATGCCACTCCGAGTTTCGCTGCCTGTTGTTGGCTTTGAATTGAATTAGCATACGCGTTTATTTTGCTGTCACTCGGGCCTTGGCCATTTAATGCTTTGGCAATGCGCCGGCCAACATCACCGCAACCGAATATCACACTAGGCTTTAATCGCATTTCTTGCATTTTTTAATCTCTACGGAGGCGATCAGAGACCGCTACCGGTGTCGGATAACGCAATACAATCGAATAGCTTGAGCCAATAAAGGTAACCAATGTGGCAAGTTGTACAAAGTCTACCGTGATTGGGTTAATCAAGGCACTTTGTACCGCGACAAAAACGATAAGCAAACTAAATTCACTCATCTGACCTAAACGAAATCCAGTTTCCCAGCCGAGCTTTTTAGTTTCTGAGACTCGGTGCAATGCAAAACGAAAGACCACAGGCTTAAGCACTAACATCGCGCCTCCCAGCAGAACTGCAGGCAACCATATTTGACCGAGCGCGGAAATATTCAAACTGGCTCCCAAAGCAAAGAAGAACAGCACTAAGAAAAAGTCTCTAAGTGGCTTTAAGCTTTCAGCGATGAAGAGGGCTATCGGGCTGGTCGCAATAGTTATACCAGCAATAAAGGCTCCAGTCTCATACGAAAAGCCGATGCTGTGGGCTAACTGAGCAATACCTAGGCACCATGCCAAAGCCAACAAAAAGACATACTCTTGAATACGATCAAACATGCGGAAAAGCTTCAATAGTACAAAATGCTTGAGCCCCCATGAAACACCAATCAAAATTGGTAACAGCACGACTAATTTAGCCAGTTCGAGCATTGTGTTTTGATCCGATGACATCGCCTGAAATGCAAGCAAGACAACAATCGCTATTAAATCTTGCAGCAACAGCACACTTACGATCACTTCACCGGTATGTTTGTGATGCAACACCGTTGTGGGTAGAAGTTTTAAGCCAATGATGGTGCTTGAAAACATACAGGCAACACCAACGATAACCGAGTTCACGGTATCAAAGCCCGCCAATATAGCGAACGCCCAGCCTACCGTTGCGAATACGCCTGAGGTCAATATGGTCACGATGGTTGTCTGCTTTAGTAGCTCAAGCAACTTTCGCGGACTGAGGTTTAAACCCAAAAGAAAGAGTAGAAAGATGATTCCTATATTCGAAATATCCTTGATCATCTGGGTATCAACTACCAGCGCTAGACCCCATGGTCCGAGCACGATACCAAGCACAATGTAGCCTATAATTAGCGACTGACGTGCAAGCAAAGCGAGGGTACCGAGCACCGCCGCGCCGACAAATATTAAGAACAGAGAATAGACCATAAGCCCAATATTACCTCAAGTGATAGCTTAAGAAAGCCCTGATTTAATCTGACGGCGAGATAATGTCCTCAGCATGGCATGTCTATGCTGAGCTGAGATGTCACGATGCCGAGCTAGAATAGCCTCATGCTGAGCACAGCGAAATAGAACTGCCTCCCTGCTATTCAGACTCCTCTGACTTGAGATCATTTTTTTCAAGTCGTCGAGCGACAAACAAACCAAACTCAAATAATAAACAAACCGGCACCGCCATCATCACCTGAGAGAATGGATCGGGTGGCGTCATTAGCATGGCTATAATAAACGCGCCTAGAATAAAGTAGGGCCGTTGTTTAGCGACTGATTCTGCTGAGAGCACGCCAATTCTAGTCAATAAAACAATGGCTACTGGCACCTCAAACGCGACACCAAAAGCAAAAAATAAGCTCAATGCAAAGCTCATATAAGAGCCAATATCAGGTGTAAACGCGACACCCTCAGGAGTCATCTTGGCGAAGAATTCAAACATCAATGGAAATACGATAAAGTAAGCAAACAGTATCCCAAGATAGAATAATGCAGTAGTCGACACTACTAAGGGCAGCACAATGCGCTTTTCTTTTGAGTAAAGGCCCGGTGCGATAAACGACCAAACTTGGTACAAAACAAACGGTATCGCTATTGCGAATGCTAAGGCAAACGCTAACTTGAATGGAATAAAGAAGGTGCCATGTGGATCTATCGCTATCATGCTGCCACCTTTGGGCAAGCTAGCAAGCAAAGGTTCAGCAAACCAAGAATAAATTTGACCCGCGAAAGGCACCAAACAAAGAAACACGACTAACACCGCGCCGAGAGCCCACACCAAACGATTTCGCAGCTCAATAAGGTGCGACACAAAAGGTTCTGACTTTTTAGTTTCTTGATTCATCTATTCTTTCGACTTTGGGTGTTTCGACCTACGGTATTGTAAGTTGGCGCAATTGTGCTGCAATACTCCGCTCGGTTAACAAACTACTCGGCTTTACCAGCGCTTTTATCGGTCTCATCCACTATCGGCTTACCGGTCATTTCAATGGAGGAATCATCTGAACGCTCTTTCTGTTCAGCAGAATCGACTATTTCACGACCAAACTGCCGTAAGTCGTTTTTTAATTCGGCCATTTCTTGCTTGGCTTTTTCTAAATCGGCAAATGGCGTTCCTTGAATTTCGCTTTGCATCTCATTACGAAGACGAAACATGCCTTGGCGGGCTTTGCGTATATAAAACGCAATTTGCTTTGCAACCTCAGGCAGCCGCTCAGGTCCCATCACAATGATCAGCACCATGCCGACTACAAGCAATTCAAAAAAACCAATATCTAGCATAGCGTTTAACTATTTTTCAGTTTTCTCGGACTTAACATCAGCCGCCGCATTTTCAGCTTGATCGACAGCTTCATCATTTTGCTTGCTGTCATCATTAATAGCTTTCTTAAAACCCTTAATCGCACCACCTAGATCACCGCCAATTCCACGCAAGCGCTTGGTTCCGAAAATTAGCGCTACGATCAGTAAAATGATAATTAGCGACCATATATTTATTCCACCTAAACCCATTATTTTATCCTCAATATTTGCTCACGATGTTCGTGACGCTTTTTCTTCGATTCCCGAAACGCCGATGCGCCGGGCTAATTCATCGACTACTTGTTGTGGTTCTAAACCTTGTTGTGCCAGCAAAACCATAGTGTGAAACCAGAGGTCTGCGACTTCATAAATAATTTTTTCAGCATCGCCATCTTTTGCTGCCATGACGGTCTCGGTTGCTTCTTCACCGACTTTTTTAAGAATGGCATCTAGGCCTTTGGCATATAAAGATGCAACGTACGATGAGCCCGCATCAGCATCAAGCCGCGATACTAATGTCTGATGAATCTGGGCTAACGTATCATTATTATTACTCATATAGTTCTATTGGGTTAGCATTACTCATTTATAAATAAGTGATGGATCTTTAAGGATCGGTTCAATAGTCTGCCATTGACCTTCATTATAAACACGATAAAAGCAATTGTGCCTCCCAGTATGACAGGCAATACCACCTTTTTGATGAACAGTTAACAAGATAACATCTGCGTCACAGTCTAACCGAACCTCGACGACTTCTTGATAATGACCTGATTCTTCGCCTTTTCGCCATAGTTTCTGACGCGAACGAGAAAAATAAACAGCTCGCTTAGTCTCTACCGTCTCTTGCAGTGCTTGGCGATTCATCCAAGCAACCATCAAATTACGCCCAGTATCGGCATCTTGTGCAATAGCCGGCACTAAACCAGCTTCATTCCACTTAAGTTGATCTAACCATTCAGTCATTTTATATGGAGGCTTTATAGCCTAATTTCAACGCCTGCATCGCGCATTGCTTGTTTGGCCTGTTGAATGCTGTACTCGCCAAAATGAAAGATGCTGGCCGCCAGTACAGCATCGGCACCGCCTAGTTTAACACCGTCAACCAAATGATCTAAATTACCAACGCCACCAGAGGCGATGATCGGAATCAATACCGCGTCGGACACCGCTTTGGTTAACTTTAAATCGTATCCTCGCTTTGTGCCATCACCGTCCATACTGGTTAATAAGATCTCGCCGGCACCATAGTCGGCCATTTTCACGGCCCAGGCAATGGCATCGATGCCAGTAGTTTTACGGCCACCGTGGGTAAAAATTTCCCACCGGTCTTGTTTATCACCATTTGCTAAGAATTGCGTTTGTTTGGCATCAATTGCCACCACAATACATTGTGAACCAAAGTGGCGTGAAGCTTGTTTGATAAAATCCGGATTAAAGACGGCGGTGCTATTAACCGATATTTTATCCGCGCCAGCGTTAAGCAAATTATGCACGTCTTGGAGTTCGCGAACGCCGCCACCCACTGTTAACGGGATAAATACCTCACTGGCAACTTCTTCGACTACGTGCAAGAGAGTATCACGCTTGTCTGAGGTCGCGGTGATATCCAAAAAAGTGATTTCGTCGGCGCCTTGTTGATTGTAACGCTTGGCAACTTCAACTGGATCACCAGCATCTCGGATACCGACAAAATTTACCCCTTTAACCACACGACCATTATCGACGTCTAGGCAGGGAATAATACGTTTCGCTAATGGCATTATCTAACCCTAACCGAGCTTAGAATCCAAATAGGCTTGGCCTTCGGCAAAATCCAATGTGCCTTCATAGATAGCCCTACCGGTAATAACCCCAGAGATTCCAGAGCTCTCGATTTTTTGCAGCTCAATAAGATCATTCATATTGGTGACACCACCCGAAGCAATAATCGGAATATTCACCGATTCAGCCAAGTGCTTGGTAGCGTCTAGATTAACGCCTTGCATCATGCCATCACGGGCAATGTCGGTGTAGATGATTGCTTGTACACCGTCGTTTTCAAATCGCTTAGCTAAGTCAACAACATTGTGATCAGTTAGTTTAGCCCAGCCATCAACCGCAACAATCCCGTCTTTAGCGTCTAAGCCGATGATTAAATGTTTACCGAACTGCTCGGCAATGTCCGCAATGAACTCCGGCTCGTTGGCCGCGCGAGTACCAATAATAACGTACTCAACGCCAGCATCGAGATAGGCTTGTATCGTTTTTTCATCACGAATGCCACCGCCTATTTGAATCGGCACATGGGGATACTTCTCAGCAATCGCTTTAATTACCTCAGCATTAGCTGGCTTGCCAGCGAAGGCTCCGTCTAAATCAACCAAATGAATTCGTTTAGCGCCCAACTCTACCCACTTATCAGCCATCGCCAAAGGGCTATCACTGAATACGGTTGAGTCTTCCATTAGGCCTTGGCGTAAGCGCACGCACTTGCCCTCTTTAATATCAATTGCAGGTATTAATAACATGTTTTCGACGACTAATTTAGCCGTTCCATTGGGTAAAGTTCTTAAGTAATTTTAAGCCATCATCATGGCTTTTCTCAGGGTGAAACTGAACTGCAAATACATTGTCACGGCCAACAGCGGCGATGAAGTCATGCCCATAGTTAGCCTCGCCATATATCACACTCGAGTCAGCATCAGCAGCAATATTGGCGCAGAAACTATGCACAAAATAGAAATGCGATTGATCTTTAATACCGTGCCACAAAGCATGATCTTGACTATGGGACACTTGGTTCCAACCCATTTGAGGAACTTTCAACCGCTCTTCATTAGCACTGTTTTTAGCACT
>Ga0316189_10007337_pt1 | contig 10437 bp, 6 predicted proteins | sample LowCovwburrow_MG_FD_204930 | JGI IMG/M metagenome (GOLD analysis project Ga0316189, IMG submission 204930) | Coastal sediment microbial communities from Maine, United States - Lowes Cove worm burrow | ecosystem: Environmental > Aquatic > Marine > Coastal > Sediment | place: USA: Maine... | reverse complement strand
AGATACGGGTGGCGTCAACAGTGTTGCGGTCAACAAGAATGGCATCGTTGGCGTGGCTGTTGAGAACGACAACAAACAGGCCGAAGGCTGGGCTGCATTCTACGATGTCAACGGGACTTTCCTTGGATCCGTCGAGGCAGGCGCACTACCGGATATGATTACATTCACGCCGAACGGTCAGTACGCGTTGGTCGCCAACGAAGGAGAACCGAGTGATGACTACATGATCGATCCAGTTGGTTCGGTCTCGGTAATCGACCTGAGAGGCGGCGTCGGCAATGCCACGGTGCGCACGGCGGGCTTCGGCGACTTCAGCTTAGCCGATGCACAGGAGGCCGGCGTGCGCGTACCCCGTGCGGCCGAAATCGATTCTGTAACGTCCGTCGAAGAAGACCTGGAGCCTGAGTATATCGCCACGTCTCACGACTCTCGGACGGCCTGGGTTTCTCTGCAGGAGAACAACGCCGTCGCCGAGATTGATTTCCGCAGCGCGACCATTACCCAACTGGTTGGCCTGGGCAGCAAAGACCACTCTCTGCCAGGGAACGAATTGGATGCGAGTAACGACGATGGTGTCATCAACATAGCCTCCTGGCCGGTATCGGGTCTCTTCATGCCCGACTCGATCGTGGCCTACCGCACGCGTGGCAAGACCTACTTAGTGACCGCGAACGAGGGTGACGGTCGCGAGTACATCTCTGATGATCCTGCTTACAGTACGGAAGAGCTTTGTCTGAAAGCTGGTGGCTTGAAGTTCTCGGTTGACGAGGATGAATTCGAGTGCCTGTTCTACACTGATGAGGACAGAGTTAAGGACGTCGACCTTAATGAGAATGCATTCCCGAGTGCGGCCACTCTTAAAAAGAAGGCCAATCTCGGACGGCTGAAGATCGCAGCGACCGAGGGCTTGAACAGTGATGGTGAGTACGAGCAGTTGTACTCGTTCGGCGCACGCTCGATCACCGTCTGGGATGCAGAAACCTTCGACAGCTATGACACCGGCAGCACCATCGAGGAAGTGACCGCCGATATCTATCCGAATGACTTTAACAGCACCAATGATGCGAACGGCACCTTCGATGAACGCAGCGACGACAAGGGCCCCGAACCGGAGACGGCTGTCGTCGGCAAGGCCTTTGGTCGCCAGTATGCGTTCGTCGGGCTCGAGCGTATCGGTGGGATCATGGTCTTCGATGTCACCCATCCTGAGAAAGAGATCCGCTACGTCAGCTATATCAACAACCGGGACTTCTCGGTGGACAACGTGGAGGGGTCGGAGGTAGGGGACCTTGGCCCTGAAGGCCTGTTTTTCATCAAGGAAGAGGACTCCCCGATCGGTGAACCCCTCCTTGTTGTCGGCAATGAGGTGAGCGGCACGACGAGCATCTACAAAGTTGAGAGAGTCGACTAAGCAGCCAACCGTCATGTCGGGAAGCCTGTCGAACGGATAGGCTTCCTTACGTCTAGGGCCAGGAGCACCCGTTAGCGGACGACTTGACGTGCACCATACCGGTCGCCAAACAGGGCAGTCGGCGAATGGCCGGTTCTGACTGCTGTCCTTGGCCGTGTGGCGTGTGGCTGAAGGCAGCAGCGGTGGGGGTAAAGGCAGCTCACGACACCAAGCCGACCTTGCAGGTGATCGCCAGCTCGGCAGAAATCAACACGAAGCTGCCGTTCGCACACCCGGAATTTCAGCAACAGGTGGCAGACTACAGCGGTCATTCGCGGCAACCACTCGCAGGTGAGTATTGCCGGAACCGGTCGTTCGGAGTCATCTCTTTGGAGCACCGGCAGGCGCCGGTCGATCAGCGTGACCTTGCCGTTGGTCGGATCACGCCGATCGTCGATATCAGCCAGAATTGTTCTCTGACCCGGGTTTCCACGGGTTTCAAGTCAGCCCACTCCTCTCAATAATAGGGTCGTCTGCCAGGAGAGCGAGCTATCGAGAGGGCGCACTGATAAGAAAACCCGTCTCAGGCGTGTTGAGGTCCGGCTTTCCAAGAAGCGCCACGGAGACCTCCGGCATGCACCACTCATCTTGGATTCCGAAGCGGACCTTGTCCTGACTGCTTAGCGGCAGTTTGTGGACGCGCGCGCAGGCGATGTCGATAAGCCGCTGCCCCCAGGGCCAGAATCGGATCGAACCGGCACCCGTCGCTACTGTCTGCCCGTCGGGGCTAAACGCGACGGCATTCACCGTCTCCTGCTGGCCGCTCAGGACGGCGATCTCCTTGCCCGACGCCACGTCCCACAGCCGAGCCGTATGGTCGGCAGATCCAGTGACGAGCGAGCGCCCGTCTGGACTGAACCTGACGGACTCGACGTAGCTTGTATGACCGCGTAGCACGGCGACTTCCCTACCGGTTACCACGTCCCAGAGCCGGGTAGTCTGATCGCCCGAGGCCGTGGCGAGCCTCCGCCCGTCGGGGCTGAACGCCACAGATCGCACATTGGATTGGTGGCCGCGGAATGCCCTGATCTCCTTGCCAGTCGCGACATCCCACAGCCGCGGGGTTTTGTCCACTCCGCCGGCGCCGGTGGCCAGCACGTGCCCATCCGGGCTGAATGCTATGGAGACGACGATATCTTCGTGGCCGAGGACGGCGATCTCTTTGCCCGTAGAGACTTCCCAAAGCCGCGCGGTATCGTCCAATCCGCCGGTCGCGAGGGTGCGGCCGTCGGGACTGAACGCGACGGAAGCCACACGAGACTTGTGGCCACGAAAGACCATGATTTCCTGGCCGGTCACCAAATCCCACAGCCGCGCCGTCCAATCATCCAAGGCCGTCGCGAGCTTAGCCCCGTCCGGGCTGAAAACTACCTCGTTCACCCACTCGATCCGCCGCTCACCATCCCGAGGGGAGCGCAGCTCGGCGATCTCCTTACGCGCCATTACATCCCAGACGCGCACAGTAGCGTCAGCTCCGCTCGTGGCCAGCCTACGTGCATCCGGGCTGAAGGCGACGGACTGTACCGAAGCTCCGTGACCTCGCAGGCCCACGTACTCGCTATGCTCGGCATTCCACAGTCGCGCCGTTCCATCTGCCGAGCGCGTGACGAGCGTTCGCCCATCCGGGGTGAAAGCAACCGATAGGAGTCTGTTGTCGTGGCCGCGCAAGGCCATGATCTCCGTGCCGCCCCATGCACTCCATAAGCGCGCCGTCCAATCCGTCGAGCCGGTGGCGAGCGTATCTCCGTTCGGACTGAACGCTACGGACCACACCGCGTCGTCGTGGCCGCGCATGGTTGCGAGCTCCTTGCCCGACGCCACGTCCCACAACCGAGCGGTGTTATCCCATGAGGCGGTGGCCAGCCTGCGCCCATCCGGGCTAAATGCGGCGGTTATTGCGTCCCGCGAATGGCCGCTCAACACACCTGTCTTCCTGCCTGTGATCTCCCACAGCGACACCGTTGGGTCCCCGCCCAGCCCTTGTGTCGCCAGCGTGCCTCCATCCGGGCTGTACGCCAAAAGCCTCCCCTGGTCTCGCAGTGCTGTGATTTCCTCGCCCGTGGCCATATCCCACATCCGCACGGTGTGGTCTCTCGCGTAGGTGACGAGCTTGTGTCCATCGGGGCTGAACGCGACAGACTCTACGAGACCATGGTGGCCTCGCAGGACTATGACCTCCTTGCCCGTCGTCACATCCCAGATCCGCGCCGTCTGATCCTCACCGCCGGCAGTGGCGAGCACTCCACCATCCGGACTGAAGGCGATGGACCACAATTCAGCCTCGTGCCCACGGAGCACGGCGATCTCCCTGCCGGTTGCCACCTCCCACACTCGCGCGGTCGTGTCGTAAGAGCCGGTGGCCAACGTGCGACCATCTGGACTGAAGGCGACGCAACAAACTGTATCCTCATGGCCGCGCAGCACGCGGATCTCACTGCCCGTGGCCACGTCCCATAGCTGCGCGGTGGTGTTGTCTGACGTAATTGCGAGCACCCGCCCGTCCGGACTCAAGGCGACGGACGTGACATTCCCTTCGTGGACCGAGACTTGCTGCAATTCACGTAGTGACTGGATGCCCTGCAGCAGTGCCCCATGCGCTTCGCGACTATACGCACGGCGTGGCGCGGCGAGACTCCGCGGCAACGCGGCAAGCGCAAGACGAACCGCTGTCGCTGGGGAGCCTGCCACTGCTTCGATATTCGCCAAAGAGGCGAGTGCCCGCGACTGATTGCGCTGGGCCTGATCGCGTTGAGCAGTGGCGACCTGGCGCTGGCGTTCCTTGAGGTCGCGCTCGATCGCCGCCTGGTAGGCCGCAAACCCGGCCCCGAGCGCCAGTGCGGTGATCGCCGCGCCCCCCGCCCAGGCAGTCAGTCGCGCCCGCCGGTGCTGGCGGATGTCCTCGCCGACGAGTTCGTCCTTGTCGCAGCCGCGGATCGGTGCCGCGAGGTCGGCGACCGCGTTCAGGAAGTCGGGGTGTTTGAGAGTGAGCTGCGCCTCGGCCCGGGCCCAACGCAGGTCGACGTGCAGGGGCTCGTCGGCGAACACGCCGCGCATCTCTTCGGGGATCGCCGTGCTGCGCCCAGCATCGAAATCACCGGCCTCGCTGTCCCAGGCCAGTTCACCGTCGGTCAGCACGATCAGCACGGTCTCGGGCGGGTGCGTCGAGAGCCAGTGCGCGATCTCCTTGCGCACCCAGTCCGAGGTCGCGGCCGCCGGCGATGCCAGGAACAGGAAATGACGCGATGCGTCGAGCGCAGCGACGATCGCGGTCCACAGTGACGGTGATGCCGCCAGGTTGGTCTGGTCACGGAAAACCCGTAGTGCGCGGCGTCGGTACCATGGGCTGCCGAGTCGCTGCAGGCCATGCTGCAGCCGCGGTGCCAGGTGTCCGTCGGCCGCGTGGCTGTAGGAGATGAATGCGTCGTAGGCCAAGGTAACCCCTGCTTTTCGATATGGCGTCCCACCGATGGCCGAAGTTTGTCCCATATGTTCGACGGAACACAATGTTCGGGGCAATAACCACTTATGGAAAAACAAGTCAACCTTACCGAGGGTGGCCGGGCCAGAATTAACTTATCCGGCCGGAAGCCGTGAGAGCAGAGTCAAGTGTTGATCTATAGAGTCTAATTTCAAGAAAAATCGGAAGCGCTAACGTCTGCTTCGCTTCACACAAGCGTTCATCCGCAAACATCTGGTCAAAAGATGGCTGTTGGCCGGTTCCGACCGAATCGGCAGTGAGGCCCAAGGTCGGCTTCTGGCTCAGGCCGTGTGAAAACTCAAAATCGGGCGTCTGAAATTGTTTCTCAGCTTGAGGAAACTTTCATCAATGCGGCGGTATTGCTCATTACGTACTAAAGGCATTATGGCCCGCACATAGCCAGTTGGGGCATTGGTCGACCGCCACCATGGGGATCATGCCCATGCGGAGTTTTCACACAACCTAGACCCAAAAGAGACATTCCCCGGTCTGGTGGCCGGGCTGTCAAATCGTTCTGCGCTAAATTCTTGCCGGAAGGCGGCAGTCGACACATGCTCGCCTTCTCTCCGGTAAAGTGTAGTAGTTGGGAGCCTCCCTTCGTAGGCTAGATACTTGGCGCGTTAGTCACGCTCGTGGGTGGGTATAACGAGAACCGGTTTGCTGGATCTCTGCAGTACACCTTCACTGATGCTGCCTACCAGGAACTGATACATTGCGCCGTGCCCGTGGGAGCCGACCATAATCAGATCAACGTCCAAATCTGCGGCTTCTTTCAAAATCGTGTCAACTGTCTTGCCGTGAACAAGGAGGGCGGTTGCATCTACCCCCGATTCACGAAATCGTTCTGCCAACTCCTGAATCTGGCGATGCTGATGATGAAACTTTTCCGCCAGGGTTTCCCGAGCCTCGATCGGATCGACTTTGAATTCAATCGTCTCCGGTTCCGGCATTGCATTGTGCAGCAGCCAGATCTTAGCGTTCAGCGGTCGGCATAGCTTTTCGATAGTTTGCAGGATCTCTTCTGTCGAATCAGACAGATCAACACATACGAGAATCTTCATATCCCCTCACCTTTGGTGAATCATAATAAACGCTGGGTTGGTTCGGTCCGATAAATTTCGAACACCCGGGATTGGCAAATATTACGATAAAGGCCACATGGAAAACCCTGCGATATTCAGATGTTGGTTTTTCCGAACATGGCGGTATGCAATTATCGCGACAACACACTGCCGCAGGTCGTGCATGGCGAATGCGCGTCAAGCGCCGGTCACAAATCGCAATCAATGACTACAAACCAATTAATTCAACGTTTTTAAAAAAACAATCAGTTCCTTGCGATTATCTAAATTCCGCATGTTTTTAAATGCCTTGGCGTGTTTAGAATCGCTTTCTCTTTCAGCCATTCTGGTGCCCGGGATAAGCTTATCTGGATCGGTGATGAGCATATCGAGGTTTACCTCAGACCAGAGGAATTGTCTGGAATCAGCAAACTGTCTGAAAGCTTCGCTATATTCGAACCCATCAGCAATGCCGATGCGACGGTTCACAATGCCCCAAAGATAAGGGCCTTTTTTATTTTCTTTTTTAGCCGATAGATCGTGACAACCGCCACAATTAGCCACAGCCAGCCGCTCACCTTTCTCGATACTCGACCAATGCAACCACAAGCCAAGCACGAAAACCCCAATGAGCATGAATATAAAGTGTTTATGTTTCACGGCCACCCTCACGGTTTCACTTCTGCCCTAAGTTCACATTATCGTACGATTGAGTGAGATATCGAAATAATAGTCCTGACTCCATTGTCAGTTCAAGTGCGTTTACGTGTTGGACTAACCAGAAACGGATACCGTGATCTATGAATTATTTCTTCGTTGACGTTACCCACAAGAAGTTGATAGATCGCACCTCGCCCATGAGTACCAACCCCAATCTTATCTACATCCATATCCGCCGCCTCCAGGGGATCCGCCTTGAATTCAAGTTGGTCCGGACCAGACAATGCGTTGTGCAGGATCCACCTCTTCGCAGAATCCCTCTTGGTTATTTTCTTTACCTCGTCCACGATGGTTTCGTCCTGAGAGCCTCGCTCATTACGTTACATGCCAGCATCTATTCGGCAGGTATGGCGAAAACTACGACAAAAGCCAGAATGCCTGCCACTGCAACAAAGTGTGCGTTGTACAGATGGCGAGCCTTGTGTTCGTGACGATGGCGGTTCGCCATTATGGCGACGAAACACTGCAACAGGTAGTACAGTGCAAAAGCACGTGACGCATAGGAAATGATTTCCAGCAGGTCTGCAGTCCAAACCAGTGCTATGGCGAAGATTGATACTACAAGGTACCCCATGTTGGTCTTTAGTTTTCCACGACTGCTTTCGCTCGCCAGGCTTCCAGCACCAACAGTATCTGCGACGGCCGCACTGAATTGGCTCATGATCGCCGCCACAATCAGCATGAGGGGCAATGCGGTTGCTACCAGTCCAGTTGCCGCAACGATTTCTTCGACTTGTATATGCTCAAGATTGAGGTGTTGAACAATCGGCATCAATGCAATGACCGACACTACAAACAGGACACCTCCAATCAACTGTGCATGGCGCATGGTTCGTACGCGCACTTCCGCGTGGTACTTTTCACCCAGAAAACGTGATGTCTCAAAGCCCTGCACCACAAGCAGAATACCGGCCAGAATGAACACCTTTTCCAGTAAGTCTCTATCCTGTATCTCAAAGATGAGCGACTGCTCGGATTGCATGAAGTTGAAATCGTAGACAAATACTCCGAGCAGCAGTGCCGCAACAATCGACAACTGTAGAGACATTGAATATGCCTCCAGTTTTTCAAGCCCCCCCAGTCCGCGTAGAAACCCCGTCGAGGCAATAAAAACTATGACAACGGTTGTCAGGGCTCTTTCCAGGGTGTGTGCATTGTCGTATCCGAGGAAGGTCAGGAGAAAAGCCGATAACAGAGACAGGTAGAATGCAACCGCAGTCACGTAGGCGAATGACAGCGCGGCATTGGCAACCAAATCGATTTTGTATATTAAAGGATTAGCATTCCTTTTATGCAGCAGGGGCTCGGCATGAATAATGTTGAAGCGAATGACACTACCAATCGCATAGGCGAATAAAACAATGCCAACGACTGCGAAAGGGGAATACACACCAACAACGCTCACAAGCAATGGCGGCAGGATCAGAAACCCGCTACCGATTATGGAGGAGAGTGGCGTGAGTGTTGCGTGCCAGGCGTTGTTTTTGGTCACCCGCGGGTGGAACATAAACGCCAACACCACGGCTGCGACAACCACAAGTATGATGTTCAGCATGAGCCCCCCTTTATATCGTTTTCTGTTTTATTACAGTAATGCTACAGGAATAAGGTAACCCAAGGAAAATTAACCGCTTCGCGTTAGTGCTGTTCGTCCCGACATAGGGTTGCGCCCATTGACCATGCTTTCGAAAGACCCAATTCGGTCTTTCATGTGGGCGCAGGACAATGAGCGAGTTACGTCAACAGATGATCGATGGCGTGCTAGTGCGTGGCTTTTCACCGCGGATTCATAAGAGCTACCGGGCGGCGATTGCCAAGACCATCGTTATTGAGGACGCATCCGCCACGGAATGGGTCCGCTTCTGGATGGGTCCGCCCGTAAGGTAGCCGAAGCCGAGGGTCTGCTTCTGGGTGGAAGCGCCAGTTAGACGCCATAGGCGTGTGAAGCATTCTGATAGCGGGATTTCCCAGCCCGGGAATGAACCGTTCCTGTTACGGAGCTACCGTTCGTGGCTTGGTAGCGGAGCGACCGGAAGGTGTCGTCTGCTGCCATCAGTCGCAACAGCAGTGTAAGGCAATCTCGCACCCGCGTAGCCGTACCTGGGAATGACCGGTTCAGAGTTTAGACCAGCCGTCTCGAACCGTAGAGAAGATCGAAACGCTGACAGTATCTGCACGCCCATCGGAGGCCCTATCCCCCAGATCAGTGACTAATCCAAAACTGATACCAAGCACATCACATTCGAGATTGGCTACCACCATCGCCGAGCAACCGAGACGAGCGACTCCGGGTGTACGCAAGAACCTGCCGTGCCGGACCGAGCGAAAATCGTGTCTAGAAACGTGGCTATCTTAGCGGGCGCTGATAACGACAACTTGCTTCGATCGTGCTGGCAACTGTTTGATAAGTCGCGCTAAATCAGACCGTACCGAGGGATTTTGAGGTTGCTAAAAACTCGGTCTTAACTATATGTTTTTATTTAATAAATTAGCGGAGAGGGAGGGATTGATTCGCCTGCTTCGCAGCCTCACCCCTTCGGGGCGCCGGCACAGCCGGCGTCTGCGCCAACGCTGCGCGTTGGCTGTCGAACCAGCTTTCTGATTTCCTCGGGTTCGAATCCACCGATCAAACATTGAAAAGGGGCCCTAGCGGCCCCTTTTCAATTTTGGCGGAGAGGGAGGGATTCGAACCCTCGGAGGGGTATAAGCCCTCACACGATTTCGAATCGTGCGCTTTCAACCGCTCAGCCACCTCTCCAATTTTTCGACGATCCAGGCTTTCTGAGCCAAGCCGGTGGACGCGAGGCGCTGCATTCTACATCAAGCGCTGACTTTTAGGGTATTGCTGCCACGCTCACAATTGATCTTGGTATCGAAGGTGACACCGCTGTCGGCAGGAAAGTCCTGCGCCACTATCCAGACCTGGCTGATGTCGTCGCCGAGGTCGGCCAAAGCATGCAGGGCCCTGCGCGTGCGCTCCTGATCGAAGAACGCGAAGGGCTCATCGAGAAAAGTAAACTGTTTCCCTTTGACGGTGCGGCTCAACAGCTTCTTGGACAAAGCCAGCCGCAGCGCCAGCATGATCTGACGCTGGGTGCCGCTTGAGACCTCCTCAAGGTCCATGAAGTCCCGCTTGTCGCTGGAGAACACACGTACGCGCAGATCATCGTCTATCTGAAGGTGTTCATAGCTGCCATCGGTAAACAACGGCAACATCCGCCCGACCAGATCCTTTACGTCGCGGTTGAAGTTGTTGGACAGATGCGCAATTGCTCCACCGAGCAGTTCCAGGCCACGTCTCCGGTCCGTGATACGTTCCTCTACCTCTTCACGCTTGTCAGTCAGTCCGTTGAGCACGTCAGACAGGTTCAGAACCTCTTGCAGCCGTGTCTGCTCCTCCTCGATCTCTTCATCGAGCTCGGCGACCTGGCCTGAGAGCTGCGCAACAACATAACCCAGCCATGCCATCTCACGTTCACAGTACTCGGTGGACAGGCGCACGGTGGCCTCGCCCTGATCAAGCATATTGCGCAACGAATCATACTCGGCAATATCGGGGCGGACAGGTGCCGGCGTATCCTCCTCGACCTCGTCGTGCATAGCGTACTCATCATCGTCAGTCTCGACATCGGCCTCGTCAGATACGGTCTCTTCAGCGATGTGTTCAATATCGACTTCACGCGCCTGACCAAGCGCTATGGCGAATTGAGCCGATTCTTCACGCAGTC
>Ga0316189_10007336_pt1 | contig 10437 bp, 10 predicted proteins | sample LowCovwburrow_MG_FD_204930 | JGI IMG/M metagenome (GOLD analysis project Ga0316189, IMG submission 204930) | Coastal sediment microbial communities from Maine, United States - Lowes Cove worm burrow | ecosystem: Environmental > Aquatic > Marine > Coastal > Sediment | place: USA: Maine... | reverse complement strand
CGCGTCCATATCGGCAGCAGCTTCTTCGCTGAAGCCTGATTTGATGACCTTGATCACTTGTTTATCCTCGATTCCTTTGTATGGATTTCTATGCGGTAATTTCCGCGGCTTGCGGCGTGTCGCCACCCCTGACGACGTAGGCCTCAACAGCACTATCGCCCGTGTTGGAAAAACGGCGCGGGACTCCGACGGGTATCGTCAACGTATCCCCGGGTCCTGCGTTAAACTCGCACTCCGGCAGCTTCACGGTGAGGGTGCCGCCGTGTACGAAGACGACCTCTGCTTCCCTGCGGATGTGGGACTTGGTTTCGACGCCAGGCTCAATTTTCATATAGCGGAGATGGAAGCCATGCGGCCATGTCATCTGCCCAGCTCCAAGATTCTCGCCTTCACTGGCTGTGCCAATCAGCGGGATTTCACAGACATCCGGAAGTCCGCCCGATGGAGCTGCGCTGCGCATGTCAGCATGCGATACGACGCAATCGCCCATCTCTTCAGCTGTTAGCCGCCGCAGGCGAGCGACGTCTTCGTCGGTCGTTGGGCGCATCGGATTCTTGCCCGCGGGGATCGGCTCGCCTCTGGTCGTATCAACCAGGCTGCCGTCCTCCATCAGGACCAGCCCGTACTTTCGGGCATTCTCGAAGACATACGGTGCCCAGGTAACGTGGCCCGGATCGTCCCCACCCAGAACAGCGTACAGAAAGCCGGTATCCTCGCCGACATTCTTGAAGCCGCGGAATACATGCACCGGGATTGAAATGACATCGCCGGGCCCGAGCACGACCTGTCCATCTTCCTTGTTCGGGCCAAGGAGAAATGCCCATGTGCCAGAGTGGACAACAAATACCTCGGCCGTTTCGTGGCTGTGCTGGGAGTTGAGGCAGCCCGGTGGCTGACGCGCACCGCCGATATTGAACCCGTGAGGGATGCGGATATGCACATGCTGTTCCGGGCTCTCGGCAACGCCAGGCCCGATGATGGTGAAATTTTCCTTTTCGGCGCTGCCTGGGGTCCGGGTATCGATAAACGCGGTCGTGCACGGGCGAAGATCCGCGTACCGTACGAGTATGGTTGCGAGATGCGCAGTGTCGGCTGCGGCGTCTGAAGCGGCATGGGCCATCGAGGCAATATCCTTGTTCTTCGGGGGCCAGAAGGGCGAAGGTGCACATGAATGTACTTCGAATGCAAAATGAATTCAAGCTGTGTGGAAGAGTTTTCGGAGTTGGCAGCCTGTTGAGGGCGAGGAAATTAGGTTTCGATATGCATTCGAAGTACAATCTTCGCCGGCCGAACGGGCCAATCCAAGATCGAGGGGTAATGCATGGCCGAAAGCGGTAAAGGCGCCTATGGCGCAGACGACGGGCTCGTCGACTACATTCTGGGTATCACATTTGAGATCTGGGAGCAGCGCAAGGTCGACCTGATAAACGAGTACTACGACGCTGACATAGTTGTTTATGGTCTCGACAGCATCACTCGAGGTGCCAGCGGCGTCATCGATGGTACGAACGCTATGCTAGAGGCCTATCCGGACCGCCTTTTGCTCGCGGACGATGTCATCTGGTCTGGCAGTCGGGAAGACGGTTACTATTCGTCGCACCGCATAATCAGTCCCATGACCAACGAGGGGCCGACCCTCTTCGGTCCTGCGACGGGCAAGAAAGTACGCATCCTGACTATCGCGGATTGCGTCGTGGAGGAGGGTGTAATCACCGGGGAATGGTTGATGCGCGACAATCATGCGTTGGTAGTGCAGTTGGGCCACGACCCGATCGAGTGCGCCAGGATCGTTGCGGATCGTCGCAGCGCCGAAAGCCAGGAGTGGCTCGGTGAGGAAACAGCTCGAGTCAGTGGCGTGGCTGTACCGGCATCAAATAGTAACTTGCCCGACCCGGCGACATCGATCTCGGAGTTTGCGTTACATGTCCTTGCCAATAACTGGGTGCACGGGGCCGGCAAGTCTACGGATGCTTCCTACGCGCCTTATGCCGTTGCTCACCGATCACCTGTTGAGCTCTACTCGGGTCGCGACGCCATAAGCACACATTACGCGGCGCTGCGGGATGCGATCAGCGTAAGCGGTGTCTCTGTCGATCATGTTGCGGTGCAACCAGCGGATTCGGAAGGGCTGCATGTTGCGGTGCGCTGGACGGCGGCCGGACGGCACGTCGGAGATTACCTGGGACTGGCCGGTTCCGACCGCCCGGTGTTCCTGCTTGGCGCTACGCACTGGCGCATCGAGAACAACCGCATTGCGACTGAGAGGACTGTCATTGACGGACTCGGTGTTCTAAGCCAGCTGGTGTGATTATGCCGACTACACCGGTGAGACGCATCGTTGATGCCCACCACCATCTGTGGAATCTCAAAGCATGTGACTATCCATGGCTAATGGCCAAAGGTATAAAACGATTCTTTGGTGATCCGACACCAATTCAGAAGAATTACCTGGTACCTGATCTGCGCCGAGACGCTCACAACTACCAGCTCGATGCATCGGTTCATGTACAGGTCGGCGTTGCGCCTGGTAGCGAACTCGACGAGACGTTGTGGCTGCAGGAAACTGGTGACCGCGAGGGCCTACCAAGTGCAATCGTGGCCTACTGCGAGCTCGATAGGAGCGACGCACCTGCGGTACTGGCTGCACACATGCAATACGCAAGGGTCAGGGGCGTCCGGCAAATCATAGGTCGATCCGATGAGGAGGATGCGCAGACCGGCAGCGGTCGCCTCATCGACAGCGCGATCTGGCGGGACAATCTCGAAATGCTGGGCGAGTTGGGTCTGTCTTTCGACTTGCAGCTGACTCCCGGGCAGGTACCCCGTGTAGTTGAGGTTCTGGCATCAGTTCCGGGAACACAGATCGCCTTGTGTCACTGCGGCTCTCCCTGGGACCGGTCGCCGTCCGGCCTTGCGGCCTGGCAAGAAGGCCTGCAGTTGTTGGCATCGTTGCCCAATGTTGCCTGCAAAGTGTCGGGCCTCGGGATGTTCGATCACGACTGGACGGTCGACAGCATCCGACCGATCGTTGAAGCTTGCATTGAGGCCTTCGGCCCGCGCCGTACGATGTTCGGCTCGAACTTCCCCGTCGACAAGCTGCATGCGGACTATACGGCCGTCTGGAGTGCCTACGAGGACATCGCATCAGGGCTCAGCGAGGCAGACCAGCGGTCGGTATTTGAAAATACCGCGCGCGCGTTTTACGGCATTGACTGAGCCAGGGTGTTTGCCCCGGCGAGCAGCATTGATTGGTCGGAACTGAGCAGGAACAGGCTGGCGCCGGCGTCCTGCCATGCTGACAACTCTTCGACGCTTGGCGTAAACATGCCAACAGCGGCAGAGGTGCTTCGGGCCGCGGCGCAGACATCCCTGACAGCTTCTATAACGTCAGCGTCGAACACGCTTTTCTGCATGGCAACCGCGAGATCCACGCGGCCCACGAACAGGCAGTCCACACCCTCAACGGCCGCAATCTCGGCGACGTTGTCGAGTGCGGCAATGTCCTCAATCTGGACGATGACTGTCGTCTGGTCGCGATTATCGGCCAGGTTATCCGCCATCGATTTGGTGGTATAGCCGGCCGCCCTGTGAGACCCGGCGTAGCCGCGGCCCTGGTCACCGAAATGTGACGCCTTGACGATCGCTCGTGCCTGTTCCGCGGATGTCACATGGGGTACGACGATTCCGGTTGCCCCGCTGTCCAGCGCGTTGCGAATTTCTCTTGGCGAGTCATCGGCGGTGCGCACGAGGTTCGGCATATCAGCCGCGCGAAATGCCGCAATGGATTGGTCCAGTTCAAGGCGGCCAAAGGGCGCGTGTTCGGTATCGATGCAAGCGGCGTCAAGACTCGATAAACCAAGCACTTCTGCGATGATCGACGACGGCGTCTTGACGAACGTGCCGATTAGCGACTCGTGATTTATCAGCCGTTCTCGAAAACCGGCGATACGGGACGCCATCACGAGTGCCCCCACAGACGTTCACTCGCGATTCGAGCGCCTACTGCCATGCTATCGAGCTTGGCGAAAACGATATCTTCATCGACAGCACCAAAACCTGCAAAGGTCGAGAAGCCGCAGTCGGTGCCGGCGATGACGCGTTCACGACCAACAATATCGGCAAAGCGACAGATGCGCTCGGCGACGAGTTTCGGGTGTTCGACGAAGTTGGTGGTCGAGTCGATCACACCTGGAATGAGAATCAGGTCATCCGGTAGTTTGGTGTTCGCGAAGACTTCCCACTCGTGCGCATGACGCGGATTCGACGACTCGAACAACAGGGCCCCGGCGTTGGCGCGCAGCGCGATCGGCAGCACCATTTCCATGGGTGCGTCGTGATGATGCGGTCCTTCGTAATTCCCCCAGCACACATGCAGGCGAACCCGGTCCTTCGGTATGCCGTCGAGCGCGTGATTCAGGGCGTCGACGTGCAGTGCCGCCTGGGCCTGGTACTCATCGTCCGATTTGTCCTTGAACAGCATGTGGCGACCCAGGCCGAGATCCGGCGAGTCGAGTTGCAGAACGAGTCCGGCATCAACGATTGCCCTGTACTCGGCGGTCATTGCGTTAGCGAGAGCCTCGAGGTACGCATCCTGGCTGTCGTAGTGCTTGTTCGGTTGAAAGAGGGCAATAACTCCAGGTGAAGCGGCGTTCATGAATCCTTCGGTTGGCGCATGTTGCCGCATCGCCGCCAACATATTGTCGATGTCTTCTGTGACCGGCCCCATGTCCTTGACCTTGATGTCGCCAACACAACAAGGGCGACGATAGGTTGGCGTACCGCCGGAGCCCGCCTGGCGTTGCAGGAATCCCGGAAACTCCTCGAGGTCGCTCGGCGGCTGGCGTTCGCTGTCCCCGTCAAAGCCTGTAATTCGATCCTTGATGTAGGTCGCATAGCTGATCTTGCTCATTTCACCATCGCTGACGATGTCGACGCCGTGCCGTACCTGTTTCGCGACGACATCGTCGACGGCCTGGCGAATTATGTCGGTCGCCCCGGCAACGGTTTCCCCTTTCTCCTGGGCAAAGACTGTGTCGGTGACGGCTTGTGATCTCGGCAGGCTGCCGACGTGAGTGGTGAGAATTCGTTCCTGACTGGAAATCATGTTTCGTCCTAGCGTTGTAGTAATTCGAGCAGCAATCTCGTGACGATCTCTGGCTGCTCAAGTGTTGATATATGACCGCAGTTTTCGATGATCGACAAAGTCGCGTGCGGAATCTTCTCGGCCATAAAAGTGTGGTACTCGACCGGGCAGAGTTTGTCCTCGTCACCGCAGGCAACCAGTACCGGACAATCGATGCTCTGCAGTGTCGGCGCGCTGTCGACCCGGTCCCGCAATGCCAGTGACTGCGATCGGAAAACCTCGGGCCCAAGATCCATCGCCATATCCAGCAGCGTATCGAGCAAGACCTGGTCTTCGCGGTGTGCCTCGGCGAGATACAGCGGCTTGAGTTGTTCTACGGCGAGCTCACGCAGTCCACCCGCCGCCGCCTTGCCAATCTCCTCCAGCCGACTGTTCTTGCGATGTGTTCTTTCCGCGTGGGGGTTGGTGTCGAGCAGTGCCATGTGCGTCACGCGCCACGGGGCCTGTCGCCAGACCTCAAAGGCCAGTATCCCTCCCATCGAAAGTCCGGCCAGCGCGAAAGAGGGTGGGGCGTCACGCAATACCTGTGTCGCCATGTCGGCGAAATTGTCGGATACGGTCGTGTCAGCGTGATAAACGGGCAGGTCGAGTGCCCGGGTCTGTGCCGTCCAGAGGCGGGCGTCGCACAGCATGCCTGGCAACAGCAAGAGAGTTTCCGCCGCCATGCGAAGTTCCGGTTATTCGCCGTCAGGCAGGAATCGAGCAGAACCCCCACGGATCAATGAGCCCGAGAATGAGCGCTTCTCGGGGGACAGTTCGGGATTCTCGATACGCTCGATAAGCATCGAAGCCGCTGCGCCGGTCATTCTCTGTACCGGTTGCCTGACCGTGGTGATGTCGTATGCTGCATAGCGCGCCTGCCCGACACCATCGAAACCTACAACCGAGATATCTTCAGGCACTTTTAGCTTGAAGTTCTTGCGAGCCTCATCGATGCAGCCGATGGCCATGACATCATTCGCAGCAATGATGGCATCAGGTGGGCTGCCACGCTTTTGGACGAGCCTGGCGAAACTTTGGCGGCCCGTTGCGTAACCGAAGTCGCCGCTTACCGCTGTTATGTCGCTGATGCCGAGTTCCTTTAGGGTTGTAAGGGCACCCATCTTGCGTTCGACACTTACAACAGAGTCTGGAGGGCCTTCGACAATACCGAACGACTTGTGGCCGGCGTTGACCAGCCCTTCCACCAGCCAGCGTTCACCTTCTTCCTGGTCGCAGCGCACGGAGCTGACGAGCCTGTCCTTCAGGCTACGATTGTAGAAGACGACAGGGATATGCGCGTTGCTGATGGTTTGTAGTTGCGCCGGGGTGAACATTGCCGCGGTCAAGACTCCGTCGACACGGTACTGCAGCATTTGCTCGATGACAGTCTCGGTGTCGCTCTCTCGCTCCAGCGCAAACAGCAGTACGCGTACACCGCGCTCGGAGAATCGTTGGGTCAGCTGGACCAGCACCTCCGGGTAATAGAGGTTTGTCAACTTTGAGATGACCACAGCAACCATATTGGATTGCTGGGTGATCAGGCCGCGTGCAATCGCATTTGGCCGGTAGCCCAGCTGATCCGCAGCCGCCATCACGCGGTCGCGCATGGCCTTGGATGCGCTGGCGCCATCCTGGAAGACCCGCGATACCGCCGACTGCGAGACGCCGGCCAGTTCGGCGACATCATACGAGGTCGCGCGCTTGCGCTCCGACTTGCCGGTTCGTTGTGATGAATCTGGTTGATTACTCATTAGTACGCTTCAAGTCCCGGCTTCCAATTGGTTCTGATGGTAGGCAGTATTGCATCCGGATGCAATGCGGAGTCAACGATGACATCGACACTTGATGGACAGGTTGCGTTGGTCACTGGCGCGGGACGCGGTATAGGCCGCGCTTGTGCCGAAGGGCTTGCGAACGCCGGCGCCCGCGTCATTGCTGCGGCGCGTACCGAGGAAGACCTCGCAGAGTTAGCCAATCATGCATCGGGTCGGATAGAAGCGTGGGTCGCAGATGTGACGGATGACACGTTTATCGCACGTATTGCGTCCATCGATGGCCTAAGTATTCTTGTCAACAATGCAGGCGGCAACCGACCTCAGGCTTTCATCGATGTCGATGTGGCCTCGCTGGACTTCGTTATCGATCTCAACGTCAGGGCGGCATTCCGAGTCGCCCAGGCCGCCGCAAAAGTAATGCTTGAGCAAGGCACCCGAGGGTCGATTGTAAATATGTCTTCCCAAATGGGTCATGTGGGCTCGCCAAAACGAACCGTCTACTGCATGACCAAGCACGCAATAGAAGGTCTGACCAAGGCCATGGCCGTGGAACTTGGTGCCGATGGGATTCGCGTTAACTCCGTCGCACCGACGTTCGTGGAAACCCCGTTGACCAGGCCCATGCTGGAAAACCCGGAATTTCGGGAGTTCGTATTCGGCATGATCCCGATGAAGAAGCTGGCAACTGTCGACGACGTTGTAGCAGCTGTGTTGTATCTCGTATCACCGGGAGCCGGGTCGGTAACAGGCCACAGCTTGCGGGTCGATGGCGGTTGGACCGCGCACTAAAGGAGTTGAAGATGGGTGAATTCGGGGCACTGAACTGGACGATTCTCGTCGTCTATATCATCGGAAACCTGCTACTCGGCTACTACCTGAGCAAGCGCATTCGAACTGCAGATGATTTCTTCCTGGGCGATCGCTCGACGCCGTGGTGGGCGATCGGTATCTCTGTCGTCGCAACGTACGTCAGTGCGCTGTCATTTCTTGGTGGACCATCGTGGGCCTACACCGATGGGTTCTCCGTCATCGCATTACACGCCAACTACCCTATCGTCATATTTATCGTAATCACGCTGTTTCTGCCGTTCTTCTACAACAGTGGTGTTGCATCGATTTATGACTACCAGGAACGTCGTTTTGGGCCGCGTGCTCGTGCCCTGATATCGAGTATCTGGCTCGTATCACAGACCATGACGTCTGCGGCGATACTTTATGCCACGTCACTGGTACTCGAGTTCATCACCGGCATCGATGTTGTCCATGCGATTATTATCGTTACGATAATTGCACTTGTCTACACGGCGCTGGGCGGTATCACAGCCGTTATTTGGACTGACGTGGCGCAGGCAGGAATCCTGTTGGTCGGCGCACTGGTTATCCTGTTCGCGTTGGTGCAACAGATGCCTGAGTCCATCGGCACAACGCTCACGGCCCTGAAGGCGCAGGGTAAGCTCAACCCGCTGGAGTTTGATTTCAATTTGACGCATGCAACGTCAGCCTGGTCGGGCATCGTTGCGATGACGCTCTACCACGTAACCGTGTATGGCACGAATCAAATGATGGTACAGCGAACGCTTGCTTCGAAGACCATCGGTGATGCGAAGAAGTCCTACCTTACGATGGGTTTTGCCGCGTTCTTTATCTACTTCCTGTTTATTTTCCTTGGAGTTATGTTCTACAGCTACTACCAGGGTGTCGAGTTCGAGAACAGCAATACAATCATTCTGCAGTTTGCGTCTGACTACGGGTTGCCCGGGCTGATGGGGCTGATCGCGGCGGCGGTCATGGCAGCATCCATGTCGAGCCTCGATTCGGCGTTTAATTCGATGTCGACCGTGATGACGGTCGACTTCTACCAGAAGTACATCCGTAAGGGCGAATCGGAGGAGCACTACCTGAAGGCGTCGAGGTCGTTCACAGTGCTCATCGCGCTCATTATCATTGTTCCGGCGATCATGCTGACTGGTAGCACCGGGTCGATTCTGCTGGTCCTCAGCAATATCGGTTCTTATTTCGTCGGTGCTCAACTAGGCATGTTTGCGGTCGGCTTTTTCTCCAAGCAGGCAACGGAGAAGGGCGTGCTGGTTGGTACGGCGGTTGGCTTTGTCATGGTCTGGTATATCGCCAACCATACCGACATCGCCTGGCCGTGGTACTGCGCGATTGGTGCCATTACCAATATCGTTGTAACGATCACCGCGAGCGTGTTGCTTGACGGGTTCAGCAAGGAATACTCGCCGTACTCTGTTCGCGGGCAGATCAAGAAGTTCAAGGAAGAAGGGCTGGAAGAGAAGCAGGACGGCTGGTACCTGGTGCCCGGCAAAGTTGACCGCATCAGTTATCTGTTGCTTGTATTTTTTGTAGCAACGATGCTGTTCCTGTTCCTGTTTGGACGCGCGTTTTGACGCGATGGCTAGCTGCGGCAATACTCGCGGCCATTGTTTTGGCGGGATGTAAAGAGGAGACGCTCGTTTATGAGCGTGCGCTCGATGACGGACCGAGTTTCAGCGCGTACCTGGTCTCGTACAATTCCTCCGGACTTAAAGTCCACGCGATGGTGGCTGTCCCCAAGATCGAGATGCCGGACGATGGGTATCCGGTCGTCGTTGCCAACCATGGCTACGTACCGGATCCAACAAAGTACGGGATAACCGCTGAGGGAATCGATTCGCGGCCCGGTGATTACTACCGGTCTGTACCGGAACTATATGCATCGCGCGGTTTTCTCGTCGTTCTCCCGGATTATCGCGGCCACAACAATTCGGATGGGCTGGAATTCACGACGACTAAAGAGTCGGTCGACTACTACGCTGACGATGTTATCGCCTTGTTGAACATTCTTGGGCAGTTGAAGCAGGCTAACGCCGATCGTGTCTTCATGTGGTCGCACTCGATGGGCGGCGGCGTGTCGATGCGTGTGCTGCTGGCGACAGACGTGATCAAGGGCGCCTCCTTCTGGGCAACCATGTCCTTGCAGGACCTGGTACCGGAGTTGAATGAGCTAAAGGCGCCGGTAATGATCCAGCATTCGGTCGGCGACAGGTCGACGAAGAATACGAACTCGCAAGCACTCGCCAATGCGCTCGAGGCGGCAGGTCTGCCGTATGAGTTTCACGAGTATGCGGGTGCAGATCATTATTTTGAGGGCGCCGATCGCGAGGTCGCGGCGAACCGGGATGCCACGTTCTTTAGGTCGCTTGACGACTAGAAAGGGGTCCCGGTCACTCGTAAGCTATTGATTTTTTGCTACAGAATCGCGCGAAATATACTTCGCATTCAGCAAAGTTTTGCCGGTTTTGCCGAGATTCTTGCGTACCATGCCAGTCAGATAGAACCAATCTGGCTGCGTGATCGTCTCTTTCGGAAGAAAAAGACGAGTAACAGATTGATAATAAAGATTAATATGGGGGATCGGGCGGATTCGGGGAATTTACGCCAGAGCGTCTCCCAGGCGCTATAACAAACTCCATCTCACTAAGTATGAAATCATATTGCATTCGCAGTACAAACGGACGTATATTCCACCATCTTGGT
>Ga0316189_10007335_pt1 | contig 10437 bp, 15 predicted proteins | sample LowCovwburrow_MG_FD_204930 | JGI IMG/M metagenome (GOLD analysis project Ga0316189, IMG submission 204930) | Coastal sediment microbial communities from Maine, United States - Lowes Cove worm burrow | ecosystem: Environmental > Aquatic > Marine > Coastal > Sediment | place: USA: Maine... | reverse complement strand
TCTTTGGCAGAGGAAGCAAGCAGTTTACCCCGGAAGTGATAAGCCAGGTCGGCAGAGAAAACATTATAGCAGTAGGGACCAGCGACAAGCTCAACAAACTCGATTGTCTGAGGGTGGATACCGGTGATTTCGAGTTGGATAAGCAACTTTCCGGCTATATGGATGTTACCGTTGGTTATAAATATTCGAAAGTAATGCCAGTCAAATGCTGACCAAGATCACACCGAAGTATCACGACCGGGAACGCGGCATCTTCAACAAGCCGATAGGTGATCCCATCCTCGATTCCGGGTTCACGCGAGTAACCAGCGCGCTGTCCGACCATAACAGGCGCATCGTTCAGGCCCTGCGGGAGCTGATCTAACTATGCCGAGGACGGCACCCTTCGAGGTTCATCACCGCCGCTACGATGACTGGTTCGTGCGTCACGCCGCGGCCTATCAGTCGGAGTTGGTGGCCGTCCGTGCCCTGTTGCCCTGGCGCGGCCTGGGCCTGGCCATCGGCGTCGGCACCGGGCGCTTCGCCGCCCCATTGGGCGTGCAGATCGGCATCGACCCAGCCCGCGAGGTACTGGACTACGCGACGAACAGGGGGATCTCAACCGTACAAGCAGTTGCCGAAGCCCTACCCTTTGCAGATAGCAGCGTCGACTATGCCCTCAGCGTCACCACTATCTGTTTCGTGGATGACGCCACCGCGATGCTGACAGAAGCATATCGCGTCCTGAAGCCGGGCGGTGAACTGGTGGTCGGCTTTATCGACCGCACCAGCAAGCTTGGACGCCACTATCTGGCCCACCAAGCCGAGAATGTGTTTTATCGTGAGGCAACATTCTACTCGGCGGACGAGGTGGAACTGCTGCTGCGCGACACAGGCTTCACCGAGCCTGTCTGGGTGCAAACCTTGTCGAAGACGCTGGATGAGACCCGCGAGATCGAACCTCTACGCGCCGGTTACGGGCAGGGGGCTTTCGTGGTGGTCAAGGCATGCCGATCTTAGTCCATACAAATTGGAGTCCATGTCACATGCAAGCTGCTGCTGAAAACTATCGTGCCTTTTACGAGGCGCCCTGGAGCGAATAACATGGAAAGCACATTCTGGACGGCATTGGGTGCCAGTTCATTGGCAGCGTTGGTGACAGCGATTGGTATCTACACCATTCGCCACTTTGAGGCATGGGGCCGAAAATACAGCACCTACTTCGTCTGCTTCGCCGCTGGCGTGCTAATTTCCGTGTCCTTCCTGCATATTATCCCGAAGTCTTTCGAGATAAGCGTAAATGCCCCCGCCTACCTGCTCATTGGGTTTGTCTTTCTGCATCTATTCAACCGGTTTATCACCGCCTTCGTCTGCGAGCGGGACCCGGATTCCCGATACGGTATCGGACTGGTACCCATGTTCGGCATCGGCCTCCATTCGTTCATTGATGGCTTCATCTACTCCATCACATTTACCGTCAGTACCTTTACCGGCGCGTTAGCCGCCACCGGCATGGTGCTGCATGAATTCCCTGAAGGAATCATCACCTATTTGCTGCTTGTGCGTGGGGGTTTCAGTGAGAAGACATCCCTGATCCTTGCATTCCTTGCCGCCTCGCTGACCACGCCCCTGGGCATGCTGGTTTCCTATCCCTTCATTAGCCAGATCGACAAACCGATGCTCGGCGCCTTGCTGTCGCTCTCCGCAGGCGCACTCGTCTATGTGGGCGCCACCCATCTGTTGCCCCAGGCGGAGAAGGAGCATCGCAAGTACAGCCTGTTCGCCCTTGGCGCCGGCATCCTGGTGGCAGTGATTATTGTGCTATCCAAATAACACCTGCATTAGATCTGCACACCGCGATAACGAGAAGCACCAAGGTATTCATCGGGCGTCACCCGGCCATTGGCATAATCATCATGCCACTTCTCCGGAACAGGCATTTGTTCGTACAACTGCACCCTCTCCGCCTCTAGCAACTGCCTGGGCCGGCCCATGAAGTCCGCGGCGCAATATACTTTCTTACCCACCGTTGCGGATAGTTCATCCAGCCAGACGGCACCTTCCTCACTACGCATTAAGTGATGATCAAGGATAACAACATCAATGCTTTGTGCCAGGCGCACTGCGTTGCCCCAGGCGCGTTCGCGCCCGGCCTTGCTGAGCCGATCGAGATAGAGGGGCGGTCCCGCGGCGAGTACGATGTCCGGCCGGAAGTCGATCACCCGATCCACGGTCGGGCCATCGAGTAGCTGGATGTCGGAGGCATGTACGAATACCTGGTCACTCATCTCGATCCGCGTCATCATCAAGGTGCCCATGTTGCTATCCGGCGCACCATGGGGTACGGCTCGGGAAAATGACAAGGGCCCCTCTGAACACCCTTCTGCAACCTGCATGTTTGCCCCCAACAGCTCCGCCAGATCGTGGAAGCGTTTGCTCATGTCGGCAGACAGGTCATTATTGGACTTACTCCAACAGCGCAGTTTATAAATTCGGGGTGGCAGCACCCGGATAGACAACTGATAAGGATTCGCGTCCACGAGTGGTACATGATCGCCATGAAAGTGGCTAAACACCACATCGGTAGCATTTTCCAGTACCCGCAAGATCTTCTCGCGCACCCTCCGCCCCATGGCTACTTGAAGCGGATGGGGCAGCAGGCCGTGCCGCACATAACCCAATGACACACCAGGATCGATGACAATGCGCCGATCCGGCAGTGTCACCAGACAGCAAAGGCCTCGCACCCCCAAGGACTCCGCACCTATGATCTCAATATTCATGATCAATCCTTCCTTAATATCTTCGGGTTACACGGAAAGACATGCCGGCAGGAAAACGGCGATGTACGTCGTGTATGGAAACTCAGCGGGCATCCTTAAGTTTGGGGCTGCTCCACGCGACCCAATGCTTGACCAAACTTTACCCGCATCTCAGACATAAGTCCGGACTGCCACTTCACGCATCCAGACCCGAACAAGACAATGATGGTAGAACCCCCCATGTTGAAACGTCCCAACTCTTCACCACGCTCCAGTTGGATGAGATTGTCATTGGCGGTGTAACTCGTCACCTTGATCCCCTTACCCCGCGGCGGTGTAATTTCACCCGCCCACACCGTTTCAATGGAACCGACGAAGATGGCGCCCACCAAGACCACAGCCATAGGTCCCGCTTCTGTTTGGAAAATGCAGGCTACACGCTCGTTTCGTGCAAACAGGCGGGGAACGGATTCGGTATAGTCGGGTGCCACGCTGAATAGCCGGCCCGGGATATAGACCGTCTCAACGAGCCGACCGGCCAGGGGCATGTGCACCCGATGGTAATCGCCCGGAGATAGATACATGGTGGCAAATCGCCCACTTAGGTATGGCCGTGCCCTCTCTTCAGAACCACCAAGAAGTTCTATCAGGGAATAGCCATGTCCTTTAGCCTGAAAGATCTGCGCCTCTTGGATGTCGCCCAGTTGGCTTATTGCCCCATCGGCTGGGAAACAAACTTGTCCTTCCACTTGAACGACGGGACGGGCTTCCAGACGCAATGCGCGAGTAAAAAAGCTATTGAAGTCTGAATAGGCATCGGGATCCGGTTCCAGCGCTTCCGATATATCCACATTGTAGTGACGGATAAACCAGCGAGTAATGGACTTACGGAACGGAAAGCGTCGACAACGTGCGCTCCACTGCACTATGCGCGAGAGCGGATGGTGTGGGAGAAGATACAGTACTAGCACTTTGAACCAATGAATCATCTCATCCCTGTCCAGGCCGACACACCCACGTCACCGCTCAGACACATTAGTCGCATTTATCAGTGGAGTTGTACACGCAAATGCGTAGCCAACATGCAACACTACTAGTTGAAAGTCGGTTCTGTATCCTTGCAACAGCGCTGCGATTTACTTAAAGAAGTTCTTTAGCGACTTGGGCGGCAAATCCCGTTTGTTCTATACATTCCACCTGATTATTTTTTAATGCTTCTTTAAATTTATGCCCAAATCTTCCGGCAACAACTTTAGTCACATGCATATTAATCAACATATTCGCTACATCTGGACCCACATCGGTAGCATTGCTTGCATAGGAGTTTTCAAGAATCTCACTCAGCTCTCCATCTGCACCAAATATTAAATAAAATAAAGCACGTGCGCCTTGGGAGCTGATCTCTGCAGAAGGGTCATCAGTTTCTGTTGCAACAGCTGTTTTCATACCAATAGTCCTTTAAATGTCGAAATAAGCTTAAGAGTGATATCAATAATTACAAGCCTACGTTTCAGATTTATTGAGGGCTTGAAGCCCTAATGTTTTACCCAATTCATTCCGCCGATGTTGGTACTCAACAATCTGCGCCCCACGAGCACAATGACATTGTCCAGCGCTTCGCGTACGCAGTCATCGCGCGCTTCTTCCAAGCGCAGTTCGAGTCCCTCTTTCAGCACACTGATTGCGTTAATCGCGCCAATTAGCTCGTAATGAGCTCATTCCTGTTGCCTCATGCCAACGCTATTCATACTTGCCCCATTTTTTCCTATCATAAACGGTCGAGAATTCCGTTAGCAACCACCGTCATGGCTACTCGACACGAACCCGACTTCACACACCTTTTTTGTTTATTGGGTGGGCTGTGCCCAAGCCCAGAGCCGCACTCAGTGCAATTAGTCGTTACTATGTGCGACAATCTTTATTTTGTATCTTCTTATAATGAAATCACCTGCTCCAGCTGATCTACAATACGCTCAACCTCTTCCAGAGCCTTACATTCGCCAAGGGCGCTCCCAGAGAGCCCCGTTTTTATCAGTTCCTGATCATAAGGTATCGAACCAATCACCCTGTCCTGCTGGTCCGCCAATTTATCCATCAGCATCGCTTCCACCTCATCCGATCCGATCTTGTTCAAGATCAGCCAGAAATCTTTTATGCTCGCCTCTTGACAAAATCCAGCCATTCTTTTTGCAATTGAAACGGATTCAAGGGTGTAATCCAGCACGCCAAGGATGACATCCATCCGATCGGGTATCTTTCTACCAAAATGTTCGATCCCCGCTTTCATATCGATAAGGTTTACGGCATCCCCCTCAATCATGAAGTCCCTGACCACCTTCTCCAGTGGTCCATCGCAACCCTGCCCGTAGATTTCGATTTTTCCTGCCTGCAACAGGGTCATGCTCCCTTTCTGGAGATAGTATTCAGGAGAAATCTCCTTATAAATATCGATCCTGTTTTCCGGAACAGGGCTCGAATCATTGAGCCGCGTAAGAGGTGATGGGTCATCTACCGGGCAGGTAACGACATTGATACCACCGAAATATTCTATGAGCGGTTTTGGTTCTCCTTCTACGCCCAAGCCAAACAATAGCCGTACGAGCCCCTCGGGATTGGAGGCATCACCGTCCAGGACCGTGACTTCATAGTCTTTTTGCTGCAGAACAGCCGACATCAGGGCCACCACAGTGCTCTTGCCGCTACCACCCTTACCGCAGACTAATATCCGTTTCCCGAGAAGTGTTTGGTTAGATTGTCGGGTGCGAGTCATTTGCGCGTTCTCCACCATTGTATTAATCGGATGGACGGACTAAAAATTCCGACGAGTGCTTTACAAAGTGTAGAAACATTAAACCGATCCGTCTTCCCGTCTTCCCGTCTTCCCGTCTTCCCGTCTTCCCGTCTTCCCGTCTTCCCGTCTTCCCGTCTAACCAACAAATTTTCACGTTTTCGGCTGACTGAGTGTCCAGACCCATGCCCACCAAGCGGCTTGCAAAGCCCCTTCCGCCCTGCAATTTGCTAACGACCGCTCATGTTCCCGGAAAAACCTGGTCAAGAAAATTCTCCTGTTGCTTTACCATGAGCTATGTATCCATTATTAAATGGCTTTGATGGGCTCATTCACCACTCGCGCGCACCACCAAGACATCACAAGACGCGCTATGCACTACACCATCTGCCGTTGAACCCAGTAGCGCCATGATGCCGTGGTGGCCATGGGTGGCAAGCACAATCAGGTCTGCCTGGTGTTTCTCGGTATAGCGTGCAATTGCGTGTTTGGCCGAATGCTCACTAAACACCACATCTCGCTTCATGTCCTTGTATGCTAGACGTTCTGCAAACTCTGTAAGTTTAGCTTGCGCCCGCTGTTCGCGATAATCTGCTGGATCAACATCCTCGGGCGCGATCACCTCGTTAGATCTGTCCTCAGGAAAGTACTCAATAACGTGGAGCAATGTGAGTTGAGCACCATATCGCTCCGCCAGCTGCGCGGCGCGTTGCGCAGCTGCCTCACTGTGACGGGAAAAGTCTGTCGCACATAAAATTTGTTGGTAACCTTGCATAATATACCCCGATGTAGCTTTATCAGGAAGAGGGAGACATGAACAACAGGACCGCGGTCGTGAATAGTTGCTGCATACCAGTTCGCAATGATATAGCCCGATGACTCACCAGACTAGTCCAATTTTCGGCGATAAACGCTGTTACGAATCGAATATACCGACAAACAGTTCACAATAGGCGGTTGCCCGACTGTCAGGAGGCAAGGATAATAGCGTCATCGAGGAAACACTCGCTGTGTGGACGAATGGTAATGCAGCTGTTGCGAAGAATGATAGTGAAGCCCGGAATAAAGCAATCAACATGTCCGCCTCTTGGCTCCGGATCCGTTTTACCCTGACACGCACCCTATGCATAAGCAATATCTAAAATATTTGTACCCAGGAGGAAGCAATGAGAAGGCTTTATTTTCTTGTACCTAATGTTGGCAGCGCAAAGAAGATTGTCGATGAGCTGCTGTTAGCCCGCGTTGAAGAAAAGCACATTCATGTAATCGCAAAGGAAGACACCCCTATGGAGGATCTGCCGGAAGCCAAGCTCGCCCAAAGGAGCGATGTCGTACCCGCACTGGAACGTGGTATAGCGATTGGTGGCGCGACGGGGGTCCTGGCTGGCATTATCGCTGTCACCTTCCCGCCAGCAGGATTAGCCCTTGGAGGTGGTGCCGTTCTGGGCATTGCTTTGGCCGGTGTTGGTGTTGGAACACTCATGTCGACGATGATTGGTGTCGACGTGCAAAACAGTCGCATCAAGCAGTTTCAGGATGCCATTGAGAAGGGAGAGCTCCTTATGATGGTTGATGTACCGAAGAATCGGGTTGATGAGGTCGATGACTTGGTGAAGAAGCATCATCCTGAGGCCGAGATTAAAGGCACAGAGCCCACGATCCCCGCGTTTCCTTAAAGAGTGCTCTGCCCACCGGCAAATGTTGGTATCGAGTTGGACGATCCTTAGCCCAGCCATTCAGAGCATATAACTCTAAAAATTGACAATTGCGTCAGAGAACTGAGAAACCATGGCTATAAATAGCACAGTGAAAGAATTCAAACAGGCTCTTAAGAGCCCCGCCCCTTGTGCGGATACGTAATCACAAAAGGCAACCTGAGAACTTAAAACTAAAGATGCACCAACCTAAGTGCAGCTTCTTCGCACTTCAGCCTTCGTCCAAGTACTCACTCAGTATCTGGTATTGTGAATCCACCAGCTTTTTCACCGCTTCCTCTACACCGGTAAACCTGGGGTATTCTCCTTCGTGCTGGATGGCTGAACAGGTCCGTGCCATCTGGCAATACATAGCCACCCTGTCCGCCACATGATACGTGTGTGCTTCATGATAAGTGGGCGCAAGGCAGACCATACACGCCTCAGCAACGAAGTGCGCAGCCTGTTTAGCGTAATCCAATTCTATAAAACCTGATCTCATATGCGTGGCCACATAAACAGTGTGTACCTTATGGTAGGCATCAATTAATTCTTCTCCCGTAACCCCGCTTTTTCCGGCTATCTCCTGACCTCTCTTTACATGAGGGTCATCCGTCAAATCCAGCACATTGGCAACGAATCTGGCGCCCACCTGCCGCTGCTGAGCAAGCGACAAGGAAGACAATGCTTTTCTGAAGTCTTCATTAGTTGATATCTTTGACATAATCGTTTCTCCTGCAATCCATTGGGAACCATTAACACTACGCAAAACACATCTAGTTTAATACCCGCCTAAGAACCACTTCGTCATTCTGTTGAGCGTACTACAAGAACATCTACAGTGGCAGCATGCAAAACACTACTCGCAGTTGAGCCAAGCATTCCCATGATTCCATGTTGACCATGGGAACCCACCACTATCAGATCGACACCACTCCTCTGTGCATACCGCACAATTTCCCTGCTGGCAGAGCGAGTACTGACTGCGACTTCAAGTGTTGCACCGGGGCATTCGATACGATCACACAATTTCTCCAGAGAATCCTGGGCGCGGTCAATTAAATACTTCTGGGTGTCCACATTTTCAGGAGGAATAATACTGTTCGGCATATCCTCCGGAAAATGCTCCAGCACATGGAGTATGGTTAATCTTGCCCCGAACCGTTTGGCGAAATTCCCTGCCCGTTTGGCTGCACTTTCACCGGCTTCAGTAAAGTCTGCTGCCACCAGGATATTTTGATAATCACTCAATTTAGTTCCCTCCTTTCCTGCAATGAGTTCCTGTTTTAGCCAAAAGCTCGGGTACGGCTTCTTCGAGCAGTATTTTAACTTGCCGGCTAATTCTCTGAATTACACAATTCAGAGTATCTTCATCGTTAGTATGAAAAGACAGGCTTGGCTCCCGCCGTGCTCCGACCGACACCTAAGCGAACGCTTTCGCCGCCAGCCCCACCATCAGCAAGGTCACACCATCAATGAACAGGCTGATACCAATCAGCAGGCCAATGAGCCACAGGGAGGTAAAGGGCCAACCGACAAGAAATACCGTGGCCAGTAAAAAAGACAGCACCCCGTTAAACATCAGCCAGCCCCAACCCGGCTGTGGACGCAACTCCCAGGCGAAGCTGACACCGGAAAAACCATCCATCAGAAAATATACCGCCAACAAAAGCCCCACGGTGGCGGCGCCTGCACCGGGAAAGAAGATAATCAGCAATCCGATAGCCATCAGCAGAAAAGGCTTTAACCAGGCGATACCTTGCCACCGGAAACCCTGCCAGGTCAGGTAAGCGACGACGATCCCCGCCAATACCAGCAACCAGCCGATAAACGCGAAGATTGCCACCGCCATAAGTGTGGGCAAGGCAATACCAAGCACGCCGACCAGCATCAGCACCACACTGGCGATCGTGAGGAATTTACGCGAACGCTGATCCATCAGAATTTCTATTGTACCCGGCATGTATTTGGCTCCCTTATTCGATCACGCTGTTTTCGTTTGCAGCACGGTGCACAGTGACCTGCTGAGACGGATTATGCAGAAGCTTGCAGGCCTGTTCCACAGAATCGCCACCATCGTGCACAATGAGTAAGAACTGTTCGTCTTTGACGGCCTGTTCATATTCGGTAATGCTGTGCCTGGGAACCCCGATGTCGAACAGTGCTGCCGCCAGTACGCCAAAGCCGCCACCTACGGCGACCCCTTCCAGCCCCCGCACCAGCAAACCGGCAACCGGACCGGCTGCCGCCAACGGCCCGAAGCCCGGCACCCAGAAAAACGCGGCGCCCGCCAGCAGGCCCCAAAGACCACCCCAGAAGGCGCCTTGCATACCCCAGTAGCGAATACCTCCGTCGGCCTGGTAAAACCCGATGGGATGTTCCTCGCCGTGATAGCCCTGACCGACCATGGAAACCTGCTGCAGGTCTACGCCTGCCTTGTGCAAGATCCCTACCGCCGCCTCCGCAGCCTGATGGTTCGGGTAAACAGCAACGCACGCATTTTTTTCGCTCATCAACATCGCCTGTATTGGCAGGCACACCTGCAACCTGGCAGGTACTACCTCAGCTCATTGTGACGGAAAAACAAAACGGGGGCTGTCACCCAGATGACAGACGGAAGTCTGCCGATGACAACAATGCGGCGGTTCAGGCGATACGGGGCACCTTGTGTTGCGTTTGCACCTGCGGCTGTACCTCCTCGGCATAGCGCTGCAGGGTTTCCAGCTCGGTAATCTCGGTACGAAACTTGTCCTTGGTCAGCACACCTTCCTTGCGCCAGTGTTGAAGGTGCCGGTTAACCACTTGGCGTACCGAACCCACCATGCGCGCCAGGGACTCGTCGTGCAGGTCGTGGATCAGCTTGAGGTGATGCTTGCCATCCCGGGATTGTGGATGACAGGGGGCGATATGCCTCAATAGCAACCGTGCCAGCCGGGTCATGGTGTCGTATAGCGCCAGGTCGGTGGCGAGGTCCTCCATTTTACGCATCTGTTCACCCAGGTACGGCAGGAACTTGCGATTGAATTCAGGGTGTAGATCGATCCAATGACGCGCGTCCGTGATGGGCACGGAAATCAGCGCGACATCCTCCAGGGCGACGGGCGCTATAGGGTGTTGTCCCTTCTGAAAATTCAATCCACAAAGTCTGCAACAACCATTTATGCCGCTTGTCGCGCGTACCGGTGATGGAGGCCACCTACCTGGGGTTGTGCAA
>Ga0316189_10007334_pt1 | contig 10438 bp, 6 predicted proteins | sample LowCovwburrow_MG_FD_204930 | JGI IMG/M metagenome (GOLD analysis project Ga0316189, IMG submission 204930) | Coastal sediment microbial communities from Maine, United States - Lowes Cove worm burrow | ecosystem: Environmental > Aquatic > Marine > Coastal > Sediment | place: USA: Maine... | reverse complement strand
CCTCCCCAAAAGAACCCCCCTCAATCAAAAGAGAACCCCTGGCTTGAATTACCGGCGATCCACCCATACCCAAAAGGAATACCCGTTTTTTGGTGGAAAAAGTTTCTCACTGGTACCGTTACCTTGCGAAGTGTTTCAAGATTCCATTTTATCGGCTGATTTTTGCTGGCCATCGTGGACCCCCTAGATTTTTTAGAGCGCCACCCCGTATTTTTGCTGTCATACGTGTAGCTGACATGACCATGATAACAAATGATGAATCACGATTTATGGCTCTGTCAAGCTCTGTGTTAATCTATGCTAATCAACGCAAATTAAGTAATTTAGGCCAATCGCGGCACCTGTTGATGAATAGTGATTTATACGGCTAGAAAACTCCAAAAGCTTGGGATTTCCGTCCATGGTTACCACAATATTGGAAGGTTTTAAATCTCGATGGATGATCAGGTTACGGTGGGCATGGGAAACGGCGTCGCAAATCTTGAGAAAGAGCTCAAGTCGCTGCCTGATGGTTGCATTGTTGCGAGCACACCAGTCAAGCAGTTCAAGACCCTCCACATATTCCATGACAAGCCAGGGCTGCCCGTTTTTCAAGGCACCTCCGTCCAAGAGCCGGGCAATGTTCGGGTGACTGAGATTGGCCATTATCTGGCGTTCTTTTTCGAAACGGTCAATTAAGTTGGCTGATGGCAGGTCGTGCTTGAGGCGTTTAAGGGCCACCTTCATTTCAAAATCGCCTTCTCTACTGGCCAGGTAAACTTCCCCCGACCCTCCCTGACCCAACATTCTCTCAATTTGGTAAGGCCCAATTCGATAAAAGAGATTCATTCATATTATGATGATTTAACTGGGAAAAGTCTATTTTTGATCCAATCTGGGAGAATACAAAATTTCCGATCTAAAGGGCAAAACCCGAGTAGACTCGGGTTTTGAAGAGAAACGCCCCAAGGGCCCAAACCGTCCCCATCAAGAAAAGTCATGGCATAACTTCCTTATGAGGCAGGAACCATAAAAAGCTGGTCCAATCGGTCAACTATCTCCGTTTTCCCGAAACCCACCACTGTTCGATTCCGTTAACTCTAATAAGACCCTCCAAAGCTTTCTCCTTTGCCCGGGTAAATTAAGTTAGAATATGCTGTTCCACGAAAAATGGAGGCGCCTCATGACGCTGCAAACCACTCCTTCGAATACAGCCACTGGAAACCTGATCTTCAGTGCTAAGGGCGTCACCAAGGTTTACAACATGGGCGAAGTCCCTGTACACGCCTTGCGCGGCGTAGACCTGGAACTGCGAGAGTCGGAATTTTCTGTGTTCCTGGGACCGTCAGGAAGCGGCAAGTCTACCCTGCTCAACATACTGGGTGGTTTGGACGTACCCACCGCTGGAACCGTGTCCTACCGCGGCGGCATCTTGACCGAAGCCACCGAAAGCCAGTTAACCCAATATCGTCGGCACCATGTGGGTTTTGTTTTTCAATTCTATAATCTCATTCCCAGTTTAACAGCCAGGGAAAATGTAGCACTGGTAACGGAAATAGCCAAAAACCCGCTCAAACCGGAAGAAGCCCTGGCTATGGTGAATATGGGCGACCGACTGGATCATTTCCCGGCCCAACTCTCGGGGGGTGAACAGCAACGGGTTGCCATCGCAAGAGCTGTGGCCAAACGGCCCGACGTTTTGTTATGCGACGAACCCACTGGTGCTCTGGACATTGCCACGGGTGTGGTGGTGCTGGAAGCCCTTGAACGGGTGAACCGCGAATTGGGTGCCACCACCGCCGTCATTACCCATAATGCGGCTATTGCGGAGATGGCGGATCTTGTCATTTCCCTGGCCGATGGCCGTATTGTTAACTCCCAACGCAATACTCAAAAAAAGAGACCCAACGAACTGGTCTGGTAGAGGCGCGCCATGAGAGCCATTAACCGCAAATTGTTTCGAGACTTATGGCAAATGAAGGGTCAAGGGCTGGCTATCAGTATGGTGATTGCCTCAGGCATCGCCATGTTGATCACCTTTCTCGGTGCCTTCGACTCATTGCATCTCACCAGGGAGGCCTACTACGAAAGGTTCCGGTTTGCCGACGTTTTCGCCAGCATGAAACGGGCACCCAATCACCTGCTGGGTCGCATCTCTGAAATCCCTGGCGTGGCCCAGGCCGATGCACGGGTAATTGTTAATGTAATATTGGATGTAGAGGGTTTGGAAGAACCCGCAACCGGCACGCTCATCTCCATTCCAGAACAAGACCTTCCTACCGTGAACGACGTAGCCCTAATCAAGGGTCGATATATTGAGCCCGACCGGCCCGATGAGGTATTGGCCTCTGAAGGTTTTGCCATAGCCCATGGTCTGAATCCGGGGGACAAGGTCTCGGCGGTGATAAACGGACGTCGCAAGGACCTCAAAATTGTGGGCATTGCGCTCAGCCCGGAATATATCTACTCCATAAGACCCGGCGATATATTCCCAGACGACATTCGTTACGGCATATTTTGGATGGGCCGCAAAGCTCTTGCCACTGCCTTCGATATGGAAGGCGGCTTTAACGATGTCAATTTACGACTCATCCGAGGCGCATCAGAACAAGAGGTCATCGCCCGGTTGGACCATATCTTGGAACCCTATGGCGGACTGGGTGCCATCCCCAGGTCCCTACAGATCTCCCACTGGACCCTCAGTTCCGAACTGGACGCCCTGCGCAGTTCCGGCGTGATCATTCCCGCTATCTTCCTGCTGGTTGCAGCCTTCTTGCTTAATGTAGCGCTCAATCGTATTGTAGCCTTGCAGCGGGAACAAATTGCGGCCTTGAAAGCCTTGGGCCATACCCATTTTGAAATAGGCATGCACTATACCTTGTGGGGTTTAACCCTTACAGGAATTGGTGGCGTTGTGGGTGTGTTGTTGGGTGTGCAAATGGGAAAGGGCATGGTGAATCTGTACAATATGATCTACCGATTCCCCTTCCTGGAATATAACCTGCAACCCCTCACCATCCTCATTTCCCTGCTGGTGGGTGCCATTGCCGCCTGCGTTGGAGCCTATAGTGCAGTGAGAAAAGCGGTAGCCCTGCCTCCCGCCGAAGCCATGAGGCCCGAACCTCCCGCATCCTACAATATCAGTTGGCTGGAACGCATGGGCATGCGCCTGCTGCTATCGCCCGCCGCCAGAATGGTGGTGCGCAACATGACCCGAAAACCCATGCGCGCCATGAGTTCCATCATAGGCATTGCCTTTGCCGTAGCCATCTACATCGCCGGTGTCTTTTCCCTGGACTCCATGGATGTCATGTTAGACGTACAATATAATGTAGTACAACGCCACGACATGATGGTAACCTTTGTAGAACCCCTTTCTCCCGAAGCCCGCTACGCTATTGATCGCTTGCCAGGAGTCACCTTGACAGAGGCAAACCGATCCGTAGCAGTTCGCATCCGACATGGCCATCGATCCCGACAAACCGCCATAACCGGCATGAACAACGACGCCCAACTTTTCAGAGTCATGGATACATCTCTTTCCCAGGTACTCCTCCCCCCCAATGGCATGGTGCTCTCCAAAAAGCTGGCTGAGGTTCTGGGCGTTGAACGGGGGGATCTGGTCACCGTTGAAGTCTTAGAGGGCAAACGGCCCATCCGGCAACTGGTGGTCACAGATCTTGTCAATGAATACCTGGGAATGGGCGCTTATATGGACGAAGAAGCGCTGCACCGATTCTTAAGAGAAGGCGATCTCATTTCCAGCGCCTATCTCTCGGTGGACGACCTCCATACGCCCGCCCTCTACAAATTACTGAAGAACCTGCCACGGGTGGCCGGGGCATCCCTCAAAACAGCGGCCATTGAATCGTTCTGGGAAAATCTGGGAGAGAGCATGGGCATGTTCGTTTTTTTCACCATGTTCTTTGCAGCGGTTATTGCTTTTGGCGTGGTCTATAATGCGGCCCGGGTTTCTCTTTCCGAACGGAGCCGTGAACTGGCCAGCCTGAGGGTTCTGGGTTTTACCCGTGGGGAAATTTCTCAAATCCTGCTGGGTGAGTTGGCGGTAGTCACCCTCATCGGCATCCCCCTGGGCATGCTCTTGGGATATGGCCTGGCCGCGCTCACCGTTCACGCCTACGATACGGAAGTATTTCGCTTCCCCCTTGCCGTGAGTATGAAAACCTATGCCGTGGGCGTTCTGAACGTGGTGGTTTCAAGCATTATTTCGGGATTGGTTGTGAGAAGAAAATTAGATCATTTGGACCTTGTTGAAGTCCTTAAAACTCGGGAGTGACCTATGAAATTAAAACCAAAAAGCATCATGATCTGGTTGGTGGTGGGTCTCGCCATTGTAGCCGTGGTTTTTGCCATGCGACCCCAACCCATCCCCGTGGATTTGGGTACAGTGGCCATGGGCCCCCTCATGGTAACCATTGAAGAGGAAGGCGAAACCCGTGTTAAAGAACGCTTTGTAATATCCAGCCCTCTGGACGGCGCTGTTTTGCGCATAGAACTGGAGCCTGGCGATGAGGTGGTGATGAACGAAACCGTTCTGGCCATGATTCAACCCATGGCACCAGCCTTTCTGGACGCACGGCTGAAAGCGGAAACAAAGGCTCGGGTTCAAGCTGCAGAGGCTGCCCTGGGCAAGGCTCGGGCAGACCGGGATCGAACTCTGGGTGAAAAGAAGTTTGCCCAGTCAGAATACCAACGATACCTGGGGCTTGGCGACATTGTAAGCCGAGAACGCCTGGAGGATATCAAGCTGAGAGCGGCCTCTTCGGCCGATGCATTGAAGGCCGCTGAATTTGCGGTTCGCAATTCTGAATATCAATTGGCCGTAGCCCGCGCTGGCCTGGTGGAGTCTGGCAGGGACGACGCCACTGAACCCATTAAAATCTACTCGCCCGTGGATGGCGTTTTACTGAAACGCCATCACGAAAGCGAGACCATGGTTCGTTCCGGCGAAGCTCTGGTTGAAGTGGCCGATCCCCATAAATTGGAAATTGTTTCCGACCTGCTTTCTACCGACGCCGTGAGAACCCATCGGGGCGACAAGGTGCTCATCGACCGATGGGGCGGACCCGAGGTTCTTAACGGTTCCGTGAGGATTGTAGAACCCTTCGGATTCACCAAGGTTTCCGCCTTGGGTGTTGAGGAACAAAGGGTGAATGTGATCATCGACCTCCCCGAAGATAATGGGGCATGGCAGGCAATGGGCCATGGTTATCGCGTTGAAGTGGCTATTGTTATCTGGGAAAAAGACCAGGTCTTACGGGTTCCCGGCAGCGCCCTGTTCCGAGAGGGTCAGGACTGGGCAGTGTTTTGTTTGGAAAATGGGGCGGCGGCACTGAGAAAGTTGAAAATAGGCAAGCGCAACAGTTTCCATGCAGAGGTTTTGGAAGGATTAAGCGAGGGCGAACAGGTGATCATTCATCCCAGCGACCTGGTGGAAAATGGGACTCTGGTTAAACACCGGGAAGGAGGCAACTAAGATAATTTCAAGGAAGGTGCAACCAGTCCTGGAAAGGTTCCAACCCGCGAAGCCAGTCAGCGTTGGTGGTTTGTTCTGGGAAAAGTATAATGCGTCCATCTTCATGAACCTGATAGGGTTTGGCTGTAAATGGATTGAGTAGCTCATGCTCAGTAATGAGCGCCGTCATAGACGCTTGGGTTCGCTCCCCCGACTTAAGCCAGATCCGCAAACGGGCCAGGTCCGCCGCTGCTTCATAACACCCTGCTTTCAACACAAAGTTTTTGAACATAGGTACCCCTATATCCATAAGAACCCATGTCAGACCGTTCTCAAATAAGATTTCCTTCACGCCCGGCTTTTCACCTTTCAAGATAGGAGGGAGGGGTTGATAGTTGAGAAGAGCGCCCTCAAGGCCTTTCAGTTTATGGGCGAATATTTCTCCAACCTTTTTTCTGGTCATACAGGGATTCATCACCAGGGGTGCCCACCATTCCGTTTCCAATACTTGAACAGTCAAAAGATTTTCAGTCAAAACGTCTTCGAGATAAAAGCTCTGGCCCAGGCATTTGCGGATCTGAGCATTCTGGGGAATTAGCGCGAGGTAATCCTCTTGAAGTTGCTCGTCCGGCAGTTGATTGACTATAAGGTCAAACCATGCAAGGCCAGTTCTTGTGCTTACCATTAATTGAACGAGTGTAGGGTTTTGTAATTCAAAATCAGTGAGAAAAGAAATATCCTGCATGTCCCTGTTCAAGGCTTCCTGGTTCTGGTCCAAGGACACCAACCGGGCATGCTGAATGAGGAGGTATTTGAGATTCTTCAGTTCCCATAAGACCAGCGGACTCTCTTCAATTGGCCGAATGATTGAAACAGGCAGGCGTAGTTTATTACCAATAGCCTCTGTATGTTGCCTTCCGAAAGGTCTCTCTTCATGTAGTTTATCATGGAGGGTGTTAAGAACTTCGCCGTTCAATTCGGCCAGACCTTCCAAAATGTCCTTACTGTGGCCCATGGACCTCAGCATGGAGTCTTTAACGCTTTCCTGGTCTGGGATTCCTTGGACTTGAATGCCACCGCCCAGGGCAACCAGTTCTTCAAAAAAAACATCGTCGGGGTGATGTTCGCTCACAAGATCCCAGCGAGCCATGCCCTCTTCCGGACAGTTCTCATCATTCTTTAATTTCATGGTATACAGCAATATGCCTGTTAAAAGCACTAAAACCAGCAGCATTCCAAGAAAGGAAAATAATTTTTTCTTCATGAGACCTCCCAGAATCTGGCTTTATTATATCTCACAATGCTGGGCGATCAATTCAAATAAGCAGGGTCCTATCTACTAGGAGAAGACCCACCTGAATTTTAAACAGACCATCGAATCTCTCCGCTCTAAGCATAAGATTCCCAAGTCCATGCATGACCATTCCCCGTCAAAGCGAGCCACTCGCCCTTAACCTGGTATTACCAGAACTTCCACCATGGTTTTGGTTTCATACCCAACTGCGCCATACTGATGGCGTTATCCTTAATGCCCAATTGTTGGAACCAGGACCGGGCCCTTTCCTCTGAAAGTTCCTCCTCCAATTGGACACCAGGCGATGCGGCTTGTAGGAAGGGTCCGAAAAAACCTGAATCCCATTTCCGAGCGCCGTGGATGGGCGGCCATAAGATCATTACTTGTGTGTCCCCAATGACGGGAATGACCTCTACACTGGCTTCACCAGCAATGAGTCCTGCAAGATCTGGTTGTGGGGATTGGGGATTTCCATAATGCCAACAAGCCGTGTCGTTTACTCTGGCTTGTTTTTGACCAGAGGCTACTTCAACAATCTTGTCATTGGGCGTTCTGCCGCCTGGTAATTGCCTGCCAATGGCCATTTGAAGTAGTGAGAAGAGGTGGAAACAATTGCCGATATTCTGGTATTTAAAGCTCATGGCCCGACCACTCTCAGCATGGAGAACCAGGAGTTTGCCACTGCGGCGTTCCAGCAGTTCTCTCACCCAGATAGCGGCGTAGGTATACTCCTCAGCACTTTGGAGTTGTTGGATTAAAACCGGGTCAGACGCCAGTTCTTCCCGGTATTCCGGCATTTTGGCCACATGGCTGACAACGGATTGACCCAGCCATGGCATGGACGCCAGCAACTCTTCCTGATGATCCGTAGGATTTGCTTTTTTTGACCGGTCTTTGGAGGGAGCGGGGAGTTGCAACAACCACCACTGGAAAAGCTCCATTACAGCACGTCCACTAAGTTTGGGGTCCAGACCCTTCTCAATGGCCGTGCCAAATGCAACCGCCACCCAGGCAGCTCCAGCAGGGGGTAACTCAGATAGTTTGTCAAGAACCCCATAATAAGGGTCGCGGTTCCTTGACGCCAACATACCGGAAAGGAAAACCCCGGTAGCGTTCTTCAACTCCGGACCCGGCTCATTGGTCTTCAGTTGGCTGCAATGGGCGATCATTTCCTCTATGGCCTTCATGGCTCTCCTCCAATGGTTAATTCGTATTATTGTCTAAGTCTGTACAAAACAACAGTATCTTCAATTTCCCAGAATGGAACGAAGGTCTTTAACAGGCAGGTGAAAGAGTAGACTCTCCAGTGAATGGAGCACCCTTGGAAATGGCAGTCTGCATTTCATTCCCGCCAATCCTCACAGGCTGTAATACTACCATAGGAAGACACCAGGAACAGATCTTCCCCTGCAATCCCTACCTTGAAGATCCTTCCGGGAGCTGGTGTTTTGAGATTATCAGGGGTTTCGGCCATTCACTTCCACTATCATTCAGGCCTGTGAAAAATTCGTGGGATCTATCATTCCTCCTAAAGGAATGAAGTCTTCCATTTCAGTTTTTTGATTGTTGCAGGCGTTGGCAGATCACTTTTCCGGAAGATATGTATGGTCCCCTGCCTTCAACGGTCGTCTTCGGAACGGGCAGCTGCGGTGGTGAAGCTTAGGGTCATACCAGGCATGATATTGTTCCCTAAATTTGCCACACCATCCAAAACCAGTGTGTAGACGGTTCCCGTCTGTAGGGGTTCTAGGGGGTGGAAGGTTACCCGGGTGCCCAGAGAACTAAAGTAAAAAAGTCCTACAACGTGCTGATCATTGGACAGCACCTGAATACTTCCGTTCCCGACGCCTGTGGAGAGAATAGGCTCATTGAAAATGAATTCTATGGGAGTATCCGTGGGAACATCAACTGCGCCGTCTTCTGGCCAATTGCTTTCCAGAAAGGGCGGGTTGTTGTTGGGGAAATACCCTGTATAAAAATAAAAGCTGTGTGAGGATAGGATGCCCGTGAGGTTGAATATGTCTGAAAAGAAACGATATTCTTTTCCAGGTTCAAAATCCTGTTCTGGGGTGATGGTTAGGGTTAAACCGTCCTGGGAGAGGCTTGAATTTGCAGGAACCGATCGATAATTTTGAGAGACACTGAAGAATTCAGGGCCAGTTGTCTCTGGATTGATGGGGCGGTTGAACCTCATGTAAATGCTGCCATTCAAAGGGAGCCTACTATAGCTGATCGGGTCTTTGTTCACGATTTGGGTTTGAAGCGTATCTACATCGCCTCCTGTTGTGAACATGATGGCTTGTTGGGCCGCCTGGTTTCCTGCCAGATCTTTGATGCCTTCCAGTTTTAACTCATAAATAGTAAATGGTGCCAGAATGGCCTGAGGCTCTACCACCAGTAAGGTATTGTGGCCTTTTAACATCAAGTTGATGGGGATGGCGACCCCTTCCCGTTCCAGGGTGACGCCATCCAATTGATGGGTCTGAATCTGTTCGTTGAACAACAAAACGGGTCTGGCGTTGAGGTATACGTTGGTGCTGTTGTCTGAAGGCATTGCGGAAAGCAACTGGGGCGCAGTGACGTCCATGCTTTGATCGGTTGTGAAAAGAAAAGTGCTGCTGGAAGCCAGGTCACCGGTGAGGTTGCTCAAGTTGGCGTACCTCACCCCATAGGTTGTGTCAGCATCCAGGGGCTGCTCCGGCGTGAGGGTGAGGATGGAACCGTTTATGTCAGCAGTTGCAGCAACCTGTAGACCCGTATCTTCCCTGGCAAGAGTCACATGGTCGGGGGAATAACTCAAGAGGTCCAAGGTATCGGAAAAGCCCAGGACAACGGCTGTGTTTATAGCAGTCGGGGCCTGACTGTCAGGGATTCTAAAGGTGAGGACGGGTCTTGTGGTGTCGGGTGCCTGGTCGGTGGTGAAGGTGGCTGTGGATGGTGATATGGGATTGCCTGCCAGGTCCAATACGCCGTCTATGTGGATGGTATGCAGCCGTTGCGGCAATAGGGGTGCCTGACTTTCAATCTTAACCTCTCGATCTTGATTGGTGAAGGTGATGGATTTGTGGTGGTATACATGATCGTCGGCTTGCAGGGACAGACCATCCAGAACGCTTCGTCTGTTAACGGGTTCACTGAATTGAACCCGAATCTGAGCATTTAAGGGAATCTTATCCTGAGTGGCAAGGGGGGAGATGTTTGTCACTTCCGGTTGGATGAAGTCTACATCCTCGCCGGTGGTGAAGTTCAGGTTCATGGTGGGAACCGGAAAGCCCTGGAGGTCCAAAATATCGGCGGTCACTACCAACTGATAACTGGTAAATGGCTCCAGGATCTGGGACGGTGTCAAGCGTATGACGCTGCCCGCAATGGTAAGGGCTGCCGGAATGGGAACGCCATCCTCCAGTAATTGGAATGAGGTGGGGGTTACGGTTGCCGCATTCAGTTCTTTGGTATAACTCGCCTCGAAAATTACATTTAATGCCGCGCCCTCCGTGGGTCCGCTAATGGCTGTGAGAACCGGGGGGCCTGTTGTGGGGTCGGCCTGGGTCCAGATGTTAAAGGTGGTCTCTATTATTGGACTGCCCTGAACAGATAGGGCGGTGTTGTCAACCATTACCCATACTCGGGTGTCGAACGGAAAGGGCTGGTCTGGCGTAAAGACCACCAGCTGGTTCATGGCCTCCATG
>Ga0316189_10007332_pt1 | contig 10439 bp, 9 predicted proteins | sample LowCovwburrow_MG_FD_204930 | JGI IMG/M metagenome (GOLD analysis project Ga0316189, IMG submission 204930) | Coastal sediment microbial communities from Maine, United States - Lowes Cove worm burrow | ecosystem: Environmental > Aquatic > Marine > Coastal > Sediment | place: USA: Maine... | reverse complement strand
CAACGGATATGCCGGTTAATTCCTTCACCGTCTGGAGCGCATTTGCAGCGAAAACCGAGTATTTCGGCACATCCGGCCAGGGTTATATGATCAACCTGGTGGTAGATGATCTGGATGCGGCGTTAGAAAATGTCATAGTCGGCGGAGCCGAAGTGCTGGAAGAGCGGGAAGAGCATGACTTCGGCCGGTTCGGTTGGTTCGTTGACCCGGACGGCAACCGGGTCGAGCTTTGGGAGCCACCTGCAGAGGAATGAATACGGTGGAGCGCAGCATTGAGTCGAGGCTGGAAGAACTGGAAAGCAAGCTGGCATTCCAGGACGATCTGATCGAAAGCCTGAATGAAATCATCGCGCGTCAGGATCTCGAACTGGTGCGGCTGGAGCAACGGGTCAGGTCGCTGGCCGAAAGACTTACAGATATCGCCGATTCAGCGGCGATGCCGGGCTCTTCGAGCGGGCACGAAGTACCTCCACACTATTAATAAGCCAGGCTGATGGCAGGTTCCTGCATGGCCGATAGCTGCTCGCGCAGGCTCAGCACCAGGTCTTCCCAGTATCGCGGGCTGTCAAACCACGGAAAAGCAATCGGAAAAGCCGGGTCTTCCCAGCGACGAGCCAGCCAGGCTGCATGGTGCAGCATACGCAGCGTTCTTAATGCCTCTATCAACTGCAGCTCCCGCCGGTCAAAATCACAGAACTGGCCGTAACCTTCCATGATATCTGTGAACTGACCTTCCATGTCATGGCGCTCACCGGACAACAGCATCCAGAGGTCCTGGATTGCCGGGCCGGATTGGCAGTCATCCATGTCGACGAAATACGGGCCGTCCCGCCACAGCAGGTTGCCAGGGTGGCAATCTCCATGCAGACGGATCACGCGTGGATTGCCGGCCCGTTCCCAGGCAGAATGGATATGCAACATCAGGTCACCGGTCAGGCTATCCCATGCAGTCTCCATGTGCGGTGGCATCCACTGTCCTTCCTGGATTGTGCGAATTGAGTCGTCGCCAAAGCGCTGCGGCGTGAGTTCCGGCCGGCAATCAAAAGGGCGGGATCTGCCGACTGCGTGGATCCGTCCAATGAAGCGTCCCAGCCACAAAAGGGTGTCCCGGTCTTCGAGTTCCGGCGCGTGGCCGCCCTGGCGTTTAAACAGGGCGAAACGGAAACCCTCATGGTGAAACAGTGAATGGCCATCGATCAGCATCGGTGCGATCAGAGGGATTTCAGCTTCGGCCAGTTCGATAGAAAAGGCGTGTTCCTCGAGGATCTGCGCATCACTCCAGCGACCGGGCCGGTAGAACTTGGCAATCACCGGATCGGTTTCATCGATTCCAACCTGGTATACGCGGTTTTCATAACTGTTCAGTGCCAATAGCCGTCCATCCGTCAGCATACCGGTCGAATCGACCGCGTGCAGGATGGTGTCGGGGTCCAGTTGGTAATAGGGTGTCGAATCATTGGTGCCAGTTTGCATGGGCGCATGATAACGCTTATCTAAAACTTTCAGCGGCTCTTTCTCGTTTGACGTAAAATAAAAACTCTCACCAGGTACTTCAGCTATGTCTAACGAAACCAAGAGCCTCGCCCTGTTCTGTGACTTTGAAAACATCGCTTTGGGTGTGCGCGACGCCAACTTTGCGCGCTTCGATATCGGTGAAATTCTGGAGCGGCTTCTGGTCAAGGGCAATATCGTTGTCAAGAAAGCCTATTGCGACTGGGATCGCTACAAAGGCTTCAAGGCCGGCATGCACGAAGCATCTTTCGAGCTGATCGAAATCCCCCACGTGCGTCAATCCGGTAAGAATTCCGCCGACATCCGGATGGTGGTTGATGCGCTGGACCTGTGTTACACCAAGTCCCACGTGGATACCTTCGTCATTATTTCCGGCGATTCCGATTTTTCACCGCTGGTGTCCAAGCTGAGAGAAAACAATAAGCTGGTGATCGGCGTTGGCGTTAAAAACTCGACTTCGGACCTGCTGATCGCAAACTGCGACGAGTTCATCTACTACGATGACCTGGTCCGGATCGCTGAACGGCGTAAGCCAGCGAAAAAGAAAACCAATGGCCGTAAGCCCGCCGAGGGTCGCGCCGGCAAAAAAGAACAGCAGGATGCACGCGCCGAAAAGGCGTTTGAACAGGTGCTGGAAACTATCGATGGCCTGTTTTCGGAACGCTCCGACGAGGACAAGATCTGGGGCTCCATGGTCAAGCAGGCATTAAAGCGACGTAAGCCCGGGTTCAGCGAGAGTTATCACGGTTTCCGATCCTTCGGCAAAATGCTGGAAGAAATGGAGAAGCTTGAGATGATTACGCTGGAGCACGACGAAAAGTCGGGTGGTTACATCATCACCAGCGTTCTCTGAACGTCCGCAAGCGTTCGGTATTCCACGCACTCAGCGCTTCATTCCAGCCGAATACTTCCACAATCCGGCTGAACTCCTGATCCAGTGGCGCCTCTATGCGCACAGGGTTCTCTTCCTGCGGTTCCAGAAACTCCAGCGACCAGGCATGAAGCAATAGGCGGTGGCAGGCAAACACCTCCCTGAACAGGCGGTTGTGCTCGCCGCGGCCATAGGTGGTGTCACCGGCCAGGTGGTGGCTGATGTGTTTCAGGTGACGGCGCAGTTGGTGGCGTCTGCCGGTTTCAGGATAAAGCGCGAGCAGGCTGTAACGGGAACTCGAATAGGGCTTGACCGCGTGAGGGGTTTCAGCGCGGGCGATCTGTTCGAAATGCGTAATGGCCTCGCGCGCAACAGATCCGGCCTTGCGTTCATCTTTTGGCGGCAACAGTTCATGCGAGATGGTTCCCTGCGCTGGTGTCCAGCCCCTGGCCACCGCCAGGTAGCACTTGCGGATCTTCCGGTTCTCGAAGGCCCGTCCCAGTTCCTTTAACCTGTCGCGGTCACCGGTCATAAGCATGACACCTGAAACCGGCCGGTCCAGCCGGTGGATGGCGTGAACCATGTAGCCTTCCAGGTGACGAACCTGGCTCAACAGGGTTTGCGGCTGGTCTTCCAGCATCCGGCTGCCATGCACCGGGGTTCCCGCCGGCTTATTGACGCCCAGCAGGCCGTGGCTGCGGAATAAAATGTCCTGCCCGGTGAGTGTGGCTTGAGTCATGCATGACAGTGTCCCTGATTGGCAGGCGAAAAAAAACCCGGCCGAGGCCGGGTTCAAAGTCTTAACTATGCCCTGGTTACATGCTGTTCAATTGCATGAGGACATTTTTAGTGATCAGCGCGTAGAACCCCCCAGGCGCATGATCGTTTCTGCCTGTCCCCCAAGCATTCGTGCTTTCAAGCTGATGTGCGGACGGGCTACAGACTTCGAAAAGTCGGTGCCTGCTGATCTGACGTCAGTTGACAGGTGGCGATGATTCTTCTGCTTTTTTGGCCGTACGAAAAATGACTTTAATTTTCTTAGCTTGTCTTCCATGACAACAGCTCCATAAATTCGTCTGGTCTGTTTCCTCCGGAATTGAAGGAGGGAGTGCCGAGGCCCTGATTGGGCAAAGAGGGGCAGGGCCCCGGTTACTCCCGCTAACTGCTACCAGTCAGTTAGTTACTACAACCCTATAAATACAAGAATCGAGCCAAGCCAGGCTCAATTAATAATATTGATATTAAACAGTAACTTGGAGGTTTGCTACCCCGTGGGCCGGGGTAGCTTAGGCGTGAATATGTCATTTTGCGTCAGGTAGACTGACGTTTTTTGTCACCCGGGTGGGCTAAATCGGCTCCAACCAGTTCCATTTGTCCTCGGTTTGTCCGTTGAACAGGCCGAAAAACGCATCCTGCAGCTGTTTTGTGACCGGGCCGCAGCCACCGTTGCCGATGGTCATGTGGTCAACCTGCCTTACCGGGGTTACCTCGGCAGCCGTTCCGGTCATGAAGATTTCGTCCGCTCCGTAGAGTTGCTCACGCGAGATGGTCTGCTCGGTTGTGTCCATTCCCATCTCGGCCGCCATGATAATGACGCTGTCGCGGGTGATGCCACTGAGGATTGAAGCAGAGGCAGGCGGGGTCAGCAATCTGCCTTTTGTGACCATGAAAATATTTTCGCCGGCGCCTTCACTCAGCAAGCCATCTGTCCCCAACCCGATACCTTCCTCAAAACCACGTTCGCGGGCTTCAAGGCCGATCAGTTGGCTGGACAGATAGTTGCCGCCCGCCTTTACGCCAGGGGGCATGGTGTTGGGTGCGAGCCGGTTCCACGAGGTGATACAAGCCTTGATTCCGTTTTTCAGTCCCTCTTCGCCCAGGTAGGCGCCCCAGGGACTGACGATGATCGCGGTATCGACCAGGTCCATATCTTTGGGGATCACGCCGAGTCCGCAGTTTCCACGAGAAATCAGCGGACGGATGTAGGCGCTGGCCAGACCACTGTCGCGTATGGTTTCACAACAGGCAGCATGAAGTTGTTCGACGCTGTACTTCATCGGCATACGATAAACCTCGGCCGAGTATTTCAGGCGCTTGAGGTGGTCCATTCCGCGCAGGATACAGGTGCCATTGGGGGTCTCATAGGCACGAATGCCTTCAAAAACGGAAGAGCCGTAATGCAGCGCGTGGCTTGCCACGTGAACCATGCATTCTGCGGAATCGCGCAGCTCGCCATTGAACCAGATTCGTCTTGTGTCATACATCGCAGGCACCTGTTTATTTTGCGGTCAAAACCTGATTTTAAAGAAGATCGGGCCGTACTGATACAATCCATATCATAAAGTCAGCGACGGACAGATTATTGAACCGACACGACAGCCATCATCACCATCATGCGCCGCCGAACTACAACCGGGCGTTCGCTGCAGGTGTGATTCTGAACCTTGGGTTCGTAATCGTTGAAGCCGCCTACGGCGTGATGTCGGACTCGCTGGCCTTGTTGACGGATGCCGGCCACAACCTCAGCGATGTCGCCGGTCTGTTACTCGCATGGGGCGCCGCCGCACTGGCGCGAACCCGGCCTTCCGCACGACGGACCTATGGGTACTCGCGGGCAACCATCATTGCCTCTGTGGTCAGCGGCCTGCTGTTGATGGGGGCTGTAGGCGCCATCGGCTGGGAGGCGGTCAGTCGCCTGGTGGATCCACCGCAGCCGGCGGGTAAAACCATCATGATCGTGGCCGCCATTGGTGTGGTCATCAATACAGCCACAGCCCTGTTTTTCATTTCAGGCAAGGACCACGACCTGAACATCCGCGGTGCATTCCTGCACATGGCGGCTGACGCGGTCGTTTCGCTGGGTGTCGTGGCTTCAGGCGCCCTGATCCTGTTCTACGGCCTGAACTGGATGGACCCTGTGATCAGCCTGGTTATTGCCGCTGTTATTTTTCTTTCGACCTGGAGCCTGCTGCGGGATTCGCTGGATCTTTCGGTTGATGCCGTCCCCCGCAACGTCGATCCGCGAGCGGTACGTGAATACCTTTCCAGCCTGCCGGGCGTGCGGACATTGCATGACCTGCATATCTGGCCCATGAGTACGACCGACACGGCCCTGACGGCGCACCTGGTGATGGATGTGTTTCCCGACAGTGACCGTTTCCTGAACGACGCAGCGGAAGAGCTGAAATCCCGTTTCTCGATCAACCACTCCACCATCCAGATGGAGCGCCACGACACCGATGTGGTCTGCCACCAGGCAACACATTGTGCTGATTAACCCAGGATTACCGACCTATGTTCACTAGCGTATTTTCCCAGGCGTTCGTTTATCTGCTGGCCGCCGTTGTGGCCGTTCCACTGGCCAAGCGATTGGGCCTGGGTTCCGCTCTGGGTTACCTGCTGGCGGGTGTGGCCATCGGGCCCTTTGTTTTTGGATTCATCGGGCCGGAAGGGCAGGACGTTATGCACTTCGCCGAGTTTGGTGTCGTGCTGATGCTGTTCCTGGTTGGCCTGGAACTGGAGCCGAGAGTCCTTTGGCGTATGCGCGTACCGATCCTGGGCCTGGGTGGGACGCAGGTTGTCGTCACAAGCTCGGTCATTGGTATCGCGGCCTGGTACCTGGGCCTGCCCTGGCAGACCGCGCTGGCGGTTGGCCTGATCCTGTCTCTGTCATCTACAGCCATGGTGTTGCAAACATTGAAAGAGCGGTCGTGGATGAGTACAGCAGCCGGGCGGGCAGGGTTCGCGGTGCTGCTGTTCCAGGATATTGCAGTGATTCCGATGCTGGCGATGCTGCCCTTCCTGGCCCTGGAAGGGGTAGGGGCAGAGCTTTCTGAGGCAGCGGAACATGGTGTCCAGGCCGGTCTGGCCGGTTGGCTCAGGGGCCTGCTGGTACTCGGTGTGATGGCAGGCATCGTCGTGGGTGGCCGCTTCCTGATGCGTCCTGTGTTTCACTGGATTGCATCAACTCACAGCCTGGAGTTGTTCATCGCCATGGCCTTGACGCTGGTCGTGGGTATCACACTGGCGATGGAGTATGTCGGCCTGAGTCCTGCGCTGGGCACGTTCCTGGCCGGCGTGGTATTGGCTGAAAGTGAATTCCGGCATGAACTTGAATCCAATATCGAGCCTTTCAAGGGCTTATTGTTGGGATTGTTTTTTATCTCGGTCGGCGCCAGCATTGATTTCGCCATTGTCGCCGGTCAGCCATTGCTGATATTCGGGCTGGTCACCGCGCTGATTGCCAGCAAGTTTATCGTCCTGATCATCCTGGGCAAGCTGTTCCGCCTGAACCTGGCGGACAACCTGATGTTTGCATTCCTGCTCGCGCAAGGCGGTGAGTTCGCTTTCCTGCTGTTCTCCTTTGGTATCCAGAATGGAGTGATCAGTAGTGAGCTGTCCAATCTGCTCATCGTGGTCGTCGTTCTGAGCATGATGTTGACCCCAATGTTGATCATCTTTTACGACAAGTGGGTTAAACCCCGCTTTGTCGACTGCGTCTCACCGCAGGAAGACGATGAAATCGATGCGGGTCCCAACCCGGTTATCGTGGCGGGCTACGGCCGCTTCGGCCAGATTGTCTCCCGTTTGCTGACCGCTGACGGTATTGGCACCACGTTGCTGGATCATGACTCCAGCCAGATCGAACTGACCGGCCGTTTCGGTTACAAGGTATTTTTCGGCGACGCCAGCCGCTTGCAGTTGCTGCAGGCGGCGGGTGCGGACGAGGCAAAATTGCTGGTGATCGCGATTGATGAGCGCGACACCGCCGTACAGATGGTGACCGCGGCCAAGCAGTTTTTCCCCCAGCTTCGTGTGCTTGCAAGGGCCTATGACCGTTCACACGCCTACCGCCTGATGGATGCCGGTGCGGACGTGATCACCCGGGAGACCTTCGGGTCTGCGCTGATCATGGGAGAAGAAGCGCTGAAGTTGCTGGGTTATGACGATGCACGCGCTTATCGCCTGATGCGCACCTTCAAAGAACATGATGAAGAAGGGCTGCAGAAGCTTTTTGAAGTCTGGGGGGACGACCAGGAATACGGGTTGGCTGTGCGGCAAAACATCGAAGAACTGGAAAAAGTGCTGCGTGATGACGACAGCGAATCAGAGCAGGACTTCCGTGAGGCCTGGCAGCGGATGCAGAGCGCCGATCTCAGGAGGAAGCCCGGGGATTGAAGCGATTGAAGCCCCGCGCCACAAGTAGGTCGCGGGACTCCAATGTATCGTTGGTCAGCAAAAACTGATCAAGTGTCCTGCCGTTGGTGGTGGTCCGCGATCACCCGGGCAACACATGATGTGAGTTTCTGCGCGAACGGGACGTGGATAAACTCGTTCGGGCCGTGTGCGTTGGAGTTGGGTCCAAGTACTCCGGTGATCATGAACTGGGCCTGCGGAAAAAACTCACCCAGCATGGCCATGAACGGAATCGTTCCACCCTCACCCATGTACATAACGCCCTGGCCATAGGCTGCCTGCGAGGCCGCATCCAGCGAGTTGTGTAACCACGGTGCGATGTCCGGTGCGTTCCAGCCGGATGCCGCGTGGTCTGCTTCGAATGAAACCCGCGCGTTATTGGGTGGGTCTGCCTCCAGCGTTTGTTTCATTTGCCCGGTGGCTTTTTCTCCATCGACGGTTGGCGGCAGGCGCATCGACAGCTTCAGCGCTGTATGCGGCCGCAAAACGTTGCCGGCTGACTCCAGCGAAGGCAGTCCGTCCGCCCCGGTGACCGAAAGTGCCGGCCGCCAGGTGCGGTTAAGCAAGCGCTGCAGGTTGTCATCGGCCTGGGGCTGAACGCCGTCGCAGAAGGGGTAAGCCTGGTAAACGCCGTCACCCAGCGCATCGGCCATGAGCTGGTTTTGCTGCATGCGTTGTTCCGGGATCTCGGCATGCAGGTAGTCCGGCAGAACTTTTCCATTGTCCTCGTCCTCGAGGCGGCTGATCAGTTGCCGCAGTACCCTGAAGCTGGAAGGTACGACGCCGGAGGCGTAGCCGGAATGCACGCCCTCCTCGAGTACATTGGCACTGAGTGTGCCGGCCGCCATGCCGCGCAGGGAAACGGTCAGCCATAGCTGATCGTAGTTGCCGGCGCCGGAATCCAGGCACACGACCAGTGACGGCGTACCGATCTGTTCCCTGAGGTGCTCAATATAGAAGGGCAGGTCATAACTGCCGGATTCTTCACAGGCCTCGATGATGACCACGCAGCGCGCGTGTGGCATGTCTTCTCTTTGCAGCGCCATCAGGGCGGTCAGTGAAGCATAGGCGGCATAACCATCGTCGGCGCCGCCGCGGCCGTACAGCTTGCCGTCCTTCATGATCGGGATCCATGGACCCAGGCCATCAGCCCAGCCGGTCATTTCCGGCTGCTTGTCGAGGTGGCCGTACATCAGGATGGTGTCGTCGCTGTCACCCGGTATGTCCATGAAGATCAGCGGTGTTCTGCCGGGCAAGCGGACGATCTCGCACTCCATTCCTTTGACGTCCTGCTTTTTACACCAGTCGAAAATCTGCTGTACGGCAGCCTCGATATAGCCGTTCTTCTCCCAGTCGGGATCAAAATGCGGCGACTTGGCCGGAATCTTGATGTATTCAACGAGTTCGGGAACGATCGAGTCCGTCCAGACTTCATCGACAAATTTTTGTACTGATTGCTGGTCCATGGATTTACCTTTGTGGTTCATTGTTCCGGAGAGAGACAGATTATTGCACGGGTCGCGTAGGCCCGTCATGCTGTCGCGTACCGTTCCCAACTCAGTGCGCGGTCTGTTATGCTTGCCGCACTTCCAACAAGACTCGGAGGGCACGAGTGAACACCCAAACCGAAGCAGTAAACCGACCACCTATCCCACCCGGCGAGATCATGGGGCACCCGAAGGCGCTCTGGCAACTTTCAAACATCGAAATGTGGGAGCGTTTTTCCTACTATGGCATGCGCGCGCTGCTGGCCGTGTACGTCTCAACGACGTTTTTCAGTCACCTCGGTGACCAGGCCAATGCGCAAGCCAGCCTGGTTTATGGCGGCTACACGGCCCTGGTTTATGCCACGGGTATCATTGGTGGTTACATAGCTGACCACGTCCTGGGTTACCAGAGGTCGATCCTGCTCGGTGCCCTGATCATGGCTGCGGGTCTGTTCGTGTTGTTGTTTGAGAACCTGACCATGTTCCTCGTTGGCCTGGCGTTGATCGTGGCAGGCAACGGTCTTTTCAAGCCCAATATTTCAACCATGATCGGCAAGCTGTACGCCCCTGGCGATGTGCGCCGTGACTCCGGGTTCACCATTTTCTACATGGGTATCAACCTCGGGGCTTTGATTGCCCCGTTGATTACCGCAACATGGATTGGTGCGACGTGGGGCCTGAAATGGGGCTTTTTCGCGGCTGCGATCGGAATGATCCTGTCCACACTATTCCTTGAAGTGGCCAAGAAGTCACTCGGCCACGTGGGGCTCCCTCCGGAAGGTAAAGAAGGGTGGGGTAAATTCTTCCTGGTCGGCATTGGCGCCCTGGTCATGGCCGTTGGTGTGTTTTTCCTGCTTTCAGAAAGCGAAATCCTGGGCTACTTGCTGAGCGGTATCATGTTGGGGCTCATCGCGTACTTCATCATTTCAGGCGTCAAGAGCGGGGACAAAGTCCAGCTCCAGCGCTATATCGCGATGATCATCCTGTTTGTCGCCAACGCCTGTTTCTGGGCTTTGTTTGAGCAGGCCGGCAGCTCGATGAATTTCTTTGCACGTGAATTCGTGACTCCGATGTTTGGCAGCATGGAAACCTGGCAGGCGGGTGGCTTCGCCATATTCCAGTCGCTCAATCCGCTCTATATCCTGTTGTTTGCGCCGTTATTCGCAGCCATATGGCCGTGGCTGGACAAGCGCAACATGAACCCCTCCATTCCGCGCAAATTCGCACTTGGCCTGATACAGGTTTCCATCGGTTTCTACATACTGGTATTTGCCATCGCCAATTTCCAGAATGCGGCCGGAATGGTTCCCTGGATCTTCCTGGCGCTTTGCTACCTGTTACATACAACCGGTGAGTTATGCCTGTCGCCGATC
>Ga0316189_10007331_pt1 | contig 10441 bp, 13 predicted proteins | sample LowCovwburrow_MG_FD_204930 | JGI IMG/M metagenome (GOLD analysis project Ga0316189, IMG submission 204930) | Coastal sediment microbial communities from Maine, United States - Lowes Cove worm burrow | ecosystem: Environmental > Aquatic > Marine > Coastal > Sediment | place: USA: Maine... | reverse complement strand
ACAAAGACGGTTGATCACCGAACAGTTGAACGGCGCCGCTTCGTCGACGACGAAGCGCGTCCAACGGGAATTGCTCGAGGTTGTGGCGGCGGCCCTCGATGGTCAGGGCGGGCAGCGTTTCGACGAAGCGGGCAGAGAGCGATTCACATGGCAGAGATAATTCGCGCAGCGCAGATCAGCGAGCATCCTCGCCGCATGGATGGGCAGACCGGCGCCCTGCTGGGGCCGAGCTCGATCGAGGTGACGTCGGGGGCCGCATCGGATGCGACCGATTCGCCGCAGCAGGATTTGGCCGAAGTCGCGGAGCTGCGAGCCCTGCAAGATGCCGTGGACGATGCGCGCGAGCGGGCGGCGGCGGCCGAGGGGCGGCTCGCCGAGCTGGAGGCGGACCTCGCCGCGCAGTCGGAGGAAGGTCGGCGGGAAGGCTTCGAACAGGGCCGCGAGGAGGGGCTGGACGTCGCGCGGCACGAAGCCGAGGCCAGCCTGCTCGAAGAGCTCGAGCGTATCAGAGGCATCGCGAAAGATGCGGACGCAGGATATCGCGAGCGTCTGGAACAGCGGGTCGAGGACTCCGTCGTGGAGATCGTTTGCACCGCGGTCAGCAAGATTGTCGGTGACGCGGCCGCCGACCCTGCCAATGTGACGGCGATCGTCGGTCGGATGCTCCGGGAAGTAGAGCACAGCGAATCGGTGGTCATTCGGCTGTGCCCAGCCGACTACAAAATCCTGATCGACGCGAACGGCGGCTTGCCCGATTCCCTCGATTCCTCGCATCTGACGTTCGTCTCCGATGAACGCGTCGAATGCGGTGGTTGCCTGATCGAGACCGAGGCCGGCGAGCTGGACGGTCGGCTTGAAACCCAACTACGCCGGTTCAACCGGGTGATGCTCGAGACGCGGCGTCAGATGACTGCCGGGGGAAGGGTTTCGTCGTGACCGTGAAGTACCTTGATGCTGTTCGAGATGCCAAGCTGCACCGTCGCAGCGGGCGGATCCGTCAGTTCTTCGGTTCGGTCGTCGAGGCCGACGGCCCGGATGCATTCCTTGGTGAGTGGTGCGAGCTGCGCTCGGACCCACCGGCCGCGCCGATTACCGCTGAGGTGGTGGGCTTCAAGGATGGCCGCGTCCTGCTCATGCCCTACGGCGATTTGCACGGCATCCGGATCGGTTGCGAAGTTGTGGCGACAGGGCGGACGCTCGATGTACCCGTGGGGGACGCTTTGCTCGGGCGAGTTATCGACGCCCTCGGCCAGCCGCTGGATGACAAGGGGCCGCTGGACTGGACGCAGCGATACCCGCTGCTGCGGGAGCCGATCAATCCACTGGAGAGGCGCCGGATCGACAAGGTGCTTGAGACCGGCGTGAAGGCGATCGATACCGTACTGACGCTCGGACGCGGGCAGCGCATCGGGATCTTCTCGGGCAGCGGCGTCGGAAAGAGCACGCTTCTGGGCATGATCGCGCGCAACATGGCCGCCGACGTCAACGTCATCGCGATGGTCGGCGAGCGCGGACGCGAAGTGTCGGAATTCATCGATGACTGCCTCGGACCGGAGGGTCTCGCACGCTCGGTTCTGGTCGTCGCAACGTCCGATCAGCCGGCGCTCGTGCGCGCGCACGCCGCCTTCACGGCCACAGCGATCGCCGAATATTTCCGCGATCGCGGGCAGGATGTCGTGTTGACGATGGACTCGGTGACCCGTTTTGCAATGGCCCGGCGTGAACTGGGGCTGGCGATTGGCGAGCCGCCGACGGCCCGCGGCTATACTCCATCGGTGTTTGCGGCGTTGCCAAAACTGCTCGAACGGGCCGGTACGCGTGGGGAAGGCTCCATTACCGGTCTCTATACGGTTCTGGTCGAGGCCGACGACATGACCGACCCGATCGCGGACACGATCCGGGCCGTTGTCGACGGCGATATCGTGTTGTCGCGCGATCTCGCCAATCAGCGGCACTATCCGGCTATCGACGTTCTGAGCAGCGTGAGCCGGCTGATGCCGCAGATCGTATCCGACGTCGATATGGACTCGGCGAAACAACTTGTGGCCATGCTCGGCCGTTACGAAGCGTCGCGGGATATGGTCGAAGTCGGGGCCTACCGCGCCGGCTCTCAGCCCGATCTCGACAGGATTATCGAGAAGATGACAGAGATTCTGGCGTTTCTTGCGCAAGATCGAGTCGAGAACGTCACTCGCGGGCAGGCGCTCGCTGAACTGAACGCGGTGGTGAGAGGGAGAACGCACTGATCATGGCTATCCGGCGAAAGCGAATTACCGCCTTGCGTTCCGTCATCAAGCGTGACGAGCATCAGCTGGCGACTGAGAAGGACGATATGACGCGAGCGCTCCAACTGCTCCGTAAGCATGAGCAGGAGATGAGCAGCGCCGACGATCAGCTGCGCGACGTTGAGAGCAAGATGCGTGAGAGCATTGGCGAAGACGGAACGCTTTCCCTGACCTCGCTGGATCGCTGGCGCCGCTACTTGCCGGAAGTCCAACGCCGCCACCGGCAGGCCAGGGAGACAACATCACGGAGCGAAGTCGCCGTCGATCAGACCACCCAGGCCGTGACCCGGCGCAGGGCGGGGATACGGGCCGTCGAGAAGGTGCGCGACCGACTGTCCGCGGCACGGCGAAAGGAAGACGACCGAGAGGCGGCGAAGGAAATCGATGCCACGTACTTGCAGCGCTGGAGACGACCAGAATGACGGATCCGTTCACCGACATCATGAGTGCCATATCGCTCGGGCAGAGCCTGTCGAAGAACATGCAAAGCAGCAGCCGGTCGCAGGGCTCCCGGCTCGCCTGGGAAAGGGCGCTGCTCGACGCCGGGCAGTGGGCACAGGGCGGAATGCCGGGACAGGATATGCGGACGCCCGCAGAGCCCGGGCTCCCACCGCGGGGGTCCCTGGCCGAATACGGATCCCGTCTGACCTCTCAGCTGCCGCCGCAGGAGGGTTCGTTCGCCCGCAGCCGGGCGGCCGCCCACGCACTCAATCAGACGAACTTCCGGCCCGCCGCTCAGATTCCGGGCATGCAGCTGGCTCAGCCACAGCAGCCCGGGATTTCCGCCAGGCTAACAGCGCCTGTGATGCCGCGCGCCGCGCCGCTGTCTGCCGCGGCCCGTGCCGCTATGCCGTATCCCGCCCAGGCGGCCGGTACGCAGCTGGAACCGCGATCCGTACGGCTGTTGTTGTCGCAGGATGGCTTCCAGGTTGTCGTTCGTGATGCCGGAATGAACGAGGCTGCCGTGCGCAAGCTCGTGGAGCGTGTGCAGGCATCCGTTGGTCAGTTCGGCCCCCGCGTCAACCGGATCATCGTCAATGGTGAAACCGCGTGGGAAATCGAGGCCCTGGCAGGGGCAGAATTTGCGGACGAATCGAATGATTCCGTCCTTGAAATATCGCTATAGGAGCTAAGGATATGCCGGTCGAAAGTGTAGGTGGTGTTGTGGGTGGTTCCGCTCCGGAGGCGCAGCGTCTTGGCCTGACCCAGGAGGACTTTCTCGAAGTGCTCCTTGCGCAGTTGAGCTTTCAGGACCCGCTCGATCCACTGGATAACAAGGACTTCATCGCGCAGCTCGCGCAGTTCACCAGTCTGGAGCAGACCCGTCAGTTCAACGACAAGCTCGACACGGCGCTGGTCTTCGATAACGCCAGTCAGGCGATCGGCCTGCTGGGGAGAACCGTCGAAGTCGTCACGGACAGCGGTTCGGTGGTCGGGACCGTCAATTCTACGGCCTTCATCGACGGCAACGCCGTTTTGAATATCACGACTTCCAGCGGTGCATTCCTGACGGACGTCACGCTGTCGCAGATTCGAGTCGTTCGCTAATCCCAACGGAGCCAGATTTGCCATGTTAGGAAGCATCTACACGGGACTGTCGGGGTTGCTCACGTATTCCAGCGGGCTGGATGTGATCAGTAACAACGTGGCCAATCTGAATACCTCGGGATTCAAGGGTAACGATCTGCTCTATCGGGATCTCTACTACCAGTTCCAGTGGGTCGCCACTCAGGGACCGCAGCTTGCCAACGAGCAGATTGGTTCGGGTGTCGGCGACCAGGGGACGGTGATCAGGTTTCAGCAGGGCGACCTGCAGGAGACCGGCATTGACACCGACGCTGCGATCGACGGCAACGGGTTTTTCATCATTCGCACGAATAGCGGCGAAGAATATACCCGGGCCGGTCAGTTCATATTCGACAATGACGGGAAGCTCGTGACGGCGGATACGGATGAGCCCGTGGCCGGGCTCAATGCAAACGGTGGTCTGACGGACATCACGCTCGACGGCTTGCGGACAATTGCTCCGACGCCAACCAGTGAAGTTTCCTTCGTCGACAACTTATCGACGGGTTCAGCGAATCACGTCATCAACAATCTGGCGTTGATCGACACCGTGGGTGAGGCCCACCCTGTGACGATCAGGTTCACCAACAATGGCACGACGACTCCGCGCAGCTGGCTTATCGACGTCGAGGATGAGAACGGCGACACGATTGTGGCTGGCGCGGAGATTCGTTTCCAGGCCAATGGCTCGCCGGAGGTCGACTTCAACACCATCACCTTCACGTATACCCCTGAAGACGGCGAACCGTTCGATGTGACGTTCTTTTTCGGCGAGCCGGGTTCGTTTACCAACGCCACCTCCTTCTCGGGTGGCCCGACATCGACGCTCGTGGTCGAGGATCAGGACGGTTCGGAGTCTGGCGCCCTGACCAGCGTAGGCTACACGCGTGATGGCTCGCTGAATCTCGAATACTCGAATGGCGAGAGTCAGACGGGGCCGCGGCTGGCCCTCGCGTGGTTCGACGATCCGCAATCCCTCCGTCAGATCCAGGGCGCCCGGTTCCTTTCGCAAGACGGTCAGGACATAAGGATCGGCGGGGCCACCGATAGCGTGTTTGGCGCGATCGTCGAACAAACGGTCGAGGCCTCCAATATCGAGCTGACTCAGGAGTTCACGGACCTGATCATCGTCCAGCGCGGCTACCAGGCGTCTTCCCAGGTCATTACCGTATCCAACGAGATGCTTCAGCAACTGTTCGATATCGGGAGTTCACGCTAGGACATGACGGCAAGGCCCTACATCCTGTTGCGCGAGTCTGATCAGACAGCCTTATGTGAGCGCCTTGGGGTTGTCGTCAGCGCGTGGGCCACGTCGTGGTTTGCTTCGGCCGGTGACTCACCCATTGAGTCGCTCGATGTGCTGGACTGTCCCGCACAAGTTGCCGGCGCGGTGGACGAGGCGGCCAGCTACTGGGCCGGCGAGTCCGGGACCGACAAGGTGAATTTCGTCGGCACGGCCGATGTGCATGGGCTGGCAGCCGCGTTGCTTGGTGCGGCCCGACAGCAAACCGGCGAGTCGACCGCGCTCGAGCGGCAGCTGCTGTCACGTTGCATGACGGACCTTTGTTATCGTTTTGCCGACGGCGGCGACCCGCGGGCCGGAGAGGTCGATCAGTCCGACGTGCTCGGGGTGATGCAGGACCGGCTGGCCCCCGGGGCCCCGGGGGCATCGTGTACGGCCGTCGTCGCAGGCGTCGAGATCGTTCTGCTCCTGTCCCCAGGCGCAGTCGGCTCATTGATTGATCGGGACTCGGCGATAGTCGGGGACCGGGCCGGAGGGCTGGGAGATCGTGCTGAAGTGATCAGCTCAATAACGGATTCCCAGCTACGGGCGACAGCGCGCCTCGGTGCGATCGAACTGACCGTTGAGGAACTGACGAGCCTGAGCGTCGGTGACGTTATCCGGATGGATGCGCTGACCACCGAGCCGGTGGTCGTCGATCTCGAAGGCCTCGGCAGGTCACTGCACGCGTCTCTGGGCTCTCTGGGAGGGCAACCCGCGCTGCAAATCCGGGGCAAAGCCGAACTCCATAACAAGAATTTGACGGAAGGGAGTCAATAACCGAATGAGTGTCACCGACAGAACGATAGAGCACGTACAGCCATCGGAGCTGGAAGCGGCGCAGGAGAAGGGTGAACGCGTCTGGAGCGATAGCCTCGATGTCGTCAAGGACATGCAGGTCAGGGTCGAGGTCTGTCTTGGTGAAGCCCGTCTGTCTGTCGCCGAACTGATGGACCTGCGCGAGAAGTCCGTCGTTAAACTGGATCGTGACGCGGCCGCGCCGGTCGATCTCGTGCTTGATGGCAAGGTCATCGGCCGGGGCAACCTGGTTGTGGTCGGCGATCACTTCGGAATCCAGCTGACTGAAATCGACAAACGATAGATTCGTGAGACTGCTCGGGCCGCTGCTGGCATGCGCCGTACTTCTCTTCCAGGTTGCAATCACCGAGCCGGCGTTCGCCCAGGAAACTCAATCGGCGTCGAACGAGGAGACATCGGAACCGATCCCGTTCAGGGAAGACGACGTGCTGGCGCGCGGGCTGCTCATGCGGGTCCTGTGGGTGACCTTGCTCGGCATTGTCGTGGCGCTGGCCGCGACCTGGCTTCTCCGCCGGTTTCTGCATCGCTCTCTGCCGGACCACAAGGACCAGGCCTCGATTTCCCTGGTTAGTTTCAGAAAGCTGGCGCCCCGAATCAGTGTCTTCGTCATCGACATCGACGGCGAGCGATTCGCCGTAGTCGATTCGGGCAGTTCGATAATTCACATTCCTCTATCGGGCAGAGACGATGATGTACGCAATCCGCCGTCTGCTTGATTTCAGCCCGCTGCTGCTCGTGCTGGCCGTGCTGATCGGCGACTCCGCCATGGCCCAGGACGCGGGCGTTCCGGCGCTCAGCATCGCGATCGGCGAATCCGACGGCAGCGAGACCGGGGTCGCGACCGGCATCCAGATTCTGCTCGCGCTCACGATCTTGAGCCTGGTGCCGTCGATTCTGATCGTGATGACCTCCTTCACGCGGATCATTATCGTACTGTCGATATTGCGCCATGCCTTCGGCATGCAGCAGACGCCGCCGAACACCGTACTCATCAGCCTCGCACTGTTTCTTGCCGCGTTTAACACGATGCCAGCCTTGGAGAGCGCGTACGAGTCGGCCTACAAGCCCTACATGGACAAGGAAATCTCGACTGAGGAGGCACTTGAAAAAGGCCTGGTTCCCTTTCGTGAATTCATGGTGCGCCAGATGAGGGAGCAGGATCTGGCGTTGATCCTCGAGCTGTCCGGGGACGAAAAACCGAAAACCCTGGCGGACGTTCATACGTTTCAGCTGATTCCGTCGTTCATGCTGGGAGAGCTGAAAACAGCATTTCAGATCGGTGTGATCATATTTCTGCCTTTCCTGCTCATAGATATCGTCGTTGCCAGCATCCTGATGTCGATGGGTATGCTGATGGTGCCGCCCATGATGATTTCGCTGCCCATCAAGATCCTGATGTTTGTTCTGATCGACGGTTGGTACCTCGTCGTCGAATCATTGATGAGCAGTTTCAAGTAGGTCCGCTGCGGGCGGGCCGGAACGCGATCAATGGGGTCAACCGCGAATTCATCGTCGCCACTCTCCGAGGAAGAGCTGCAGCTCTGGCGTGACAGGCCCCGCGACGACGGCACAGCGCAGGCTGCGCTGGTCGATCGATACCTGCCCTTTGCACGCAGCATCGCCGTCGATCTGTACAAGAAACGGTTCGACGATACCGTGGCCTTCGACGACTACCTCCAGTACGCGAGTCTCGGGCTGCTCGAGGCGATACAGCGCTTTGATGCGGAACGCAACATCGCCTTCACGACCTATGCAACGTATCGAATTCGCGGATCGGTACTGAACGGTTTGGAGACCACGACAGAGCGCAGGGAACAGCTGGCGTATCTCCGTCGGCAACGCCAGAAGCGCGTGCAGGAGCTGAGCGCCACCGAAAATGACGACAGCTTCGGCCGGATGGTCGATCTGACCATCAATCTGGCGCTCGGTTTTCTGATCGAGGACAGCCATGTGGCGACGGAGTTGGAAGACCCCGAGTCCCCGGAAGAACTCGAGTCGCTCGATCAGCTAAAGAGAAATATCGTTTTCGCGATCGAGAAGCTGCCACCACGCGAGCGGGTCCTTATCCACTACCACTACTTCCATCACATGGGTTTCGAGCAACTGGCAGATCACCTGCGGGTCAGCAAGGGGCGCGTGTCTCAGTTGCACAAGCGCGCGCTCATGCGCCTGCGTGAATCCGTCACGGGTACTCTGTTGCTGGATGACTACTACTAGCGGTTGTTGTCGCTCGCTCCCGGGCAAGTCGATGGCGCCGCGCCAGGAATTTTTGCGAGTCGAGGTCCGGCTCGAGACAACGATTGAAGTCGGTCCGGTCGCTTGTGCTCGGCTGCGAGTGTCGCCGCGAGGGCCAGAACTCCTTCACGCAGTGTTGACTGCCGGTCTCGACGAGCTGCCGTGGAGCGAATCAACCGTCTTCTTCCGCGGCCCGACACGGCCGGCCACGGGCTTCTATACTTTGGTTTCTGACGAACGATGAAACGAGGGAGAGCGCGATGCCTGGACGGAACGATCCCTATGGTGCCTTCAACTTTCTCGTCGAGATTGACGGTTCGCCGTCAGCCGGTTTCGCTGAGGTCAGTGGACTCTCGACGGAAACCGGCGTTATCGAGTATCGCAACGGCAATGAACCCACGACGCTGCGCAAGCTGCCGGGATTGAGCAAGTACGCGGACATCACCCTCAAGCGCGGATTCACGCAAAGCAAGGACCTGTGGGAGTGGCGCCGTGCGGTCATCAGCGGCCAGACGGAGCGGCGCGGCGGCGCCATTGTCGTGCTGAACGAGGCCCGTGAGCAGGTACTGCGGTTTGAGTTTCGGGAGGGCTGGCCGTCCCGCTGGGATGGGCCGCCGCTCGACGCCATGGGCAAGGGCGTGGCCATTGAGACGCTCGTGATATCTCACGAAGAGCTGAGACTGAACGACTGATTGCCGGGAGGAGTACCCGTTTCGTGACAGGACGTGGCGACCCCCATCCCGCCTTTCGCTTCGAGGTTCAGCTCGACGGTATCGCGTCGGGCGGATTCAGCGAGTGCAGCGGGCTCGATTCCCGGATTGAAATTATCGAGTACCGCGAGGGCGGCATGAATGACCATGTGCACAAGTTCGTCCGTGGCACGCGCCACCCGAGTCTGATCCTGCGCCGTGGCATCGTCGATCGCGAGTTGTATGACTGGCATGCGGAGGTCGGGGCGGGCAAGGTCACGCCGCGCAACGCCGTCGTTCGGGTGTTCGACGCGGCTGCCCAGGGCGTCGTGATGGAGTGGCGCGTCAGCTCTGCACTGCCTGTGCGTTGGTCTGGTCCCAGGCTCAACGCCCTGGAGAGCCGTGTGGCGGTCGAAGAACTGGAGCTGGCTCACGACGGGCTGCAGCGGACGATCTGATGAGTCTGACCAAGGCCACCATCGAGGTTCTCCATCGTCCCGGCGAGCCGATCGAGGTGCAGTTCAATCCCAATACGCTCTCGCTGAAGAAAGATGTCGTCGTCAGCGAGATAGGCGTCCCGGGTCTCAATTCGCCGCTGCTTCAGTATGTCCGGGGTGAGGCAGAGATCCTGGATCTGGAGCTGTTTTGCGATACGACGCGTGACGGCATGGACGAGGATGCCCGCGACGTGCGGGAGTTCACCGATCCGATTCGTCGACTCGCCGAGGTTGATCCGGACATCCACTCTATTCCTGTTATTCGTTTCACCTGGGGTAAGGGCCTCGCCTTTACCGCGGTCCTCGTACGGGTGGAACAGAGCTTCACGCTATTCAATCCCGGCGGCGTGCCGCTGCGTGCCCATCTCCGGGTCCGGCTCAAAGAATTCAGGACACTGAAGGGGCAGCTTGGGGACCTTAAGATCGACGACCGGGGAGGGCGACTCGCCGACGACCAGCGGCGCGATGCTGCCGGGCCCGAAGCGAAGTACCCACGAATTGAACCGACCCTTTCGCGGATCGGGCTGCACCTGGGCGGGAAGCCTCTCGGCGACGAGGTGGCGCGGGACCTGCTCGGGTTCGCGTTTAGCGATTCGGTGGACGGAGACGGCCGGTTCGAGCTCACCCTGAACGATCAGGGTGAGGGCAGGGCAGCGTTCAAGTACGCCGACACGCTGCTCTTTCGTCCGGGCACGACCGTCGAGATCTTTCTTTCGGAGGCCGCAGGATCGCCGGCGCGTTCGGTGGTTGGCGGTTCGATTCATACGGTTCGTCACACGACCGAGGACGACAATTCGGTCGTCGTCGTCGCCGGAGTGTCCGAAGCGATCAAGAAAGCCCGTGGGCTCAGGAAGAAGGCGCTTCGTCTCGACTATGGAAGATCGCTGATCAGCTTCGAGCCGACTTTGACCCTCGGGCGATCTGCGGGGTCCTCGGCGCGGGCGTCCGACAGGTCGCGTCAGAACATTCAGGTTGCCGGGAACGGTGTCGCGATCGGACTGCCCGGTCTGCGGGCGGGCAGCCAGGTGGAACTGGCCGGGCTCGGCAAAAGCTTCAGCGGGGGATACG
>Ga0316189_10007329_pt1 | contig 10443 bp, 11 predicted proteins | sample LowCovwburrow_MG_FD_204930 | JGI IMG/M metagenome (GOLD analysis project Ga0316189, IMG submission 204930) | Coastal sediment microbial communities from Maine, United States - Lowes Cove worm burrow | ecosystem: Environmental > Aquatic > Marine > Coastal > Sediment | place: USA: Maine... | reverse complement strand
CCGAACAGCAGACGATGCCGTCTGCCTTTTTGAGCATCCAGCGAACCAGGGGCCGGCTGGCGACCCCCAATTGTCCGATACTGTCGAGATCGGAACCGTGCAGCGAAAAGATCAGCCGAATCTTGCTCTTACGCAGCGGTAGCAGCGCGAATACGAAGCAGCTCAGGCTGGGGTAGTGGGCATTTACCACCTTGACGTTGTGCTGTTTCAGGAAGTCGCGCCAGATCCGCTTTTCGTCTCGCAGCTTGTGCGCGAATGTAGCGAGGTTGCGTCCGGGTTGCTCGCTCGACAGCGGCGTTCGCAGGCTGCCGCTGATGAGTTTGATGCCTTCGGTTTCCGCTTCCTGAAAGCGTTCCTGCGAGGGGTCGACGCAAAAGATGATCGGCCGCAGCCGCTCGTGCCTGGCCGCCTCACGCGCCAGGTGGATCACTACCTGGTTGACGCCACCCGCTTCAGACAGGCTCCAGGGCAGGACGAAAAGCACACTGGGCGGATTGTTCATATCGACTTCCTTGCAGTTGCCTCGAACTGACTGCATGTCGAGAACTCTACCGGATCAGTCACTGAGGCGGTCGCGGCGCAATCTGGAGCGTCCGTCAAACAGTCTCCTCGATCCGAGCAGGACGGCGGCCATGCTGCCCAGCCCGGTCCCGGCGGCTATCAGGAACAGAATCAGGAGCTGATACTTTGCCGCCTCCATCGGCGGGCTGCCGGCCAGAATCTGCCCGGTCATCATACCCGGCAGACTTACGATACCAGCGGTGGCCATGGAATTCACGATTGGAATCAGGCCGGCGCGCAGTGCGTCGCGGCGGATGTCGCCGATTGCCTCGGACGCCGTATGTCCCAGCGCCAGGCGGGCCTCTATCTGATGGCGTTTGTCCAGGGTTTGTCGCGTGAGGTTGTCAAGTGATACGGCTATCCCGGTCATCGTGTTGCCCAGCAGCATGCCCAACAGGGGGATGGCGTATTGGGGGGCGTACCAGGGGGCAGGCTGCAGTAATACCAGCAGAGCCATCACGGCGATCGAAAACGAGGACAGAAACATCGACAGGGCGCCGGTGCCGTATCCCCAGAGCCCCCGGAAGCGGTGTTTCTGCCTGGCCATCACCTCGTAACCCGCGACGGCCAGCATGACCGTGGCCAGCGCGGCTACCAGCCAGGGGTTGGTACTGTTGAACAGGGCTTTCAGCACCAGGCCAAGCAGCAACAGTTGCACCGTACTGCGCACCGCGGCGATCAGCATGCGCTGGCCGATGCCCAGATGCAGGCGCCAGGAAAGGCCGGCCAGCAGCAGGACCAGCCCGGCTGCAAGGGCAAGATCGAACGGGCTGAGCAGGATCAGGCTGTCAGTCTTCATCCTGCTGCCTCAGTGCGCCGCCTTCGATCTCATAGTGAATGTCGGCGATCCGGGTGCGCTGTGCCGGGTCATGGCTCACCCACAGGACGCAGCCGCCGGTCTCCTGGCGCCACGCCTCTACCAATTGCTCGACCCGTGCTGTATTGCTCAGGTCCAGATTGGCGGTGACCTCATCCAGCAGCAATGCGGCGGGTTGCCCCGCAAGTGCTCTGGCGATGGCAAGCCGCTGACGTTCGCCGCTCGACAGTCTCTGCACCTGCCAGTCCAGGACCTCGGGTTTGAATCCGAGTGCCTCAAGGTCGGACGTCCGCCAATCTGCTGCGTGCTCGCGCACCAGCCGGCCCCACCAGTGGCTCTCGGCTGCCACGTAGCTGACCAGGCTTCGCCACTGCGGGCCACTCATATCGCTGCGCGCCTGCTCGTCCAGCCAGACTTCGCCTTCGGCCTCGTCGAGGTCGGCAATGGCGCGCAGCAGCAGGGTCTTGCCACTTCCGGATGCGCCGTGCAGGGCGGTGCAGGTGCCGGCGCTCAGCATGATGTCGATGGCATTGACACCTTTCTTTTTGAGTTGCTGGATGCGCAGACTGCTCATGGCCGACGTGAAAAGATCAGGTCCCAGACCCCGTGACCGAGTCGGTGGCCGCGTTGTTCGAACTTGGTCAGCGGGCGCTCGGCCGGGCGCGGTGTGAAATTGCCCGGCCCGGCCTGATTTTCGAAACGCAGGCTCTCTGCACTGAGCACATCCATCATCTGCTCGGCGTAGTTTTGCCAGTCGGTGGCGGCGTGGAAGAAGCCGCCCGGGCGAATGACCCGTGCCAGCCTGTCGAGGAAAGCCGGCTGCAGAATGCGGCGTTTATGGTGGCGTTTTTTGTGCCAGGGATCGGGAAAGAACAGATAGACGCCCTGCAGGCTGGCCGCGACCAGCATCTGATCGAGTACCTCCACGGCGTCGTGCCTGATGGCGCGCACATTGCTGCAGCCGTGCTCCTGCAGCTTGAGCAGCAGGTGGCCCACCCCGGGGCCATGGACCTCGACGCCGAGGTAATTGCGTTCGGGGTGGCATCGCGCCATTTCGGCGAGGCTCTCGCCGTTGCCGAAACCGATCTCCAGGTACACGGGATTGTCATTGCCGAAGACCTGAAGCAGGTCCAGCAGCTGTGCCTGGAAATCAATACCCCATTGAGGCCACAGGGTATCGAACGCGCGCTGTTGCCCGGGCGTCAGACGGCCTTCGCGCAGCACGTAGCTGCGAATCTGCCGGTGCGGCCGGCTGCCTTTCTCGGGTGTGCGGTTCAATGGCGGCTCTCGGATGGATCTTTAACCGCAAAGTCGACAAGGGGCACGAAGAACTGACACTTTGGGATCTTCGAGTCCTTTGTGCTTGTAGTTGTCCGCCACCTCAGTCGAAAAACAGCCCGTCGACCGGTGACGAGGCGGAGGCGAAACGTTTTGCCGGCATCCGCCCTGCCAGATAGGCCTCTCGACCCGCCTCGATGGCCTTACGCATGGCGCTGGCCATCAGTACTGGCTGCTTGGCCGCGGCGATGGCGGTGTTCATCAGTACGCCGTCGCAGCCAAGTTCCATCGCCACCGCCGCATCCGAGGCGGTGCCCACACCGGCATCGACCAGGATCGGTACCGAGGCGTTTTCGACGATGGTGCGGATGTTCAGCTTGTTGCGAATACCCAGGCCCGACCCGATCGGTGCCGCCAGTGGCATGACCGCGACACAGCCCATCTCCTCGAACACTCGGGCCATGATCGGGTCGTCGTTGGTGTAGACCATGATCTTGAAGCCGTCGTGGATCAGTTCCTCGGCGGCCTTGATGGTTGCGATGACATCGGGGAAGAGGGTTTTCTCATCGCCCAGTACCTCGAGCTTGACCAGGTCATGGCCGTCCAGCAGTTCGCGTGCCAGCTTGCAGGTGCGCACGGCGGTCTTGACGTCGTAACAACCGGCGGTGTTCGGCAGCAGGGTGAATTGCTCGGGCGGCAACACGTCCAGGATATTGGGTTCGTCGCTGTTCTGACCGATATTGGTGCGGCGTACCGCGATGGTGACGACCTCCGCCGCACTGGCCTCGATAGCCGCGCGCGTCTCTTCTATGTCCTTGTATTTTCCGGTGCCCACCAGCAGGCGGGAGCGGAAGGTGCGGTCGGCAATGACCAATGGGTCGCTGTTTTTCTCAGGCATGGTGAATCAGGTATCCGGTTTGGCAGTGAATGAACGGAACGGCTTCGTGGTCCAGTTGGGTGCGCTCAGCCACCGCCGATCGCCTGAACGATCTCGACCCGGTCGTCGGCCCGGAGCATGTGGCTTGCATGTTCGCTGCGTGGGATCAGCTCTTCATTGACTTCCGCCGCGAATCGTCTGTTCTGCAGGTCTAGCGTGGCCAGAAGATCGGACAGGGAACTGTTTTCCGGCAACTCGGCTGGCTGGCCATTGAGCTGAATATGCATGGCAACATCTTGTCATATATACGAAACTAGGGCGGATATTACACTAAACTGGCAGCGCCTTTTTACCCCCATGGATCACTATTCCGGCCACCGGGTCGGACAAACGACGGAGGAGACCGGGTGGGGAATTTCCATGAGAATCTGATCTCACTTGATGAGGCCGGCACGCTCGACGGTCTGTTTGCCTGCCGGGTCAGGCGCTCACCGGACCGCGAGGCCTACCGTTATTTCGACAAAGACAGCAACACCTGGTGCGGCTACACCTGGCGCGAGATGGCCGCCGAGGTTGGACGTTGGCAGGTGGCGATGCGCGCTGAGGGTGCAGCATGTGGCGGGCGTGTGGCGATCCAGCTTCGCAACTGCCCGCCTTGGGTGATGTTCGATCAGGCCGCCATGAGCCTGGGTCTGGTGACCGTCCCCCTCTATACCGATGACCGTCCGGACAATATCGCCTACATCCTCAAAGAGGCGGACGTCTGTATGCTGCTGGTTCAGGATGCCGGTCGCTGGCGCAGGCTGTCGAAAGTGGTACCCGAGGATGGGCCGCTGAAGCGAATCCTGCTGCTCGATGACAGTGAGTCGGCGCGCCGGTTGGCGGCGGAAGACGATCGCGTTCGGATTGTCGCGGACTGGCTGCCCCGGGGAGGTGCGGAACTGGTCCCGCGCGAGCATGCCGATGGCCGTTTGCTGGCCTCGATCGTTTATACCTCGGGAACCACCGGCAGGCCGAAAGGCGTGATGCTCAGCCACCACAACATGTTGTCGGTGGCCCATGGCGCCCTTACCCTGCTCGATTGTTACCAGGAGGACATGTTTTTGTCCTTCCTCCCGCTGTCGCACACGCTGGAGCGCACAGCCGGCTATTACCTCTGCATCATGACCGGTTCCTGCGTGGCCTACGCCCGTTCTGTGACGCAATTGGGCGAGGACCTGCTGACCATCCGGCCGACCATACTGGTGGCGGTGCCACGTATCTTCGAGCGGGTATACGGGCGCATCTCCGACCAGATGGAGAAAAAGGGCGGCCTGGCGAAAAAGCTGTTCGAGCTGACAGTGAGTGTCGGCTGGAAGCGCTTTCTGTACCAGCAGGGACGGGGTGCATGGCCGCTCGGCAGCCTGATCTGGCCATTACTGGACCGCGTCGTCGCAAGCAAGGTGGCGTCCAGGCTGGGGGGCGAGATCCGGGCCGCGATCAGTGGTGGTGCGGCCCTCAACGAGGAGATCGCCAAGGTCTTTATCGGCCTGGGTGTCACGATAATACAGGGCTATGGGCTGACCGAGACCGCGCCCATCGTCAGTGCCAACCCGATTGAAGACAATATTCCGGGCAGCGTCGGTGTCCCGATTCGTGGTGTAAAGGTGAAGATCGGCGACAATGATGAACTGCTGGTAAAGGGGCCGGGGGTGATGCTCGGGTACTGGAACAATCATGCCGCAACGGCACAGGTCATCGGCCCGGATGGCTGGCTGCATACGGGTGACCAGGCACGGATCGACGACAGCGGTCATATCTACATCACCGGCCGGCTCAAAGACATCCTGATACTGTCTAACGGCGAAAAGATTCCACCGGCAGACATGGAGTCTGCGATCGTTCTCGATCCCCTGTTTGAGCATGTCATGGTGGTGGGTGAGGGGCGTCCCTATCTCACGGCGCTGCTGGTCCTGAACGCCGACCATTGGCCGGATTTTGCACGTGAGCAGGGTCTCGATCCGGACGATCCGAGCAGCCTGCGTGACAGCAAGTTGCAGCACGCAGTGATCCGGCGGTTGAAAGCGGCGCTCAGGGATTTTCCGGGCTATGCAAAGATTCGCCAGGTGAGTCTTTCGCTGGAGCCCTGGAGCGTGGAAGACGGCCTGATCACGCCGACACTCAAGGTTAAACGCCCAAAGGTACTGGAGCGTTACGCCGAAGACGTGAACGGCATGTATCGCGGTGGACCCGCGAATTGATCCGGCGGTTTGGCCGGGCTGTGGCGGGGAGGACTTTGTTGCGGTACTTGTAAGTGGCTTCGATGATTCTCTAGAATCACGGCTCTGCGCGGGTGTAGTTCAATGGTAGAACAGGAGCTTCCCAAGCTTCTAATGAGGGTTCGATTCCCTTCACCCGCTCCAATTCCGGCAGGCAGTATCATCTTGCCCTGTCGATCGGCCGTTGCCCGCACTTTAGAAATACCTGGATCCATTGACGCATGCCTGGGGCTGACGGCACAACCTGCCCGATGTGAATGACGACACTATGAAGAATCTGTTCGACTCATTGCTCGATACGCTCACGGGGTCATGGAAGAAGCCGCATGCGCCGCGCAGCAAGCGCGCGTTTCGTTGCGACTGCGACAACCCGGTCTTCTTTCGCAATACCCATTGTCTGGCCTGCGACAAGCCATTGGGTTACGAGCCTGCGCTGGGTGAGATAAAGACCATGTATCCGGGCAGCGAGCCTGGTGCCTGGCAACTCGGCGGTGGAGTGGACGCAGCGGCGGGCAGTTATCGGCGTTGTGCCAATTTTGAAACCGTTGTGGGCTGTAACTGGTTGATTCCCGGTAACGATGCTTCTGAACTGTGCGTCGCATGTCGCCTGAATCGCACGACCCCCGATCTCAGTGACCCCGACAACCCGCGATACTGGCAGGCGATCGAGGTCGCCAAACGGCGTTTGATTTCGCAACTGCTGGCGCTGGGCCTGCCTCTGGAGTCGAAGGTGGAAAATCCTGACGGCGGCCTGGCATTCGATCTGTTGCGCTCGATGCCTGACGGCAGTCCGGCAATGACCGGTCATAGCAGCGGCCTGATAACGATCAATATCGAGGAGGCCGATGACGTCAGGCGTGAGCAGATCAGAATGGCTTTACACGAACCCTACCGGACCCTTCTGGGGCATTTTCGCCACGAGATTGGGCACTATTACTGGGACCGCCTGGTCTGGAACAGCGAATGGCTCGAGCCTTTTCGCGTGCTGTTTGGCGACGAACGCACAGACTACGCGCAGGCGATCAAGGCCAACTATGAAGCGGGGCCGCCTGCCGACTGGGCCGATCGGCACATCAGTTCCTATGCCAGTTCCCACCCCTGGGAGGACTGGGCCGAGACCTGGGCCCACTATCTGCACATCGTCGACAGTCTTGACACGGCTTTATCGCATGGCCTGGACGCAGAGGACATTGAACTCGAGTTCACACCTTTCACCCGGGATGACCTCTATGACCCAGATCACCCGAAAGCGGGGCGCACACTGCTGATGCTGAATTCTTGGGTGGAGTTGATCACTGTACTGAACGAGATGGCACGAAGTCTTGGGCAGCCGGACTTTTACCCGTTCGTAATGTCGCGGCCGGTGGTCAAGAAGCTGCAGTTCGTGAGTCTTGTCGTCGAGGGTGTGGCAGACGGAGCGCCAGGCGCAACGCCGTAGGCCGGGCCGGGCAGCGGGGCATAAAAAGGGCCGGACGCGATGTGAGATCCGGCCCTTCCAGTTGCCCGCAGGGTATCTCTCTATTCAGACAAAGTCGCCATATGGCTCATGATGTCGACTACGACTTGCCGGTCGAGCGCACGTAATGCCGGCATGTCCTCGTCGGGCTGGCCGTTGAGGATCTTGTGCATGACCTCCCAGGGGTTGCCCATCTGTTTGGCAAAGGGTTTCATCCCTTTGGGTTTCTTGCCGTCTTTACCGTGGCAGCTGGCGCACAAGGTGTTGAAATAAGCGGCACCCTGGGCGGCATCGCCCCTGGGCTTCTTGTCTGCCCGGTCGATGTAAGGGTCCATGTCCTCTTGTCCGGCACTGACAAACATGGCCAGATCCTTCAGGTCCGCATCGCCGAGTTTGTCACCGTATCCATGTTTTTCATCCTTCAGCAGGGCGATGATTTCACCCATGTCACGACCTTTTGCGCCATTGATACCTTTTATGCCGGAGGCGTGTTTGCCGGATTTGTAGGCGCCATCGACACCCATGTAGTCCCAGCCGTGACATTCCTTGCAGCGCCAGTTCGATTTTGGTTCTTTCGCGTACTTTTTGTCCGTTGGATACAGAGGGTGCGAGGTCGCGGGTTTGTCTGCTCCCACCACTGCGTACCATTTGTCATACAATTGCCCGCCGCGCGCCTTGCTTGATTCGGTCTCCGCAAATGCTGAGCCTGTCATGCAACTTGTTGCCAGTATCACCAGCGAAAACATCCCGATTCGAATTTTGTTTTCCATTCCTCACTCCTTTCTCTTGGTTTAGTTGCGGTTAAACCCTTATAAAAAATAGGCGAAACCTTCCGCACAGCTTAGATCATGCGTGGGACCCGTGAGTGGGAAATATGGCGTGCGCGGCGTCATGCAGACGCCGGTTTGCCCAATGAGCGAAAAAAGGCGGCTGGCGAGTCAGATCGCCAAGGCCTCGCGCAATACGCGGGCGATCTCGTCCGGGCTCTCGCCATGGCGGATCAGCGAACGGATCACACCATCTCTGCCAACGACGTAGAACGTCGATGAGTGATCCATGGTGTACCCCATATTCGAATCTTCCAGGGGTACCTTCTCGAAGATGACGAAATGACTTTTGGCGACCTTGCTGACCTCTTCCAGCGAGCCGGTCAGGCCGATCATGCCCGGGTAGAAATAACGCGCATACTCACCGACCCTGGCGGGGTCGTCGCGCTCGGGATCGATGCTGATGAACAGTGGTTGAATCTGACTGCGTTCCTCTTCGGTCATTTTTTCCAGGCCTGCAGCTATGCTGCTCAACGAGGTGATGCAGACGTCTGGACAATGGGTGAATCCGAAGTAGATGGGCACGATTTTGCCGCGGAAATCCTCGAGTCTGACCGGGCCCTTGTCTGAGACCAGGGTGAAATCACCCCCGAGATCAGGATAGCCCGGTGCCTTCTGTCTGGAATCGCTCTGCATGCCGGCCCAGAGCCCGATGCCGATGCTGACGGCTGCAAGGAGACCCAGGATCAGGGGTTGCTTGAGATTTTTCATGAAGTGGTGCTGCCTTTTGGAACGCGGGACTATGCCCGATCGATTCGATCGCGCATGATGGTCGACCAGACGAATTGTACCAAATTGCCAATGCTGAAATTCTATGAAGCGCGCGACAGCCTGGAAGCGCGTCAGTTGGTCGATGCGCTCGCCGCGCATCGTATAGAGGCCACGGTGCTGGGAGAGTACCTGAGCGGTGCCGCCGGCGAACTCTCTGCAATGAATTTCCCCTGGGTCTGGCTGATCAACAACGATGACCTGCCGGTTGCGCAGGGGGTGCTGGACGGTTTTCTAGCCAGCCGGGGCAGTCTGCCGAAGAAGGGGCCGTGGGTGTGCACGGGTTGCGGGGCGCAGGTCGATGCCGGCTTCGAAATCTGCTGGCAGTGCGGCGCAGAGCGCAAGTGAGCAATAACTTTTCCGATCGCGTGCTGTTCTGGTTCGAGACGCATGGTCGCAAGCACCTGCCCTGGCAGCAGGGGGTGACGGCCTACCGCGTCTGGGTGTCCGAGATCATGTTGCAACAGACCCAGGTCGCGACGGTGATCCCCTATTACGAGCGCTTCATGAAGCGCTTTCCTGGTGTTGAGCAGCTTGCCGCTGCGCCGATGGACGAGGTGCTCCATCATTGGTCCGGGCTTGGCTATTACGCCCGCGCACGCAATCTGCACCGGGCCGCCAAGCAAGTCTGCGCTGAGCATGGCGGCGTTTTTCCGCGGGACATGGCCGACCTGCAATCATTGCCGGGGATTGGACGGTCCACGGCCGCTGCCATACTTTCCCTTGCCGCAGGGCAGCGCCAGACAATCCTGGACGGCAACGTCAAACGCGTCCTGGCCCGGTATTTCGCCGAACCCGGCTGGCCGGGGCGGAGCGCGGTGATGAAGCGCTTGTGGGAGCTGGCGGAATCGCTGACGCCCGAGCAGAATGTGGCGGCCTATAACCAGGCGATGATGGATCTGGGTGCTGGCGTCTGTACCCGAGCCAAGCCGGACTGCAGCCATTGCCCTCTGAGTGACGACTGCACTGCACTAAGGCTCGGTCAGCAGCAGGATTTCCCCGGCAGGAAGCCGAAAAAATCGCTGCCGCAACGGGCGGTACGCATGTTGCTGGTGCGTGATTCAGCAGGAACCGTGTTGCTTGAGAGGCGTCCCCCGGCCGGCGTTTGGGGCGGGCTCTGGTGCCTGCCCGAACTCTCCACCGATACCGACCCGCTGGGCTGGTGCACGGATCGTCTGCAGCAGCCGGCAGTTTTGGGCCGGACGCTGGCGCCGCGTCGTCATACCTTCAGTCATTTCCATCTCGATATCGAGCCGGTCGAAATCCTGCTGAAACAGCCGGGTTGTGGCGTGCTGGAGGGTGATCAGCGGCTTTGGTATAACCCCCGGCAACCTGAGGCGGTCGGCCTGGCGGCACCGGTGGCGCGCCTGCTGGAAGAGATTGCCGATCAATAACGATATCTGGAGAATGAAATGGGCGAAATGGTGAATTGCGTACGTCTGAAACACGAGGCCGAGGGGCTCGATCGGCAACCTTACCCGGGTGAACTGGGCAAACGCGTGTTCGAAAACGTATCGAAAGAAGGGTGGCAGCAGTGGTTGAAGCACCAGACCATGCTACTGAACGAATACCGCCTGAGCCCGGTGGACCCCAAGGCAAGG
>Ga0316189_10007325_pt1 | contig 10449 bp, 10 predicted proteins | sample LowCovwburrow_MG_FD_204930 | JGI IMG/M metagenome (GOLD analysis project Ga0316189, IMG submission 204930) | Coastal sediment microbial communities from Maine, United States - Lowes Cove worm burrow | ecosystem: Environmental > Aquatic > Marine > Coastal > Sediment | place: USA: Maine... | reverse complement strand
ATCTATACAGTGCCACTGAAACACTGGGTATTACCCGTGAAGAGCTGATTGATGCGCTACATCAGGGAGTTGCTAAATACGCCTCTATTTTCAACTATCCGGCGTTGACCTGGGCAGATATGGGTGCCATCGGCTGGTTGGTGGATGGAGCGGCCATTGTCAACCAGGTGTCTTTGCAGCGGACCTCGTACGGGCCTTACTCGCGAGGCATGGTGCGCATTTGTAAAGAAGAAAGTTTCCATCAGCGTCAGGGTTATCACATCATGATGAAGCTGATGGAAGGTAATGAAGCGCAGCGGGAGATGGCACAGGATGCCACCAACCGTTTTTGGTGGCCCTCATTGATGATGTTTGGTCCCCACGATGCCGAGTCTGCTCATACTGCAAATTCCATGAAATGGAAAATCAAACGCCAAAGTAACGACGAGTTGCGGCAGAAGTTTGTGGATCAAACGGTTAAGCAGGCCCACGCCATAGGCTTGACCCTGCCCGATCCGGACCTTAAATGGAATGAAGAGCGCGGGCATTACGATTTTGGCGAAATAGACTGGGAAGAGTTTCAGCAGGTCATTAATGGCAACGGCCCCTGTAACCGCCAGCGTATGCAGCACCACATTAAAGTACACGAAGAGGGGCAGTGGGTGCGCGACGCTATTACTGCCTATGAATCCAAAAAACGGCAACGTGCCGGACAGCAAGCAGCTTAGGAGGAAGACATCATGTCAGAACATATGAGCTTGTACGAAATATTTATCCGCTCCAAGCGTGGTCTGGACCATAAGCACGTGGGCAGCCTTCACGCCGAAGACCCGCAGCAGGCACTGGAATATGCGCGCGATATTTATACCCGCCGCAGTGAAGGTGTGAGCATTTGGGTGGTGAATTCCTCGGATATTGTTGCCTCCCAGGAAAGCGACTGCGAAAGTTTTTACGACCCGCAGGACGATAAACCCTACCGGCATGCAACCCACTACCAACTTCCCGAAGAAGTCAACAACATGTGAGGCACACCATGTCAGATGCAAACAACAAACAAGCAGTAAAAGACTATGCAGTACGTCTGGGTGACGATGCGCTGGTTATTGGGCACCGGTTGTCAGAGTGGTGTCGCAATGGGCCTTTTCTTGAGGAAGATCTGGCCTTGACTAACGTGGCCCTGGATTTTATCGGCCGCGCGCGGATGTTTTATTCCTACGCGGCAGAACTGTCTGACGAGCCTTGCACCGAAGATACTTTTGCCTATACCCGTGACAGTCGTGAGTTTACCAACTTGCTGCTACACGAGCTGCCGCAGGGTGATTTTGCCTTCAGTATGGCAAGGCAATATCTGGTAGACGAGTATAGCTTAGCCTTTATGGAGCAGTTGACCAGCTCAGCCGACTCGGAACTGGCGGCCATTGCAGCCAAAGCGGTTAAGGAAAGTCGCTACCATTTGCGCCGCAGCCGCGACTGGGTATTGCGCTTGGGTGATGGTACACAGGAGAGTCACAGCCGTATGCAAAAGGCGCTGGATGACCTGTGGGGTTATACCCCCGAATTATTCGAAATGGATGAGCTGGAGCAGAAGTTGGCAGACTCCGGTATTGCGGTTGACGTTGCCGCATTACAAGATGGCTGGAATACGGCTGTGCGTAGCACGTTTGCAGAAGCTACGCTTGAGGTACCCGAGTCGAGCTGGTCTGTCTCTGGCGGGCGCAAAGGTATGCACACCGAGTCCCACGGTCATATGCTGAGCGACTTACAGTTTGTGCAGCGTGCCTATCCCGGGCTCCAGTGGTGAGGTGACAGCGTGACAACGGCAACTCACATCCCACTGATACCCGCTGAAGAGCAGGAGCGCCGGCAGCGCCGAGCCGATTCGCCCCTGCAGGAACTGTGGCAGGCTTTGGATGCGGTAAAAGACCCTGAAATACCGGCAATCAGTATCTGGGAGCTGGGGATTTTGCAGGACATCAGCATGCAAGGCAGTAAGGTGTTGGTGACGATTACGCCCACCTATTCCGGTTGTCCCGCGATGGGTGCCATCGCCGAGGATGTAGCTGTTGCACTAGCTGCGACGGGATATCCCGATAGTGAGGTGGTACTTCGATTGTCGCCTGCCTGGTCCACCAGCTGGATTACCCCTGAAGCCCAGGAGCAATTACGTGAGTACGGTATTGCGCCCCCTGGCTGTGGTGTGGGTGGTGAACCGGTGGTGGTTGCCTGCCCGCGCTGTGGTTCAGAAGATGTGCGCACTATTAGTGAATTTGGCTCCACCGCGTGTAAAGCACTGTATCAATGTGCAAGTTGCGCAGAGCCTTTTGATCATTTTAAACCGATTTAGGAAACTATCATGGCAGAACAACAACTCTATCCAATGACCGTTGCCGCCGTAGAGCAGGAAACCGATAATGCAATCAAGGTTAGCTTTAAGGTACCCGATGAATTGGCGGCGACATTTACCTACCAGCCCGGCCAGTATTTGACGCTGGAGACGGAGATTGATGGGGAGCAGCTGCGCCGCTCCTACTCCATCTGTTCGGGTATCAATGATGCGGCGATGCAAATTGCCATCAAACGAGTCGAGGGTGGAGTATTTTCAAACTATGCCAATGATTCTTTAAAAGCAGGTGATAGCCTGCAAATAATGCCACCACAGGGTAGTTTTTTTACTCCGCTTGACCCCGCGCAATCTCGCCGATATCTGTTTATTTCATCGGGTAGCGGTATTACTCCGGTGGTTTCCAATATCAAATCAATATTAGAAACGGAGCCTGGTAGTCAGGTGACGTTGCTGTATGGCAATCAGCGTACCAATACTATTATGTTCCGCGAGACACTCAGCTTTTTGAAAAACCGCTATTTGTCGCGGTTTTTGTGGGTGAATATTCTAAGCCGTGAAGATCAGGGTGCAGACGTGCTCAATGGCCGGCTCAATAACCGCAAAGGCGGAGAGCTCAACCAGCAATTGATTGATTTAAAAAACTACGATGAATACTTTATCTGTGGTCCGGAATCGATGATTTCGGAAGTATCCCGAGGCCTGCGCAGTGTCGGTGCGAGCGAGGACACTATTCACTATGAACTGTTTGCGTCTTCAGCAGAGGATGCCCAGGCGGTAGTAGAAAAACACCATGCTCGGGTACAGGCTTACGGCAGCAAGGTGAGTCAGGTAACCGTTAGACTCGACGGCCGCTCCAGTCAGTTTGAATTGACAGCAGATGGCGAAAATGTACTTGATGCGGGGATTAACCACGGCATGGACCTGCCTTACTCCTGTAAAGGTGGCGTGTGCTCAACCTGTAAAGCGAAACTGGTTGAGGGTGAGGTGGATATGGATATTATCCACGGTCTGGAAGCTGGCGAGATCGAACAGGGGTACATCTTGACCTGTCAGGCTCACCCCATCAGCGATACAGTGGTGGTGGACTTCGATCAGAAGTAGCCAGGCCATTAAAACCCCGCCGTTAATGTTGCGCGGCGGGTACTTTTCAAATTCAAACCCCCTCAAATCTATAAAAACAGTTGATGTAGGTCAGCTTCGTTGTCTTTAAAGCGCTAATCGAATCACAAAATCTTCCAATGTGAGAAGATGTCTTGCAAACCGATACACAAATAACTATTAATAGGTCAGTTGTGTAACACATTGTGTGGCCCTGACTAACGTTGTCTGTTGCTTTAACGGCTGTACGGCTAATTCGGTCGATTGTTGCTTGGTTTTTCTTCGATTCTATTTTAATAAATCAGCCAACTCAGAGCCGCGGATCACAGTTCAATATCTCTTAATATAGATTATAATCTCAGAATGTAAGATATAGGGTAAAAAATAGCGGCATTGGGTGCTAACCTAAAAAGAGGGATCAATCTTCACAAGGCCGTGATGAGATGACTGAAAGCCAAAAACCAGGGTGAGAGTAGTTAAACATGGGACAAGGTGATTTAAGTGAATGACTTGTCGATAGAAAACATACCAGCAACATAAGGAGTGTAATCTGTGAGTGAAACTCGAGATGTACCAACCTATTGCTATAACTGCGTTGCCGGCCCCGACTTGATGAAAGTCAGAATGGAGGATGGGGTGGCGAAACAGGTGATACCCAATTACGATGCTGAGGATATCCATCCCGGCAAGGGCAAAGTCTGTGTTAAAGCCTATGGCTTGATTCAAAAGCTTTATAACCCCGACCGTATTACCACGCCGATGAAGCGCACCAATCCCAATAAAGGCAAAGACCAGGACCCTGGCTTTGTGGCCATTTCATGGGAAGAGGCGCTGGATGAAATCGCCGAAAAACTGCTTGAGAGCCGAGCAAAAGGCTTAAAGGATGACGCGGGACTACCGCGTTTGGCGGTTAGTTTTGGCCATGGTGGGACACCGTCGTCGTACATGGGTAGTTTGCCCGCGTTCCTGGCCTCATGGGGTGGGCCTATCGATTTCAGCTTCGGTTCGGGGCAGGGTGTAAAGTGTGTTCACTCGGAGCACCTGTATGGGGAGTATTGGCACCGAGCGTTTACGGTTTGTGCAGACACCGTTCATACCCGGTTTAATGTTTCATTTGGTGCCAACAACGATGCATCTGGTGGTCCCTGCGCTACCTGGCGACACGCTGAGGCAAGAGCGCGTGGCGCACGGCGAATACAGGTGGAACCGCATCTGTCGGTGACTGGTGGTGCCTCCGCTGAGTGGGTGCCGATCAAACCTAAAACCGATATGGCCTTTTTGTTTGGCATGATTAATGTGCTGCTGTTTGAACATGACAGGGATACGCTGGATTTACCTTTTTTACGTGATCGAACGGCAGCGCCCTATCTGATTGGCCCGCAAGGCTACTATGTCCGAGCTAAAGACAGTGGCAAGCCACTGGTCTGGGATACCTTGACTAATACCGCTGTGCCCCATGATACGGTAGATATTAAGCCAGCTCTGGATGGTAGTTTTACCGTTGCCGATGTCATCGAAAAAGGGCCTGACGAAGACAGCTACCAGTACCAGGAGATCGAGTGTAAAACGGCCTTTGGAAAAATGGCCGATGTTATGGCTGAGTATACGCCGGAGTGGGCAGAGTCGGTTTGTGATGTGCCTGCTGAAACCGTTCGTCGCATTGGCAATGAATTTCTTGAAAATGCCTGTGTTGGCCAAACGATTGATATCGATGGGCAAACGCTGCCTTTTAGACCGGTCGCGGTCACGCTGGGGAAAACGGTCAACAATGGCTGGGGTGCCTATCAGTGTGTTTGGAGCCGGACCGTGTTGGCGACTTTAGTGGGAGCACTGGAAGTGCCCGGCGGCATCACCGGTACCACAACCCGCCTGAACAAGCCTCTGGGGAATCGATTGGCCAGTTGTACCCCGGGAGAAGATGGCTTTATGGCGACTCCTTTAAACCGGACGGGCAAAGAAACCTGGGAGTCGAAACCAAGCGGCCGCAATGCGCACAAATCTCTGATTCCGATTGTGGGTTCGGGACCCTGGAGTCAGGCCTTGGGTCCAACTCATTTGGCCTGGATGTTCCTCGAAGAGGCTCCCGATGGTTGGTCTCGCAATACCTATCCCGATGTCTGGATCATCTATCGGACGAATCCGGCAATCAGCTTTTGGGACAGCAATAAAATTTCCCAGACTATTGCAAAAATGCCCTTTACAGTGGCGTTTGCCTATACAGCTGATGAAACCAATCATATGGCAGATTACCTTCTGCCAGACGCCACTGATTTGGAAAGTACGCAGCTGATTCGATTGGGCGGAACCAAGTTTGTTGAACAGGTATGGGACTACGAAGGGGTGGCCCTGCGTCAGCCCGTGGTAGAACCTCAAGGCGATGCCAGGGATATGACCTGGATTGCCACCCAATTAGCTAAACGCACAGGCTTACTTGAGGCCTATTACACCGCCTTTAATCGCGGGGCGGGAGGGGTGCCGCTAAAAGGGGAGGGTTTTGATTTTTCCTTAGACCCCACCAAAGAGCACGAGGTAGATGAATTTTGGGATGCCGCCTGTAGGGCGGCCAGTATGGAATTTTCGGAGGGTAAAGAGGATCGGGATTTAGCCTGGTTTAAAGAAAACGGGTTCTACATGATTCCCTACAAGCGTGAAGACTGGTACTTGTATCCCACTATGGTAAAGCATAACTTGCGCTTTGAGTTGCCATACCAGGAGCGTTTGACCCGCGCTGGGGAAGAACTGAAACGGCGTTTGCATGAACACGGTAATAGTTGGTGGGACGAACAATTAAAAGAATATGAAGCCATTCCCACCTGGCACGATGTACCGGCGCTCTATGAGCAATCCCTGAGAAACCTGGGTGGCAAACCCGAGGATTTCCCCTTCTGGGGAATTACCGCCAAAAGTGCTCAATATACTGCAGGCAGTAATGTTGGCATCCAGTTAATGAATGAGGTGGGCGGTAATGTTCGCGGTCATGGCGCTGTTATTATGAATACAACGTCTGCAGAGGCCCTGGGCATTGCCCAGGGGGATCGTGTTGAGGTGCGCTCTCCGGTCGGTGTGACCCAGGGGCGGGCTGAGCTGTTGCAGGGTATACGGCCAGATACCATTTGTATACTGGGCCAGTTTGATCACTGGAAAACGCCCTATGCCAAGGATCTCGGCTTTGCAAGTCTCAACACCGTATCACCGTTTTCGTTGGAACTGACCGATGCCACCGGGTCGGGAGCAGATCTTGTTCGGGTGTCGGTTAAACCCATAGGAGGTCAGACATGACTCGCTATGTGATGGTGGCCGACTTGCAGCGCTGTGTGGGTTGCCAAACCTGCACCGCTGCTTGTAAACAGGCCAACGGCACCTTGCCTGGTGTGCAGTGGCGTCGGGTGATGGATATTGAAGTGGGCGAATTCCCCAATGTAAAAAGGGTATTTCTGCCCACGGGCTGTCAGCACTGTGGTGACCCCCCCTGCGAGACTGTTTGTCCTACCAAGGCGACCTACACCCGTGATGACGGCATGGTAATGATCGATTACGACCTGTGTATCGGCTGTGCCTACTGCGCGTTGGCCTGTCCCTACGACGCACGCTACAAGGTCGAAGATCCCAAGTTTGCCTACGGGGATGAACCCATGCCCCACGAAGTACACGCCTTTGATGAGAAAATGATTGGTGTGGCACAAAAATGTACCTTCTGTGTGGATACAGTAGACGAAGGCATCGCCGCCGGCCTGACGCCGGGGGTGGATCCAGAAGCGACACCAGCTTGTGTGAATTCCTGCATCAGCGGTGCCTTGATTTTCGGTGATCGAGATGATCCCAATAGTCCAGCCAGTAGGGCGTTAGCGGAGTCCGAACATTTTAGAATGAATGAAGAGGCGGAGACCGATCCGGGTTTTTACTATCTTTGGGATAAAAAAGCGGAGGGCTTACAGTGAAAAATCCTCATGCTGCAAAGCGGGGGCCACGACCTCGCGTTCAAACCAACTGGGACTATAGAGCAGCCTGCAACTTTATCGGAGGTGGTACCGGTACCGGTCTACTGATTGCCGCTGCATTTCTGGCCTGGTTTGATCTACCGGTTTTGGCCTCTTTGCTTATCGGTTTAACTGCCGTTGGCTTTGGCCTATTGATGGTTTTGTGGGAAATCGGTCGACCCTGGCGGTCTATCAATGTCTTTTTTAATCCAAAAACGTCGTGGATGACCCGCGAGGGCATTTTGGCTATGCCGTTATTTTTCTTTGGTGGCGTAGGGGTTTTCTTCTATGACAATGTCTATCAAGGCATAAGCATTGGTTTGGCAACGACAACTGTTGCTGGCATCGTGGCTGCTGGCTATCTCTACTGCCAGCTGCGTATGTTGAATGCGTCCAAGGGAATTCGCGCCTGGAGTGAACCATCAGTCAGGCCCTATATGTTTATCACGGGTGTGGTGGAAGGGCTGGGTTTAACGCTTTGTCTGCCTGGGATAGGCACAAACCTGGGGGTCTGGCTTGCTTTGGCAGTGCTGCTGATTGTCCGAGCTTACCTGTGGTTAGCTTATGGCCAGAATCTGCATAAAAACAACGCGTCGGTAGGTACCTGTAAGGTGATTGATCAATTTGGCAGGCAGTATTTTACAGCAGGTCATCTGCTGCCTATTGGGTTGCTGGTACTAGCCTGGCTTACGTCGACATTACTACCGGCCTATGTTGCGGGAATTCTAGCATCGGCCTATGGCTGGTATGCCAAGTACACCATTGTAAACAGGGCCGCACAAACATGGGGTTTCGCCATTCCGCGCACTCCCGTACGTGGAGGCGGAGAGAGTCTGGTTTTAGGTAGCCAGCAATAACAGGTTCTGTGCTGTCCAAACAGGTAGGCACATTTCCCAATAGGTATCAGGGAATAGAGTCGAAGTCGCGTACTTCTCAGCTGTGGCTGGAATGCAGCTGGGCGTCTGTATACCCCATGAGCTGGGTGAGCCGCATGGCTATTTAGGTTAATATGCCCTCACAGTCAGGCGACAGAGGAAGGGGCATGTCAGATAGCGACTATTCCGAACAGGCATTCCTGGAATTTATCAAACATTCCATGGTAACCGGCATATTGCGCCCGCAGGTGGCCAAATCACGCAAACTGGCCGCAGAGCAGCTGTTGACGCAACTAAAATCTCACGAGCGGGTGGACCTTCGCCAGCTTGATGTAGAAGAGTTAACAACGCGCTTTCACAAACTGCAGGGCTCTACTGTACGCACCGAGACTCTGGACTTGTATAGTTCCAGGTTACAAGACGCCTTGTCGGATTTTATCAGCTGGCGCGCTAACCCCCATGATTTTGTACCTAAAGAGAGCGGCCAGAAAACCGCCAGAGCTGTGGTAGCGCGTGATGATGCTGGTAAGGCCCAGGCCAGGGAGGAGCTGGCCCTGAATCCCCCACGCAGCCCCTTGGACATATTCACCGTTCCGATTCGGGAAGACCATGTGATTTATCTGCAGAACATCCCCCTGGATCTGACGGCCGCGGAAGCCGCTAAAATTGCGCGTGTAGTGAAAGCCCTGGCTGAGCCTGATGATGATAACCCGGGTGAGGAACAATCGTGATTGGTATTCGCAGGACGGCCGACGTGAACAGGTTCTTGTTGCTTGCGCCACTGGTGTTTTTTGGCATTGGCGGCTTCTGGCTATTATTCCTGTTTTTGGATCGTGCCACAGAAGGTTCGGTTAACGACAATCTGATTCCAGAACTGATAGGCTTCTGTCTTGAAGGTTTCTTCCTGATTGGCTTATTTTCGCTGATTCAAAGCCGCCGTGACCGGGAGCGCAGGGAAGATCTGTGGCAGTCACTGCGCGGAGCTCTGCGTGAATTGTTAAGTTACCTTGATATAGGTTTGCTTAGTGAGTCGGTGGAGCCGGCGGAGTCATTGGCGCTGGAGCAAGACCCGGCGATCGTCAGGCAATTACAGCAAAAGCTGGCGACTCGAGAGCTGGACATAGATGTCATGACCACCCTCAAGTCAGTTGCCGGTCGCAACCTGGCAACTGTTCATGATCTTATTCCGGTAGCGGCACAGCTCAGTGCTGCCCATATGCGCTGGTGGCTGGCGATCACCGATAGCGTGCGCATGATCACCGAAGCTAAAGATCGCGAGGCGATTAATTACGCCTTAAACCACTTTCTAGCCAATCTGGGTGAATTTGATGAGCTTAGTTTATAAACTTTCAATCGTTGACTCGCTGTCAGCTGCTTATGATCAATGATAAGGTTGTTCTCTACTTTTTAGACAAACTAAGGAAGCTGCTATGTACTGTTTAACGGTCACTTACCCCCTGGGTGAAGACACGCATTTTGATCATGACTATTACCACGACAAACATATGCCCATGTGCGCTCAGTTACTCGCTGACCACGGCTACCTGGGAACCGTGGTCAGAAATGGTCCTGGCAAGGCACCGGGGAGTTCGGATCTCGACTATGTATCGGTAGACCTGTTATTTGAGGATAAGGAGCACCTGCAGGTTGGGCTGGCAGCGGCGGGCGCAGACATACAAGGAGACATTTCCAACTACACCAATTGCCGGCCTAAAATGACTTTTTCTGAGGTGGCGATCAGCCTTGATTAGCGCCTCCTGGGCTTCATCGGCGTTGCGTGAATAAGGCAGATGAGCAGCCGGTAGCGCTTGAGAAAAGCGCCTCAGGCGGTGGTGGGGTTTACGCTCTGCGTTTTTGCTTGCTATTTGCCAGCTGTGTGCTGGTGCCTCTGTTTTTGCTCTGCCTACCGCCGGCATTTCCCGTTGTCAGCCTGGTTTGGGACTGGGCCAACGGCCTGGGTTATTTGTGCCTGGGATTGTCGGCGCTGCTGTTTATTTACACCGGCAAACCGGCACATTTCCCTCCATTCAGTGGTCGCTTCTTTGCCAATCTACACCGTGATTTAGGCTATCTGTGCTTGATCACGGCGGTAGCACATATCTTATTGCTGTTGGCGATTGAACCGCTGCTGTTAGAGCACCTGAAACTGACAGCACCACTTTATATGCTCTGCGGC
>Ga0316189_10007324_pt1 | contig 10451 bp, 6 predicted proteins | sample LowCovwburrow_MG_FD_204930 | JGI IMG/M metagenome (GOLD analysis project Ga0316189, IMG submission 204930) | Coastal sediment microbial communities from Maine, United States - Lowes Cove worm burrow | ecosystem: Environmental > Aquatic > Marine > Coastal > Sediment | place: USA: Maine... | reverse complement strand
CGCTTGCAGAGGGAGGGATCACAAGATTCTTCTGCTGCAGCCCAAATACAAAGCCAACAGATTGCGCTTAACAAGCAACTGGGACAGTTACAATCGATGTTGAAACAACTGTATCGCCAGGTACAGTTGTATAACATTGATGCGGAGCTTGCTGACGGTCGCCTGGTGACCTTACCACTGTCAAAAATAGTCCGCGCCTATAGACCCAACGCCCTCTCATGGATCGATAAAACCCGCCTCTATATAGCAAAATTGTGGGAATTCCTCAGTGAACCACCCCGTGAGGCAAATTCCGAGGGTGGTGTATTCCCGGCCATATTCGGCACCGTGATGATGGTCATTCTGATGTCTATCATCGTCACACCCTTTGGCGTAATGGCGGCTGTATACCTCAGAGAATACGCTCACCAGGGATGGTTAACCCAAACCATCAGAGTGGCGGTGAACAACCTCGCTGGAGTGCCTTCAATTGTTTACGGTGTATTTGGCCTGGGATTTTTTATCTATTTCCTCGGCGGCCAACTGGATCAACTGTTTTTTGCCGAAGCCCTGCCACGCCCAACCTTTGGCACCCCCGGATTAATGTGGGCGTCACTGACTCTGGCCCTGCTTACGCTGCCGGTGGTCATCGTTGCTACTGAAGAGGGCCTGGCCAGAATTCCACAATCTTTACGCGAGGGCAGCCTGGCGTTGGGGGCCACCCGTGCAGAAACCTTATGGCATGTGGTATTACCAGCGGCAAGCCCGGCGATGATGACGGGCATCATTTTGGCGGTAGCACGCGCAGCGGGCGAAGTTGCCCCGTTGATGCTGGTCGGCGTGGTTAAACTGGCGCCCACACTACCTGTAGATGGAAATTTCCCCTACATTCACCTGGAACAGCAGTTCATGCACCTGGGTTTTCACATATACGAAGTTGGTTTTCAAAGCCCCAATATTGAGGCAGCCAGGCCGCTGGTATACGCCACCGCACTGCTGTTGGTCATTATTATCGCCCTGTTAAACTTCACCGCTGTGACGCTCAGAAATCGTCTTCGCGACCGCTATCAAACGTTGGAAAACTAATTTCACATGAGGCCAAGCTATGCCAACCCACGCCTTTAACCTTGAATCCCTACAACGTTCCGCCAAGGTGTCAGCTGCCGGTGATGAGTTGAGCCTGAAAGTGGAAAACCTGCAACTGTATTATGATCGGTGCAACCAGGCTCTATACGATATTAACCTGGACATTGCTCGTCGGCGCGTCACCGCATTTATTGGCCCCAGCGGATGTGGCAAGTCCAGCCTGCTGCGCTGCTTCAACCGTTTGAATGACCTGGTGGATGGCTGCCGGATTGAAGGCAAAATTCTGCTTGAGGGTGATGACATATACGCGTCACAGGTGCAGGTTGATAGTCTGCGTCGACGGGTTGGCATGGTGTTTCAAAAACCCAACCCCTTCCCTAAAACTATTTATGAAAATGTCGCTTATGGACTGACAATCCAGGGGCTGAAACGAAAGCGCGTATTGGATGAGGCCGTTGAGAAGTCACTGCGTTCCGCGGCTTTGTGGGATGAAGTAAAAGATCGGCTGGACGCCCCCGCATTAAGCCTGTCCGGGGGTCAACAGCAGCGGCTTGTGATTGCCCGCACTATCGCCCTGGAACCAGAAGTGCTACTGCTTGATGAACCCGCCTCTGCCCTTGACCCAATCTCCACACTGAAGATTGAGGAGCTGATCTACGAACTCAAATCGCGCTATACCATTATCATCGTGACCCACAATATGCAGCAAGCGGCGAGGGTATCGGATATGACCGCGTTCATGTACATGGGTAAAATGATCGAAGTCGATAGCACCGACGTCTTGTTCACCAATCCGGCCAACAAACAAACCGAAGACTATATCACCGGTCGCTATGGCTAAGCCTGACACTGTCATAATGCTGTCACATTTCTGTCCTAGTATGACGCCGTTCATTCAGTAACGCGTCTCCCGCTGATGGCAGGGGGCGGTCTTTTAGCATAGTTAACAATGGGATTTGATGAAATGCGCGCTATCACATATGGATTTTTATTAAGCCTCTGGGCCAGTCTGCCGGCCAATGCTGCTGTTTCCGACTCAGATTTTGCCGAGTTTAAGGCCGAGTTTGCCAAGATGGCTCAGCGAGTCAGCGCTCTGGAAGCTGAAAATAAGGCATTGCGAAAATCAAACGAAAGCACATTAAAAGAAGTACAACTAAACCGTGGAGAACTGGGCAAAGTAAGTAAGGCTGCACAATCTGCCCCCTGGACTGAGAGTGTCTCCCTAAAAGGTGATTTTCGTTACCGCTACGAAGAAATTGACGAGCAGGGCAAGAATAAACGGGACCGCAATCGGGTACGTGCCCGGGCCGCTATTACTGCCAAACTACCTAACCGCGTTGAAGTTGGTCTGGGCTTGGCCAGTGGCGGTGATGACCCCGTGTCAACCAACCAGACCCTGGGTGGGGCTAACACCACCAAAGGTCTTCAGCTTGATCTTGCCTACGCCGCCTGGCAGCCAACCGATGAACTGCGTGTAATCGCGGGCAAAATGAAGAATATATTTTACCGACCGCAAAAAAACCCCATGCTGTGGGACGGGGATTTGAACCCTGAAGGTCTTGCTATCATCTACAAAAGTGGCATGGTATTCGCCAACCTGATGGGTAACTGGCTGGAAAGTGACAGCAAGTCAGATAACCGTCGATTCACCTGGGGTGCCCAAGGCGGCCTGAAAACCAAGGTAGGTGGCGCCTCTTTAACAGCAGGAATTGGCTATTACGAATTGGGCACCAAGGGTAAGAGCTCATTTTATGGCGACGACGACGATTTCTACGGCAACAGCTTTGTGTGTGCAGATCCCAATAACGATGCCAGCTGTGTTTATGCCCATGACTACGAGGAGCTCGAACTGTTCGCCAACCTCAGTACCAGCGTTGCTGACCTTCCCCTCAATGTTTTTGTTGACTACGTCACCAACCAGGCGGTAGACAATAACGATACCGGCTATGCATTGGGCGCTAAATTGGGTAAAGCTTCCAAGCCGGGCAGCTGGCAGGTGGCTTATATTTATCAGGATCTGGAAGCTGACGCGGCACTGGGTCTTGTTTCAGATTCAGACTTTGCCGGTGGTGGCATGGATGGCAAGGGACATATTTTCAAGGGAGCCTATGCTATCAACAAGCAGTGGAGCTTCGGATTCACCTATTTCGCAACGGAACGTGGTGAGGCAGTCAATAAGGAAAGAGACTACGATCGCCTGCAAATCGACACCAAGTTCAAATATTGACAAATCAGCTACAGCCCTTTCAAGCTGTAGCTTTGCTGGGGTTGAGCGGGCGCTCAACCCCATTCTATTCACGCCAACGAATGATTGTTAAGACCCTCGCCACACAATGACCTCTGCATGCGCTGTTAATCTCCATGCAGTACACTTGTTGTTCTGACACTCGCTTGGGAACAGCACATGCCACCCGCAGCAAGCCAAACCATCAACCGACTGCGGGAACTGGTACAAACCCCTTCGGTTAGTTCACCCAGCCCCGCTTGGGACCAGGGCAATCGTCAGGTAGTAGACATCCTGGCCAATTGGCTGGCAGACCTGGGCTTTTCCATTGACATACAGGCAGTCAACGACGATGGCAGTAAAGCCAACCTTATTGCCACCTTGGGCAGTGGGCCTGGCGGGCTGGTGTTAGCAGGCCACACCGATACGGTGCCATTTGACGAGGGCTTGTGGAATAGCAACCCACTGGATTTAACCGAGCGTGACAACCGGCTTTATGGGCTGGGTAGTACCGATATGAAAGGCTTTTTCCCGCTGGTGTTGGCGGCCGCCGAGAGCTTTCGCCACATTGAGCTGAAACAGCCATTAATTGTATTGGCAACGGCTGATGAAGAGAGCTCCATGAATGGAGCCAAAGCCCTCGCCGCAGCCGGTAAACCCAAGGCCCGAGCCGCTATTATCGGAGAACCCACAGGCTTAACACCCATAAGAATGCACAAGGGCATCATGATGGAGGCGGTGCGGGTAGTAGGCCACTCTGGTCACTCCTCCAACCCCGATCTTGGCAACAGTGCCCTTGATGGCATGCATGCGGTATTAACCGAGCTACTGACATTTCGTGATGAACTAAAAACCCGCCATCGCAACCCGGCCTTTGAAGTGGACTTTCCCACCCTCAACCTCGGTTGCATCCACGGCGGTGATAGCCCCAATCGAATTTGCGGGCAAACAGAACTCCATTTTGATCTGCGCATGGTACCCGGAGTCAGTAATGACACGCTGCGTGAACAAATCCGCCAACGGCTGAATACGCTGGGTGATGCGTTGGCGCTGGATATCAGCTTACATTCGCTCATCGACGGCGCCGAGGCCTTCGAACAGCCTGCTGACTGCGAGCTGGTGAAAATTGCCGAGCGCCTTACCGGTCACAGCGCACTGGCAGTTGCCTTTGCAACGGAGGCTCCCTTTATGCAAAAGCTGGGCATGGAGGCTATTGTGATGGGGCCTGGCTCCATCGACCAGGCCCATCAACCAGACGAATACCTGGAGCTTGAGCAGATTGGACCCTGTATCACATTGCTGGAACAGTTTATCCGCCACTACTGCCTGTAGCTCAGATGTTCCAGCCGGGTAATTTTACCGGTAGGCGAAACCCCGGATATTAGGTAATCTTGGTAAAATTCATTTATTGATAAGCTGGAATTGACCGTGACAACTCAAGGGCGAGACCATATCCGTTGGTTCCGAAACACGGCGCCCTACATCAACGCGCACCGTGGCAAGACCTTTGTGCTTATGTTAAGCGGCGAGGCAGCGCTGCACGACAATTTTTCCACTATTGTGCACGACATCAGCCTGCTCAACAGCCTGGGCATTAAGCTGGTGCTGGTACACGGTGCAAGACCCCAAATAGCTGATCAATTAGCACAGGCGGGCCTACAAACCCCCTTTCACGATAACAAACGGGTCACCGACTCAGGCGCCATGGCCCATGTACGCGCCGCAGCGGGCGCTCTGCGCATTGAAATAGAAGCCATGCTGTCGATGGGATTACCCAACTCACCCATGCAAGGTGCCTGTATGCGAGTCTGCAGTGGCAACTTTGTTACCGCCCAGCCCCTGGGTGTGGTCGACGGCGTCGACTTTCACCACACCGGCCGGGTCAGGCGGATTGATGCAACCGCCATTAACCACCAACTGCAAGAAGGGGCCGTGGTGCTACTTTCACCTCTGGGTTACTCCCCAACCGGGGAAGTATTTAACCTCGCCTATGAGGATGTCGCCGGTCACTGCGCGGCTGCCCTCAAAGCAGACAAGCTGTTGCTTTTTGGGCGCGGTGCTGGCCTGCACGACAGTGCTGGCGAACTGATCCGCCAGCTCTCCATCTCCGAGTTAAAAGATCTTTCGCTTGCCAATGAGGAACAGGAGCGGCTGCGCAATACTGGCAGGCACGCCTGCCTGGCCGGTGTATCACGCACTCATATCATTAGCTATCAGGACGATTGTGCCCTATTAAACGAACTGTTTACCCACGATGGTAGCGGCACCCTGTTAGCCTCTGACGACTTTGAGCAATCCCGCACTGCCAGCATAGACGATGTGGGTGGCATTCTTGAGCTTATCGAGCCACTGGAAGAAAGCGGTGTCCTGCTTAAACGTTCACGGGAATTGTTGGAGACAGAAATAGACCGCTTCCGCATACTACTACGCGATGGTCGCATTATTGCCTGCGCCGCTCTCTACCCATTCATTGGCGACAACTGCGGTGAACTGGCCTGTATCGTGATCCATCCGGACTACAGGGGTAAAGCGCGCGGCCAGCGGTTATTACGCGAGCTCGAAGGCGAGGCCCGCCGACTGGGTCTGGAAAGCGTTTTTGTGCTCACCACACAGACCGCACACTGGTTTGTGGAACAGGGTTTTGTCGAAAAGCCCCGCGAAGACCTGCCCGGCGAAAAGCAGTCGCTGTATAACTTGCAGCGTAATTCCAAGGTGTTTTTCAAAACGCTTTAAAAGGCACTAGGTTTTGGCATTCGTAACTTTATATTTGGCGATCTTTAGTGGTACTGCCGGGCAGTGCTGGAGTAACCCCCTCTGACGGCCGCAAGTTTTTGTTGGCTGGCGGCTGTTGCGCAACTCAACCATTTTTTGCTGAGCAAAAAATAGGGATTCGAACAGTGCTCACAGAAAGCCCCGCCAGCCAACAAAAACTTAAACGCGACCTGACTGTCAGAGGGGGTTACCCCAGCACTGCCCTCCCTGATCACGTTGAGTCGACTTTTGTCGTTAAAACAGGCTCAATCAGAAAAACTACACCCTGGCCGTTGTGAGTGTTGCCAAATTGCTATCAATACAAGGACAGCACTCCTGTTTTTGCACCGTGCCACACGAGTACCAGCGAGGGAAGGCCTCCCGAGACAGTCAGGCCGCGTGAAAGCCCAGGGGGTTTTCGGGGGCTTTCTGCGAGCACTGTCTGAGTCCCAATTTTTGCGCAGCAAAAATGGTCGAGTTGCGCAGCAGCCCGAAAATCCCCCTGGGCTTGCGGCCGTCTCGGGAGGCCTTCCCTCGCTGATGCGTCCAGTCCGCACCTAACCCAAATACACCAAAACCAGACAATTTCTGCTATCCTCCGGCCCTGTCAAAAAAATACCCAAAGGTGAAGAACATGCCTGATTATCGCTCCAAGACCTCAACCCACGGCCGTAATATGGCTGGCGCACGCTCATTGTGGCGGGCCACTGGTATGACCGACGAAGACTTTCAAAAGCCGATTATTGCGGTGGTGAACTCTTTTACCCAGTTTGTACCGGGGCATGTACACCTAAAAGACATGGGTCAACTGGTGGCCAGGGAAATTGAAGCAGCTGGGGGAGTAGCCAAGGAATTCAACACCATTGCCGTTGACGATGGTATTGCCATGGGTCACGACGGCATGCTGTATAGCTTGCCATCAAGGGACATCATCTCTGATTCGGTGGAATACATGGTGAACGCCCACTGTGCTGACGCCATGGTGTGTATTTCCAACTGCGACAAGATAACGCCGGGAATGCTTAATGCCGCCATGCGCATCAATATACCCGTGGTATTTGTATCCGGCGGGCCAATGGAAGCGGGCAAAACCAAGCTCTCAGAGCATAAGCTCGACTTAATTGACGCCATGGTGATGGCGGCGGACGATACCGTCAGTGACGAGCAGATTGATGCAGTAGAGCGTTCTGCCTGTCCTACCTGCGGCTCTTGTTCAGGTATGTTCACCGCCAACTCGATGAATTGCCTGACCGAGGCCCTGGGACTTAGCCTACCCGGTAACGGCACAACACTCGCCACCCACGAGGACCGACGAGCGCTGTTTGAGCGCGCCGGTCGGCTGATTGTTGAACTGTGCCATCGCTATTACCAGCAAGATGATGAGTCTGTGCTACCACGCCGTATTGGTAGTTTTGAAGCCTTTGAGAATGCCATGAGCCTCGATGTGGCCATGGGTGGCTCAACCAATACTATTTTGCACCTACTAGCTGCCGCTCAAGAGGCGGAGCTGGACTTCACCATGGCCGATATTGATAGGCTGTCGCGGAAGGTACCGCAGCTTTGCAAGGTAGCCCCAAACACCCAGAAATACCATATCGAAGACGTGCATCGTGCCGGTGGCATTATGGCCATACTGGGTGAACTCGATCGTGCCGGATTGCTGCATTCACAGTGTAGTACGGTTCACAGCACTACCATGGCAGAGGCCCTGGAGCAGTGGGACGTAATGCGCAACAGCGATGAAGCAGTCGCAACTTTCTATCGCGCCGGGCCGGCTGGCATACCCACCCAAACTGCTTTCAGTCAGGCGACCCGCTGGCCGTCCTTGGATACGGACCGTGAGGCTGGTTGTGTACGATCTCTGGCCAATGCCTTTTCGACCGAAGGTGGCTTAGCTGTGCTGTATGGCAATATTGCCAAAAATGGCTGTGTCGTGAAAACCTCCGGTGTTGATGACGACAACCTGCTGTTTTCGGGTCCAGCCTATATCTGCGAAAGTCAGGAAGATGCTGTACAAGCGATATTGGACGACAAGGTGAAGGCCGGCGATGTCGTCATTGTTCGCTACGAAGGGCCGCGTGGTGGCCCCGGCATGCAGGAAATGCTCTACCCCACCAGTTACTTGAAATCCAAAGGACTGGGCAAAGCCTGCGCACTGCTGACAGACGGCCGCTTTTCAGGCGGCACTTCAGGGCTTTCAATTGGTCATGCGTCACCCGAGGCCGGCGCCGGCGGTGCTATTGGCCTGGTGGAGTCCGGGGATGTTATTGACATCAACATCCCCGAGCGCAGTATCAACGTTGCCCTGTCTGACAAAGAATTAGCGACACGCCGGGAGACAATGGAAGCGCGTGGTAAAGACGCCTGGAAACCCGTCAAGCCTCGCCCACGGGCAGTCAGCACAGCGCTGAAAGTTTATGCCAAAATGACAACCAGCGCCGATCGGGGTGCTGTTCGGGACCTCTCTTTATTGGACTGAGGCTGCCCGGTGAGTGACAATCAAGCCGGCGCCGGGCTCGCCCGCCCGGTTGATTAGATCAGCAGTAAAACTCAGCCATAAACAGGTTGCAGCTATGAATGATGAACCTCGTACCCACTCTCTATGGATGGGTTACTTATTATGGATTTTTGGCTTTATTGGTGCCCACCGATTCTACTACGGCAAAACCGTCAGCGGGGTGGTTTGGTTTTTTACCCTGGGGCTGTTTTTTGTGGGTTGGATCATTGACCTGGTGTTAATTCCTGGTATGGCCCGGGAGGCGGACAGTCGGTTCCGCTACGGTGAAATAGACTACAACCTGTGCTGGATACTGCTGACCTTTTTAGGGTTTTTTGGCGTACACCGATTCTACCAGGGTAAAATTCTCACCGGTTTGCTGTACCTGGTCACCGGTGGGCTGTGCATGCTAGGCGTGCTATACGATTTCCTGACCCTTAACGAGCAGATTTCGCTAGTTAACCGCGACGACTAAAACCTGGGGACAACTGAGCCGGCGACACTGCCGCCGGTGGCCTTAAGCTGCTGAACGGTTCGCATTCTGGGCGCGATTTATAGCGCCCAGAATACCGTTCAGGGAGGCCTGAATAATATCGTGGCTGCGACCAACCCCACAGCACCGACTGCCGTTAATGTTCAGCTGGATGTAACAAACCGCCTCGGCATCGGCACTTTTTGACAGCGCATGCTCAGAGTATTCCACCAGGACAATATGTTGCCCGGTAAAGTGCTGCATGGCATCGACAAAAGATGACACAACACCAGTGCCAGAACCTGTCAGCTTATGATGCTGTTTACCTTCCACCAGCTCTACCTGCAGTTGATCCTGGTGCCCCGTTCTACTGACGGAGTAATTGCCCAGTTGCCAGGTACCCTGCTGAGTCAGGTAAGTCTGCTCAAACAGGTCATAGATTTCATCGGAATTGACCTCCGTCTCACGTTCTTCCGCAAACGCCTGGACCGCAGAGCTGAAGTCGATTTGAAGCCAGCGCGGTAATTCCAAACCACGATCGCGCTCCAGTACATAGGCCACCCCACCTTTGCCCGACTGGCTGTTGATACGGATAACTTCCTGATAGCTGCGGCCAATATCGGCCGGGTCTATAGGCAAATAGGCAACTTCCCACGGCTCGGAACCTTCGCGCAGTGACAGGCATTTCTTAATGGCATCCTGGTGGCTACCCGAAAACGCGGTAAATACCAGCTCACCCGCATAGGGATGGCGGGGATGCAGAGGTAATTGGGTGCAATCTCTGGAGGTCTGGATAATTTCATCCATATTAGACAGGTCCAGGCAGGGGTCGATGCCCTGGCTGTACAGATTCATGGCCATGGTAATAATATCCATGTTACCGGTTCGCTCGCCATTACCAAGCAGGGTTCCTTCTACCCGGTCAGCACCCGCCATTACCCCCAACTCCGCAGCAGCCACCCCACAGCCACGGTCGTTGTGGGTGTGTAATGAAATCTGCAGGCAGTCGCGATTGGCAACATGGTCGCAGAACCATTCGATCTGGTCAGCGTAGATATTGGGTGTACTTACTTCCACGGTGGCGGGCAAGTTGAGGATGGCCGGCCGCTCAGGAGTGGGCTGCCAGATGGCGGTCACCGCATCACAAACTTCAACCGCAAAATCAAGCTCGGTGCCGGTAAAACTCTCTGGCGAGTACTCAAAAACCCATTCGGTATCGGGGTACTTTTGACTGTACTGCTTCAGCAGCTGCGCGCCTTTGACGGCAATATCCTTGATGCCCTGGCGATCCATACCAAATACCTGCTCGCGCTGCACAGTGGAGGTGGAGTTGTAGACATGGACCACAGCCCGGTGAACCCCTTTGAGGGCTTCAAAGGTTTTGGCAATTAACTCTTCGCGCGCCTGTACCAACACCTGAATGGTAACGTCGTTGGGAATGC
>Ga0316189_10007323_pt1 | contig 10451 bp, 10 predicted proteins | sample LowCovwburrow_MG_FD_204930 | JGI IMG/M metagenome (GOLD analysis project Ga0316189, IMG submission 204930) | Coastal sediment microbial communities from Maine, United States - Lowes Cove worm burrow | ecosystem: Environmental > Aquatic > Marine > Coastal > Sediment | place: USA: Maine... | reverse complement strand
TCTCAGTCCCAGTGTGGCTGATCGTCCTCTCAGACCAGCTACCCGTCTCGGCCTTGGTGAGCCATTACCTCACCAACAAGCTGATAGGCCGCGAGGCCATCCCGAAGCGGCGGACCATTTCCTCAATAGACCATGTGGTCCAAAGAGGGTATCCGGTATTAATCCGAGTTTCCTCGGGCTATCCCAGTCTTCGGGGCAGGTTCCTCACGTGTTACGCACCCGTTCGCCGGTTTCCCCAGCCGAACCTTACGGAACGACTGGTTCTCCCTCGACTTGCATGCATTAAGCGCACCGCCAACGTTCGTCCTGAGCCAGGATCAAACTCTCCATCGAAAGATGGGAGAAAGATTGCCTGATCTCTATGAGATCTGGAGATCGATCTCTCAAAGGTTGGCCACGTCGGGGACGGGGGTCCCGGTTGACGTGGCCCATACTTGTACACGCTCATCCCACACTGCATCGCGAACGGTGCCGAGTGGTCAAGCGCCTATTGGCTTTTGACACGCTGTTCAGTTGTCAAGGAGCCCGGATCCCTCTCTGTGCGCACGCATGCGCCCAGGTGGGGGGCCTCACAGTATAGCGCCACCGAGACTCGGCGGCGCCGATCCTCCGACCGGTTTGGTCGGCGGATTCCGTATTCAAGCATGCCCAGGATTTATCGCAAACCACAACGGTGGTTTTCTTTCGGAACGGGCAGAAAATCTCCGGAAGCCCTTACAGGGAACGATCGGTCCCGCTACCGCTTCGCGTCGACTCGCTTCTTCAACCAGACAAAGAGCGCTACGAGTGCAACCACAACGAGGATGCCTCCGATCGACATCGCCGCGACGATGTCGAGGAACAGGCTCAGCGCCCAGATGATCGGGAAGGCGAGAATGATAATGGAGACCACGACCATCCAGGTCGGGAACTCGTTCTTCTGCGATGCCATGAGGTCCTTTCGTTTCGGACCGAGACACTAGCCGCGCTCGGATCTTGCCGGCCTACTTCACGGCGATGCGGACGAACCGCCGCTTGCCGACCTGAAGGACCGCGCCGTCGAGCGACGACGCTTCGATGAACTCGGCGTCGGCCTTCTCGCCGTCGATCTTCACCGCTCCCTGCTTGATCATCCGGCGGCCTTCCGATCGTGACGCGACGAGGCCGGCGTCGCCGAGGACGGCCGGCAGCGAGACCTCGCCGGTCTGGGCGACGTGATGCGTGGGAATGTCCTCCGGCACCTCGTGGGTGCGAAACAGTCGGTCAAAGGCAGCCTCGGCTCGCTCAGCGGCCGCGGCGTCGTGGTGGATGGTGAGGATTCTCCGGCCGAGATCCCGCTTTGCCTCCCCCGGGTGGACCGAGCCATCCTTGAGGCCTTCGACGAGCGCCTCGACTTCGAAACGGGGCACCATGGCCGCAAGGCGATACCAATCGGGCATCGCGGCGTCCGGGATCGACATGACCTTCCCGAACATGTCCGCCGGATCGTCGCGAACCGAGATGTAGTTGCCGAGCGATTGGGACATCTTCTTCACGCCGTCGGTGCCGACGAGCAGCGGCACGGTCACCACCGCCTGTCCGGCCTGGCCCCGCCGCTCCTGAAGGTCTCGACCGACAAGGAGGTTCCACAATTGGTCGGTGCCGCCGATCTCGATGTCGCATCGAATGGCAACCGAATCCATGCCCTGCAGCAATGGGTACATGAACTCGGTCATCGAGATCGGCTCGTGGGCATCCCACCGCTTCGTGAAGTCGTCCCGGTCCATGATCCGGGCGACCGTGAATTCTGAGGTGAGTTCGAGCACGTCGTGCATGTCCATGGCACCGAGCCACTCCGAGTTGTACCGGATCTCCAGGCGTTCACTCAGCAACTGGGTCTTGATCACGGGCAGGAGGCGGTCGGCGTAGGCCCGAACCTCGTCGGCGCTGAGGCGCTTCCTCGTTGCGCTCTTCTCCGACGGGTCGCCGACCTGCGCGGTGAAATCACCCACGATGAGCACGGCGGTATGCCCCATGTTCTGGAAGCGGCGCAGAAGATCGAAGACCACGGCCCATCCCAGGGTGACGTCGGGTGCCGTTGGGTCGACGCCGAGCTTGACCCTCAGGGGCCGATCCTCTTCGAGGAGGGCGAGCAGAGCACCCTCCGGCAGACTCACCTCAACCGACTGGGTGATGTACTCGAGTTGTTCTTGGGCTGGTTTCATGTGGAGGCAAGGCTAGACCCGCCGCTGGGCCGTGCAACGAACCTCCAGGGACGATCGACCGCTCGGCTGATCCCGATGCGCGGTGTGGTCTCGACGGTGAATATGCCAAGAGGATCCCCGGGGATCAGTCGTACCGGCCCGTCGATCAGCGAAGAGCCGTCGTCGTCTTCGGTGATGCCAAGCGCCGCACATACCTTGCCGGGGCCGTCGGTGAGGTGGTCGATCCTGCCGCGGCGGTCTCGCATCCGCTGAATGCCGACCACCGGATGTCCGCCCCGGATGAGCACGGCGGATGCTTCGCCCTTCGGCCCAGTCACCACGTTTGCACACCAGTGGATGCCGTATGAGCGGTACACATACAGTGTTCCGGCCTCGTCGTACATCGGAGCGTTGCGCGGCGTCCGCCCCCGGTACGCATGGCTCGCCGGGTCCCCAACTCCCCCGTACGCTTCGACTTCGGTGATCACGATCTCGGTCGGATCGCCGTCGAACGCCGTGGCGAGCCGACACCCGAGCAGGCGTGGAGCAACAGCCAACACGTCGCCGATCAGGAGGCCCAGAAGGTCCCCGGTTGTCACACCTAGCCCACCGTGCAACCGAGCGGGATGGCCTCGACCTCCAGGAACCTGCTCACAGTTCACCTCGCAGTGTCGCACCGGTGGCCCGTTGAACGGCTTCGACGATCTGCTTGCGGATCGGTGCCACCTCGTCGTCGCTCAGCGTCCGGTCCGGGGCTCGCACGGTCAGATTGACCGCGACGCTCTTCCTGCCATCTGGGATCGGGTCGCCCTCGTAGACGTCGAAGATTCGTCGCCCCTCGACGAGGCCTTCGTCCGCCGCGTCAATGGCGTCCAGCAGGAGCCCGGCCGGCACGCTGCTGTCGACTTCGAAGGCGAGGTCGAAGACCTGGGGTGGGAAGTTCGACGGCTCCTCGAAGCGCCAGGGTTCGCGTTCGGCCACGAGCGGATCGATCTCGATCTCTCCTGCGATGACCCGGCCCTCAATGCCGAGGCGGGCAGCGACGGCCGGATGGATCTCGCCAACGGTGCCGACCACGACACCATCCGCCGCGATCTCAGCAGCTCGTCCGGGGTGGAACGGCGCCTTCGAGGTGGCTCTGATCTCGGCTCCGGCGAACTCTGACGCCTTCTCAATCACGGCCCACAGACCGGTGGCGTCGTAGACGTCGTATCCGCTCGTCTCGCCTTCCCAATTGCCGGTGGGTTTTCCTGCGGCAACGAAACCGAGACGGTCGGGTTGTGCCGGGAGCACCTCGTCGTTGGGGAGGAAGACCTTCCCGATCTCGAAGAGGCGCACGTCATCGACCCGCTTGGCAAGATTCGCCGCTGCAGCCTTGAGGAGGCCCGGCAGCATCGTGGTGCGCATGACGCCGTCCTCATCACGCAGGGGATTCACAACGTTGATCCCGACGCGGGCCGGATCATCGTCCGGCAGTTCGAGAGCGTCCAGATCGGCTGCCCCGATGAACGAGAAGCTCATGATCTCGTGGTATCCGGCTCCCACCATGAGCGACCGCATCGCTCGGAGCCGACGGTCCCGCTCGGGCAGGCCGCTGCCGTCACCGAAGCGGAGACGAGCCGGTATGTTGTCGTACCCGTACAGTCGAGCCACTTCCTCGATGAGATCGATCGGACGGTTGACATCCGGTCGACGCGTCGGCACATCGACCGCCAGAGGGTCATTGCCGCCGACGCCGAATCCGAGGCGGCTGAGCAATCCGCCGGCCGCCTCGCTCTCGAGGCGAATACCCAACACGCGTTCCACTTCGTCCATCGCGAGGTCGATGTTCTTCTGCCCCGGTGGCGCCGGGTACTCGTCGACGAGGCCTCCGACCGTGCCGCCGGCTGTCTCGACAAGCAGTTGGGCGACGCGGTCGGCGGCAAATCGGCAGAACTCGGGGTCCATGCCACGTTCGAACCGTGCAGACGCCTCCGATCTGAGGCCAAGCCGCTTGGAGGTCAACAGAATGCTTGGCGGATCCCAGTATGCCGCTTCCACCAGGACGTTCCTCGTGTCATCGACGACCTCGGTCGAGGCACCGCCCATCACTCCGGCGATCGCAACCGGCTTCGACGCGTCCGCAACAACGATGTCCGCAGCGATCAGATCTCGCTCGACTTCATCGAGCGTCGCGATCTGCTCGCCGGCTTCTGCCCGCCGGACAACGATCGTGTCGCCGAGACGGTCTGCATCGAAGGCGTGCGTTGGGTGCCCGAACTCGATCATGGCGTAGTTGCTGGCGTCGACCACGTTGCTGATCGGGCGCACACCGGCCGCAACCAAGCGTGCGCGAATCTGATGCGGTGAGGAGCCGATCGTGATGCCGTAAACCTCTCTGCCGACGAATCTCGGGCATGCCACATCGTCCTGGATCGTGACCGAAGTTGCCGCATTGCCGACCGGGTAGTCGAGATAGGGTTCTGCGAGTGGCACGTCGTACCGTGCGGCGAGTTCGCGGGCCAGTCCGTAGACCGACATGCAGTCCGGCCGATTTGGGGTGATGGTGACCTCGAAGATGACATCGTCGGCCGGAAGGAGGTGCCGGAAGTCTTCGCCGAGCAGGTCAGTCGCATCCGGATAGTCATGGTCGAGCACCATGATGCCCGCTCCGTCCTCCCCTATCTCAAGTTCGGATTCCGAGCAGATCATCCCGTTGGAGGTCACACCGCGGATGTCGCGTTGGGTGATCTTGAAGTCTCCTTGCAGGACGGCACCCGGCTTCGCGACCGGGACGACGGCCCCTGCTTCGAAGTTCCAAGCACCGCAGATGATGTCGAGGACTTCGTCACCCACGTCGACCGTGGTGACACGCACCTTGTCCGCATTTGGATGCGCATCAACCGTGAGCACCCGGCCGACGACCACGCCTTCGAATCGATGCTCGACTCGCTCCCAGCCTTCGACCTCGTGGCCGAGGTTCTCGAGATCCTCGGCTATCCGTTCCGGGTCCCTTGAAGGAAGGTCGACGAACTCGCTCAGCCAATCCAGTGTGAACTTCATCGGTATTGCTCCAGGATTCGCTGATCGGGGTCAAAGAGGTGGCGGAGATCGGTGACGCCGTGGCGGACCATTGCGAGCCGGTCAGCGCCCATGCCGAATGCGAACCCTGTCACTTCGTTCGGGTCATACCCAACGGCCTCGAACACGGCTGGGTTCACCATCCCGCACCCCAACAACTCCATCCAACGCCCATTGGTGAAGACATGCATCTCGGCAGACGGTTCGGTGAACGGGAAGTAGTGGGGGATGAACTTCACGCGTGTGTCGGGGCCGAGGAACTCGTGTGCGAAGTGAGCGAGCGCTCCCTTGAGATCACCGAAGGTGATGTCTTTGTCGACGGCGAGGCCTTCGATCTGGTGGAACACCGGGGAGTGCGTCGGATCCAGTTGGTCACGGCGGAACACCCGGCCGGGTACGACGAGATAGACCGGTGGGTCATGTTGCTCCATGTACCGGGCCTGCATCGGCGACGTGTGGGTCCGGAGCAGGACACCCTCGGGATCTTCGCCGTAGTCGAGGTAGAGCGTGTCGCTCTCGAACCGTGACGGATGAGCCTTCCCGAAGTTCAACGCCGTGAAGTTGTAGAACTCGGTCTCGACCTCAGGTCCGGTTGCGGCGGTATATCCCATTGCCACGAAGATGTCGACAATCTCGTCCATGACCTGCTGGATCACGTGCGTCGTACCGCGCGCTGGAGCACGGCCGGGGAGCGTCACGTCGACACGGTCGGACGCGAGGGCCTTTGCCGCTTCCGCCGCCTCGAGCACTGACCGGCGGGATTCGAGGAGCGCATCCACTTCGACGGCCACGTCGTTGATTGCTCGTCCGAGATCTCGTCGCTGTTCGGCCGGAACGCTCCCGAGCGACCGTCGGCCTGACGCGATCGGGGAACGTTTGCCCGTGAGTTCGGACGCGAGTTCGTCCAATGCTTCCACCGAGTCAACCTGTTCGATGAGCGCGGGGGCGTCGGCCCTTAGGCGGCCGAGTGTTTCTTGGGTATCCATTGGCTCCGAGAGGTTAGTGGTGGGTTCCACAGCTCCTGCTCCTGTGTGTGGGCGGGTACGGTCCGGACGCGAGAACGCCCGGAACCAGGTCCCGGGCGTTGGCGTGTGCGGTGGTCTTCAGCCGCGTCCGTTCGCCCGGGCCGGGGGGCCCGTACACGCGAAACGGAATCGGCACATCGGCTTCATTGCCCGGAGCGTAGAACACTCGCAGCGTTGCGCAAGGTTCGGGCACCGTGCGGCTCCGGCGGTTGACGCCGCCTGCCTGTGTAGAGTCCGACGCCATGCGTCTGGAACTGGCAAAGCGAACCGACCTTGCCCTCCGCGGCCTGCAGGCGCTGAACGCCGACGGGAATCGCTTGTCTGGCACCGATCTCGCCGAGATGCTCGAGACCACGCATCAATACCTGCCCCAGATCATGTCGCCACTCGTCCGGCAGCGGTGGGTGACGTCGACCCGTGGTCCCGGCGGCGGCTACCGCCTCATCGTGAGTCTCAGCGACATCACCGTGCTCGAATTGATCGAGACGATGGAGGGCACGACGGACACCGCCACCTGTGTGCTGAGCGGCGAGACCTGCGATGCCTCGGATCCGTGCGCGCTCCACGATGCTTGGTCAAAGGCCCGCGACGCCCTGCTCGCCGAACTCGCCGCGACCTCGATTGCGGACGCCTAGCTTCCGGATCAGTAGACGTCGTTGGCGGTGTTGTAGACGTTGAACTTTCCGGTCGGCGTGATGAGCCATGGCCCTGTGATGCGCAACTTCTCGACGAGCGTGGCATCGTCGTAGATCACGATCTCACCTTCGGGGTCCCACACCGAGACCCAGACCTCATCGCCCGCCCGGTCATACTCAAAGTGGACGACGCGGCCGTGATCCGCCACCGGGAAGCATGTCTCGAGTTCCATCTTCTCTTTGCTGTACACGCAGGCCTGATGGCTCTCCTCGACCACGTTCGACAGCGGCGTATCCATCCAGACCCACGGTGAGTTCGGATGGGTCTTCAGGAAGAGGCTGCCGGTTCCCGGGAGTTCAACCTCTCGCACGACCTTCCAGGCATGCTCCGGACTCCCTTCCGGATCGGCGCCGACGAGCGTGAGCTTGCCCTCGCCGATGTGTGTTGTGCCGTACACCCATCCGAACTCGGGATCCACCCAGTTGGCTCCCCGCCCCGGGTGTGGCACTTCGCCCGTCTCAATGCCTGCCACGAGTTCCTGCGTCTTGACATCGACCACCATCAGCTTGTTCTGTGCGTTCGCCGCCGTGATGAAGTATCGACCCGTGTGATCCCATCCACCGTCGTGGAGGAACAGGTCGGCTGCGATCTTCTTCACCATCGGGAAGTCGGGTTGCGAGTAGTCGACAATCGCTACGTAGCCGGACTCCTTGAGGCCCATGACCCACACCGGGTCGAAATGGGACGCAACGATCGCCGCGACCCGCACCTCGTCGAGATCGTCGCCGTTGATGTCCGGGCTCAGCACGTCGTGGACGACCAGGGGTTCAAGCGTTTGCCCGTCGAACACGACGTACTGCGGCGGCCAGTAGCAGCCTTCGATGATGTATTGGTCTTCGTAGCCTTCGAACTTGCTGCCGTCGACGCTCCGGGCGTCGAAGCAGCCTTGAACTTGAGCCACGATCTCGGGGATCTCGGTCCAGAGGTCGATCATCGTGACCCGACCGTCGCGTCCGACCGCGATGAAGTAGCGCCCGGTGGCCGAGGATCGCAGGATGTGGACGGCGAACCCGGTGTCGATGATCGCCACTTTCTCGTGCGCGTCGGTGTCCATAATCGCCACCTGGCCGGCATCGCGAAGGATGATTCCGGTGTAGTTCTCCCAATCGCGGCTGGTCTGCGGCTCAGTCGGACGGTCGGCGACCGGGACGAGGAGATTCCAGGACTCGGTGATCTCGGCCAGGTTGAGGGACGGCGGCGTCGGCGGCTCGAGTTGCACGAAGTTCGCCATGAGTTCGATCTCCTCAGCTGTCAGGATCCCGGCCTCGCCCCATGCCGGCATCCCGCCTGGGAGGCCGTTGGTCAGGATTGTCTGCAGTCCCGTCGTGCCGATTTCACGAGTGCGTTCCGGTTCGATATTCGGACCGGTGGCTCCGACGCGCAGGGTCCCGTGGCAGCCGGCGCAGCGGTTGAAGTAGACCTCCGAAGCTTCATCGAACTCGGCTGGAGAGAGCTCACGGGGTCCATCCGGCGCTTCCGTTGACTTCTCGACCTCGGCCGTGGAATCCAAGTAGGCGATGACCTGGGCGACCTGCGCCGACTCTAGATCCGGAGACGGCATCGCACCGGTGTAGATCTCGGCCGCGTCGGCGTCTCCTGCGGCGAAGGTCTCCGGATCGAAGATCCACGCCGCGAGCCAATCGTGGGTTCGCGTGGTCGTCACCGCGGCAAGGTCGGGACCGACGAGGGGCCCGCCGCCGATCGTATGACACACCGCACACTTCTGCTCGAATATCGCTTCACCGGCCGCGGCCACCTCGTCGAGCGGAAGACCGGCAACGACCGCTCCCGATTCGTTCATGACGACGACGCGTTCGGGCAACACCTGGGTGCATCCGACGATCGCTATCGCAGCCCCCAGTGCGAGCGCCGCAAGAGCGACTCTCGGGATCCTTGGCGTGAACATCCACAGCTCCTCGATTCGCCGCCCCATCGGGGTGTGAGAGAACACTATGCAATTCGACTGACAATGTCCAGTGCCTAACTTAGGAACTTGTCTTTTCGGTGTGGTCACTCAACGCGAACATCGCGATGGCACCTGCAACCGCAGCGTTCAAGCTCTCCGTCTCCCCCGACATCGGGATCGTCACCGAGTATCCGCACGCGGCGACTGCCGCTTTGGGAAGTCCGTGCGCCTCGCTCCCGATCAGGAGCGCAATCGGCAGATCGACAGAGAGTTCCGACGGCTCAAGCCCTCCCGCCACCGTGGTCGCCACCAGGGTCAGACCGGCTGCCGCGAGGTCGTCGATCGACCCAATATGAACGGCGGGGTGTGAGAGTTGCGTTCCCGCACTGGCTCGCAGCACCTTCGGGCTCCACGGATCCACCCCGCCAAGGAGTGCGATCTGCCATCCCAGGGCCGCGGCGGTGCGGATCAACGTTCCCACGTTGCCCGGGTCGCTGATCGCTACGCCGACCACCGTGCGGCACACCCGGGGTTCTTGCTGCTCGGGAATCGAGATGACAGCGACACAATTCTGCGGTTCGACGGTCGTCGAGAGCGTCTCGATCACCGAACGGGTCACTTCGAAGACATGGGACCCCGCAGTGGCACACCGGTCGGTGAGGCTCCCCTCTTCGGTCGTGTACACCTCGAGCGGCACAATGCCCGCATCGAGCGCGGTTTCGAGCAGCTTGGGCCCTTCGACGATCGCGCGTCCCGTCTGGCGTCGCTCGCGAGAGCGATGCAGGCGTCGGACCGCTTTGACCTTGGCGTTGGTCGTCGCTTCGATGCGCATCAGACGAGAAGGGACCCCGCGCTGACGGGGTCCCTCTCACATCGTCCGGATCGTCCGAACGACATCACTTTGCGTTCGCTGCTCCAGCAACGTCGACGAGTGCCGAGAAGGCCGTCGGGTCGTTGACTGCCATCTCCGCGAGCATCTTGCGGTCGACCTCAATCTCGGCTGCCTTCAGGCCCGCCATGAATTGGGAGTACGTCGAGCCGTTCAGGCGTGCAGCCGCATTGATGCGCTGGATCCAGAGACGTCGGAATTGGCCCTTGCGAGCACGACGATCCCGGTGCGCATACTGCATCGAGTGCATGACCTGCTCGCGAGCGGTGCGGTACCTGCGGCTCCTCGCCCCTCCGTACCCGGAGGCGCGATCCATTACCTTGCGGCGCTTCTTCTTTGCGTTGATTGAACGCTTCACACGTGCCATCGATTGACTCCTAGTTCCCCAGCAGGCGGTTCATGCGCTTTTCGTTTCCACCATCGAGGATCTTGTTGCCCTTGACGCGACGCCAGCGACTCGTTGATTTCTTGTGGCGGTTGTGGCCGCGCCACGCCTTCGTGGTCCGTACCTTCCCGCTCCCGGTGCGTTTGAAGCGCTTCGCGGCACCTTTGTGGGTCTTCATCTTCGGCACGATTCCACTCTCCTACTTGTCCGTCGCCTCGACGATGATTACCTCGTCGGCGACGGCTTCAACATCTTCGTTCGTTTCCACAACGACGTCCTCCACAACGACGTCTTCATCAGCGACGTCTTCATCAGCGACGTCTTCATC
>Ga0316189_10007320_pt1 | contig 10451 bp, 9 predicted proteins | sample LowCovwburrow_MG_FD_204930 | JGI IMG/M metagenome (GOLD analysis project Ga0316189, IMG submission 204930) | Coastal sediment microbial communities from Maine, United States - Lowes Cove worm burrow | ecosystem: Environmental > Aquatic > Marine > Coastal > Sediment | place: USA: Maine... | reverse complement strand
CCAGGGCCCGATGCAACTCCGCGTTCTGCAGCAGCCATTGGTCCATCTCGGCGATACCGCCAAATACGGCGAAGATGGCAGCCAGCATCAGTACAAACATGGCCGCGAGTTTCACCAGTGACTCGAAGGCTATCGCGGTCACCAGGCCGTTATTGCGGTCCTGGGTGGATACGTGCCGCGTGCCGAACAAAATCGAAAACACCGTGATGATGATGCAGAACAGCAGTGCCAGCCGGTCCTGCCGCTCGCCACCTGATGATGGTCCAATCGTCTCCCCCGCCAGGATATGGATGCTGTCGGCCACGGCCTGTATCTGCAGGGCCAGCAGGGGCAGCAGGGTAATGCACATGGCCAGGGTCGTGGCCGCACCCACCCAACTGCTGCGAAAGCGAAAACTCAGCACGTCCGCCAGGGAGGACAGTTGGTACACGCGGCACAGGCGCAGCAGGGGTAGCAGCAGTACCGTGGCCATGACGAACATGGCAACCACGCCAATGTAATACAGTAGAAAATTATAGCCGTAGCGGTAGGCCAGTTCGATGACGCCGTTGGTCGCCAGGGCCCCGGCGAAAACGCCCAGAGACAGCACATAAGTGGCGGGATGGCGGCTGATACGTTCCGGTATGATGCCCCGGTCGGCGAGGTAGGCCACAGCGAACAGGCCACTGAGGTAGACGACAATAAACAGCAGTATCTGGGTCAGGCTAAAGCTCATCCGGATACCTTGTGCGCTGGTTCCAGTAAGCGGCCACGATAACCATCAACCACAGCAGGTAGGGGCGGTACCAGGCGGTTTCGGAACTCACCGCCCAGCTCTCTATGACGGGGAAAAAAATAAGCACCACACCCACCACCAGCAACAGCGCTCGGTTGATATACATGCGGGGAGGTCTCCGTCAGGTTGTGGCTCGATGGCAGCCGATACTACTGAAGCGCCACACGGGGGTAAAGCTCAGTGGCAGGCATCTGCGGTGGCGGGAATGTCCAGCCTTGGGGGAATTCGCCCCGGGTCCCATTGTGTTACCGCGTAGTCCAGTATCTGCGCGGCGGTTGCCAGTTCCCGGGGGGGCGCCGGCTGGCGGAGGAAGGCCAGGGCCTGGCGCAGGTTGCCGGGCGCCCGGGTGTCGTCCAGTGCCGGGGCGTGATTTTGCTTGCTGAGCTTTTTTCCATCGCGGCCGGTGATGACCGGCAGGTGGCAGTAGTGCGGAGTGGGGTAATGCAGCAGCTGCTGCAGGAAAATCTGTCGGGCAGTCGAATCCAGCAGGTCGGAGCCGCGCACCACATGGGTGATGCCCTGGTCGGCATCATCCACCACCACCGCCAACTGGTATGCGTGCAACCCGTCTTTGCGCCTGAGGACAAAATCCGGCAGTTCACGTCCCAGTTTGCTGTGCTGTGATCCCTGCAACTGATCACTGAATGCAATGTTGTGGTCCCGCGGCACTTTGACCCGCAGTGCCCAGGGTGTGGCGACCTGCTGGGGACGCTGCAGGCAGCGGCCGTTGCAGGCGCCATCCGGTCCCAGCATGGCGCGGGTACAGTCGCACTTGAACAGGTGCCCGTCTTGCTCCAGCCGCGCCAGTATGGCCGCGTAGGCGGCGAGGCGCTGGCTCTGCCACATGGGGGGGTCATCCCAGACCAGGCCATGCTGCTGCAGGCTGTCGAGGATTCGTTGCGCTGCCCGGGGCTCCTCCCGGGGTGGATCCAGATCTTCCATACGCAGTAACCACTGACCGCGGTGATGGCGGGCATCAAGGTAACTGGCGACTGCGGCTATCAGGGAGCCCAGGTGTAAAGGGCCGGTGGGTGAGGGCGCAAAGCGCCCACGATACTGTGCTTTGGGGGCGGGCACGGGTGTGGCGTCCCCGGGGCTTTAGCCCATTTCCTGCTTTTCCTTGATCTCGTCCAGGGTCTTGCAGTCGATGCAGAGCGTGGCGGTTGGCCGCGCCTCCAGGCGCTTGATGCCGATCTCCACGCCGCAGGCGTCGCAGAAACCGTAGTCGTCCTGTTCGATGCGCTCCATGGTGGAGTCGATTTTCTTGATCAGCTTGCGCTCCCGGTCCCGGGTACGCAATTCCAGGCTGAATTCTTCTTCCTGGGTGGCGCGATCGGCGGGGTCAGGGAAATTGGCCGCTTCGTCCTTCATATGGCTGACGGTGCGGTCCACCTCCTGCATGAGATCTGATTTCCAGTTCAGCAAGATGGTTTTGAAGTGCTCGCGCTGTTTCTCGTTCATATACTCTTCGCCCCGCTTGGGTTTGTAGGGCTCGAAGTTTTTGAACTCAGTGCTGACTGCTTTTTTGGCTGCTCTAGGCATGGTTATTTTTCCATACGACAATGGTAACTAGACAATACTCACAGGTGCCTGGCAGGCCCCCATAGGGGTGCCCCCAAACGAGGGCGGAGAAACTACCAGATTCCCCGCTATAGCGCCACTCTTTCCGCACAGTTTTTCCATCGCGGTAACACCGCCGCGCGGCTGTTGTTAGAATAGGCGCAACAACAGGATTGGGGAAGAGCATGGCGCAGGAGCAGCGGCCGGGGGGCTTCGCCCGCAGGGTCGCGGATATAGAGCCCTTTCGCGTGGTGGAAGTGTTGGCCCGGGCCACGGAATTAGCGGCTACCGGCCGCGATATCGTGCACATGGCAGCAGGTGAGCCGGATTTCGCCACCGCGGGGCCTATCGTGGAAGCTGGCAGGGCCGCCCTCGCCAGCGGCGCCACCTATTACACCCAGGCCGCAGGCATCCCCCAGCTGCGCGAAGCCTTGTCACAATTCTATGCCGATGAATACGGACTGGATATTTCCCCGCGACGCATCATGGTCACACCCGGTGCCTCGGGGGCGTTGTTGTTGCTGTCGTCGCTGTTGATTAACCCCGGCGATGGCATGCTGATGACGGATCCCGGGTATCCCTGCAACCGGCACTTCCTGCGCCTGGTTGAGGGCCGGGGGCAGCTGGTGCCGGTGGATGCCGGGAGTAATTATCAACTGACCCCTGAACTGGTGGCGGCCAACTGGCGCGACAATACCATAGGCGTGATGGTGGCATCTCCCGCCAACCCCACGGGTACCGTGCTGGATCGCGAGGCATTGTCCGCACTATCACGGGAGGTGCGTGCCCGCCAGGGCTACCTGGTGGTGGACGAGATCTACCACGGCCTGGGTTATGATGCGCCCACTCCTTCTGTGCTGGAAGTGGACCCCGATGCCTTCGTGATCAACAGCTTTTCCAAGTACTTCGGCATGACCGGATGGCGCCTGGGCTGGCTGGTCGCCCCGGAAGCGGCGGTGGAGGAAATGGAGAAACTGGCGCAGAACCTGTTCATTTCCCTGTCCACCATGGCCCAGTACGCCGCCCTTGCAAGTTTCGAGCCCGGAACCCGCGAAATTCTCGATCAGCGCCGCGAGATTTTCCGCCAGCGCCGTGACTACCTGCTGCCCGCGGTCCGGGAACTGGGGTTCACCGTCCCCTGCGCACCCCAGGGGGCGTTTTATATTTATGCCGATGCCAGTCGCTTCACCACCGATAGCCAGGCATTTTGCCTGCAGCTGCTTGAGGAGCAAGGTGTGGCCCTCACCCCGGGGCTGGACTTTGGCCACTACCGATCGCAGCAGCACATCCGGTTTTCCTATACCACAGGGCTGGATCGGCTGGAGCTGGCCGTATCCAGGCTGGCCGCGGTGTTGCGCTGATCATGGAATTTGCGGACTTGCTCGAGGGTCGACTGTTGCGGCGCTATAAACGCTTCCTGGCGGACGTGGAGCTCATCGCAGGAGAGACTATTACGGTGCATTGTCCCAATACTGGCGCCATGACGGGTTGTGCCGAGCCGGGTTCCCGGGTCTGGCTGTCCCGCAGTGATGTGAAGACGCGTAAATATCCGCACACCTGGGAATTGGTGGCAACCGACCACGGGATGGCCTGTATTCATTCCGCCAAAGCCAATACGGTAGTGCGTGAGGCTTTTGTGGCCGGGCAGATCCCCGGCTTCGAGGATTATCCCGAGATCAGCACCGAGGTGAAGTATGCCGAGGGCTCCCGCGCCGACCTGTTGCTGCAGGGCGAGCGGGGGCGAGTGTTCGTGGAGGTAAAATCTGTGACCCTGTGCCGCGGGGGTGGTCTCGGTGTGTTTCCGGATGCGGTGAGTGAGCGCGCGCGCAAGCATCTGTACGCGTTGCAATCGGTGGTGGATAAACAAACCCGTGCGCTGTTGTTGTTCTGCAGCTTTCATCAGGGTATCAGCCATGTCAGTGCGGCCGGGGATATCGATCCCACATACCGTGACGCTTTGCACGACGTTATGTCCCGCGGGGTAGAGGTGCAGGCCTGGACGGCCCGGATCACTACTGCAGGCATCCAACTCGCGCATTCCCTGCCGTTTACCCTGGATCCGCCGGTACCGCAGGTGCCGGCATGAGCGTACCGGTGCTCAGTTCACTGCAGTTGACCGGTGTCGATGAGTCTCATCTGGTGGTGCTTCCCAGCGGTCAGCGTATGCAGCGCGACGCCGCGCGGGCATTTGCCCTGTTGCAGGCCGATGCCCGGGCGGCTGGATTTGATCTGGCGATTGCCAGTAGTTTCCGCTCTTACCAGCGCCAGTTGGCGATCTGGAACGCGAAGGTAGCAGGCCAGCGGCCGGTGCACGATGACACTGGCCAGTGCCTGGATATCAGTGCCCTGTCGGCTTCGGAGAAATTGCACGCCATACTGCGGTACTCAGCCATTCCGGGCAGCTCACGGCACCACTGGGGTACGGATGTCGACGTGTTCGATGCTGCGGCCATCGCCGGGGATTACCAGGTGCAGTTATCACCGGGCGAAGTTGCCGCCGGCGGCCTCTTTGATCCGCTGCACTGTTGGCTGGATGAGCGCATGGCGCAGCAGCGGTCCCATGGTTTCTTTCGACCTTATGGCAGCGACCGCGGTGGGGTGGCGGTGGAGCGCTGGCATCTCAGTTATGCGCCCTGTGCCATGGCTTGCGCCGGGCTGATTACGCAGCAATTGTTGCGTGAATGTTGGGATTGTCAGGAAAATTTGCTGCTGCGGGAGGAGATAGATCGCAATCTGGCCGATATTCTGCAGCGCTATGTGCAGGTGCCCGGGGGCTGGTGCCCACCGCAATAACCCGGTTATCACGGCGGGGTAATGCTGAGCCTTATTCCTTGGCCTTGGCCTGGGTGTGCAGGTGGCCGAAATGGTTCTGGTAGTCCAGCTCGGCGGCGGCAATCACCTTTAGCGCTTCCTCGCGTCCGTAGACAAAATCCACCTTGATATCCGTTTCCTTGCCGGGAATCATTTTATAGGTAGAGAAGTAGTGCTGCAGGCGCTCGGTCTTGATGCTGGGGAGGTCTGCGATATCGTGCACGCCACCCCAGATGTTATCGCCATCGAGAACCGCAACGATCTTGTCGTCCGCTTCACCGCCGTCGATCATCTGGATGCCGCCGACTACGCGCGCATTGAGCACGATGTCAGCGCGGGTGATGTGGCGTTCGGAAAATACACAGATGTCCAGCGGGTCGCCATCGGCTATATCGGCATCAGGGCAGCGCTTTGCTACTTCTTCCGCGCAGTAAGTGCGGGGAATGAAACCGTACAGGGCCGGGGGGCTGGAGGTGGTGCGCTGGGGGCGGTCTACCATCAGGAAGCCGGAGGCTTTATCAAGCTCGTATTTCACCACGTCATCGGGAGTCATCTCGATATAGACCTGGACAATGTCCTCGGGCATCTCGTCGGAACGGGTATGCAGGCCGTGCCAGGGGTGGCGGCGCCAGCGGTTGAAGTCGCGATTACTATACATGCTATTTACCTTGGATCAGCTTTACTACGGAGGCGCGCATTGTACAGCTAACAGTGGTCAAAATCTCGCCCGAATGGGGCAAATATTGCCGAGTTTGACCCGCCTTGGACTAAAGTCGATTACAGCTTGAACGTGGTTTTCAGTTTCTTCTCCACCGCTACATTCTTCAGGGTCACGTAGCGGGGCATGCCGTTGCGATACTCCGGGTAGGCCTCCCCTTGGATCAGCGGGGCGAGGTACTCGCGAGCGGCCTCAGTGATGCCGAAGCCATCACGGGTGATGTAGTTGCGGGGCATTTTCTTTTCCCGGTTGGCTACCTGGTCCAGCGGCGCTTCACCTATGGACCAGCGATAGCGTTTGCCCTTGCCGCGCACGATGCAGGGCATCACGGCGTTTTTACCCGCCAGTGCCATGTTCACGGCGGCTTCTCCCAGCCCATAGGCCTGTTCCACATCGGTCAGGGACGCGATGTGCCGGGCCGAGCGCTGCAGGTAGTCCGCCACTGCCCAGTGATACTTGTAGCCCAGTTCGTCCTTTACCATCTGGGCCAGGGTGGGTGCCAGTCCGCCCAATTGGCTGTGGCCAAAGGCATCCTTGTGGCCGGACTCGGCCAGGAAGGTACCATCCTTGTACTGGGCTCCCTCGGACGCCACGATCACACAATAACCCCGGCGTTTTACGGTGCGCTGTACCTTGGCCAGGAACTTTTCCCGGTTAAAGGCGATTTCCGGAAACAGGATGATATGTGGCGCGTCGCCCTCCTGCTCGGCGGCCAGCCCTGCGGCCGCTGCAATCCATCCGGCGTGGCGGCCCATGGCTTCCAGTATGAACACCTTGGTGGAAGTCTCGCACATGGAAGCGACATCCAGTGCCGCCTCGCGTGTCGAGATGGCGATGTATTTTGCCACCGAGCCAAAGCCGGGGCAGCAATCCGTCAGCGGCAGGTCGTTGTCTATGGTCTTGGGAATGTGGATTGCCTGCAGCGGGTAACCCATGGTGGCGCTTAACTGGGACACTTTAAGACAGGTGTCGGCGGAGTCGCCGCCGCCGTTATAGAAGAAGTAGCCGATATTGTGCGCCTTGAATACCTCGATCAACCTTTCGTACTCCGCGCGGTTTTCCTCCAGCCCCTTGAGTTTGTGGCGGCAGGAACCGAAGGCCCCGGCGGGCGTTGAAGCCAGGCCACGAATCGCTGTGGCGCTCTCCTTGCTGGTGTCGATCAGGTCCTCTCGCAGTGCACCGATAATGCCATTGCGTCCAGCATAGACTTTGCCAATCTCGCCGCGATGGTTGCGCGCGGTCTCTATGACTCCACAGGCAGAGGCGTTAATAACGGCGGTAACACCGCCGGATTGGGCGTAAAAAGCGTTCTTGCGCGGCATGAGGAGACGTGTTCCGTAGTGGCTTGGCCCGGTCCGTGGCCAGCGTGGTTAAAGGTAAGCCGTCTATGATACGAAATTTGTGTCCGTTTGTGGACCAGCAACGGCGTATTTAACGTAGGTATATGTGGCGCGGGCGGGCTGCGTGCTAATATGCGCGCTGCATTGGGAGGGGTTGTTTGAAAGGTCATATTCACATACTCGGTATTTGTGGCACCTTTATGGGGGGTATCGCCCTGTTGGCCAGGGAACTGGGCTACCGCGTTACCGGTTCCGATGCCAGTGTCTACCCACCCATGAGTACCCAGTTGCGCGCCGCGGGCATTGACCTGATGGAGGGCTACGAGGCAGGGCACCTGCAGCCGCGACCGGATTGTGTGGTGGTTGGTAACGCCATGACCCGCGGCAATCCGGCGGTTGAATACATGCTCAATGCCGGGCTGGCTTACACCTCCGGCCCCCAATGGCTGGCTCAGCACCTGCTGCATGACAAGTGGGTGCTGGCGGTATCGGGTACGCATGGCAAGACCACGACCAGTAGCCTGTTGGCCTGGATCCTGGAATACGCCGGTATGTCGCCCGGCTTTCTCATCGGTGGGGTGCCGGGCAACTTTGGTGTGTCGGCCCGACTGGGGGACACGGATTTTTTCGTGGTGGAAGCAGACGAGTATGACACCGCATTTTTTGACAAGCGTTCCAAGTTCGTGCACTACCGGCCGCGCACCCTGGCGATCAACAATCTTGAGTTCGATCACGCCGATATCTTCGACAACCTGGGCGCCATACAGCGGCAGTTTCATCACCTGGTGCGCTGTGTGCCGGGGGAGGGGCTGATCATCCACCAGCACCAGGTGCCTGCGATCGACGACACCCTTGCCATGGGTTGCTGGAGCGCCACCGCCTCTTTTGGTATCGGTGCGGACTGCGGCGCTGACTGGCGCGGGCAGTTGCTGGAGGCGGATGGTTCCAGCTTCAGTCTGCAGCGGGGCGAGGAGCCCGCGGTGCAGGTGAAGTGGCCCTATTGCGGGCGGCATAACGTGGAGAATGCCCTGGCGGCCGTTGCGGCAGCGCACCATGTGGGGGTTATGCCGGAGATTGCCGTGGCGGCCCTGGCGGAGTTTTCGGGGGTAAAGCGTCGCCTTGAACTGATCGGCAGCGTAGCGGAGATCGCGGTGTACGATGATTTCGCCCACCACCCCACGGCCATCGCCACCACCCTGCAGGGGCTGCGTGCCCGGGCCGGTGAAGGGCGCGTGATCGCACTGGTGGAGCCGCGTTCCAATACCATGCGCATGGGCCAGCACCGCGAGCAACTGGCCCAGGCCACGCGCGAGGCAGATCAGGTGTTCTGGTTCCAGCCTCCGGCAATGGACTGGTCACTGGACAGTGTCATCGCCGACAGTCCGGTACCGGCCACCCTGGTAAGTGATCTTGATGAACTGGTGAATACAGTGGCGGCCCAGGCGCGCCCCGGTGACCAGATAGTGATTATGAGCAACGGCAGCTTCGGTGGTGTACACCAGAAATTGCTGGCGCGGCTCCAGGCGGAGAATGCCAGTGATTGACATGTTGCTCACCGCCTACGACTGGCTGATCCTGCGCCGACCGCGTTTCGCACTGCTATTGATTGCGCTGCTGGTGGGTGGTTTTGCCACGCAATTGCACAAGATTGAGCTGGATGCCTCCGCGGACTCACTGATGCTGCAGGGCGACCCGGCACTGGAGTTCTACCGCAAGGTCAGCACCGAGTACAGTTCTGAGGATTTCCTGTTGATTACCTGGCAGCCCTACGCGGAGCTGTTGGCGCCGGGTTCATTGCAACCGCTGGACCAGATGGCGGAGGAACTGCGCGCATTGGCCGGGGTGTCTTCGGTGGTAACGGTGCTGGACGTGCCCCTGCTGGAAAGCCCTCCGGTGACCCTGTCGGATATTACGTCTCCCGAACCATTGCCCAGCCTGCGCCAGCCCGGTATCGACCTCGAGCTGGTATTGCAGGAACTGACCACCAGCCCCATTTACGCGGACCTGTTGTCCAGCCGCGATGGCAAGGTCAGCGCGGTGCAGATCAACCTGGAGTTTGATGAGTTTTATTACGATTTGCTGGGAACCCGCGAGTCGCTGCGCATAAAGCGCGACCGGGAGGGTTTGTCCCGCCAGGAACTGCTTGAACTGCGTGAGGTGGAAGCGGCTTTCAAGGCGCACACTGTGGTAGCACTGGATGCCCAGGCTCAGTTGGTGCAGCAGGTGCGCGACATAGCGGCGCGCTATAAGCCATACGCCAACGTGTTTGTCGGCGGCGTGCCGATGATCGCCGTAGACATGGTCAGTTTTGTGGGTAGCGACCTGGTGGTGTTTGGCAGCTCCATCATGGGCATTATGCTGGTAGTGCTGGCGATCATTTTTCGACGGGTGCGCTGGGTGGTAATCCCCCTGCTGACCTGCACCGCGACGGTGGTTGTAATGCTGGGTCTGTTGGGAGCGCTGGACTGGCGCATGACGGTCATTTCTTCCAACTTCGTGGCGGTGCTGTTGATCATCACCCTGGCAATATCCATTCACCTGATAGTGCGTTACCGGGAGTTGCATGCGGCGGATCCCGATGGCGATTTACACGATCGGGTGGTGAGCACCGTGCAGTTGATGGCCATCCCCTGTCTTTATACCGGCATCACCACTATTGTTGCCTTTATCTCCCTGGTGGTATCGGGAATTCAGCCGGTTATTGATTTCGGCTGGATGATGACGGTGGGCATCCTGGTGGCCCTGTTCATGTGTTTCTCACTGGTGCCCTGTCTGATGCTGGTGTGGCCTACCGGCAGGCCACATCATCACGCCGGCAGTGATCCGGTGCTGACCGCACATTTCTCCCGTCTGACCGATCACTATGGCAGGGCTATTTTTACGGTAACCGGAGTGGTAATAGCGCTCACGCTGCTGGGGGTAAGCCGCCTGCAGGTGGAAAACCGCTTTATCGATTATTTTCACAAGTCCACTGAGATATATCAGGGCATGGAGCTGCTGGATTCACGCCTGGGCGGTACCATTCCACTGGATATCATCCTCACGCCCCCCGACATGGATGCGCCATTGCCCGGTCTGGAAACGATGACGCCCGCAGCTGACGCGCCGCCGGTGGCCGCGGACGACCCCTTCGCCGAAGACGGCGATGACTTCGCCAGTGTCGCCGCACCAATCGCAGATGCAGGCGGCGATGAATGGGACGACGACTTTGGCGATGGTTATGATGATTTCGCCACGCAGGAGACGG
>Ga0316189_10007318_pt1 | contig 10454 bp, 10 predicted proteins | sample LowCovwburrow_MG_FD_204930 | JGI IMG/M metagenome (GOLD analysis project Ga0316189, IMG submission 204930) | Coastal sediment microbial communities from Maine, United States - Lowes Cove worm burrow | ecosystem: Environmental > Aquatic > Marine > Coastal > Sediment | place: USA: Maine... | reverse complement strand
CTTATGTTGAGTATTATGGGGCAGGACAAGTCATTAGATATTTTCGACTTTAAGAGTGAAGAGGACATCTCTGACTGGTATGTTGTGGATGACGGTGTCATGGGAGGTTTATCCCAAGGAAAATTCGCCAGTACCGATTCAGGAAATGCCCTTTACAGGGGTAAGGTACGCACAGAAAACAACGGAGGATTTTCTTCGGTACGCTATGGATTTGAAACCAAGGATGTTTCTGACTATAAGTTTGTAAAACTAAGAATAAAGGGCGACGGAAAGTCGTATCAATTCCGGATCAAAGAGGATCGTTCGCAACGCTACTCGTACATCACAACCTTTAAAACCTCAGGAGCATGGGAAACGATAAAATTGCCCTTTGCTATATTTTATCCTAGTTTTAGGGGGTACCAATTGAACAAACCCAATTTTTCAGGTAAGAAGATAGAGGAAATTGCGATTTTGATCGGCAATAAAACCAGAGAGTCCTTTTCGCTGGAAATAGAAAAAATCTATTTAGATTAGTATAGTATGAAAAAAATCAGATAAAGAATAATTAACTAATAACCCAAAAGTAAGAAGCATGAATTATTTCACTATTGCATTACAGTGTATCGTAGCCATAAGCATTCTCAATGTATGGCTTGTGCAAAATAAAAAACCCACACAATGGCGTGGAGGTAGTGCCAAAACTATCATCGAGGAATTTAAAGTTTATGGACTTCCAGTTTGGCTGTGCTACGTTATTGGTGCTTTCAAAGTAGTATTGGCCTTTGGCCTTTTGGCTGCCATTTGGTATCCCGCCCTTAAACAACCTTCGGCATTGGGTCTTGCTTTGCTACTGTTAGGTTCCATTGCAATGCATATAAAAATCAAAGATCCCTTAAAAAAGTCTTTCCCGGCCTTTTTATTTTTAATCATGTGCTTATACATTGCTTTTCCCTTTTAAAAACCGGCAAGGTCATAAAACATCTAGCAACATTATAAATAGGATTGCATTAAGCACTGCATAAATCAACGAAGGTGCAGATTGAATGAAGGAATCTCTAATTCTTAATCGAACTAGAAATCCGAATAGCATTAAAACAGAAAGTCCTGATGCGGCTAATGTTTGAAGCAGGGGTGAATAGAAATAGCCTAATAGTAAACCCAAAGCTCCCAATAATTGTATACCTCCAACCAGCGTTCTCGAGTTCTCAAGACCATATCTTATAAACTCAGATTTCATTTGTGAGGTAAACAAACTGGCTGTCCCGAAAAATAGAAATGATAATCCAGAAAAAAATGTCAAAAAAGTGGATAGATTCATAAATTTTCGATGGCTTGAATAGTTTTAGGATAGGTTCTCAAATCAATGCTATTGATTCGACTTAGGAATAATGGCCTAGCTATCGAATGATTACAGCCGTTATATAATAACTGACCAAGTTAGCATTAATTTATAAACCAAATCTAAGTTGCATACAATGGCAACTTTTAAATAGTTTGCTAAGCTACTTTTATTTTTAACACCTTTTTATGGATTTTAGCTATTTTCAGTCCATATATTTGTTTCATCTTTACGCAATATACTTAAACATTATGATATTTCAAATAAGAAGGGTGTTACTTTGCATTGTTTTAATCCTGACAGCCGAAAGTCTCTTCGCACAGGTGACAACGGAAATCTACGGCGATGTGATAGATGAGCTCGGCGAACCCCTAATCGGGGCTTCCGTTTTTTTGGAAGGAACCCAACTGGGCGCACAGACTGATTTTGACGGCAATTATAAAATTTCTGGGGTCGCCCCAGGTTCATATAATCTTATTGTGAGTTATTTGGGTTATGAAGCCCAAACAAAGTATAATATAATAGTTCGTTCAAAGGGTACTCCTACCTATAATTTCAAACTTCAAGAAGCCCTGCAAAAGCTCGACGAAGTAGTGGTTTCAAACGCTAATATCATCACTCGTCCCAAAGAAACACCCCTCTCTACCCAAACCCTCTCAGCCGTCGAAATCGCTACATACCCAGGTAGTAATAATGATGTTGTGCAAGTGGCACAGACTCTTCCAGGAGTATCACCCTCCATAGGAGGATTTCGAAATGATCTTATTATTAGAGGTGGCGCACCGAACGAAACGGTGTATTATTTAGACGGAATGGAAATTCCGAATATCAACCACTTCAGTACGCAAGGTAGCGCCGGTGGTCCTGTTGGACTTATCAATGTATCGTTTATAGACAATGTTACCTTATCAACTTCTGCTTTTAATGCTCGTTATGACAATCCGCTATCTGGGGTGTTGCAGTTTCAGCAGCGCAATGGTAACGCCCGAAACTTTGCTGGAAACTTTAGAGTGAGTGCCAGTGAGGCGGCTTTGACCCTAGAGGGACCATTGTTCAAGAAGAGGGACGAGGAGTCAAAAACCACTTTTTTGGCTTCGGTACGCCGCAGTTACCTTCAATTTCTGTTTCAGGTCATTGGCCTGCCCATTAGGCCGGACTATTGGGATTACCAGTACAAAATCAACCATGAGATCAACGATTTTAATAGTATTACCCTGTTGGGTGTGGGTTCTATTGACGATTTCTCGATAAATCCGCCAGAAGAATTTGATCCTGAACAGCAGGCACAGGTAGAACAAGCTCCTTTTATTATACAACGAACGAACACTATGGGCGTAAGTTGGCGTAATCGTTTTAAAAATGGAAATGGTTTTATGCAGACCACCTTGAGCAACAACACCCTAAACAATAATTTTACTCGTTATGCGGATCCTGAGAACGAACAAGGAATGATTTTTAATAACGATGCCCGTGAATCAGAAACCAAACTGCGTTATGAATTGACACAGTTTTTTGAAGATTGGAAGTTGACTTCGGGTTTCAATGTGCAACATTCCGATTATACCAATGGGACCATCGATGTGCGTAATAACTTGACCTTTGATACTACAATTGATTTTATGAAATATGGATTGTTTGCCAACGCAACAAGGTCATTTTTTGATAATAGGCTGGATGTTTCTTTAGGATTTAGAATGGATGATGATAGTTTCACTACAAATGAGAGCCTTTTGAGTACTTTTTCACCACGTTTTTCGGCTTCATATGAATTTGCCCCTGATTGGCGTTTGAACGGCTCCATTGGGCGTTATTTCAAATTACCTCCTTATACCATTTTAGGATTTAGGGATACAAATAATGAGCTTATCAACCAGAATGTTGAGTACACCCAAAGTGACCATTTGGTGTTGGGGCTTCAACACTATTTTTCTCCATCGAGCAATATTTCATTTGAAGGGTTCTACAAGCGTTATGAAGATTATCCAGTTTCTGTCCGCGATGGTGTCTCTTTGGCGAACAAAGGGGGCGGCTTTGAGGTATTAGGCAGCGAACCTATTGAGACGGTGGGCAAGGGCCGTAGTTATGGCGCCGAACTACAGTTTCAACAAAAACTATCGAACAATTTTTATGGTATTTTCTCGTACACTTGGTTCTATAGCGAGTTTACTGGTTTTGACCGCAACACTTACTTGCCTTCAGTTTGGGACAGTAGGCATTTGATTTCATTTGTTGGGGGATACAAGTTCAAGCGCAATTGGGAATTGAGTTCAAGATACCGTTTTGCAGGACGCACCCCTTTCGTACCAACTGATTTGGATGCCACATTGGCCAATTATCCCGAAGTGATTTTAGATTATGCTAGATTGGGGGAGGGAAAATTGGCTATTTTCAGTCAATTGGATGTACGACTGGATAAAAAATGGAACTTTAAAAAGTTTGCTTTCGAATTGTTTATCGAAGCACAGAATATATTAGGGCAGAACACACCAAGTCCTACCGATTTTGGCCTAAATCGAGATGGCATGGGCATGGTAATACAACCTCAAAGCCTCGTGGCCATTGAAGATGATGGGGGTCAAATCATTCCCAGTATAGGTATTGTCATCGATTTTTAGAAACAGACAACTGGGTATTAATATCTAATGCTGTTATATTTAATTTGAGAAAAAGAAAAAATGTACAGAAGAATTTTATCCGTCAAGATATGGTCCATCAGGCTAATTTTATAGGCAACAAAAAAATAGTTCGTTTCCTGTGTTTGTTTTTTCTGTTAGCACCTCTCTATCCATGCACTGGGCAGGCGACTACTTTGGACGGGAGATATACTTTTAAAAACGGAGATCCGAATGGCATTGGAAAATGGTATTTGGGACGGGAAATTGCCCATGTGATGTGTTTTCAGGGAATGAGTTGGCTCGAACGTGCTGAACGCGAAGCCGAAGAAAACACCACTAAATTACTGCGTAACATGGCAATTCATACCAGTGATACCATTGCTGACATTGGTGCTGGATCGGGGTACCATGTATTCAAGATGGCGCCCATGGTTGGCGAAGGTCTTATATATGGCGTTGATATTCAAGATGAAATGTTGGCGGCACTACGTAACAAAAAGCAAAATGGGAAGCATAAAAATATAGCGCTTATCAAAGGAAACGAGAAAAGCGTCAATCTCCCCGAAAATTCTGTTGATAAGGTATTGATGGTCGATGTGTACCATGAGTTTGCGTATCCTATTGAAATGATAGCTTCCATTAAAAAGGCACTTCGGCCAAATGGAAAACTATTTTTGATCGAATACCGTGGGGAAGATAATAGCGTACCTATTAAAAGCGTACATAAAATGACCGAAGCGCAAGCTGTAAAAGAGATGCAGGCGGCAGGCATGAAACTAGAACACAATATAGGTAATCTCCCTTGGCAACATTGTATGGTGTTTGTGAAGGATTAAGTTAAAGGCGGAGAATTGTTTGAGGGATGTTTTACAGATCTTAAAGAATTTCCAATGACAAGATATCAAGGCAATAAACGTAAAATGTTGTCTTGGCCTAATGAAAATTTAAAGGAAATGGAATTTAATTCTGTTCTAAAGTATATATTTATATAATATTTGTAAATGGAATGTCCTCTGATAATCATATTTAGTTCTTGACAGGAATACTAAGATTCTAGTCAGCACTAAGGTGTTTTTTTTCTTATCGCTTCTATTTCTGATAAAAATTGATGTATTAAAAACCGTCACAATCTATTGTATTTATGCATGCTTACTTATTCCCTGGTCAAGGCACTCAATTTCCAGGTATGGGAAAAGGGTTATTTGAAAAGTCCAATTTGGCTCAAGAATATTTTAAAAGAGCCAATGATATTCTAGGATTTTCAATTACTGATGTAATGTTTGAAGGATCTGCTGAAGATTTGAAACAGACCAAGTTTGCTCAACCGGCAATTTTTTTACATTCATTTATTCTGGCACAAACCCTGGGCAATGAATTTAAACCCGATATCGTTGCCGGGCATTCTTTGGGTGAGATATCAGCTTTGGCTGCTATTGGGTCTTTAGATTTTGAATCGGCACTGAAACTTATAGCTAGGCGTGCTTCTCTTATGCAAAAAGTTTGTGAAGACGAAAAGACAGGTATGGCTGTTGTGGTAGGATTATATGATGTTATCGTCAAGGATATCTGCAATCAGATAGACGGAGTAGTTGTTCCTGCTAATTATAACGCGCTACATCAAGTTGTTATTTCGGGTGAAATGAAGGCGCTAAACGAAGCTTGTGAAAAATTAAGGCCAGGCGCTATTAGGGTGATAAATTTACCTGTAAGTGGGGCATTTCATTCTCCTTTTATGAAGCCAGTAGTTGAAGAATTCAGATTAGCGGTAGAGGAAACAATATTCAAAAAACCAATTTGCCCTATTTATCAGAATGTCAAAGGACGACCGACTGAAAATATAGAATTAATTAAGGAAAATTTAATCAATCAATTGACGCATCCGGTAATGTGGAGGCATACAATTCTCCATATGATAGAGGATGGAGCAACCGAGTTTACAGAAATTGGCCCTGGACATTTTTTAAGAGGACTTGTTCGCAATATCAATAAGAATATGAAGACAAACGGAATTTCGTAAACGGCCAAAATACTTGTGGAATTATGCCATCTTTAAACTTTTCTATTTAAAACTTTCTTCTAAAAAAGTAATGAACCTGAAGAATGAGGTTAGGCGAAAGCCACATCTTATTCAAGATGAATGAATTCTTTATTAGAAAATAGCTAGCCATGAATTTATATGTGTGTGTAGAATGGATTATATAAATATAACTTTTCACTATATTTAGTTGCACTTATACTTAAATGTCAATCAATATGCGCCTCATTTCATTTTTCATTGTATTTCTCATAGTGTCTAGCTGTAATATGGGTAAGAAATCAAAAGAAGTTAAAGAAAATGTTGTACCCCAACGTGGGGAATTGAGCAAAGACTCTCAAATTTTTCTTGGTAATCGATTGTTTTCAGAAAAAACATGTATTACCTGCCACGATGTGAACAGGATAAGAATAGGCCCTTCAGTGAAAGAAATCATGAAGGTATATAAAGAGAAAAATGGAGATATCGTAGCCTTTTTAAAGGGCGAGGCAAAACCGATAGTAGACACCACGGCGAGTCAAGTAGCGATTATGCAGGCCAACATTGATGGGTTTTTAAAGAACATATCCGATGAGGAATTGAAAACCATAGCCACTTATATGCTGCATGTGGATGAATTGAATCCAGAATAGAATGATAGATTAAATTCCTAATCAACTCGCTCAAAATTGAAAAGATTCTCAATCTTTAAAATTTGTGCCATTGTGTTGGCAAGCGGCAAATTTATACTTCGACAAGCTCAGCACAGGTGCCAAGACAAATAAATAATACATATTAAAGAATTTTATTTAAAAAACGATTATCAAAGCAATTAGATGCTTCGACAGGCTCAGCACATGCGCCACGGCTAATTATTGAATAGTTTATCTGGTCTATAATGTTCCGCGTAATGTAACTTGAGCTTTGGTTAAAAGCAGGGCAGAACGTTAAGAAAAGGTCTAGTAGACTTTTTTAGCGAATGAGCCAGCTGGGGCCTTGACATACAACAGTTTCTTGAAAAAATTTGTTCTCAAAAGTTTCTTCTACAATGTTAATGGAACACTTTTTTTGTGAAACGATGTAGGAGGGTAGCATAATGTGTGAAATGGATTATTTTCCCACTGTTAATGATTAAACGGTTTAAGCACCTAATACTATTTGAAGATATTCTAACTCTGCTATCTATATAATCTTTCATTTCGTAATGCTCCAAAAAGTATATAAAACTAGTGATACTCTAGTATTATACCTACTTGGATATCTAAAAGCAGTTGAATCTTTCCCGATTCTAGTATAGACAGATCTTCTTCCAAACTGGGTATTTTTGACTACGTATAAATTCGGCTTTGTAATTCTTCTAATTAATAATTGTTCAATTATTCAGAAACCCTAATCACTCTTAAGAGTGAAGTGTCATGAAACAATACCATTTCACTATCCTTACTAAGTTACACATCTGTTCCAATCATTGTGTCTTCTTCATCCATACAGTGCTCATAACCAATTTGACTAGTTTTCGGAACCATTCGATATGAAAACAAATAGGTAATTGTGTTACCTTTGTAGTTGCGCTAGTAGGTTGAATAATAAAACGCTATAGCAACTACAAAGTTTAGCTAAGCTGATAAAAAAGTGAATACAAGCTTAAGAAATGAGGAGCTTCCCATTAAAAATGTTGCTAAAAAATTCTATTGCCCACTACGCAATAATAGTTCTTATAGGCCTTATGCTATTTGGTTGTACGTCGACCAAAAAAATTAAGAAGCAAACGATTCTTTTGGGTTCGGATCAAAATACTACACAAGCACAAAGCAGCAATGGCAAAACAGCAACTACTTTTTATAATTATGGTTTTGATGATCATGAATATATTAGCCTAAAACCAGCGCAAATAACGCCAATCTTACCCAATGCAAAAGATTCATTGGCACAAACCGGTACTAGTATAGGAGTAAACGAAAATACATCACGGGTTAGTTTAGATATCAAAAGTCCGGTGGCTGATAAGATAGTAGAAAATTATCTCAACAGCGAAAATAAAGAACCTAAAGGTCATTGCCTTTTAGTAAGTAAAGTCCGTTTTGAACAAGCGTATAAAGAGGTTCATGGTCATTCGCTGTATCAAGATTTACCGGATAGCATGGCCACAAAATCCTTCACCCCTAAACAGGTGTTTAATTTGCTTTACGCATCTGCTTCAGAAACACACCAGGGATGGCGAAGCCTTCCAGAAAAATATAGGGGTAAGGGCAATGCTGGTGCTATTGCTTATGCAGGTATGGGTACTTTAGTTGATACATCAGGAATTTGGAGTGGCCAATTAAGACCTGGAGCACTCATGCAAGTTTGGCGGTATAAAGAAGACTATGAACAGGTAGTGCAAGGCGTAGATGTTAAAAAACTAGATCCTTATGGACATTCGTTCATTTTCATAAGCTATGTGCACAATGAAAAAAATGCAATTATTGGGCTTATAATTGCTGATCAAGGTTTTCAAAGTTACAGACCTTTAGTACCTGGCGATTATGAAGTTTGGTGGGGAGTGAACCTTAGTATCTAGAGGACAAATATGTAGTACGATAATAATTTAACATTTTTAATGTAATTTCTTCTTGCCTAATATGTTATCATTACAGAGTTTGATTCTAAATCTATAAAAAAACCCATGTTATTTTTTTCACTACTACTTTCTTTAGGCTTTATAAACGAAATGCCAACCAAAATAGAAAAAGTGGAAGCCTCCTTTTGCCTTGTTATTGAAAAGCCTTTGCCTATAGCGGAAACCAGGAGTTTTAAAGAAGGAGTAACCTTAGAGTTTAAAACAGATTTAGATAGTATTGCAGATTCTTATGCTAGTGCCAAAGTAGATGCTGATCAACTTCGTTTGCGTTTAAAAGAAGGCATTCGGTTGGGCACTATTTCTTTTGACAATATTAGAACAGCTTTTACCAATCAATTAGTAGACAAGATTATACCTCACTGGTACGGCACTCCTTGGAGTTTTGGAGGCCATACCGCTATACCTAACCAAGGCAAAATTGCATGTGGTTATTTTATATCAACCACCTTGCGCGATATGGGCATAAATCTCAACCGGTATAAATTGGCTCAAAAATCACCTATTGACGAGGCGAAAATGATTAGCTGTGGTTCTATAATCAACAAGGTTGTTCAGGATACGCCAGAAAAAGCCTTTGAAGAGATCGATCACTTAACGAAAGAGGGACTCTACTTTATAGGTTTTGACGAGGGGCATGTGGGTTATCTTTTAAAACGTGAAGGCGAACTATTTCTAATCCATTCCAACTATCTTTCTCCAGTCTCGGTTTGTATGGAAACTCTGAAAGATTCACGGGTTTTCAAGCGTTTCACTAAATTTCATCTTGTAGCTATTTCCCATAACGATACCCTTTTGCAACGCTGGCTGAACAATGGTGCAGTGTTGTAGTAAAAAGCTCAAATTAAGGCATTTTTTTCTTAAAATTTCTGTTTTTAAATTATCCCAGATAACGAATTCTAATGGGATGGTCGTTGCGAATCAAGTTATCTGGGTTATTGGCGAAGGCAAACGAAGGGTGGGCAGACAACGCTTAAAAAAGTTTGATGACCCTGTTATAAGTTTAAATCGATTCTCAGCGCTTGAGGGATATTTTATATATAAGACCTAAGAAAAGGATTGATTAAGAAACTTAGTTTAGCAAGGGACGGAAACAAAAAAAACCCGGGCTAACCCCGGGTCTTAGTTTCTACCTATTATTTCTTCTTTTTCTTCTTTGCTTTTTTGGCTTTTTGCTTTTTCCCCAATTTGTTCAGTTTACGGGTCAATTTTTTGATTTCGTTTTTCCTGGCTTTTTTCTTTTTTGCCTTTTTCAACTTCCGCGTCAACGAATCCACTTTTTTGGCCGCTTTTTTGGTCGTTTTCTTGAGCTTCTTTTTTAATTTTTTTATTTTTTTCTTGTACTTTTTGGTTTTATCGGGCTTTGCAACGGTAAGCTTGGGTTTCTTCGCCTCAACGGCCTCTTTAACCGTTGCCACGGCTGCGGTTGTTTTTACAACGGCTTTGCTAACAGCCGCTTTGGCCGTTGTTGCTGTTTTTCTAAGAGCTGCTTTGGTTGCCGTAGCGGTGCCTTTGGCAGGTGCTTTTCTAACGGGTGCTTTTGCTGCAGGCTTTGCAGGAGCCCTTTTAACGGCGGTTGTGGGTTTTGCGCTCGTGGTAGCTGTGCGGCGTACCGGAGCTTTCGCTGTGGCCTTCGCAGGAGTCCTTTTAACAGTAGCCCTTTTAACAAGGGCTTTTGGTTTTGGCGTGGGTTTTTTTTCCATAACTCGTATATTATATAGTTAGTATTTGCGAACCTTTAAGTTAACACTAAAAACGGGGAAGGGCAACTTTAGGCGCCGTTTTAACAGCCCATAACAGGGTCCATTCCCATATCGTAACCTAGGTGTTACCCATAAATACCCTGCACATAATATAAATTCAGCAAAAAGCCATATCGGGCTCCTA
>Ga0316189_10007317_pt1 | contig 10454 bp, 11 predicted proteins | sample LowCovwburrow_MG_FD_204930 | JGI IMG/M metagenome (GOLD analysis project Ga0316189, IMG submission 204930) | Coastal sediment microbial communities from Maine, United States - Lowes Cove worm burrow | ecosystem: Environmental > Aquatic > Marine > Coastal > Sediment | place: USA: Maine... | reverse complement strand
GTTTGGGCGCACGCCAATCGGCTTTTTCTGCTTCGGCTTCGCTACAAAACCAATGCTCGCCGACGCTAATGTTTATATGGGTTTTTGCGTATTGCTTAGACGCTAACAATCGATAAAAGGAAACAGATTTGAAACACTGTCTCTGGCCGCTTAGCAATCAAGTCTAGAACGGGTTGAGTGTATAACCGCGTTGCTGAAGCAGTGCATTTGCCGTCATTGCTGAGAGTGACATCTCTACGTGTGTGTTCAGTTTATCTAGGCTTAGTCCATGGTAACTTGCTGACTGGCCGCAGATGAATACCTTGACTCCGAATTTAGATAAAAGGTTGATCAGCTCAGTATTGATATTAGGTTCTTCAAATTTAGTTTCATGGGCTTTGTCGTTCATCAGATCAAAGCTAGCTTTGCCGTGGACAACCATCGCAACGTCAATATTTTCTTCTGCGACGCCCGCTCGAACGTGCATGTTAATGAATCTTGCAACGCTATTAAATTGGCGATTCACACCGCCTGACTGATTTTGCTCTGAGATGTCAAACACGACTTTAAATCGTTGAGAGGCGGGGTCCAACAGAGCGTTTTTAATCGGGGCGTTTTCGCCGTACTCTTTGAATACCGGACCCTTGGTAAAATCATCAGGCGCGGCGATGGTGCTTGCTGACAATAATAGTAGCGATGCAGCAATGATAAATCTAATCATAATTGAGGCAATAGTGTGTTGGAAATGTAACTAGTGTAACTGAAAAATATCTACAAAATACTATGGGCTTCGAAGATCAACGCTTGTGACACTTGCGGGACCCAAATAGATATGATAATCTGATTTCTAAGTGATATCATAATGATATCTAAATTAAACTGCTTGGAGAAAGCAAATGATCAAACAAAAATCCTCGTTCTCGTTTAACGGCTATACTGCTTTTATTATATTACTGATTTTTCAGTTAGGCTCAGTGGCGACGGCGTTACTGACCATTCACTCGGCAGTTCAAGCTAATACAGCGCCAAATTTTTTGATACTATTTGGCTCAGTGTTGATTGGCGTTTTGTCGTTGATTAGTTGGGCTGGGTTTTACAAAGTAGAGCCTAATGAAGGCAAAATTTTCCAGTTGTTTGGCAATTATGCTGGCACCGATCATGCAGCCGGGCTGCGATGGACTATTCCCATATTGTTTAAAAAGACCCCCATCTCGCTGAAAGTACGTAATTTTGAAAGCAATAAGATGAAGGTAAATGATGCGTCTGGTAGCCCAATTGAGATAGCGGCGGTGGTCGTATGGCGAGTTGCTGACTCTGCAGAAGCATTTTTTGAGGTCGATAACTTTGAGAGTTTTGTGACAATACAAAGCGAGTCGGCCTTGCGCAACTTAGCCAATCAGTATCCGTACGAGTCGGTGAAAGAAGGTGACTTATCGCTCCGAACAGACCCATTAAAAATTGCTGAAAAGATGAAAGAAGAAATTCAAGAGCGATTAAATAAAGCCGGTGTTGAGGTTATCGAAGCTCGAATTTCTCACCTCGCCTACGCCACTGAAATAGCTCAAGCGATGCTACGCAAACAACAGGCAGGAGCGGTATTGGCAGCGCGTAAAATTATTGTGCAAGGTGCGGTAGAAATGGTTACCGACGCGCTAACAAGTCTTACTGAAGACCATGATTTTGAACTCGATGACGAGCGAAAAGCGAGCATGGTGAGTAACCTGCTAGTGGTTATTTGTGGTGAGCAGCAGGCGCAACCGGTGGTTAATGCCGGTACAATTTATTAAGCCAGTAAACTGAGGCATATTGCTCATGGCAAAAAAAGCATACCCGCTACGCATAAATCAAGACGTGCTCGCAGCCTTGCAACGCTGGGCTGACGACGATCTGAGAAGCGTAAATCAACAAATTGAATATGTACTGCGAGACGCTCTGGTGAAAGCGGGTCGAGTCAAGATTGTTCAGAAAGTTATTACAGAGGTCGAAGAAACTAAATAGAGCAGCCTAAGCAGAGGAGCAGGGTATCAACGCGGATTGTTTAATAAGCTAAGCGGTCGTAGCCCAAAGCTTGAGCGAAGCTACTACTACTATTGGAACTACTACTATTGGGACAGGCATGATAAGGCTTAATATCTCTAGATGTGCCTGTCCTAATTGGTTTGCCACCGTTTTTATTTATGCCGATAGGGGCTTGCTGGGCTTTCATCAGCATATCGCCAAATTCACGTTTTGCATCGCTGGCATTTAATATTTCCATGATTGCCTCCTAATGAGTAAATTATATTTATTTTGATCATTTTGATCATTTTGATTATTTTAATCAAACTGATTAATTATTTAGAATAATCATTGTTATCAATTTGAATCAGCAAGGTTGAAACCTTTTACCAATCACCAAGTCTATGAATCACCATCCTCCCTCTCAGAAAGCCGATAAATCAACAACGCCGCCTTCTGCGTATTTTTCACCAAGCTAGTCATATCGGCGATTTCGTCTTTGGTGTGGCCGCCGCTGCCCATTAAGCCTAAGCCATCAAGTGCCATATCGACTAAGCCTGCGGTAAACGATATATCGGCAGCTCCGGCGTTTCTTGGGTTTACGGCTTCGACCACGTTATAGCCTAATGATTGGCTAACGTCGCTATAGAGTTTTAGTAGGGCTCGGTTACCTTTTGTGGGTGCCATAGGTGGGTAACCTGGCTTGAAACTTAGTGTTGCTGAGGTATGCGCTAGATTTTCTGAGACAATTCTTTGCATCACCGCTTTAGCATTGTTTAGCTCTTCGGGCGATAAGGCTCTTATTCCGCCGGTTACTTTGGCGGTTTTAGCGATAACGTTGTTTTTGCCGAAGGCTTGGCCTTTTGATGACGTTTGATCATATTCGATGCTGGTTCCTGCGATCATCATGCCAGGGTTAAACGTTAGGTCGCCTTTGCCGGCAAGTTCTAGGCGAAACTGGTTGAGAATTCGGGCGATCTCGAAAACTGCACCGTAGCCAATATCGTCTTGAAAAATCTGTGATGAATGCGCTGGCTTACCGCTTGCCTCGAGCTGCCATGCGACTGAGCCTCGGCGTGCAATAACCGCAGTATTGATATTGCTGTCGCCATCTTCGAAGCCTAGGGCGATATCGGCCCATTCTGCGGCGTCTATTAAAGCTTTTTTTGATTCTGATAGAGGAGTGCCGCTGCGCTCTTCATCGCCGGTTAATACTACCTTTATGTTGATGCCTTTTAGTAAGTCTAGCTCGTGCAGGGCACTGAGTGCTTCGATTATAATCACATCGCCACCTTTCATATCGGTGATGCCGGGGCCTGCGACAAATGACTCATCGATGCGTGAAAAGTTTTGGAATGAATCGCCTTTGGCAAATACCGTGTCTAAATGACCTATCAGTAATATCTTCGGGCTATCGGCAACGCTTGCCGTATGCGAGGCGATTAGATGGCCAGCGCGGTTAAAACTAGCACCGTCTAGCCATTGGCTTTCAAAGCCGAGTCTATCGAAGTGCGACTTAAATATCAGCCCCACTTTTTTAACGCCTACAAAATTCATCGTGCCACTATTGATATTGACCGTTTGCTCGAGGGTTTTGAGAGCTCGGCTTGAGTTCAACGTTACTTGCTCGGCAATACTAGTCTCAATGGAGTCGAGTGCTGAGGCTGTTGATGTGATTAGTAAGAGCGTGGATAAAGCACCCAATTTAATGAGCTTAATGAGTCGAGTGAATTTCATAGATTTTATTGAATGTCTGGTTATTGCTTCAGTCTAGCGCATGAGTATGTGATCATTAGCCTGAAAATTTAGATTTTAGGTAACATTAGCATGAATCCTCGCGCGATCGCGTCACTCGTTGGCTTACTTGGCAGTGCCATTAGTCTTAAGCATGGTTTTGCTGGCTCAAAATCTATTTCAAATATTGACAGCGATGAGCACGTTGTGTTTTTTACTACCAATAGTTGGTACGACGATCATTCACAGAATTGGAATATTCCTATTCATGGTTGGGTGTACGAGTTAGACAGTCGCCCGATCGTGCGAGCGATGTTCAGCGAAATACTAGAGCGTAAATATGGTTTAAGGAAAAGCCCGGTCACGGAAGATAACTTTGCTTATCGCACGCAATTACTCACCGCTGATAACGAACGTGGCAAACGCATTGTGATTAATTTGCTAGGCCGACGATACAAGCTGCCAAGAAGCGAGCCAAATGGCCATTTTAAATCGCTTATTTCGATACCTGCATCTGACGTTGATCGGTATTTTAAAAATCTTGCGGATACCGACCGAGGGCAAATATCGTATAGCTTAGTGTTACGCCCTAGTGATAGCAGAGAGTATTTAGGAAAAAGCCTGTTAATTGACAGTGAAGGGGTTTCAGTCATCAGTGATATTGATGACACGGTTAAACTCAGCTATGTGACGGATCATAAAAAATTGTTCGACAGCAGCTTCTTTCAAGACTTTAAGCCGGTGGGCGGAATGCCTGAGTTGTACCGTCACTGGCATAAACAAGGTGCCAAATTTCATTATGTTTCTTCTTCGCCTTGGCAGCTATACGAGCCGCTACAAGAGTTTATGGAGCAGCATCAGTTTCCAGAGGCGACACTTTCTTTGAAAATGATTCGATTGAAAGATCAGACATTTTTTAATCTGTTTAAGAGTGCGACTAAGACAAAGCCTCAGGCGATAGAAGCAATTTTGCGTAATTACCCGGAACGCAGGTTTGTATTATTGGGTGATAGCGGTGAGAAAGACGCGCAAGTTTACGCGCAAATCGCTAATGACCATCCCCAGAAAATTGCCAAGATATACATTAGAAATGTTAATGGCGACACGCGATTAGACGAGTTTTATGAGACCGTATTCGATGGGCTTCCACGAGCCTTATGGCAAACGTTTGAAAGCCCTAGCGAGATTGAAACTAGCTTGGACGAGCTATAGTAATCAGATAGCAATCAGATGTCAGGAATCTAGTTTTACCGTTCAATGAGCTAGGCTTAAGCGAGTTTTCCACAACAGCTGTGGATAACTTTGTGCATACATTGGCCCAGCCCATTAACGGCCTCAATTACCCAGCATTGATTAAAAATTAAGCAGTAAATTTATAGCGCTCAAATCATATTGATGGCGATTTTTTAACGTACAACTGTACTTTATAACTGTATTTTACCGCTGTGTTTCATAACTGTGTTTTAACGAAATCTAAGCCACTGCAAATAGCGGCTACTTGGGCAAGAATACAATTTTTATCATCGACTCTCGGGCTATCAGGATACACTTCGGTAGTGGTATTGTACGTCGCATCACTGAAGCCAGTGCATAAGCCTAGGCGTTTTGTAGCGTAGTTAATTACCCCAGGTTGGGTGATCAATTCGCCGATTATTCGACCTTCAGCGTCAGCGGGTGCGATGTGAGTGACCTTGCCCACCGCCTCGATGATATGTGCTTGAAAGTCGGTACATTGATTCTCGCTATCGCCGACCAAATAGAAGCCATCGGGTATTTCCCAAAAGGCATGAAATACATTGTCGCGGGCAGCAAGAGCCGGCCTGAATTCGCTGTTGTCTGTATCGGTGGTTTCATGCAGATCAATATGAACATCAATCTTGCGCTTTAATGAGGTGATATAGCCTACCAATGCGGCTGATTCATCAGCTTCGCTGTCGGCGGTGAACGAACGGTTGGGGTCTATTGCCTTAGGGTTCCATCGGTTGATTGTTTCATAGCCCCACGGGCTGATGCACGGAGCAACAATGATATTGAAATCAGCAGCATAGGTACTCATATGCGTTTCAATAAAGCGAATTGCGCCTTGCACTCCGCTGGTTTCATAGCCATGTACGCCGCCAGTGATCAATGCTGTTGGCTTCTCGGGGCTCTGCTCGCGACTATTGATAGCCAATAACGGGTAACGTTTGGGGTCGTAGCTTAAGGCACCGTATTGCTGAAACTCAAAGACATCACTTTGATGCGCTAGCTTGTCTAATACTTCGTGTTTGTAGGAGCGCTTTATATTTTGCTGTTGCAGCCATTGTTGACGCTCAGCATCGTCCCATGGTTGATTTTGCCTGCCGATTGAGTAAGGTTTTTCTTGTTTCATAGAGTCTCGGTTATCTCATTTAAATTCTATCGCGTATTTGTATTTTACTTTGTAATATTGAGGTTTATAGTGACATTATCTAGGACATAATAATTTTAATCATGAAAAATCTAACATTTGTATTACTCTTGCTTTCAATAGTCACGCTGAGTGCTTGCCAGCAAGCTGAGAACACGTCAAATACCGAAAACACACAGAATACCGAAGGCAAGGCTATTGACGCTGCGGTTAAAGAAGAGCCTTTAGCCTCAACTGAGTCCAAGCCATCGCCAGCATCTCGCTTTGATATCTATGCCGAGGTTGAGCTAAATACCAACCTTGATAGTCTTAGCGACAATCAGAAAAAAATGGTTGGTTTATTAATCGATGCTGGCAAAATTACCGACGACATCTTTTGGCAACAAGTATGGGGTGACAAGCAGAGCTTGTTAGGCAGCATCAAAGACCCTAAGGCAAAACGCTTTGCCGATTATAATTATGGCCCCTGGGATCGTTTAGATTCTGACAAGCCGTTTTTGGCTGAGCACGGCGAGCGGCCAAAAGGTGCCGGCTTTTATCCAGCGGATATGACCAAAGACGAGTTTGAAGCTTGGCAACAAAGCGGTAAAGATGGGCTTTATTCGATTGTTAAAAGAAACGCCGATGGTGAGTTGAGCTTATCGAATTACAGCGATGAGTACGCTAGCCAGATCGAACAAATATCATCTTTACTGATGCAAGCTGCCGAGCTGGCCGAGGATGACGAGTTTGCCAATTACTTAAAGCTGCGTGCCAGCGCGCTCAAGACAGATGATTACCAGGCGTCAGATATGGCTTGGATGAGCATGAAAAATAATCCCATCGAAGTTGTCATTGGCCCAATCGAAACCTATCAAGACGCGCTTTATGGTTATCGCGCGGCCTTTGAGACCTTCGTGTTGATCAAAGACCGAGTCTGGAGTGACCGTTTGTCGCGGTTCGCAAAATATATGCCCGAGTTGCAACAAGGCTTACCGGTTGATGAACAATACAAAGCGGAAGTGCCTGGTTCAGATGCTGATTTGAATGCCTACGATATGGCCTATTGCGCGGGCGATTGTAATTCGGGAGCCAAGACAATCGCCATCAACCTTCCCAACGATGAAGTTGTGCAATTAGCTAAGGGTACTCGACGCTTACAAATTAAGAACGCGATGCGCGCTAAGTTCGACAAGATTCTACAGCCGATTTCCGATGAGTTAATCGCTGAAGATCAGCGTAAATATATTACCTTCGATGCCTTCTTTGCCAACACCATGTTTCACGAAGTGGCACACGGGCTGGGTATCAAAAATACTTTAGATGGCAGTGGTACTGTTCGACAAGCACTTAAGGAGCACTCATCAGCATTAGAAGAGGGCAAGGCTGATATTTTGGGCTTGTATATGATTCAGAAGATGCGTGACAAAGGTGAGATCGAAGAAGGCGAGTTGATGGATAATTATGTTACCTTTCTAGCCGGTATTTTTCGCTCAGTTCGTTTTGGTGCTAGCAGTGCCCATGGTCGCGCGAACATGATTCGATTTAATTACTTTAGCCAAACAGGTGCGTTTACTCGCGATTCTGACAACGGCACCTATCGAGTCAACGTGGCTGAATTTGAGCAAGCGGTGAAAGATCTAAGTCGAGAACTACTGGTATTGCAAGGCAACGGTGATTATCAAGCTGTTAGCTCGTTTGTTCAGGAAAAAGGTAACGTAAGCGAGCAGCTTCAGGCCGATTTAGATCGTTTAGGGGCAGCAAGTATCCCGGTTGATATCGTTTATAGACAGGGCCGTAGCGTATTAGGCTTATAAACAATCTTGATTAAGCTTGGTTCAGTTTGAGAGTGTCGCAGGTGCGTCACTTTCAAGCTGATACTATCGACATGCGCAACGTAATAAGGTCATCGACATCGAACAATACATCACTCTATGGTTGCGTGAGCACCAGCAATACGCACTGTTAACGGTACCCGCGATTGCCTTTCTTGAAGCCTTTATTGGAATCGGGTTTTTTATCTCCGGCTTCATATTGCTATCTGTCTGCACAATCTTATATATCGAGCAAATATCGACGCTACAGCAGATCCTACCGCTGGCATTTGGCGGAGCAATATTGAGCGACCATTGTGGCTTTTACATTGGGCGACTGACAGGGCGTAGCTTCCACCAGACTAAATTCGTTAGTAAGCGCAGTGATCTATTCGCAAAAGCGGAAGCAAGTATTGTTAAATATGGCGGCTGGGCTATTCTTTTTGGCCGCTTCATGACGCCGATTAGAAGTTTTGTGCCATTGCTTACCGGTGCGAGTGGTATGCCACCGTTAAAATTCAGCCTTTATGACTTATTGGCGTGTACTTTATGGACACTTGCGTTGGGCGCACTGGTGTTGGGCTTGGATAAACTTTGGTTGTAGCTTTCGGGTTAGCTTTCGGGGTAGCTAAGGCTCGGCGTTACGTTCTCTGATGGGTAATGACCAACCGTAAATTAAGGCCATTGAGCGCACTATGAAAGCGCAGACTCCTCCCAGCAGCAGGGATAATTCCTCACCCACACCATTTGCGAAACCGACACAGTAAGCGATGGCACCAATCATCGCAGCGGTGGCGTAAATCTCGCGCTTAAGTATCAACGGTATTTCGTTACACACCACATCTCGTAGAATGCCACCGACCACAGCGGTCACTACGCCCAGGGTTACTGCTAATACTGGGTCGCCGGTAAGGGCTAATGCTTTTGATGCGCCCAATACACAAAAAAGTGATAAACCAATCGCATCGGCCCATTCGAGTACGGTGTAGCGTTGACCAACGCGTACTGATACTAAAAACGTGATCACCGCTGCTGCCACGGCAACTAATATGTACACCGATTGATCAACCCAAAATACCGACGTATTGAGTATCAAATCGCGCACGGTACCACCGCCAACGGCGGGTAGTAGCGCAAGCACCATGTAACCAAAAATATCCATTCGCTTACGCGCAGCCGCCAGGGCTCCACTTAAGGCAAAGACAAACACACCGAGTAAGTCGGCGATGAATAAAATAGGTATATCCATGAATATTAAGAAATAGTTTATTAGAAGAATTAATGCCTAATTTTAACATAGAGATTGAGCATGTCACGATAGAGCTAGTGCTCTGATTTTAACCGTATAGCCCGTGTGTTGAGCGGCCTTCGCTGGTGATAGGCTGCTTACTCGGTGATCAATATCACGGTTCTATTAGTCACCTATACTCGCCGCTTATTCTAGCGCCGATGGATGAAATGTTTGAGTCTGAAATCATTGTCGTGGATGATATTGACCTTCAAGTTGAAATGATTGTAATGCGGTATATAGTTTGGGGTTTACATAACTTTAATCGCGTCTATGTTAATCAAACTGTGTAAACTTAGTGCTTAGGGTCGTAGACAGTGGCATTTACTATCAGGTTTTAAGCACCTAGCAAGTACCCAACTAGAAAGTACCCATATAATTAAACAAATTCATTAGCACCCAAGCTAGGATCATTTATGTTCAGAACTGTTTTATTCGGGCTCGTGTCTGCATTAGTTGTCACGAGCATCGTGCCGAGCGCGGTACCGAGCGCCATCGCAAAAGAAACTCAGGATCCATATCTGTGGCTAGAAGATATCGACGCTAAAAAGTCGATGGATTGGGTGCGTGCAGCAAATGCAGAAACCGATAAGCATCTTGGCGACGATGTCCTCTACAAGGAGATATATGCCGACGCGCTGACTGCATTGAACACCAAAGACAAGCTCCCCGAAATTAACGTTATAGGTGATCTGGTCTACACCTTAAAGAAAGACGCTGATCATCCTCGCGGCGTATATAAACGCACTAGCCTAAGCGATTTCAAATCGTCAAATGACAAGTGGGAAACGGTGTTAGATATTGATGCGATGTCTGAGAAAGACAATATTAAATGGGTTTTTCATGGAATGGACTGTCTAAAGCCGAAAAATCAACAATGCTTAGTGTATCTGTCGCCGGGTGGTGGTGATGCGCATGAAATGAGGGAGTTCGATTCAACCACACTTAAGTTTGTAAGCGATGGCTTCGCCTTGCCAGCGGCAAAGATGCAAGTTAGTTGGATGGACAAAGACCATCTATTCGTTGCTACTGATTTTGGCGAAGGTTCACTAACTGAGTCGGGTTACTCTCGGCAAATTAAGATTTGGCACAGAGGCACCAAGCTTGATCAAGCAAAACAGATTTTTGAGGTCAGTAAACAGTCGGTCTATGTTGGCGTTACGCGCTATAAAAATAACAGCCAGAATATAGATCTATTAGTTGAAGCGCCAAGCTACTGGACGCGCTCGTATCATCAGTTAATCGATGGTAAAACCGTGCCGTTAAAATTACC
>Ga0316189_10007316_pt1 | contig 10455 bp, 10 predicted proteins | sample LowCovwburrow_MG_FD_204930 | JGI IMG/M metagenome (GOLD analysis project Ga0316189, IMG submission 204930) | Coastal sediment microbial communities from Maine, United States - Lowes Cove worm burrow | ecosystem: Environmental > Aquatic > Marine > Coastal > Sediment | place: USA: Maine... | reverse complement strand
GTAGACCAGGGTTTCGTGGTCGTCCGAGGTGAAGAAAAAGCCGCCCTGTTCGGGGTCCTCGAAGCGTTCTGTCAGGCAGTTGGCCAGTTCAGTGGCAAAGACAAGATATTCACTGCGCCAGCGTGCCTGGAGCAGCGCCAGAACCGCGTCGATCAGAAACGCATAGTCATCCAGATAGGCATTCAGCCGGGCCTTGCCGTCGCGGCTGGTCGCCAGCAGACGGCCGTCTCGCCAGTGGTGTTCGATCAGATAGCGAAGTGCACCTTCTGCTGAGTCGATCCATTCCGGCCGGTCCAGCAGGCGACCGGCGGTCGCCATGCCCTTGATCATCAGCGCATTCCAGCTGGTGAGTATTTTCTGATCCCGCCCGGGCCGCACGCGTTTGTCGCGTTCGACCAGCAGCTTGTTACGCGCGCTCAGCAGCAGACGGCGTATTTCTCCGGCCTTGAGCCCCGTGGCCTGTTGCAGTTCAGGGGTGTCGGTGACGTTGTGCAGGTGCCATTTTCCCTCGAAGTTGGCCGCACGGTCGAGGCCAAAACGTGCAGCGAACACCCGGTATTCGTCGGCATCGAGCAGGGCCACGACTTGCGCGGGCGTCCACACATAAAAGCGACCCTCCTCGCCCTCGCTGTCGGCGTCCAGACTGGCGTAGTAACCACCCAGGGGAGACTGCATCTCGCGCATCGCCCAGTCCGCCGTGCGTTCGCACACGTGTCTGAACAGCGGCCGCTGTCCGCCGGCCGCCCAGCCCTCGGCGTATACCGCCAATAGCTGCCCATTGTCGTAGAGCATCTTCTCGAAGTGCGGGATCATCCATTGTTCGTCCACCGAGTAGCGGCAGAATCCACCGCCAAGATGGTCATTGATCCCGCCCTTGGCCATCTGTTCCAGGGTGTGCAGGGCGATGTGGCGGGCGCTTTCGTTGTTGCGCCGATGACCCTCACGCAGCAGAGCGCGCAGGGTACCGGGATGCGGGAACTTCGGCGCGCCACCGAAACCGCCGTAGCGCGCATCGAACTGACCGGCCAGCTGCCGCGCCGCTTCCAGGAGCGGCCCGTCATCGGGTTCCCCCTCGCCGGTACTGGCAGCCAGTTGTGTCAGGGCGTTGCGCAGAGAGGCGTTTTGTTCGGCGATCGCCTCGCCCTGTTCGCGATATGCGTTTTCGATCTGGCTCAACAGATCCCGGAAAGCGGGCAGGCCATGGCGTGGCTGTGGCGGGAAATAGGTGCCCGCAAAGTACGGGCTGTGGTCATCGGGCGTGAGAAAGACGGTCAGCGGCCAGCCGCCGGGCCGGCGTGTCAGCAACTGGTGGGCCGTCTGGTAGATCTTGTCGAGATCGGGGCGTTCCTCACGATCGACCTTGATGTTGACGAACAGGCGGTTCATCTGCGCGGCGGTGGCCGGGTCTTCGAACGATTCATGCGCCATCACGTGGCACCAGTGGCAGGCGGAATAACCGATCGACAGCAGGATCGGTTTGTTCTCCTTGCGCGCAAGATTCAGCGCCTCATCGCACCAGGGCCACCAGTCGACCGGGTTATCGGCGTGCTGCTGGAGGTAAGGGCTGGTCGCGTCTTGCAGACGTTTGCTGATCATGATCGATCCCGGTTTTGTTCCAGCCGTCGACCTTAAACCCTTGCCGGCAATGAACAAATGGCCTTTGTACAGGGTAATTTGCGGGCGCGGTGGGACTGCTGGGCGGTTCTCCGAATCCGCTGGCCTGAAGTGATCGTGCTTCCCATCCGGTCTCCTCGGTCCGCATTTTGCGGCGCTTATCGCACGGGCCAGGGGAGCGGCGGCATGACGGCGCTGGAGCACCCGGGTCATGCTGTTTGACCGCACTATCGTGAACCGCCGCTATCCTGGGGTCGGTGATGCTTCCGTGTAAGCCGGTCGATTTACTGCCAGAATTCCGCTGTAGTCATCGATCGTTTGTGCAACGGGCGGTTGAACTGATCCATGGATTAGCGGGAGAGAGAGGAAATGAGAACCGGGATGATTCTGATGATGGGCCTGGGGCTGCTGTTTGCATCTGGGGTGGCGCAGAGCGAATCTGATAAGCAGTCGTCCGACGGTCGTGGCCGCTACGAAGGGGTGGTGGCGTCGGAAAATGCGGTCTGGGTGGTGGATACCCGCACCGGCAGGGTGCGCAAATGTACCCAGGAGTTCTCCGATCAGACGCCGAGCTGCTCGAGCTTCTCAAAATAAAACCCTGGTCGGCCCTGCGGCTTCCGATGCGCGAATCCGCGGTTGCCGTTGCGTTCAGCGTTTTCCGGTGATCGAACCCAGGATGCCGCGCAGGATCTGGCGGCCCAGGGATGAGCCGATGGTGCGGGCGATGGATTTTGCCAGGGTCTCACCAACGCTTTGACGATTACCTGACCGCCGGGTGGGGGGGCGCCGGTCTTTTTCGGCCTGCTTGCGGCGCTTCAGCTCTTCCTTGATGCGGGCCTCCTCTGCGGCCGCGATATGGCGCTGCTCGGCCAGCTCGGCCTCGCGCTTTTGCAGCATCTCGTAGGCCGACTCACGATCGATTGTCTGCTCGTAGGCGCTCTTGAGCGGGGAGCGGTTGATCAGTTGCGCACGCTTTTTCGCATCCACAGGACCGAACTGTGAGCGCGGTGGGGCCATCAATGTCCGATCGACGACCGAGGGTACGCCCTTGGCATCCAGGGTGGAGATCAGTGCCTCGCCCACGCCCAGCTGTCCGATCACCTCTTCGGTATCGAAGGCCGGGTTCTCGCGGAAGGTCTCGGCTGCAGCCCTCAGTGCCTTGCGGTCCCGCGGCGTGAACGCGCGCAATGCATGCTGGATGCGGTTGCCCAGCTGGCCGATGACCTCATCAGGCACATCGTTTGGATACTGGGTGACGAAGAACACCCCGACACCCTTAGAGCGGATCAGGCGAACGACCTGGGTGATCTTCTCCAACAGCGCCTTGGGGGCGCTGCTGAACAGCAGATGCGCCTCGTCGAAGAAGAACACCAGGCGGGGGAGGTCGGCATCGCCGCGCTCGGGAAGTTCTTCCATCAGCTCCGACAGCAGCCACAGCAGGAAGGTCGCGTAGATTCGCGGTGAATGGTAGAGGGTGGTCGCATCCAGGATGCTGATCACCCCGCGACCCGAGAAATCGCTCTGCATCAGGTGTTCGATGCGAATTGCCGGTTCACCGAAAAAGATCTCACCACCGGCCTCTTCGAGGACCAGCAGGCGGCGCAGGATGGCGCTGACGCTGGCGCGCGATACGCGCCCGTAGCTGCGCCCCAGCTCGGCCGCGTTGTCGGCCACCCAGTTGAGCATCGATCGCAGGTCCTTCAGGTCGAGCAGCAGCAGGCCCTGATCGTCAGCCACACTGAAGGCCACCTGCATGACCCCTTCCTGGGTCTCGTTGAGCTCAAGCAGATTGCTCAGCAGGGTGGGACCCATCTCCGACACCGTGGTGCGCACCGGGTGGCCCTTTTCACCAAAGACATCCCAGAAAACCGTCGGGCTGGCCTCGTAGCCGTGATCTTCGATGCCAATGTATTGCAGGCGTTCGTCAATCTTGGGGTGAGGCTTTCCAGCGCCGGCCAGCCCGGACAGATCGCCTTTGACATCGGCGGTGAAGACCGGGACACCCAGACGCGAGAACGATTCGGCCAGCACTTGCAGGGTGACCGTCTTGCCGGTGCCGGTGGCGCCGGTGATCAGCCCATGCCGGTTCGCCATGCCGGCGTTCAGCAGTACCTGGCTGGTACCGGTTCCACCCAGCAGAATGTCGTTGTCGGCCATCTTGTTCTCCACGATTTGTCCGCACTTTAACCCGAAAGTGTGCTCTCCGGAACGCCGACGCCGGAGACCGCCCGTCGCGCCTGGGGGCAGTCTACGGGGGATGCGTTAAACTCTGCAGCCTGGTAGTTCCGAAGCCTGGCTTCGGGCGATGCATCCCCGTCTTGCCTGCTTCTGCCAGGCTGCGACGGAGATGCCGGCAAGACAGATTCTCGGGAGTGATCGAAGATGCGTTGGAAGGGTAGAAGACAGAGCAGCAATATCGAGGACCGTCGCAGTTCATCGGTCGGTGGTCTCGGCGGCCTGAGCGGTGGCCGCAGCAGTGGCCTGTTGCGCCTGTTGCCGTTGGTGTTCCGCTTCCTCGGTGTCAAAGGCACCATCGCGGCTGTGCTGGCGCTGGGCGCCTACAGTTACTTCAGTGGCGGTGGTCTCGGCGGCCTGCTGGGCGGTCTTGCCGGCACCGGCGTACAGACCACCCAGACAGCCCCAAGGGGGAAGGTCGAGCAGACTGCGCACGAGCAGGAACTGGCCCAGTTCGTGTCTGTCGTGCTGGCCGATACAGAGCAAACCTGGCAAGGGCTGTTCGAGCAGGAGGGCAAGTCTTACAAAGAGCCGCGGCTGGTGTTGTACCGCGGTGCCGTCAATTCCGCCTGTGGCATGGGGCAGGCCGCCATGGGGCCCTTCTACTGCCCGGGTGACCAGAAGGTCTACCTGGATCTCGGTTTCTTCGACGATCTCAAGCGGCGCCACGATGCCCCGGGTGACTTTGCCCAGGCATACGTGATCGCGCACGAGATAGGGCACCATGTGCAGACCCTGCTGGGCATCTCCTCCAAGGTGCAGGAGGCCAAGCGGGGGCTGAGCGAGGAAGGCAAGAATCAGCTCTCGGTCATGCAGGAGCTGCAGGCCGATTGCTTCGCTGGCATCTGGGGGAACCATGCAAGCCGCAGCCGACAGTTGCTGGAGCAGGGTGATATCGAGGAGGGGCTGAATGCGGCCAGTGCGATCGGTGACGATCGCCTGCAGAAACAATCGCGTGGCTATGTGACGCCGGAGTCCTTCACCCACGGCAGCTCGGCTCAGCGCGTGCGCTGGTTCAAGATCGGCCTGGAAAAGGGCACGATGTCTGCGTGCAATACCTTCGCATCGAACAGTCGTTGATATCTTGCACGTTGCTTTCTGCTAACCTTGCCGCCCGTTTTTGAGGGTGTGTCATGGGCGATATTCTGCGACTGGGTAAGAATCACGACCGGCGTCTGCGTGCCGGTCATCTGTGGATTTATTCCAACGAAATCGATATCGAGGCAACGCCGCTGAAGGGGTTTGAGCCCGGGCAGGCGGTGAACATCGAGAATGCCCAGGGCAAATGGCAGGGCCTGGGTTACGTCAATCCGAACTCGCTGATTTGTGCGCGCCTGGTAACGCGGAATCGTGGCATAGCCCTGGATGGCTCGCTGCTGGTGCACCGCATCAAGGTCGCACTGGCGCTGCGCGAGCGGCTGTACAGCAAGCCTTATTACCGGCTGTTGTTTGGCGAGGCGGACGGTACGCCTGGTGTGGTGGTCGACCGTTACGGGGACTACCTCGTGGTACAGATCACCACGGCCGGCATGGAAACGCTAAAGGATGCGTTGGTGGCGGCACTGGTCAAGGTGCTGAAGCCGGCCGGGATCATGATGCGCAACGATGGCAGTGTGCGTGAGCTGGAAGGGCTGACGCGTTATGTCGAACTGGCACATGGTGCGGTTCCGGATCGGGTTCTGCTCGAAGAGGCTGATTGCCGCTTTGAGGTCTCGCTGAGCGAGGGCCAGAAGACCGGCTGGTTCTTTGACCAGTCGGCCAACCGTGATCAGTTTCTGCGCTATGTCGCGGGCAAACGCGTACTCGATGTGTGCAGCTACGTGGGCGCCTGGTCGGTGCGGGCGGCCAAAGCGGGCGCCTCGGCGGTCACGGCAGTGGATGTTTCCGCACAGGCCCTGGCGCAGCTGGAGCAGAATGCCGCTCTGAACGGGGTGGGTGAAAAGGTGGACGCGGTACGCGGTGATGCGTTTCAGGTGCTGCGTGACCTGCGCGCAGAGCGCGAGCATTTTGATGTCGTGGTGCTGGACCCGCCGGCTTTCATCAAGCGCAAGAAGGATCTGAAAGAGGGAACGCTTGCGTACCGCCGGCTGAATGAGGCCGCCCTGGGCCTGCTGGAACGCGATGGCACCTTAGTGACGGCGTCCTGTTCTTTCCATATGCAGGGGGATCAGCTTTTGCGGACCGTGCAGCAATCCGCCCGTCACAGTGATCGCAGTCTTCAGTTGTTGCAACAAGGCCAACAGAGTCCGGATCACCCTGTCCACCCTGCGATTCCGGAAACAGCCTACCTGAAGGCCTTTTATCTGCGCGTGCTGCCCACGCTGTAAGGCCGGTCTCAGGATGACATACGGCGGCCGGCGAGCAGACGGATCTCGCTGCGCATGCGCTCGCGCTCGCCTTCGCTCAGGGTCATCCAGATCTCTGCGACTTCACGTGCCTCGTCGGTGAGCGGAGTAGCCTTTTCGTCACCGAACATCAGCCATGCAGGGTTTACGTCAAGAACCGATGCAATCTCATCAATCTTGCGCGGACGCAGGCTTTTGCCATTTTCGATCTTCTGTATGACGGCCTGATTTGTCCCGGCCTGCACGGCCAGTTGTTCCTGGGTCCAGCCCATCTGCCTGCGCCGATAGCGCAGACGCTCTCCGAGCGTACGCAGATGATGCGGGATTACCTTCGTTCCATTCATTCCTACGAGCCTCATAGCCAACTCTCGCCAAGTAATTGCTGAAATGTGTTGTGGACTAGCTAACGGCGTCGCGTGGCGAAACTTGAGTGTTCCTGGAATCTCAGGAATTTAGGGCAGATTGGCTGGGGCGGCCGCGATTGAGTGCGGCGAAAACTCAATTCCGATAAAGACTGCAGCTGTTGATCCGTCGCTCGATTTCGGCCATGAGTTGCTGGTATGTCGGGCTGCCGACATAGCCGAAACGCTGCTTGAATGCGTCGGTGCGCATATGCTCGGGAAGATCACGCGCGGGGGGCATGAAATCGGCTTCTGCAAGGCCCGCTGAGGCACGTTGCTGCAGGTCGCGCGCGTCCTCCTGTGAACGGGTGGCGAACTCGCCAAAGCGGGTGCCGGCCCGGTCCGCCGCGATGTCTGTAAAACTGAATCCGGAGCCGTGGTCGGTGTCAGAGATCTCCTTGAACAGGCCGACGGCATCGGACAGCGTGCTGTCACCACGGGCGGCCAGCGCGGCCGAGGTCAGGAAGTGCTGGGCGAAGTCGGTACGGCGCTGCAGCTTCAGTCGGAAGGGCCGTGGGCGACGCGCGCTGTCAGGCACCAGCTTGCTGATGTCCTGCCCACTGGCCCAGGTGCCGAGCACGGTCAGCAGCGCGGTGTTCTCCTCGACCGGGTCGCGTTCGCGAGAACGCTCCAGGGCGGTCGCAAATATCGCTTGCAGCAGATCGGCCAGGGAACCTTTCTTGCCGACACCCGTGCTCTGCAGGTCGACGAGACGGTCGTGATAGATGCGCAGGGCCTCACGATCGTTGCTGCTCAGCAGGGTTTTTCGCGCCTGGTCTATCAGTGCTGGATCCCATTGATAAGTCAGACGCAGACGGTCAGGGAAAAGTTGCAGCTGTTTGATCGGGCCGGCGGCCTTGTCCAACTGAGCCCTGGTGTAGGCATAGTCGAGCAGCTGTCCGGCAAGCCAGGTAGCGACCTCGCCCGGGACCGTCAGGCTTCCCAGTTGCAGGCTGACGATCTTCGAATGGCTGTTCCTGGTCTGGATGGTGCCGTCCAGATTGACGACGTTTCGCCACGGCATGCGGGGGATGTGCATGGATGCCTGGGTGCGCAGGTGATCGGCCGACAGTGACAGAATGGCGCTGCCGCCGGCCAGCTGCTGCAAGAGATAATTGGCAGCGAGATTGAGGTCCGGGGCACTGATTTCGATGACGTGATTCGTACCGGGAGGGATGTTGCGCGGATCATTCTGCCTGAGGATGTTGCGCGCGCGCGCGATGTCCTGGTGTGACAGCCGTGTCTGCCCGGTTACCAGGGGGACGTCAGACAGCGCCAGCCAGGTGATGGTCAAAATGCCCATCAGGCTTAGCAGTGCCAGCAGGAACAAGAGCTTGATCAGCGCGCGCATGCGGGGCTCCGGGGTCGATGGAATAGCCTACTTTCCGGGTCGCGGACTGTCCACGTCAGATTGCAGGGGGCCGGGTCGCTGTCGAACTTGACCTTCCGCATGAAGCATTGCCGAGGCCGGATCAGGCGCTCCATAGGTCGACAAGAGCAGGTGGCGTCAAACGCTGCCTGGGGATCTTTACTGGTGGTGTTCGGCAGGGGAGGCGCCTGGCTGATGCGATAGCTGTTAAACTCGCGCGCCATGATTTTTCCTGAATTCGATCCTGTCGCATTGCAGCTTGGACCCCTTGCTATCCGTTGGTATGGGCTGATGTACCTGGCGGGCTTTGCCGCCGCCTGGTGGCTCGGCCGTGCACGTGCCCGTCGACCGGACACAACGATATCACCGGCGCAGATGGATGATCTGTTGTTCTACGCCGCGTTGGGGGTGATCCTCGGCGGCCGTCTTGGTTACACCCTCTTTTATGGTTTCGATGCCTGGTTGGCCGATCCTCTGCAGATACTCAGGGTCTGGGAAGGCGGCATGTCGTTCCACGGCGGTTTTCTGGGTGTCCTGGTCGCCATGTGGTGGTACGGCCGACGGATCGGCGGGACATTCTTTGCATTGACCGATTTCATCGCGCCGCTGGTGCCGCTTGGACTGCTGTCGGGCAGGATAGGAAACTTCATCAACGGGGAACTGTGGGGCGCGCCTGGCGACGTCCCCTGGGCGATGCAGGTGTCCTGCGTGAAGAACCCGGCCCTGTGCTGGGACAAATTGTTGCTCGCTCCCGACAGTGTGCTCACGCCGCCGCTGCATCCAACACAGTTGTATGAGGCCGCACTCGAGGGTGTGGTGCTGTTCGTCTTGCTCTGGTTGTTCAGCGCCAGGCCGCGACCGGTCATGGCGGTGTCCGGGTTGTTTCTGATCGGCTATGGCCTGTTCCGCTTTCTGGTCGAATTTCTGCGTATGCCGGATGCTCATCTGGGCTACCTGGCATACGGATGGGTTACCATGGGGCAGCTGCTTTCGGCGCCAATGATGTTGGCTGGCGTCGTTTTGATGATCCTCGCATACCGTAAGCAAACCAAGGCATGAAACAATATCTCGATCTGCTTTCCCGCGTTCGTCAGTTCGGTGACTTCAAGGGTGATCGCACCGGCACCGGGACCTGGTCGCTGTTCGGTCATCAGATGCGCTTCGATCTGCGCCAGGGCTTCCCGCTGGTCACCACCAAGAAGGTCCACCTGAAGTCGGTTATTCACGAACTGCTGTGGTTCCTGCAGGGCGATACGAATACCCGCTACCTCAAGGAAAATGGGGTGAGGATCTGGGACGAGTGGGCCGATGAGCAGGGGGATCTGGGGCCCGTTTACGGCTACCAGTGGCGCTCATGGCCGGCGCCCGACGGTCGCCGTATCGATCAGGTGAGCCAGGTCATCGAGCAGATTCGGCGCAATCCAGATTCCCGCCGAATCATCGTTTCGGCCTGGAATCCGGCCGACCTGCCGGACGAGACGATTTCGCCGCAGGCCAATGTCGCGTCAGGCCGGATGGCCCTGGCACCCTGTCATGCCTTTTTTCAGTTCTATGTCTGCGATAAACGACTGTCCTGCCAGCTTTATCAGCGCAGTGCGGATGTTTTTCTCGGCGTGCCTTTCAATATTGCCAGTTACGCACTGCTTACCCTGATGATTGCGCAGGCCTGTGATCTCGAACCCGGGGAATTCATCCACACCCTGGGTGATGCGCACCTTTACAGCAATCATCTCGAACAGGCAGATGAGCAGCTCAGCCGTGCACCCTACGCGCTGCCGACGATTGCGCTGAACCCCGGTGTGAAGGATCTGTTCGCCTTCCGGTATGAGGATTTCACGCTGAGCAACTACGAGTGCCATCCACACATCAAGGCACCGATAGCCATCTGAAGGAGCGCGACGCGGTGCCCCTGGCTTAGCTGTTCTCAGCTTTCCGGTTCTTCTTGTTGCGGCGCACAAAGAAAGTTTGATTCAGATCAACTCCGCCCACGATATCTAGCTTGCAAAAATAGTGCGCTGAAGTATATTAGCAATTAACGAAATACTTCATGGGAGCGGTAGTCATGAGTGGTGAATTGGATATCGATGGTCGCGAGCTGCTGGCCATGTCGGAAGAGGCCCCGGATCAGGTCGAGGCCATCATTGAGATGATGATCGAAGCGGACGAGGACCTGTTCGCCGACGAGGAAGACGAGTAAATCACATACCGGCCCGCTGCGCCTGCGGCGGGCCGTACAGATCTGACGGGCGTGCCGACTCTCGGCCTGCGGGTTAAGATCGGCGCATGAAACCCCTGCCGAATCTGTCGATTATCGCTGCGCTGTCCGACAATCGCGTGATCGGGCGCGATAATCAGCTTCCCTGGCGCATGCCTGCGGATCTGGCGCATTTCAAGCGGCTTACCATGGGCAAGCCCATCATCATGGGGCGGTGTACCTGGGAATCCCTGCCGGGGCTTCTGCCCCACCGTACCCACGTGGTTGTTACCCGTG
>Ga0316189_10007315_pt1 | contig 10455 bp, 11 predicted proteins | sample LowCovwburrow_MG_FD_204930 | JGI IMG/M metagenome (GOLD analysis project Ga0316189, IMG submission 204930) | Coastal sediment microbial communities from Maine, United States - Lowes Cove worm burrow | ecosystem: Environmental > Aquatic > Marine > Coastal > Sediment | place: USA: Maine... | reverse complement strand
AGGGCTTTGACTCGGCCAGCTTCTCTGTCGCGCGGTGCAACAGACCGATATGCGGATCCGCTTTCTGAATGACCTCGCCATCCATCTCGAGGATCAGGCGCAGTACACCGTGAGCCGCGGGATGCTGCGGGCCGAAGTTCAATGAAAAATTCTGGATCTCAGCCATCGGTAGAGTCCTTCAAATCGGCTGAATAACGGTTGTCATCGCGAATTACGCGCGGCACCAGGGTCCTTGGCTCAATGCTCACTGGCTTGTACGCCACTCTGCCCTTGTCTTCGTCATAGCTGACCTCGACGCTGCCGCTCAACGGGAAATCCTTGCGGAACGGGTGACCGATGAAGCCATAGTCGGTCAGGATGCGACGCAGGTCAGGATGTCCCTCGAACAGGATTCCGAAGAGGTCAAACGCCTCTCGCTCAAACCAGTTGGCCGAGCTCCAGACGCCCACAACAGAGGGCACAACCGGGGGATTGTCAGTACCGGTGAATACGCGCAAACGTAAGCGCCAATTGTGTTGCACTGATAACAGGTGATAGACGACAGCAAATCGACGACCGTCGAACTCATCGGCCTCGTCAAGTATGACGGGGCCGCGCTCTACACCACGGCTAAAGCCGCTGCCGGTTGCATCGCTGGTTTGCCATTCATCTGAACCGTAAGTCAGGTAATCCACACCGCAGACATCGATCAGGATTTCGAAACCCAGCTCGTCCTCGCTCGAGAGCGCGCTTGCGACCTCGATCAGCTCATCCCTGGCAAGCTCATAGGTCAATTCGCCACAGCTGGAAGCTACCCGCTCCACCTGCTTGCCAAAGCGCTCTTCAATCCGAGCCGCTAGTGTCTCGTAACGATCACTCATCATTCTCACGTTCTACCTGGCTATCGTGCTCGTTCGACGAATCTTCTTCTGCAGCTGTATAAGCCCGTAAATGAGCGCCTCAGCCGTCGGTGGACAACCCGGCACGTATACGTCCACGGGAACGATCCGATCACAGCCTCGCACCACAGAGTAGGAATAGTGGTAGTAGCCGCCACCGTTAGCACAGGAACCCATGGAAACCACCCAGCGCGGCTCCGGCATCTGGTCATAGACCTTTCTGAGCGGTGGAGCCATTTTGTTGGTCAGGGTGCCGGCAACGATCATGCAATCCGATTGCCTGGGGCTTGGCCGGAAAATGATGCCAAAGCGGTCGAGGTCGTAGCGGGCAGCACCTGCCTGCATCATCTCGACGGCGCAGCAAGCCAGACCAAAGGTCATTGGCCATAGCGACCCGGTTCGGGCCCAGTTCATCACGGCATCGACGTTGGTTACGACGAAGCCTTTCTTCTGCAGACTGCCACCTGCTGCTTCGGCGTCCGCCGTCGGTGTCGTCTCAGCTGTATTCGCTAATCCCACTCGAGCGCCCCTTTCTTCCATTCGTAGATGAATCCGACGACGAGAATGGCGAGGAACAGCCCCATCGCCAACAGGCCGAAGCCACCAATCGTGTCCAGCGAGACCGCCCATGGAAACAGGAACGCAATCTCGAGATCAAAAATAATGAACAGAATAGCGACAAGGTAATAGCGCACATCGAACTTCATGCGCGAATCGTCGAATGCCTCAAAGCCGCACTCATACGGCGACAGCTTCTCGTCATCCTTGCTGCCGGTACCAATAAGGAAACCGAGCACAAGCAGCAGCAGCCCGATGCCTGTTGCTACGCCGAGAAATACCAGAATCGGAAAATATTCTTGAAGCATTGGTCTTTGTTTTGAGAGGAGGAGCGAATTGGCTCACAAATAAGCGCGCCATTGTATCAGCGTGCGGGTGGTCGAATACACCCCCGATTGGACAAAGGGGTCGAATAATCGACCCCTTTCCAATTTGGTGCTCTGGGCGAGACTCGAACTCGCACGGCTCGCGCCACTGCCCCCTCAAGACAGCGTGTCTACCAATTCCACCACCAGAGCGTTTTCTTGTGTATCAGTCCTCGGCTGGCGCTGCGTCCAACGTTGGCAAATCCTCTGCATCGACTTCATCGGCCGCATCATTCAGCGCATCTTCGCCGACTGCCGGCAACTCGATGGCGTCGTCAGCGGTCTGCTCAACCACCGGCGCATTATCGAGCAGGCTTTCGGGGCCCGTCGTCGCCTGGCTGCTGAGGTAGGCCAACGTCAGGCTGCTGACGAAGAACGCCGTCGCCAGGAGTGCAGTCGCCCGCGAGAAAAAGCTGGACGAACCGCGCGCACCGAATACGGTACCCGATGCTCCGGCGCCAAAGGCCGCACCAGCGTCAGCACCCTTGCCGCGCTGCAACAGCACCATGGTAATGATCAACAAGGCGATCAGCGTATGCACGATCAGCACAATTTTTTGTATGTTATCCATAATTCCTAAAGCTCCGCGGCCGCTACTGCGATCGCCAGAAAATCCTCTGCTTTCAGTGATGCGCCGCCAATCAGCCCACCATCGATATCCGGCTTGGCGAACAGCCCTGCCGCGTTTTCACCTTTCACGCTGCCACCGTACAAAATTTGCACACTGGCGGCTATTGTCGCGTTTCGCGCCTCGATCTGCGCGCGAATATAAGCATGTACGTCCTGCGCCTGCTCGGGCGTAGCCGTCATTCCCGTACCAATTGCCCAGACCGGCTCATATGCAATGACCGCACGCGCGAAAGGCTCAACACCCACCGCATCGATCACCGCGCCGAGCTGCTCATCAACCACCGCCTCAGTCTCGCCGGCCTGCCGCTCATCGAGCGTTTCGCCAACGCAAAGGATTGGCGTCAATCCAGCGCTGAGTGCGGACTCGAACTTGGCGGCAACCTGTGCGCTTGACTCTCCAAACAGCGCGCGGCGCTCTGAATGCCCTACAAGCACGTGCGTACAGCCAATATCGCGCAACATACCCGGCGCTACTTCGCCGGTAAATGCGCCCTTTTCGTGCTCGGAAACAGTCTGCGCACCGAGCTGCAGACGACTCCCATCAACTTGTGCAGCTATTGCCGCGAGGTACGGAAACGGCGGGCACACCAGCATCTCGACGTTGTCGCTGTCGGGCTGACCCGCAATGACGCCGGCGACCAATTTGGCATTGGTTTCCGTATCGCCGTGCATTTTCCAGTTACCTGCTACCAGGTATTTGCGCATCTGCAACTGTCCGGTGGTTTGAAAGGCGCGCAAGGATACCGGGGCTAACCCCGCAAATCAACGCGAAAAAGTGCTTCAGGTGGCGGCTTCGGCCACAACCGAGGCAAGGCGCTTGGCTAGCTCCAACACCAGCTTCTCATCCTCACCCTCGACCATCACACGAATTACCGGCTCGGTGCCAGAGGCTCTGAGGACAACGCGGCCCTTGGTGGCGAGCTCTGTCTCTGCCTCACCCAGTGCTTTGCGGACCGCCTCAGACTCGTGCGGGTCCATCCTCTTGTCCGTTCGAACGTTGAGCATGGTCTGCGGGTACTTCGGCATACCAGCTGCCAGCTCAGACAGCTTCTTGCCCGTTTCCTTCATGACCGCGAGTATCTGCAAACCACAGACGAGTCCGTCACCGGTCGTCGCCTTGTCCAGCATCAGCATATGCCCCGAGGTCTCGCCGCCAATAATGCCGCCCTCTTTTCTGAGCATCTCAAGCACATAGCGATCGCCGACCTTGGCGCGGTGGAATTCAATGCCGCGAAGATTCAGGGCGTGCTCCAGGCCGAGGTTGCTCATTACTGTTCCAACCACCGGACCTACGAGCTCATTCTTGTCCTTGCGCGAGCTGGCCAGGATGAAGAGCAGCTGATCACCGTCAATCAGTGCACCGTTCTCATCAACCATGACCAAGCGATCGCCATCGCCGTCCAGGGCAAAGCCGACATCGGCTTTGACGGCAGGCACCGTCAGGCACAACAGATCCGGCTGTGTCGAGCCACAGGCATCGTTGATATTCATGCCATTGGGGCTACAACCGATCGGGATAACTTCGGCGCCCAGCCTCGCCAGTGCGCGCGGTCCGACTTTATAGCCAGCACCATTCGCACCATCGAATACAATTTTCAGGCCGTCCAGCGTCAGACCGTCGGGCATCGTCGATGCCGCAAACTCCTCGTATCGAGTGCGAGCAGTATCAATGCGCTTCGCCTTGCCTAACTGGCTGGACTCGAGCGTGATTGCGGGCTCCCGCAGGTATTCTTCAATTTGCAGCTCAATGTCGTCGCTCAGCTTGGCGCCGTTCTTGTCGAAGAATTTGATGCCATTGTCAAAATACGGGTTGTGGGACGCGCTTATGACTACGCCAAGGTCTGCGTCGAACTCCTGGGTCAGCATTGCGATGCCGGGCGTCGGAAGTGGTCCGAGCAGCAATACATCAGCACCAGCCGCTACGAAGCCCGCCTCCAGGGCCGACTCGAACATATACCCGGAAAGGCGCGTGTCCTTGCCAATCAGCACCGTGCCGCCCTGGGGTACGAGCACCCTGGCAGCCGCACTTGCGAGCCGCATGGCGAAATCCGCCGTCATCGGGTCGTGCCCTACGCGGCCGCGTACGCCATCCGTACCAAAATATTCTCTGCTCATCTGCCTTTCCCTGAGTCCTGAACTGCCCTTGCAATACGCATCGCATCTACGGTCGCCGCAACATCGTGCACCCTGACGATGTCGGCACCATTCATCACCGCTATGACCGCGGCTGCAACGCTCGCCGGAACGCGCTCATCCACAGGCTTGCCCGTCAGCTCACCGAGCGTCGACTTGCGTGACAGGCCGGCAAGCAGCGGTCGCCCCAGCGTGGTTAATTGTCGCAGATTCGCGAGCAACTCGATATTGTGGCGGTGAGTTTTTCCAAAACCAAAGCCCGGATCAATGACGATGAGTTTCTCGTCCATGCCGGCCTCCACACAGGCACTGATCCTGTCAGCAAGAAACTGAACAACCTCTGCCGTTACATCCTCGTAGCGGGGCTGCTGCTGCATCGTGCGTGGCTTGCCCTGCATATGCATGAGACACACAGGTAACCTGGTTTCCACAGCCGCCTGCAAAGCCCCCTCTGCCCGCAAGGCCTGCACATCGTTGATCATATCGACACCGGCAGCCGCGACTTCGCGAATCACGCCTGGCTTGCTGGTATCGACAGAAATGGCTGTATCGAGATTGGCCCGCAGTGCCTCGATAACCGGAATGATTCGATCGAGTTCCTCGTCTTCGCTGACCTCTGCCGCACCCGGGCGGGTCGATTCGCCGCCCACATCAATGATAGCGGCGCCATCAGCAGTCATTTTCTCGGCCTGCAGCAGCGCACTATCCAGCGCACTAAACCTGCCACCGTCAGAAAAAGAATCGGGCGTAATATTAAGAATGCCCATCACAGATGGGCATTCCAGTCTTAGAGATCCGAGATTAAGCAATGTGGCGCTAATGCTCCTGGGCGGGTCCGCCGATTGGTCCCGGCGCATCCTCAGATTCGGAGGTCGCCGTGCCTGTTGGCGGCTTCGGGTCAAGCGTATCATCCCAATCTGCCGGGGGCCGTGGCTCAATACCATCCATGATGTCCTTGACCTGCGTAATATCGATGGTCTCGTATTTCATCAGTGCCTTGGCCATGACGTGCAGCTTGTCGATATTTTCCGCGAGAATTTCCTTCGCACGATTGTAATTGCTATCAATGATCTTGCGCACTTCCTCATCGATCAGGTGCGCGGTATCGTCAGACACCTGCTTGTGCTGCGTCACTGAGCGACCCAGGAACACCTCGCCGTCATCTTCGCTGTACGTCAACGGACCGAGTCGTTCTGACAGGCCCCACTTGGTAACCATGTTGCGAGCTACCTCGGTAGCACGCTCGATATCATTGGAAGCACCGGTCGTGACGCCGCCCTCTCCGTTGATCATCACTTCAGCTATGCGACCACCGAACAGCGTGGCGATATGGCTCTCCAGTCTGCGTTTCGAGGTGCTGTAGCGGTCCTCTTCCGGCAGATACATGGTAACGCCAAGTGCGCGCCCACGCGGAATGATCGTGACTTTGTAAACCGGGTCGTGCTCTGGAACCAGGTAGCCGACAATCGCGTGCCCCGCTTCGTGATACGCGGTATTGAGCTTCTCTTCTTCACTCATGACCATCGAACGGCGTTCGGTGCCCATCATGATCTTGTCTTTTGCAGCTTCGAAGTGCTCCATGCTGACCACGCGCCTGTCGGCACGAGCAGCAAACAAAGCGGCCTCATTCACAAGGTTGGCAAGATCGGCGCCGGAAAAGCCGGGCGTACCGCGTGCAATCAACTCAGGCCGAACATCGTCATCAAGCGGCACTTTGCGCATATGAACTTTAAGGATTTGTTCGCGGCCACGAATATCGGGCAGCGGTACCACCACCTGACGATCAAATCGTCCGGGGCGCAGCAATGCAGGGTCAAGCACATCAGGACGGTTGGTAGCCGCGATGACGATGATGCCTTCGCTGCCTTCGAAACCGTCCATCTCAACCAGCATCTGGTTCAGGGTCTGCTCACGTTCATCATGTCCGCCGCCCAGACCAGCGCCGCGATGGCGGCCAACAGCGTCGAGCTCGTCGATGAAGATGATGCACGGGGCCTGCTTCTTCGCCTGGTCAAACATGTCCCTAACTCGCGACGCGCCTACGCCAACGAACATCTCGACAAAATCGGAACCGGAGATGGTGAAGAACGGTACCTTCGCTTCGCCAGCGATAGCCTTGGCAAGCAACGTTTTACCCGTACCCGGCGGGCCAACCATCAGCACGCCTTTCGGAATCTTGCCGCCAAGACGCTGGAACTTGCTCGGGTCGCGCAGAAAATCAACGACCTCGGAAACCTCTGCCTTGGCCTCCTCGACACCTGCCACATCCGCAAACGTGACGCCGACCTGATCTTCACCCAGCAATCGTGCCTTGCTCTTGCCGAATGACATGGCACCGCGGCCTCCGCCGCCGCCCTGCATCTGGCGCATGAAGTAGATCCAGACACCAATCAACAACAGGATCGGGAACGAGCTGATGAGCAGCTGACCGATAAGGCTCTGTTGCTCGGGCTCGGCGCCGGTAAAGCGCACGCTATTTTCGTCCAGCAAACCGATCAGTGTGTTGTTGTCGGTCTCGGGTGAAATTGTGTAGTACTGCAACGGCTCGGTAGGGCCGAAGCGAATCCGCTCGTTTTCAATCACGGCAACTTTGACTTGGCCGGAGCGCACCTGGTCCAGGAACTCAGAGTATTCGGTCTGCTGAGGCGGGCTGCCGTTGACACCGGACAGGCCCTGCACTACTGACAGCAGCACAACAATGATTACGATGAAGACGAGTATGTTTTTGGTCAGATCATTCACTTAAAAGATTCCGTGCGACAGACGACGCAAGTGCTCAAAAAATAGACAGGTTGAAGCGTTTAGACCCTACTACAAAGAATAGTTTCTCGCTACCAAGTACACCTCACGGCTACCAGCCCGCGATGCCCTGGGTTTGATGACTCGCACCTTACCAAACGACTTTCGAACGTCCAGCAGAAACGGGTCAAACCCTTCGCCCTGAAACAGCTTGCAGACAAAATCTCCGCCAGGTTTCAGGACCTGCCTTGCCATCTCGAGCGCCAGTTCGGCGAGGTACATTGACCTCGGCTGGTCGACACTGCGAGTACCGCTGATATTGGGGGCCATATCGCTCATTACAAGGTCGGCTTTGCCCTCGCCGATTGCCTCCACAAGCTGCTCATAGACCTCAGTCTCGGTGAAATCACCTTGCACGAATTCGACCGAGGGCAGTGTATCCATTTGTAACAGGTCGACGGCGACGATACGCGCTCGACCTTTTAGCGTTTTGCTTGTGTACTGACTCCAGCTGCCGGGTGCGGATCCGAGATCGACGCAGACCATATCCGGACGCAGCAGACGCTCCTTGTCATTGATCTGCTCGAGCTTATAGACCGCCCGTGAGCGCCAGCCATCCCTGCGCGCCTGCTGCACATAAGGATCGCGCTCCTGGCGCTCGCGCCAGCTGCCGGAAGAACGTCGTGGGCCACTCACAGCGTACAATCCGACAACAGGCTGGTACACTCGGCGCCCATGAAACTCACTGAAGCACAGCAAAAATTCCTGCGTGGCCGCGGCCACGATCTGAAACCGTTAATCATGATTGGCAACGCCGGCCTGTCGGAGGCTGTATTTGCAGAATTCGATTCCACGATTACTCACCACGAACTGATAAAGGTGAAAGTTCGCGGCGCAGATCGTGACACACGAGATGCGATTATCGCGGACCTTTGCGAACGCGGCGAAGCGACCCTCGTGCAGAGAATCGGCAACGTTGCATTGCTGTACCGACCAAACCCGGAGCAGAACCGTATTCTGCTGCCCCGCAGATAGTCGCTAAACGTATTTGACCTCGACGATCTCGAAGGACTTCGCACCGCCGGGCGTGTTGACCTCGACGACGTCCCCCTCGCTCTTGCCGATAAGCGCGCGCGCAATCGGTGAGGTGTAGGAAATAAGTCCACTCTTGATGCTGGCCTCGTCTTCTCCAACGATCCTGTACTTGGTCTCTTCGCCGGAATCCTCGTCGATCATCTCGACGGTTGAGCCGAATACGACCTTGCCCTTTGCATCAATCGCCGTAACGTCGATCACCTGCAAATGGGAGAGCTTCCCTTCAAGCTCCTTGATTCGCCCTTCAATGAACCCCTGCTGTTCCTTCGCCGCGTGATACTCGGCGTTCTCTTTCAGGTCGCCGTGCGCACGCGCTTCGGCAATCGCCTGGATTACGTTCGGCCGATCGACTGACTTCAGTCGCTTGAGTTCTTCCTGTAACAGCTCGTGGCCGCGTACCGTCATCGGCACTTTGCTCATGCCACCACCTCTTTATGTAAGTCCTGCAATCGATTAACTTCGCCGTCGTCCAGATGTTCGATCGCCCTGCAGGTTGCAACTGCAGCGCCCAGCGTCGTGTAGTAAGTCACGCCCTTGCGAACAGCTTCTGCACGAATCGAACGCGATTCTGTGATGGCCTGTTTGCCCTCGGTCGTATTACAAATAAGGTCGATCTCGCCGTTCTTAATCATGTCGACGATATGTGGACGACCTTCGCGCACCTTGTTCGCGCGCCTGCAAGGAACCCCGTTTTTGGCAAGGTGCTCTGCAGTGCCGTGAGTCGCTACTATATCGAAACCCATGTTGGCTAGCATCCGGCCAAGTTCGACGACGCCATCCTTGTCGCGCTCGCGCACGCTCAGCAAAGCCACACCCTGACGTGGCAGAACCACGCCTGACGCCAGCTGTGCCTTGGCATACGCTTCGCCAAATGTGCGTCCCACACCCATGACCTCGCCGGTCGACTTCATCTCTGGCCCCAGGATCGGGTCGGCTCCAGGGAACTTGATAAACGGGAACACCGCTTCCTTGACCGAGAAATACTCTGGCTCGCGCTTGTCCGCATAGCCCTGATCAGCAAGCGACTCACCCACCATTACCTTGGCCGCGACCTTTGCCAGTGGCACGCCGGTGGCTTTCGAGACGAACGGCGCGGTGCGCGATGCGCGCGGGTTCACTTCCAGCAGGTACACAGTGCCTGACTGAATGGCGAACTGCGTGTTCATGAGTCCGACAACGTTCAGACCTTTAGCCAGAGCCTCAACCTGCCGTTCCAGTTCCGCCTGCACCTCTTTTGTCAGACTGAAAGGCGGCAACGAGCAGCCGGAGTCACCTGAATGTACGCCAGCCTGTTCGATATGCTCCATGATGCCGCCGATAAAGACGCGCTCGCCATCATAGATGCAGTCGACGTCGACCTCTGTCGCGAGGTCGAGAAACCGATCCAGCAACACCGGACTATCATTGGAGACATTGATCGCGGCGTCCATATAGGCTTCAAGATCTTCGTCGTTGTGGACAATTTCCATGGCGCGCCCGCCAAGCACGTAGGACGGTCGTACGACCAGCGGATAACCAACCTCGCTGCCCATCTGCATGGCTTCCGCCTTACTCCTGGCTGTCTTGTTCGGCGGCTGCTTCAGTTGCAGCGACTCAACCAGTTTCTGGAAGCGTTCTCGATCTTCAGCAAGGTCGATCGCATCCGGCGAAGTGCCTATCACCGGGGCGCCTGCCGCCTCAAGATCCCGTGCGAGTTTCAGCGGGGTCTGACCGCCGTACTGCACGATGACGCCTTCAGGCTTCTCCTTGTCGATGATTTCCATGACGTCCTCAAACGTCAGTGGCTCAAAGTACAGGCGATCCGAGGTATCAAAATCCGTCGACACTGTCTCAGGGTTGCAGTTGACCATAATGGTCTCGTAGCCCGATTCCTTGAGGGCAAGCGACGCATGCACGCAACAATAATCGAACTCGATACCCTGGCCGATGCGATTGGGACCACCACCGAGAATCATGATCTTCTTTCTGTCCGTCGGCTCGGACTCACATTCCTCCTCGTAGGTGGAGTACATGTAAGCCGTATCCGTCGCAAACTCCGCGGCACAGGTATCTACACG
>Ga0316189_10007314_pt1 | contig 10456 bp, 8 predicted proteins | sample LowCovwburrow_MG_FD_204930 | JGI IMG/M metagenome (GOLD analysis project Ga0316189, IMG submission 204930) | Coastal sediment microbial communities from Maine, United States - Lowes Cove worm burrow | ecosystem: Environmental > Aquatic > Marine > Coastal > Sediment | place: USA: Maine... | reverse complement strand
TCCGGTTGAGCAGTTGGACGAGTCGTAGAAGGTCGTCGGTGAGCTGCCACAATAGTGCTTTGATGATTCGAGGTTGTTGTTCCAGAAACCAGTCGGCCACCACACCCCTCCCCCGCACGTTGTTCCAACCACGGTAACCGAAGAGCCAGTGAAGTTGGTCGACGTGTAATGCTGCCCGATGACGTTCGAACCTCCAGACATGGCAAACGACGAACCACCACTCAAGTCGGCGACGTGGGCATCGGCCAGGGCCTCGGTTTTGAAACACACCTCAGACTGTTTGTCCGAAGCGTCCTGCTCGCCGTCAACAACGGTAACAACACAGTGCCGTTCATCGGCCAGGCCCCCAGCAACCGAGACCTCGGCCTCGGCCGCGCTAACCATGAGACCTACGGCAGCAACCGAAACGATGGCGGCCACGAATCGACCAATCCTTGCATTTCCCACAACAACATCCCCCAACTGGTAAGAGTGCCAGGATCTTCCACGGCTCTCAGATCCCCTTGCCATGAAACCGATCGCCGTTACAAAAAGCCTGACGGCAAGAAAAGCGCTGTGAGCGGCAAACCGGCATCGGACAGAGCCCTGACACTAGGCTGTGTTTCTCAGGTCGTCACCGCCAGGGGCGGGACGATGTTGAAGAGCGCCTGATGAATCTGATCGCAGATCGGATCTCGCCTCGACTGGTCCGAGAAGTTGAGATTTTGCCTTGACCTTGACATGTAGGAATCATTCTTCCGGCGACTGTCGATTTGTGGGACACCCCGGTTAGACGAATTGCCTGGCCGCTGTTGTCATGCTTGACGCGTTGCTAGTGTCGTGTTGGGGTTGATCCTGATCGGGCTAGCCAGATTGTTACTGTTAGCCGCTCTTCGGGGGTGATCTCGGTTTCGGCCGGCGATGGTGTGAGATGGCGGATGCTGACCTCGGCTAGTCCGGCGGCTTCGCACCAGGCACCGATTTCACCGTCGGCAAACCCCAAGCGTCGGTGCCCATGGCTTTCCTGCAACTCGACCAGGTAGTGGGGGGCAAAGTCGACGATCAGTAGCCCACCGCCAGGTCTGACAGTCTCGGCTGCTTGGGCAACCGCGGTGGCCGGCTCGTCTAAGAATCGTAGTACGTGGTGGAGCACCACCAAATCGGCGGGGGCGACGCCGGCCCCGAGGTCATAGGCGTTGCCATGGCGGACCGAACAGTTGGTTAGGCCCTGATCTTCCAGTCGGGTTCGAGCCAGGTTGAGCATTTCCTTGCTGAGCTCAACTCCCACGCCGGACTCGACTTGGGGGCCAAAGAGTTGCAGCACTCGGCCGGTCCCGGTGCCGACATCGATGAGGGTCGTGGTGGGCAGATCGGCGGCTATCTCAAGCATGGCGGCGTCGACTGCTTCGACTGGAACCCGTCGGTGTCGAATGTGTTCCTCTTCGGCCGCAACCTTTTCGGCTGACCGGGCGGCCAGTTCGGCCCGGTCGGCGCGAACCTGGGCCAGCCGATGCCGGTCGTGAAGGGCAGCCGGATCCTCGTCGTCGACCAGAGGTAGTAGGCCGGCGAAAAACTTCTCGGCCAGTGGTGTTCTAGCCCGCCGATAATAGGCGTTTGCCCCCTCGGCTTGGCGAACCAGTAGCCCGGCCTCGCACAGCAATTTGAGGTGTCGACTAACCCGGGGCTGACTCTGACCCAAAATGCGGCACAGCTCCGACACCGTGAGTTCACTGCGGTCGAGCGTCACCAAAATGCGAAGCCTGGTGGGCTCACCGGCGGCTTTTAGGGCGTGGATGACCTCATCCATAACTGCAAGCGTAGAGGCGGACGGCCGAAACGGCTGAAGTTGGCGAAATGTCTCATCTCCCGTACGGCCAATGGGTCCGGCATCAAGAGTTGCGGAGGGCGATCCGTTCATAAGCGTCTAGCACACACAAGGCATTGACCGTTCGGATACAGCGCCACTCCGAGCCCGTTGCTGCACTCGGAGGCTCCCAGCTGATTGGCCAACTACCGTCGTCTTGCTGGTCCGATTCGAGTTGGTCGAGATATGGGCTGAGCCTCCGCGAAAACGAAGATTCGAGCCGCCTTCAAATCGCACCCCATCAGCGGGTGTTCCCCAGCCATGCTTGGTGGAGGTCGCTGTAGCGACCACCGGCGTTTACCAGATCGCGGTGATGGCCGTGTTCCACCAAGCGGCCGCGGTCGAACACCAGCACCAATTCGGCTGCCTCAGCTGTGGCCAAGCGGTGGGCCACGCTGACCATGGTGCGCCCCTCGGCCAGCAACCGCAGAGCGGCGGTCAATGCTTGATCGGTTTCGGGGTCGACGGACGAGGTGGCTTCGTCAAGGATGAGTAGGCCGGGATCGGCGAGGGCCGCTCGGGCCAAGGCCACCAGCTGACGTTCCCCGACTGAAAGGGATTCACCCCGTTCGCCGACTACATCGTCGAGCCCGTGGGGTAACTGTTTGACCCACCAGTCCAAGCCCAATTGGCTGAAGGCGTCGTCGATTTCGGTGTCGGTGGCGTTGGGCGCGCCGAACCTCACGTTTTCTCGGATCGAGGTGTTGAATAAGAACCCGTCTTGGGGCACCATCCGAATCGATGTGAAGCGTGATTGGGGCGACACCGATTCCAGCGAGCGGTCGCCGATAAGGATCTGGCCCGCGGTGGGGTCGGCGAGGCGAGCCAACAATTTAGCGAAGGTTGTCTTGCCCGACCCGGTTTCACCCACGATGGCCACGTTCGTGCCGGCGGGGATGGTGATCGAGACATCGTTGAGTACCTGGTCGCCGTCGCGGTAGGCGAAGCACACGTTTCTGGCTTCGATCGACAGTGCCCCGTCGGGTAGTGGTACGCCCTCGACCGGTTCGATCACGTCTAGGGGGTGGTCGAGCAGGCTGAGAATCTTTCGCCACCCCGAAACTGCGGTTTGGGTTCGGTCCAGGACTTCACCAAGCTGGCCGACGGGGTTGTTGAGCAGGCTGATCAGGAACAGGATCGCCACCAGCTCGCCGGCGTTGAGCCCCAGCTCGGCCCGGAAGATGGTGCCGACTCCCAGCGCGGCCAAAGTGGCGACTGCGCCGAGAATGTCGCCGGAAATGAACACTCCCGACATGTACTTGTTGGCCACCAACTGGGCCCGGTACCGACTGGTGATGGTGTGCGTGATCTTCCGCCTCGAATGCTGCTGAAGGCCATAAGCCCGCACAACGGCGGCACCCATGAGCGATTCGGAGAACTGACCGAGCATGTCCGACACCGCGGTGCGGTGACGGTCATAGGCCACCAGTTGTCGACGTTGAAGCCACCGGAACCAAGGGATGATCGGCGCATACACCGCCACCAGAACCAAGGCCAATGGCCATGAATACCATGTGATGATGAGGAGCGTGCCCAGCATTATCGGTGGGTTCATGGTCCAGATGAACAAACCCCACTGGGCGAAGCGGGCCAGGGTGTCGGCATCGGCCGTCACCCTGGCCACCAGGGCACCGCGCCGGGTTTCGTTGTGGTCGGCCACCGACATTTGGTGCACCTTGGCAAAGGCCTCACTGCGTAAATCGGCGATGGCCTGTTCGGAGCGGACCACCAGCCGACGCTGGGTTGCCCACAGCATGGTGTTGGCGAAAATGATCAGACCGGCGGCGGCAACCGCCATCCAGGTGGCGTAGTTGACATCGAAGCCGCCGTCGGGAAGTGGGTCTCGATCAATCGCCCGCTGGATAAGAACCGGGACGGTCAATCGGGCCACGGCGGTGGCCAGCCCCATCCCTACGGTGACGCCCAGCCCACGACGCAACACCTCGGAATGGCCCAGGCCTCTCCGTAGAACGCTGATCGCCCCCTCCGGTTCGGCTTCGACGTTTTGCTGGTCGACGATCTCGGAGGTTTTGGCCGGGGAGGTTTCACTAGTTTGGGTGGTTGGGGTGGCGGTCATCGGGAGGCCTCTTCATAGGCCGAAACAAGAGACCGGTAGTCGTCGTTCTCCATCAGGTCGGAGTGGCTTCCTTGCCCGGCGATTCGCCCATCCGAAAGATACAGCACCCGATCGGCCAGTTCGATGGTCGACAAGCGCTGGGCCACAATGATGGTGGTTGTATTGAGGTCGGTTCGGAGTCGGGCCAGTATTTCCTGCTCGACGACCGCGTCGACCGCGCTGGTGGCATCGTCGAGTAGCAGCAGCCGGGGCTTGCGGATCAACGCTCGGGCCAGGGCAACTCGTTGACGTTGTCCGCCCGACAACGTCACCCCGCGTTCTCCAAGAATCGTGTCGAGGCCATGGGGAAGATCGTCGATGAACCGGTTGATGAGTGCGGTTTCGAGTACCGATTCGATGTCATCGGGAGCGGCTGATTCGTCGAGGTCGATGTTGGCTCGCAGCGTGTCGGCGAAAAGGAACGATTCTTGGAACACCAGCGACACATTGTCGACAAGGCTGGTCTCGTCGATCTCGTCGAGGGCGAAACCGCCGATTGTAATTCCTCCGTTGGTGGTTGGCATCAGGCCTGCCAGGAGCGTGGCGAGCGTTGATTTGCCTGCGCCGGTTGATCCGACGATGGCTACCACTTCGCCCGGTGCGACCGAAGCAGAGACGTCGTCGAGGATGGGGGAGGTGGGCTCATAACTGAACGAGACCGAATCGAGTTCGACCCCCAAGGCGTTGTTTGGCAACAGCGCCCCGGTTTGAGGAGAGGGCACGTCTTCGCCCAGCACGAATTCCATGCGGTCTCGGGCGGCAACCGACGGGGGTAACGATTCGAGCAGGAAGCCGAACACTCGGATCGGGGGGATGAGGACGTTGAACAGCGAGATCACTTGGACCAGGTCGCCTTGGGTCATGTCTCCCGATCCGATACGGCGAGCACCGACGATCACGACGGCCACCATCCCAATCGCAGGTAGGCCTTCGGTGAATGCCTGGAAAATTGCCCGAATGTAGCCAACGTCGACCCGGCGGCTTCGTAGGGTGGCTACGGCTTGGTCGAAACGCTCGGACTCCTCGGACGACCGGCCCAACGTTTTCACGATTAGTGCCCCGTCAAAACTCTCGTGCGCGATCGACGAGATACGCCCGACACCGGCCTGAACTTCCATTGCCGGGCCTTCGACATGTCGGCTGTAGATCCGGCTGGTAACAATCATCGCCGGGAAAACCGTGAGGGCGACAACAGCGATGATCCAGTCGACGGCGAAAAGCGCGATTGCTGAAAATATGGCCAGGAATCCGACGCCGAGTGAGAACGGTAGAGGGTGGAGGAGTGTGGTGGTGACTTCGGTATCGCTCTCGGCGTGGGCCAGAAGTCGACCGGCCGAGGTTTGTCGATGCCACGACAACGGCATGCCCAGATAGCGGTCGACAAGGCGTTGTCGGTAGGTCATCTGGTTGCGCTCGGAGGTCATACCGGCGAAATAGCGTCGGGTCACCACGCCCAACGACCGGCCGATGGTGACACCCATAACCGCGACCGCAGCCCAGACAAGGGTGGTGCTGTCGACCTGGTCGGTTTCAAAGGTGGGCAATACGACATCGTCGACCAACCGCCCCAGAACCACGGTGGACAACACCGAGCCACCGGCAAAAACGGCGGCACCAACGACTGAAACCGAGAATGGCCCGGGGTGGGCCCGCACCATTTCGGCCGCTACCCGGTAGCCCCGCCGGAGCATGCTGGCGTCTGAACGCTCCGATAAGTCCACAGTCACTAATACAGCATGGCAGAACGTCGGCCGCATCACCTTTTCGGGCGTGCGTCGACCACAGTGACATTGGTCAACCGTAGGTCAAACCCGGTGGGACATGGGATCGGTTTTGGTCGTGGCGACCTCCACGCCGTCATCGGCCTAGCCTCCTGAAACGGCAGTGTCCTAGTTAAGGGCCTTGTCGAGGTCTTCCCACAGGTCTTCGAGGTCTTCTAGCCCTATTGAGAGTCGCACTAGACCCTCACCGATGCCGACAGCGGCTCTGGCTTCGGGTGAGAGCGCCCGGTGGGTGGTGGTGCTGGGGTGGGTGACGAGGCTTTTCGAATCGCCGAGGTTGTTGGAGATATCGAAGAGTCCAAGAGTGTCACAGAAGCTGAATGCCGTTGATTTCGATCCGAGGTCGATGGTCAGCACTGATCCTGGGCTTTTCATCTGACGTTGAGCTATCGAGAACTGGGGGTGGGATTCGAGCCCGGGGTAGCGCACCGATCGGGTTCGGGGGTCGGCTTCCAGCCGGTTGGCCAGTTCGGCGGCTCCGGCGGTTTGAGCGTCGACCCTTAGCTTGAGTGTCTCCAGGCTTTTCACCAGTACCCAGGCGTTGAACGGGCTGAGCGACGGGCCGGTGTGTTTGATGAACGGGTCGATCTGTTCGGCCAGCATGACGGCAGGCCCGCAGATGGCCCCACCCAATGCGCGGCCTTGACCGTCTAGGTGTTTGGTGGCCGAGTAGACCACGATGTCGGCTCCCAGCTTAAGCGGTTGCTGGCCGATCGGCGAGGCGAAGACGTTGTCGACAACCACCACCGCACCAGCGGCGTGGGCCAGTTCGACGACGGCGGCGATATCGATAATCTCCAAGCCGGGATTGGACGGCGATTCAAGGAATACGGCCTTAGTCCCTTGGGTTAGAGCCGCTTCCCATTCGTCGAGCGAGGTGCCGTCGACCAGGGTCGATTCAACCCCGAACCGGGGGAGAATCTCATGAGCGACGACGTGGCAGGAACCAAACAAGGCTCGAGATGTGACCAGTCGGTCGCCGGCCGACAACAAGCCGGACAAGGTGGCATAGACGGCGGCCATGCCCGATGCGGTTGCGGTACAGGCTTCGGACCCTTCCAGCAGGCGTAGTCGTTCGGTGAACATCGTGACCGTCGGGTTGCCGTAGCGACCATAGATATAGCGTTCGTGTTTGCCCATGAAGGCGGCTTCAGCCTCGGCCGCCGATCCGTAGACAAAGCCTGATGTCATGTAGAGGGCTTCTGACGTCTCGTCATGGCGTGACCGGTCAAGCCCACCCCGGACTAAAGCTGTAGCTTGGCGAAAGCCCTTGTCGTCGCCGTGACTTGTATTCTCGACCATCCGTCCAGCCTACTCCACAACATAAAGACATAAACATTTCTTTATGTCTTCTGATCTTCAGATTTTCTGGACCCGGGTTTCCGGGACCCTGAATCCTATTCGAAGAGGAACGGCTTCTCTCCGGTGGCCAAGTATCGAGTATGGCTCACCCAGGTGGTTCCGTCGAAGGTGTGGAGTTGGTAGCCGACCGGATCAAGGATGGCCTGTTTGGGGCTGCCCGGTTCAAGGTCAAGCGCCACATGCTGAATAGTGGAAGGGCCAACCGAAAAGGTCACGCCGTTGATAGCGGCTTGAGTCGGTCGATGAAGATGTCCACAGATAACCCGATCAACACCCCTTGCCGACGAGACGAGTTTGATGAACCGTTCAGCACCCACAAAACCGGGAGCGTCCATCCATTCGATACCGCTCAGAAATGGGGGGTGGTGCATGGCGATCAACGAGGCGAAACCATTGGCCTCGGCTCCAGATATGGCGTTGGCCAGCCAACCGGCCCGTTCGTCGTCGAAACATCCACCGTCCTTGCCCGGGAGGTGGGTATCGAGCCCGATGATTCGAAGCCCTGGCCGTTTGCCCAGTGCGGCCGGTGGTAGATCGAGCCACCAGCTGTAATGGCCGGAAGCGTCGGCAACTTCCACCCCCGGTGGTGTCGATGGTCCCACCGTTGATCGAAGACTGCCGCTGTCGTCGTGGTTGCCGGGGACGCATGCCAACGGCAATTCCAGCGCAGACAACTGCCTGGTCAGCTCGGTGTACTCTTCCGGGCCGCCATTATTGGCCATGTCGCCGGTTGCGACAACCAGATCGGGCCGTGGTGACTCGTTGTTTAGTGACTCGATCGCTTCCGCCAGCCGCCCGTTGTTGTCAACCCAATGTTGGCCGTCGTCGACCGGGTCGAGAACGTGGGTGTCGGTTAACTGGGCGATGAGTAGACGATCCATACCGTCGGAACATTAGTCGTCGGTGAGGGTGGTTGTCGGAGTGACGTTACTTTGCTCTGCATCAAGGTCGATCGCAAGATCGCCTGCGGCGTCGATTTGGAGGAGGTAGGACGGTAGCCCGGCGCCATCGGCGGGGTAGTGGGTGGCGTCGCAATTGTCGACAAAGGCGTCTGAGCTCGGTGTCCACTCCACAAAACAGTCCCGTGTTGCGTCGTCCGCTCTGGCTCCAATGGCGAACCAGCCTTCCTTGGGCGACGGTCCGAGGTGTTGGAGTAAAATGTCGCGATCTCCGCCCGACAAGTCGGAGAAGAACAGCGGCCCGTTGGCCTCAATGTCGGCGGAGAGGCGTTCGATGTTGCCAGGATGGAAGAGCCCGTCGGCCACTTCAAGGTCGAGATTGGTTGACCCCTGGCCGGTCAGGCGATCGGCCTGGGTGACAAGAAAGAGGATGGACAACAGGCCCATGGTGGCGCCGAGGCCAACGAGTATTGCTTGTCGGGCTGGGGTCTTGGAGCTTTGGGCAATTGGCATAACACCCAAAGCGTATTGCCCATGTAATCCGGTTGGCACCTGCAATCGCTCCGACTAGACCCAACTAAACCCGACTTCAACCGGGTGTCGGGTGCCGGGGGCTAGGATCGGCCAGTAACTCCGTTGTTCAGCGGACATCGTTGTGCTGCCAGCCTGCGATTACACACCACACTCTCACCGAGGACCAAACCGTGGATCTACTCGAATATCAAGGAAAGCAGTTTTTCGCCACCTATGGGATTCCCGTCTCTGATGGTGCGGCCACCGACAACGTCGATGAGGCCGTCGCCATCGCCGATCGGGTTGGCTACCCCGTGGTCATCAAGGCTCAGGTCCACACCGGTGGTCGCGGTAAAGCCGGAGGGGTGAAGTTGGCGGCCGACGCCGACGAAGCCCGCCTTCATGCCTCGAATATCTTGGGCCTTGATATCAAGGGCCACATCGTGAAAACGATCTGGGTTGAAATCGCGTCGGATATCGCCGAGGAGTATTACGCCTCGTTCACCCTCGACCGTTCGGCCAAGCTCCATTTGGGAATGTTGAGCGCCGAAGGCGGAGTGGAAATCGAAACCGTGGCCGAGGAGAACCCCGACGCCATCGCCAAAGTCCACATCAATCCGGTTGAAGGGCTCACTGAAGCCGCCTGCCGGGCCTGGGTCGAAGCGGCAACGCTGAACCCGGCTGCAGTGGATGGCACGGTCGACATCCTCATGAAGCTCTATACCGCCTACACCGAGGGCGACGCCGACCTGGTTGAGATCAACCCGTTGATTCTCAAGCCCACCGGCGAGGTCCACGCACTCGACGCCAAGGTGAGCCTTGACTCCAACGCGTTGTATGAACATCCCGATCATGCCCAATACGACCTGACCCAGCCTCGTGACGAGCGGGAAGAGGCAGCGCACATGAAGGGCCTCCAGTATGTGGGCCTCGAAGGTTCGGTTGGCGTAATCGCCAACGGCGCCGGCTTGGCGATGAGCACCGTCGACGTCGTCAACCAGGTCGGTGGCGCCGCCGCCAACTTCTTGGACATCGGTGGTGGAGCGAACGCCGACGTCATGGCTGGAGCGTTGGAGGTAATCAACAACGACTCTGAAGTGAAGGCAATCTTTATCAACATCTTCGGCGGGATCACCCGCGGTGAAGAAGTTGCCAACGGCATCATCGAGGCGATGAAACGGGTTTCGATCGACTCGCCGATCGTAATCCGCCTTGATGGAACCAACGCTGACGAGGGTCGGGCTATTCTCGAACCCCATTTGAACGACCGATTGATTATGGAACCGACCATGCTTGACGCCGCCCGCAGAGCCGTCGCTCTGGCCGGAAACTGAGCGGGAGAACAGATCACCATGAGTATTTTCGTTGACGACACAACCAAAGTTGTCTATCAGGGCCTAACCGGCTCCCAGGGCCGCTACTACGGCCTCTTAAACCGCGACTACGGCACTCAAGTCGTAGCGGGCACCAACCCGAAGAAGGCGGGAACCGACGTCGAAGGCATCCCTGTCTTCGGCTCGGTTGCCGACGCGGTCGAGGCCACCGGCGCAACGGCGTCGTGTATCTTCATCCCCGCTCCCGGTGTGCAATCGGCCGTCCTCGAGGCGGCCGAGGCCGGCATCGAGTTCATCGTGGCCATCACCGAAGGCGTACCGGCTCATGACGAGGCTTACTTCTTCAACAAGTTGAAGGCGGAGTTCCCCAACACCCGCCTCCTCGGTCCGAACTGTCCCGGCATCATCAGCCCCGGAAAGGCCAACATCGGAATCACAGCCGGCCACATCGCCAAAGACGGCGGCCCGGTCGGCATCGTGAGTCGTTCCGGCACCCTGACCTACCAGGCGTTGTTCGAGCTGAAGCAGAAGGACATCGGTGTCACGACCTGTGTCGGTATCGGTGGCGACCCAGTTCCCGGCACGTCGTTTATCGATTGCTTGGCCGC
>Ga0316189_10007313_pt1 | contig 10457 bp, 9 predicted proteins | sample LowCovwburrow_MG_FD_204930 | JGI IMG/M metagenome (GOLD analysis project Ga0316189, IMG submission 204930) | Coastal sediment microbial communities from Maine, United States - Lowes Cove worm burrow | ecosystem: Environmental > Aquatic > Marine > Coastal > Sediment | place: USA: Maine... | reverse complement strand
CCCATGGCGGCAAGGTCACTCAAATTGACGGCCAGCGCCTTGTGTCCGATAGCGGCTGCCGAAGTCCCCTGCGGAAAATGCACGCCGGCAACCAGCGTGTCCATACAGATAACCAGTTCCATACCGGCGGGCACCCGCAGCAGTGCCGCATCGTCGCCAATGCCGGTGATTACATCCTTGCGATCTGGTCGTTGCCGCGTGAAGTAGCGGCGAATGATGTCAAACTCGGTGTCTGACATGTGAACTCAGCGGCCCGCGGCTTGCTTACCCGCTTTTTTACATTCATCGGCCCGCAGCGTGTGCGCAGCCTTGTCGAGCACGCCGTTGACGAACGCATGGCCCTGCTCCGCACCGAATTTCCGGGTCAACTGGACGGCTTCATTGATGGTCACCCGGTACGGGATATCCAGCCGATACAGCAGTTCGTAGGTCGCCAGCCGCAACACTGCCCGCTCAACCGGATCCAGCTGTTCGAGTGGACGATCAATATATTTTTCAATATTTTCATCAATAATATCAATCTTCTTTGGCGCTTTGCTCAACAATTCTATGAAGTAGTTGGTGTCCGCCTTCGAGAAGTCCTCGGTCTCCAGAAACTGCCGCCGGATCAGCGGCAGATCGGTCCCCGACAGGTCCCACTGGTACAAGGCCTGCATCGCATAGCGGCGTGCGCGGGCGCGTTCATGGGCGGAAAATTCCACCGGCTCAGCCTTCAATCCCGCGCAGCAGGTTGATCATTTCGATGGCCGACATGGCCGCCTCACCACCCTTGTTGCCCGCCTTGGTGCCGGCGCGCTCAATCGCCTGCTCTATGGTGTCGACCGTCAACACGCCAAAAGCAATCGGAATATCGTATTTCAGCGAAACCGAGGAAAGCCCTTTGGTGCACTCACCTGCGACGTATTCAAAATGCGGTGTACCGCCACGAATCACTGCACCCAGCGCAATGATGGCATCAAAGCGCTTGCTCGCGGCCAGTCGCTGCGCGGCAATCGGCATCTCGTAGGCGCCCGGCACCCGCACGATCTGTAAATCACGCTCATCCGCACCGTGGCGCTTCAGGGTGTCGACGGCACCCGCCAGCAAACTCTCTACTACAAAACTGTTAAAGCGTGAAACCAGCAGCGCAATACGTGCATCACGTATCACCAGGTCACCTTCCAATGTCGTTATGTCACTCATCTGTTGTTACCTTGATAATCAGTAAAAAATTAAAACCACGATCAGGAAACGTACTCCACTACTTCCAGCCCGAATCCGGCAATACCGTGCACAATCTTCGGTGCGCTCAACACGCGCATTTTCTGCACACCGAGGTCGGCAATGATCTGTGCGCCTACACCGTAGGTGCGCAACTCATCCGGCTCATCGCTTGACGCTGCCGGGCTGCCCTCCTCCGGTATATGATACGCCTTAATTTGTTCAACCAGCGCATCGGCCGGTTCTTCCGGCCGCAAAATCACCACCACACCGACGCCTTCCTCGGCAACCCGCCGCAACGCCTGCCGTAACGGCCAGTGTTCACCTTCGAGTTTGATATCGACCAGGTCACTGAGCGTGTTCTGCAATTGCACACGCACCAGCACCGGTTCTGCAGATTTGATTTCTCCCATCACCAGCGCCAGGTGTGTGGCCCCGTCATTGGAGTCATGATAGGCATGCAGCCTGAAATCACCATACTCGGTTGCCAGTTCGGTCTCCGCCACGTGCTCGACCGTTTTTTCGTGCTCAATGCGGTAGCGAATCAGGTCTTCGATGGTGCCCATCTTCAGGCCATGCTGTTTGGCATACACCTCCAGGTCCGGCCGGCGCGCCATGCTGCCATCTTCCTTGAGGATCTCGACAATAACGGCCGCCGGTTCCAGCCCGGCAAGACGCGCCAGGTCACAACCGGCCTCGGTATGCCCGGCACGTGTCAGCACACCACCCGGCTGCGCCATCAACGGAAAAATATGTCCCGGCTGCACGATATCCGCCGGTGTTGCATCAGGCGCCACCGCAGCCAGTACCGTCTGCGCACGATCCTGTGCCGAGATACCGGTAGTAACACCCTCTGCCGCTTCAATGGAAATCGTAAAGTTGGTTGAGTGCTGCGACTGGTTACTCTTCACCATCAGCGGCAATGCCAGCTGTTCACAGCGCGAGCGCGTCAGCGTCAGGCAGATCAGCCCGCGACCGTGACTTGCCATGAAATTGATATCTTCCGGGCGCGTGTGGCTGGCCGCCATCACCAGGTCGCCCTCGTTCTCGCGGTCTTCATCATCCACCAGGACCACCATGCGCCCTGCACGGATATCCTCAATAATTTCTTCAGCACTGTTTAGCGACATAATGACTGCCTGTTGCATACGGCCTGACCCGCGTCAGGGGCATGTATTATCCATGATTGCCACCCCGTCTTCACTGTATGAATCCGGCCGGCCCGGCTTAATCAGCTTTCGTGTCAAATCCGCACGACGCCAGCAATTCGCGGCTAATCTGGCCGCTGTTTCCCGGCTGCGCAGCAGCATCACCGGCGAGCAAGCGCTCCAGGTAACGCGCCACCAGGTCGACCTCGAGGTTCACCTGCTGACCCGCCTGGCAATTGCGCAGCGTGGTTTCCGCCAGCGTGTGCGGCACGATGTTCAGCTCGAATACCGCCCCGTCGACCGCGTTTACCGTCAGGCTGACACCATCAACGCAAACAGATCCCTTGGTCGCGATATAACGTGCCAGCTCATCCGGTACCTGCACCGAAAATTGCACGGAACGACTGTCCTCGCGGCGTGCCGTAATGCGGCCGACCCCGTCGACATGGCCGCTCACCAGGTGACCACCGAGACGTGTCTGCAGCGTCAGCGCCTTTTCAAGATTGACCGCATCATTCACTGCCAGCGTACCCATGATGGTGCGCTTCAGTGTTTCACCGGAGACATCCGCATGAAAACCGTGCGCCGTCTTTTCAATCACCGTCAGGCAGACGCCACTGACCGCGATGCTGTCACCCGGTTTGACGTCAGCCATCGGCAGGCTGCCGCAGTGGATTCCAACGCGCATATCACCACCCCGCTGATCCAGCGAGGCAATCTGACCGACGGCTTGTATGATTCCGGTGAACATAAATCTGTAACTACCCTCTCTAATACATGCAGCAGCGGACACGGTCTGCTACTGCAGGTTATCTATTTCTCTATGTTTGCGGTAATTCGCCAGTCATCGCCGACGGCCCGTATGTCTGTAATTGTCAGCTTGACGCGTTGCGCCATCTGTTCCAGCCCCGGCAAGGCAAACAAGCCGCGCGCCGCATCGCCCATCAGGTGTGGTGCCATGTAAATCACCAGCTCATCCACCAATCCGGCCTGCAACATGGCCCCGCACAGGGTTGCACCCGCTTCCAGGTGCACCTCGTTGATCTGCAGCGTGCCGAGGTGTTGTAACACCGCCGCCAGGTCGAGTTGCCCGTGCTGCAGCGGGAGCATCGCAATGCGAACACCCGTGCGCGTCAGGCGTGCTTCGTTTTCAGCGTCAGCTACACCGGTAATGATCAATGTTTCGCCCGGCAGATCCAGCAGCTTCGCACCCGGCGGGATACGCAGCTTACTGTCCAGAATAACCCGCAGCGGTTGCCGGGCATCTTCATGCTGACCGTCAATACGTAGTGTCAATGAAGGATCATCCGCCAGCACGGTTCCAATACCGGTCATGATTGCATCACTGCGACCGCGCAAGCGATGCACATCGTCGCGTGCCGCATCCCCCGTAATCCAGCGGCTTTCGCCACTGGCCATGGCGGTACGCCCGTCGACACTCATCGCCAGCTTGCAGCGCACCCGGGGACGTCCCTGCCGCATACGCATAACAAATCCGGCATTCAGCTGTTCTGCAGCGTCTGCCAGCAAGCCGGCCGCTGCCTCTATACCGGCAGCGCGTAATGCGTTCAGTCCTTTCCCGGCGACGTGTGGATTCGGATCTTCCATGGCCGCGACCACCCGGGTAATCCCGGCCGCAATCAGCGCCTGCGTACACGGCGGCGTACGTCCCTGGTGACAGCACGGTTCCAGCGTGACATATGCCGTGGCGCCGCTGGCCTGCGCACCGGCCTGCTGCAGTGCATGTATTTCCGCATGCGGCTGGCCGGCGCGTTCATGCCAGCCCTCGCCCACCACCTCGCCAGCGCTGACCAGCACACAACCAACACGCGGATTCGGCGCCGCGGTCATCAGGCCGCGTTCTGCAAGGCGCAGGGCGCGGGCCATGTAAGAAGCGTCATCTCCGGAAAACATCGTCAGGCAAAGACCTCAGGCTGGCACACCACAAACAGCGATCATCCAGTCACGCGGACAATCAGTCCTCCGGCAGTAATGGAATCTGGTCCTTCTTTTCTTCCGCCGTCGGTTGCTTTTCCAGGCGCTCGATTTCCTCGCGGAAGGCATTCACATCTTCAAAGCTGCGGTACACCGAGGCAAACCGCACAAAGGCCACCTGGTCAAGCTCGCGCAATTCATTAACAACCCACTCGCCCACTTGCCGCGAGGGTATCTCGCGCTCGCCACTGGCACGCATACGGTGTTGCAAACGACTGATCGCCGCATCCACCCGGTCGGATTCAACCGGACGTTTTTCCAGTGCGCGCATCATGCCGGCAACGAGCTTGTCGTCATCAAATGGTTCGCGCGCACCATTACTCTTGATAATGCGCGGCATCACCAGTTCGGGTGATTCGAAGGTGGTAAAACGCTCACCACAGTCAAGACACTCGCGCCGGCGGCGCACCTGTGCCCCTTCACTGGCAAGACGCGAGTCGATTACCTTGGTTTCCTGCTTTCCGCAAAAGGGACAATACATCTCTGGCTATCCGCTGCGCATCAGTTGCCGGGATATACCGGAAAACGCTGGCACAAATCCAGCACCTTGCTGCGTACCGCGGCAATCGTGTCCAGGTTATCAACATCATCCATGACATCACACATCCAGCCGGCCAGCTCACGCACTTCCTGTTCGCCGCAACCACGCGTGGTTATCGCCGGCGTGCCAATACGGATACCACTGGTAACGAACGGTGACTGTGGATCATTCGGCACAGCATTCTTGTTCACCGTGATGTTGGCGGCATCCAGTGCCGCATCCGCCTGCTTGCCGGTAATCCCCTTGTCGATCAGGTCGACCAGGAACAGATGATCATCGGTGTGACCGGAAACAATCTTGTACCCGCGTGACAGCATCACCTCGACCATGGCGCGCGCATTATCCAGCACCTGCTGCTGATATACCTTGAAGCCCGGCTCCATGGCTTCTTTCAGCGCGACTGCCTTGGCGGCAATGACATGCATCAACGGCCCGCCCTGGGTACCGGGGAAAATCATCGAGTTGAGTTTCTTCTCTATCTCTGGATTGGCACGCGCCATAATCAAGCCACCGCGCGGACCACGCAGCGTTTTGTGCGTCGTGGTGGTAGTGATATCGGCAATGTTCACCGGGCTCGGATAGATACCGGCGGCAACCAGTCCCGACACATGCGCCATATCAACCAGCAGCCAGGCATCAACACTGTCTGCTATATCGCGAAAGCGCTGCCAGTCCACATGCAGCGAGTAGGCAGAGAAACCGGCCACTACCATCCTGGGCCGGTGCTGTTGTGCCAGCGCCTCGACCTGGTCGTAATCGATCGCACCGGTCTCGGGATCAAGCCCGTATTGCACGGCATTAAACAGCTTTCCGGAAAAATTCACCTTTGAGCCGTGCGTCAGGTGACCACCTGCATCCAGGCTCATGCCGAGAATGGTGTCACCCGGCTGCAGCAGCGCCAGGTACACGGCCGCATTTGCCTGCGAACCGGAATGCGGTTGCACGTTGGCATAGTCGGCCTTGAACAGTGCCCTGGTACGATCAATCGCCAGTTGCTCAGCCACATCCACATACTCACAACCACCGTAGTAGCGTTTGCCGGGATAGCCTTCTGCATACTTGTTGGTCAGCACCGAGCCCTGTGCTTCCAGCACGCGTGGACTGGCGTAATTTTCGGAGGCAATCAGCTCTACGTGATCTTCCTGCCGCTGGCACTCGCCCTGCATTGCAGCCGCGAGTTCCTCGTCATAGCCTTCTATGCGCATATCTTTATCAAACATTCTGGATAACCTTATGATGTGGGGTAGAAATATGGTTTATTTCAATAGCGCCAGATAATAGCCGATCTGCCAGGGCCATGCGACCGCATTAGCTGCCAACGGCATACTGATGGGTGCGAAAAAAATCTTTATGAGGTTGCCAGCAAGGCCGCCACCACGGCCGTCCATGCCCTCGCCAGATTATCGCGGTTGTAGCCACCGCCGCCCATGGCCAGCAGGCGGCCCTGACAGTGTTTCTCGGCCAGCTGCTTGAGGTGCTGCGCCGCATGCCGGTGAGCTGCCGGGGTATAGCGCAGGTGTGTTATCGGATCGCCGGCAATGCTGTCAGCTCCACATTGAAACAAAATAAACTCCGGGGCATGCTGGTCAATGAAATCCTCCACCCGCTGCCACGCCGGATAGAACAAATCATCGCCGGACTCCGGCGGCATTGGAATATTCAGCTTGGTACCCTGCGCTCGGCCTTTACCGGTCTCCTGTTCCGCCCCGGTCCCCGGATACAGCACGCGACCGTCTTCATGTATGTCAGCAAAGATCACATCGGCGTCATCCTCAAAACTGTAGAACACACCGTCACCGTGGTGCGCATCAATATCAACGTAAGCAATGCGTTGCAATCCGTACTGTAAGCGCAGTGTTTCTATAGCAATGCCGCAATCGTTAAACACGCAAAATCCTGCCGCACTGTCGCGCCGCGCATGGTGCAGACCGGCAATCGGAACGAACGCATGCCGGCACTCGCCGTTCACAATGTGCTCTATCGCATCCAGCACACTGCCCACCACGGTGCAGGCTGCTTCATAAATACCCGGAAACGCCGGCGTGTCACCACAGTCCAGGTAACCCTCGCCAGTGGCTGACTGGCGAACAACCCGCTCGACGTAGTCGGCGCTGTGGAAACGCTCAAGTATCTCGCGCCCGGCTGAACCGGGCGCACACTGGATAAGCTGCCGATCGAGTCCCCGGGCCTGCGCCTCGCGCCAGAATGCGTCCAGCCGATCCGGCCCAAACGGATGGCCTTCGCCAAAGCCGTAGCGGGCAAGCGGGTCTCCGACGGTGACACAAACAGGTGTTGGCATATAAATTACCTTGCAGGCTGCCAGCTGCGGTTGGCTGCGTCGCCCCGGTGCAGGCGGCAGGCCTGGCACTGCTTCGCAGTATAAAGCCGTTTACACAGTCTGTGTATTATAAAACAACGGCTTGTGAAGCATACCTGTATTCATCATCATCTCCTGGGGGCAAGCTGCATGACCGCAAGCGGTTGACTTGCAGCCCCTTTGAGTAGCCTGTCCGGTGACAGCGGCGACGGCCGCTGCAACAGCATTTAATCCAGGACAACTTGGTCTCACACATGACTGATATTCATATTCTTTTCTCTCGACTTTCTCTACCAGACAGCAGCTGCAACTGACACAAGCGTTAGCCCGGAAAGCATTGATGACACAACCCTTGGCCCGCGCATCGCGGCCCATAGAAACCCAGGCAATATTGAAGGCTCGCTCAGCCTGCCGGATACCGCTAGCAGCTGCACATCACTGACCCGGGTCATGCCTCACTCGACTCCGCGCTATTGTGCTATTGCAACGGGATCACATGCCGCCACAGCGGCCAGGCGACTTTGATCGCAGTTGATTGCGGTTACACCGCTGCTTACGGGTACCCCACTGCATGGAAGAATGGCAGCTGCAGGAATTTCCGCTGCGACCGTAACCCGCCCGCTACTGTATCCCGCCCCACTCACTTTAATATAGCGCACACCGCTTGCCCGGCCGGGAGCGGCGTCTATAATGTGCGTCCCCTAATGCAGATTTCCCGGAGTAACCAGGACGATGGCGCAGTACGTTTACACCATGAACCAGGTGGGCAAGGTCGTTCCGCCCAAACGCAAGATTCTTGAAGACATTTCACTGTCTTTTTTTCCCGGCGCCAAGATAGGCGTACTCGGGCTGAACGGCTCCGGCAAATCCACCCTGCTGCGCATTATGGCCGGCGAAGACACCGAGATTGAAGGTGAAGCACGCCCGCAGGCCGGCATCAAGGTAGGCTACCTGTCACAGGAACCACAACTGGACCCGGACAAGGATGTGCGCGGCAATGTCGAGGATGGCCTGGGCGAGGTAAAAACCCTGCTCGACCGATTTAACGAAATCAGCGCCCGCTTCGCCGACCCCATGAGCGACGATGAAATGACCGCACTGCTGGAGGAGCAGGGCAAGTTACAGGACGCGATCGAAACGGCCGGTGGCTGGGAACTTGACCGCAAGCTCGAAATCGCAGCTGATGCCCTGCGCCTGCCAGCGTGGGACGCGGACGTCAGCAAACTGTCCGGCGGTGAACGTCGCCGCGTCGCACTCTGCAAGCTACTGCTCTCCAATCCCGACATGCTGTTACTGGATGAACCCACCAACCACCTTGACGCAGAAAGCATCGCCTGGCTGGAACGTTTCCTGGTGGAGTACCCGGGTACCGTGGTGGCTGTCACCCACGACCGTTACTTTCTCGACAATGCCGCCGGCTGGATCCTGGAACTCGACCGCGGCCACGGAATCCCCTGGGAAGGCAACTATTCGTCCTGGCTGGAGCAGAAGGAACAACGCCTTGAAGTCGAAGAGAAACAGGCTTCTTCACGCCAGAAGGCCATCAAGGCCGAGCTGGAGTGGGTGCGTTCCGGCACCCGGGGACGACACGCCAAGAGCAAGGCCCGACTGGCACGTTTCGAGGAACTCACCTCACAGGAAGCGCAGCAACGCAACGAGACCAAGCAACTGTTTATTCCGCCGGGTCCGCGACTCGGTGAACTCGTTATCGAGGCAAACCATATCAGCAAGCGCTACGGCGACACACTGCTGTATGAAGACCTGAATTTCAATCTGCCGCGTGGTGGCATCGTCGGCGTGATTGGCGCCAACGGTGCCGGCAAGACCACGTTGTTTCGCATCCTCACCGGCGCGGAACAACCCGATTCCGGTGAACTGCGCATTGGTGAGACGACGAAAATCGCCTGCGTCGACCAGAGCCGCGACAGCCTTGACGACAGCAAGACCGTCTGGGAAGAAATTTCTGATGGCCAGGACATCATTACCGTCGGGAAAAACGAGCTGAACTCGCGCACCTACGTATCACGTTTTAACTTCTCCGGCAGCGACCAGCAAAAACATGTCGGCACCCTCTCCGGCGGTGAACGCAACCGGGTACACCTGGCAAAACTGCTGAAGAGTGGTGGCAACTTACTGCTACTCGACGAACCCACCAACGATCTTGACGTGGAGACCTTGCGCGCACTGGAGGAAGCATTGCTGGACTTCCCCGGATGCGCGGTGGTGATCTCACATGACCGCTGGTTTCTCGACCGGATTGCGACGCATATTCTTGCATTCGAGGGGGATAGTCAGGCAATCTGGTTTGAGGGCAACTATGCTGATTATGAAGCGGACAGAAAACGTCGCCTCGGCGCGGATGCCGACCAGCCGCACCGCATAAAATACAAACGACTGGAAAAATAGTTTATGTCTAACAGGCAACAGGAAAAGCAGAAGATTTTCAGGGAGAAGTTACAGGCCGAAGGTGCAGACGCTTTTGCAGATGGCCCGCGTCCCTGGGAACAGTGGGATGAGTCCGGTCACCAGGATGATAACCGTATCTGGGAAGGTTCCTCGCGGCGCATTTATCCGAAGCAAAAAGCCAAACGCAGCATGGGCGACCGGCTGTTATCCGGCCTGGCAGTGGTTACCCTGGCGACCCTGGTGGTGGGTATTGCAGGCGTTTATCTTTCAACAAGCTCCACGCCACAGCTGGCCAGCACGGCCATCCATCCCGCCCCGATTGTTGCAGACAGACAGCTCGCGGCGAAACAGGACATTGCTGCAGATACGACGGCCGCGCTGAGCAGCCTGGAAACCCTGTCGCCACCGGCTGCCGGCAACTCTGCCAGCGTAGTCCGGGACAACGTGGCGCTTGAACCACCCCTGCAGCCCTCAGTGGTTGCAGTTACAGACCCTGCTGACACGGTCGCCGTCGAAACCGTTATTACCCGATCAGCCGTCACCACAACGGTCTACACGCAGCAACCTTCGCAGCAGCAGCCGGAACTGCTTGCGCTCATAGAAACGACACCACCCGGTTTCGCATCCAAACCCGCCGGGGAGCAGCAGCCGGCTGCTTCAACAACCATCGAGGACACACGCGTCGAACAGGTCGAGGCAGCAGACGAGCCGGTTGTCTCAACAGACATCGAGGACACGCGCACCGAACAGGTCGAGGCAGCAGACGAGCCGGTTGTCTCAACAGACATCGAGGACACGCGCACCGAACAGCTCGAGGCAGCAGACGAGCCGGTTGTCTCAACAGAAATCG
>Ga0316189_10007312_pt1 | contig 10457 bp, 9 predicted proteins | sample LowCovwburrow_MG_FD_204930 | JGI IMG/M metagenome (GOLD analysis project Ga0316189, IMG submission 204930) | Coastal sediment microbial communities from Maine, United States - Lowes Cove worm burrow | ecosystem: Environmental > Aquatic > Marine > Coastal > Sediment | place: USA: Maine... | reverse complement strand
TTACAACCCGCAGGCCTTCTTCACACACGCGGCATTGCTGGATCAGGCTTTCGCCCATTGTCCAATATTCCCCACTGCTGCCTCCCGTAGGAGTCTGGGCCGTGTCTCAGTCCCAGTGTGGCTGATCGTCCTCTCAGACCAGCTACTGATCGTCGCCTTGGTAGGCCATTACCCCACCAACAAGCTAATCAGACATAGGCTCATCTAATAGCGGCCGAAGCCTTTCCCCCGAAGGGCGTATGCGGTATTAGCCTGGGTTTCCCCAGGTTGTCCCCCACTACTAGGCAGATTCCTATGCGTTACTCACCCGTCCGCCACTCGTCGCCTGGTAGCAAGCTACCATCGTTACCGTTCGACTTGCATGTGTTAAGCATGCCGCCAGCGTTCAATCTGAGCCAGGATCAAACTCTTCAGTTCAATCACTTTTGTCGCTTGAGGCGACAAATCTTGGCTCGATGTACACCAACTCGGAATTTCTTGAGTTGCTTCCATCGAATGTTGCTTTAGCTACGCAACCAATTCGACGTAAGCACCCACACAAATTATCTAATCTAAGTTGTTAAAGAACTCACTGGCGCCGGGCCAGTGGAGACCGACAATTATGTAACAACTTTGCCTGTCTCGTCAATACTTTCCGCTTCTTTCTTTTGGCGGTAACCGGGGTCACCCCGAAGCAGAGGCGCGCATTATACATGCGGCCGAAGGGCCGTCAAGGAAAAAGTTTTTGGATATTTCGAGACTTAAAGAACGACGCTAGACGGCCCTGCACAGCCCCCTGGAACCGGCCTTGGAATATCAATGGCAAAACCCTGCGCAAAGTCGATACCCACGGCCTGAAGCCGGCTACGAACAGCGTCATCTTCAACAAATTCGGCAATAGTGCGCATACCGGCGACTTTCCCGATCTGATGAATAGCCTCCACAATGGCATTGTCCATCGGGTCCTCGATCATAGCCCGCACAAATTCACCATCAATCTTGAGGTAATCAGCCGGTATTGACTTCAGGTAGGCAAATGAACTGAGGCCGGTCCCGAAGTCGTCAAGCGCAAAGGAGCAACCCTCTGCCTTTATCTCGCACATAAACCGGACAGCATTCTGCAGATTGGTGATAGCTGCCGTTTCTGTGATTTCGAAGCAGATGCGAGATGCATCTATCCCGAACCGGCTCAATTGTTCACGAATGAAGGCTGGAAAAGCCTCATCCCCCATCGTCTGACCCGACAAATTAATAAAGCACAGCTGGGCCGGACCGTCTGCGCGGGACAAGCACTGGCAAACATGACTCACCACCCAGCGATCAATTTCGGAAATCAAATTATAGCGCTCGGCTGCAGGAATAAACGCTCCGGGAGGAACCAGCCCCCCATTACGGTTTCGCATGCGCAGCAAAAATTCACAGCGCGTATCTCGCTCCTCCCCATCAGTCAAACTGACAATAGGCTGGTAGTAGAGAACGAAGCGATCTTCTTCCAGCGCATCACGAATACGCGTTACCCACTGCATCTCGCCATGCAACCGGCTGGCCTCACCTGCGTGCTGGTTATAAACCTGCACCTGGTCGCGCCCCATATCCTTTGCCGAATAGCAGGCTGTATCCGCACAACTCATTATATCAGTCACGCAGCCACTGCCCCTGTCAACTGAAACCAAACCGATACTGACGCCAACGGAAAACTGCTTCCCTTTCCAGGAAAACCTGAAACCGCGAATCGCCTGACGCAGAATTTCCCCGATCTCCTCGGCACGATCAAGAGGACAGGACTCCAGCAGCACCGCAAACTCATCACCACCGAGACGCGCCAGCGTGTCTCTGTCCCGCAAACAACCTGACAACAACATCGCAATTTGTCTGAGCATCTCATCACCGGCAGCGTGCCCGCAGGTGTCATTGATCAACTTGAACTGATCAAGATCGAGATAAAGAAGCGCATGAGTCAGCCCCAACTCCCGCGCACTGTTTAATGCACGCTCCAAACGGCGCTCGAACTCACTGCGGTTAACCAGATCGGTAAGCGCGTCATGATAGGCCATATAACGCAAGGCTTCCTCCGCCTTGCGACGCTTGCGCCTGGAATCAGCTTCACGCAGCTCTCGTGCAATAGCAGGTACCAGACGCGCGAGATTGTCTTTCATGATGTAATCACTTGCGCCGGCTTTCATTGCAGCCACCGCCGTCTCTTCACCAATACTGCCAGACACAATCAAAACCGGAACGTCACTGGCATGCTCTCGCACTACTCCCAGTGCAGTTATAGAATCAAATTCAGGCAGATTATGATCAGAAATAATCACATCCCAGATATTGTCGTGCATCGCTTTGCGTAGCTCGCGCAGCGTTTCGACACGCTTTACCACAGACTCATAACCACCCTTGCAAACCTGCCGCACCAGGAGTATTGCATCGTCCTCTGAATCTTCAACGAGCAATACCCGCAACGGCTTGAGCACGTCTCACACGCCAGCGCTGGGAGGAGGCACGTTGAGAACCAGCCAGTAGACGCCCAGCTGGCGTACCGCTTCCATGAACTGATTAAAATCTACCGGCTTGCGAATATAACTGTTCGCACCGAGATCATAGCCCGCGATAATATCTCTCTCTTCATTGGAAGATGTCAGTATCACCACTGCCAGACGACGGGTTGATGACTCATCACGTATCCGGCGCAGCACTTCAAGCCCGTCAAGTTTGGGCAACTTGAGATCAAGCAGCACCACCTCCGGTAACTTGCCGGCATCCCTGTCGCTGTACGCTCCCTGGGCAAACAGATAATCAAGTGCCTCGGCACCGTCTCGTGCCACAACGACTTCATTAAGTATGTTGTTCCGCTTAAGTGCCCGCAGCGTCAGCGCTTCATCGTCGGGGTTATCTTCCACCAGCAGAATGGTTTTATTGTCCATCTCCAGCACATCCTCGTTCCCAGGCCTCAAGGCGCAATCGCACATGTCCTTCAGACTTCAATCTGATCTTGATTAAGAGTATAGACAGATTTGGCAGGTTTTCCGGTCGGCGCACATGGCACCACTACGAAAAGCCTAAAGGATAGAGACACGTGCAAAGCGACGCTTGCCTACCTGAAAGACATACTCGGCACCTGATGCAATGCTCAGCCTGGTATCTTCAATACGTTCACCGTCCACTCGAACCGCACCCTGCTTGATCATGCGCATTGATTCCGAAGTGCTCGATGTCAAACCAGCATCTTTTAGTAAATTGGCAATCGGCAAACCGCCATCAGACCCGGTCAGACTCACTTCCGGCATATCATCGGGCAATGCACCTTTCTGAAAGCGCTCTATGAAATTCTGCTGGGCACGTTCGGCTTCCGCTTGCGAATGAAATCTCGCAACTATCTCAATGCCCAGCTCAAACTTGATGTCGCGAGGATTGCGCCCTTCCGCCATCTGCCTTCTAAGCGCATCAATGTCTGACAGGGAGCGAAAACTCAACAGTTCGAAGTAGCGCCACATCAGCTCATCAGAAATCGACATCAGTTTGCCAAACGTATCGTCCGGCGTTTCAGCAATCCCGATATAGTTTCCCAGCGACTTGGACATTTTTTGCACGCCATCAAGCCCTTCCAGAAGAGGCATGGTCAACACGACCTGCGGCTTTTGGCCATAACCCTCCTGTAACTGCCGACCAACCAGCAGATTAAACTTCTGGTCGGTACCACCGAGTTCAATATCGGCTTTCAGCGCAACCGAGTCATATCCCTGAACCAGAGGGTAGATGAACTCGTGCACAGCAATCGGCTGACCGGTAGAGTAGCGCTTGTTGAAATCGTCGCGCTCAAGCATACGCGCAACGGTGTGGCGGGCCGCCAGCTGAATCAAGTCAGCCGCACTCATTTCACCCATCCAGCTGGAATTGAAGACTACTTGCGTACGTTCGGGATCCAGAATCTTGAAGATCTGTTTTTCATAGGTACGTGCATTTTCCAGCACCTCGTCTCTGCTCAACGGCTTGCGAGTGACATTCTTGCCGGTCGGGTCGCCGATCATGCCGGTAAAATCACCAATCAGGAAAATCGCTTCGTGCCCCAGCTCCTGGAACTGCCGCAGCTTGTTGAGTAACACCGTATGCCCCAGATGCAGGTCTGGAGCAGTCGGATCAAACCCTGCCTTGATCCGTAGCGGCCGCCCTTCTCCAAGACGCGCTACCAGCTCGGATTCGACCAACAGCTCTTCGGCTCCGCGCTTGATTTGCTGCAACTGAGACGAAACTTCATCCTGCGACATTCATTTCACCTTTGAGTACCCCGAAAAAATGAGGCGCAAGAGTAACATAAGTCTGCCGCTAACCCTGAGTACATTGATCACAATAACCACCTGTGGTCGAACTGGCACAGATTCTGCTGATACTAACCGGTAACAGCTTTTGGTTGACCGATAGCGGCTTCGTCAGTTAGGTTTACACATTAATTAGGAAGGGATTTCTTGTGCGTTACGAGCATTCATCATTACGCGACTACAAGTCGGGCTGGAGCGACTCCGGGGCTTACAAACGCCGCGGCAATGGTATCCGCTGGGCAGTTCTAGGCACCCTGTCCGGTCTCGCCGTGGGCCTGTTCTCGCTCACATCATTTGATGCAAATGCACTACGAGTCAAGGAGTTACCGCTTTTCATTCCTGCCACAAACACGAGCGAAATGGCGGCCGCAGAGACCGGCATCACGGCGGAAGCGTCGATACAGCTACCCCATGAGTCCCCGCAGCCTGCCAGCACAGAAGAAACTGCCGAACTACCAGGCAACTGGCATACCGTGACAGTCAAGCAGGGTGACAGCCTGGCAAAAATCTTTAACCAGCAGGGCATCCCGCCACGCCAACTCCACGACATCCTCGCCACCGGAGGTGTTGCCAAAAAATTGACGCGTATTTACCCCGGCCAGACGCTACGCCTGCGCACCAGCACCGAAGACGGATTGCTGGAACTGCTCTACGACATTGACGCCCTTAACCAGGTGCAGGTCAGCCGTACCGAAGCCGGATATGAACCCCAGCTGATAGTGCGGGTGCCAGACAGGCAAATCCAGCGCGCGGCAGCAAATATCGATAGCTCGCTATTCCTGGCTGCCCAGAAAGCCAATCTTCCTGAAACCATTACCATGGAGCTGGCGGGTATTTTTGGCTGGGACATCGACTTTGCGCTGGATATTCGTAAAGGTGACCAGTTTGCGGTTGTCTATGAAGAACTGTTTCTTGATGGCGAGCGCATTGGCACCGGTAACATCCTGGCCGCCGAGTTCACCAATCAGGACAAACTGCATCGCGCAGTACGTTATACCGATTTGCAGGGCCGCACTGACTACTACACACCGGATGGACGCAGCATGCGCAAGACCTTTCTGCGCACACCGGTTGCTTTCTCACGCATCAGCTCGCGTTTCAGCACAGGGCGCAAACATCCTGTCCTTAACCGTATACGCGCTCACAAGGGTGTTGATTACGCCGCATCACGCGGCACTCCGGTAAAAGCCACGGGCGCAGGCAAAATCAAGCTACGCGGCAAAAAGGGTGGCTACGGCAAAACCGTGGTTATCCAGCATGGCAGCCGCTACAGCACTCTGTACGCGCATCTGAACAATTATGCCCGCAACCTGAAAACCGGCAGCCGCGTTCAACAGGGACAGATTATCGGCTACGTTGGCAGCACTGGTCTGGCGACAGGGCCACACCTGCACTACGAATTCAGGCTTAACGGTGTACATCGCAACCCGCTGACCGTAAAGCTGCCTGACGCGGCTCCCTTGCCAAAGCAGTATCGAGAGGATTTCAAACTCGCCACCGAGAACCTGATCGCCCAGCTGGAACTGGTCAAGACCCGGACTGTTGCTTTACAGGACAACTGAGCAAGACCACAAACCTCCATGCCTGCCTACTACCTCGGCCTCATGTCAGGCACCAGCGTAGATGGCATTGACGCGGTTCTTGTCGACTTCGCTGCTGCCACCCCCAAGCTGATAACGGCAAGGGCTTACGGCTGGGATGCAGCATTGCATCACGCCATCACCAACGTCCTCAACACCCCTGAGCAAACCACACTGCAAACGCTCGGAACGCTGGACGCCCAACTTGGCGAAGCGTTTGCCAGGGCGGCCCTGAACCTGATTGACAGTTCCGGCATTGATGCTAAACAGGTAGCTGCTATCGGCAGTCATGGACAAACGCTGTTTCACGCGCCGGACGCCAACATTCCATTCAGCACGCAGGCGGGTGACCCTAACCGAATCGCCGAGTTAACCGGCATCACAACTGTTGCCGACTTCCGCCGTCGCGATATTGCTGCCGGTGGTCAGGGCGCACCGCTGGTGCCCGCATTCCATCAGTCATTGTTTCAGCAGGCTGGCACCTCACGCGCCATTCTGAACATTGGCGGCATTGCCAATATTACCTTGCTACCTGCTGATCCAGGTGACGTTGTCACCGGTTTCGATACCGGCCCGGGCAATACCTTGCTGGATGCCTGGATCAGTGCGGCAACGCATGAAACTTTCGATAGGAACGGGGATTGGGCACGCAGTGGCAGCAACCAGCCCGGGCTGCTGGAAGAACTGCTGGAACACGCCTATTTTACAAAGCCGCCACCGAAGAGCACCGGCCGCGAGCTTTTCAACCTCTCCTGGTTGAAGCAGCAGACAAGTACCGGGCTACAAACGTTACCACCAGAGAATGTACAGGCAACGCTGGTGGAACTGACAGCCAGGTCAATATGCGACAGCTTGTATACCAGCATACCGCACCTGGATGAACTCTATGTATGTGGCGGAGGTGCGCACAACAGATTCCTGATGGAGCGCCTGAATAAGCTGTTGCCAGATACCCGGGTCGCCACAACAGAATCATTAGGGCTGGCACCCGACTGGGTCGAAGCCACCGCATTCGCCTGGCTTGCCAAACAAACCATGGAGGGATACGCCGGAAACCTGCCCCCGGTAACCGGAGCACGTCACCCGGCCATACTCGGTGGCATCTACCCGGGAAGACCTAGCTAACGCTTGTCTATAGGCACGTACTCGCGCGCCGTTTCACCCGAATACACCTGCGTCGGCCGGAAGATCCGGTTATCACCAAGTTGCTCACGCCAGTGCGCCAGCCAGCCAGCAGAACGCGCTATGGCGAAAATCGATGTAAACTGGTCAGGGGGTATACCCATCTCCTTGTAGAGAATCCCGGAATAGAAATCGACGTTTGCATACACACCTTTTGGCGCCAGCCTCTCTTCACAGGCTGCTTCCAGTGCCAGCGCCGTTTCAAACATCGGCCCCATGTTACCGCCACGGTGTTCCATCAATTCGTGCATGAGTTTTTGCAGAATGGTTGCACGCGGGTCTTTGACCTTGTACTCGCGATGACCCATACCCCAGATCTTGTCCTTGTTGGCAAGTTTCTTGTCCAGCCAGGGTTTGACATTTTCCGGCCGGCCAATACTTTTCAGCATTTCGATGACACGCTCGTTGGCACCACCATGCAGCGGACCAGCCAGCGTACCTACAGCAGCTGCAATTACCAGAAACGGGCTGGACAGCGTCGAACCGGCAACCAGTGCAGCGAACGTTGAAGCGTTGATCGTGTGCTCGGCATGCAGTATCAGGCAGGCATCCATGATACGTGCGAGACAGGGATCCGGTTCCTCACCGCTGAACATGTACAGCAAACTCTCTGCGTAGCTAAGATCCTTGCGAATGGGATAAGGATCATAACCATTACGCACGTGTTCCCACATCGCCACAATCGTGGCCATGCGGGCAATAATTTTGACCGACATGTTGTGGACGTAATTGAGATCCTCACACATGTCACCACCGGTGAGACATTCGTCTCCCTGGTAGAACATGCCCAGACTGGCAACAGCGGTTTGCAGCATCTCCATCGGATGCCCGGTGGCTGGCAGATATTTCATAATCTCCCGGACGTTATATTTGACGACCCGATTGGCGCGCAATTCATGGTCAAACTGTGCCAGCTCATCCGCACTCGGAAGGCGGCCATCAAGCAACAGAAGAGTGGTTTCCTCGAACGTGCTGTTAACTGCCAGGTCAGCTATGCGGTAACCACGATAGGTGAGCAGACCGTTGACACCATCCAGTTCCGAGATGTTTGACTGGGTAGCCGGCACGCCTTCAAGGCCAGGCAAATATTCGTTCATTCCGTTCTCCAGAAAATCTGTACAGCTACTGCCATCGGGCGGCCAAGTATAACGGGTTATAAAAATTTATGAGTACCCGATCGGGCACACGAAAAAGGGGCGCTTGCGCGCCCCTCCGGGGAATTCATAAAAACGGGAATCCCAAAAATTCAGGTCAGGCCGAGAACGACGACCCACATCCGCAAGTAGTGGTGGCATTGGGATTTCGAATCACGAAGCGCGCGCCTTCCAGATCTTCCTTGTAGTCAATTTCAGAGCCTGCCAGGTACTGGAAGCTCATCGGATCAACGACCAGCTTGACACCATTCTTCTCGACCTCGGTATCACCGTCATTGATCGCTTCATCAAACGTGAAGCCGTACTGAAAGCCGGAGCAACCACCGCCCGTGATGTAAACACGCAGTAACAGGCCGGGATTACCTTCTTCTTCTATCAATCCCTTGACCTTGGTCGCCGCCGCATCTGTAAATACCAGCGGTTCTTCAGTATTGATTTCCTGGGCTGCGCTGTCAGTCATCAGTCCATCTCCAAAATAACTTTATTAACAAGAGTGCAAGTATGCATTTCCTGACTAATTCGGTCAAGTATTACTTGGCGGGGGTCATGCCTGCTGCATCAATATTACCAACATCCTCACTTGATACGCTCTCCTGACGCTCAGTACCCCGATGGACCAGATTACCATTTACTTCAGCACCCATGGCCATTTCGATGAGGTTGTAATACACGTTGCCAGTCACCTTGGCATGACTGGCCAGCTCAACACGCTCACTGGCATGAACATCACCCTCTACCGCACCATTGAGCTCAAGATTCGGCACCTGCACATCGCCTTCAATGCGCCCTTTTTCACTGACTGTCAGCACATTGTCTGACCCGGGCTCGGCAATAATATTACCTTTTACCGTACCGTCAACATGCAGCCCGCCGGTGAAACGAATGTCTCCTTCCAGGCGGGTCTGCTGACCAATAACTGTATCGATTCTCGAACAGCTGGATTTCTTGCCCTTTCCAAACATGGTTCTCTCCTGTAACACCTGTTAGCCGAACAAACTACGCCGGCCACTCCATTGTTTTGTCGACGCCTGGAGGCTTGCCTTTACCACCCGGCAACACTTTAATCGTCACCCTTTCCGGGAGAAAGCCATCCGGTATAACCAGCTCTCCGCCAAACTCCTGAAAATAACGAAATTTAAATTTCAATTCCTTCTTGTCACTCGCCAGCACAGACAGCGGCAGAACACGGTTCTTGCCACCCTCTACGCCTTCGACCTCGATTTCTATGACACCGCGCACATAACGCTCATTTCGTTGCACCTGCGTCAGCATCAGCTGATAGTTAAAGACGCCACTGACCGAGCCAGGCTCGATATTAAAACGCTGGATCCTGAGCCCAGCCTTACCGTCTTTTGGCGAAACGATACCGCGATAGAACTCCAGTTCCTCACTCAATGCGAGCATTTGGTCCTGCAGGACCGCAAATTCACTACGTACCTCCATACTGGCCAGCCGATCGATTTCACTGGATCTTTGCAATATGGCTATCTGTTGGCTCAATTCAGCATTTTTTTCGCGCTCGTCCTGGAGCTGCTCGCTGAGTTCCTCGCCCCGCCCCCTGAGCTCCGTCCAATCTGTACCTGCATAATCAATACCTCTCTGGAACAGCAGGTAACCGGCACTGATCAGTATCACTACAACGACAGCGCTGCCCAGCCAGATGTAGGCTGGCTGGTACACCAGAATTTTTCGGTTACCGGATTCCATAATGATATCCCTGCAGAAAGACACGCAACTATTGTGCCCGATTAGGGAATCAGACCAATTTGTTTGAGGCCTTCCCGCTCATCCAGCGAGAACATGATATTCATATTCTGCATGGCCTGTCCGGCCGCACCCTTGACCAGATTATCTATCACCGAAAGCACCACCAGAGTCTGGCCGTCAGGTGCAAGATGAACCGCCAGTCGACAGTCATTCGCTCCTTTTACGGACCGGGTTTCAGGGTGTGAACCGGCAGGCAGCATATCGACGAAAGGCTCATCGACGTAGCGCTGCTCAAACAATGTCTGCACATCGGTAGTCCGATCGACCAGGCGGGCATACAGCGTGGCGTGAATACCGCGAATCATTGGCGTCAGGTGTGGCACAAAAGTTAATCCTACCGGCCCCGCTTTCACGCTCTCCAGCCCCTGCCGAATTTCCGGCAGGTGGCGGTGTCCTGGCACCGCGTAAGCCTTGAAGCTTTCCGAAGCCTCCGATAATAGCGCGCCTACGTTAGCACCACGCCCGGCCCCGCTTACACCGGA
>Ga0316189_10007311_pt1 | contig 10459 bp, 8 predicted proteins | sample LowCovwburrow_MG_FD_204930 | JGI IMG/M metagenome (GOLD analysis project Ga0316189, IMG submission 204930) | Coastal sediment microbial communities from Maine, United States - Lowes Cove worm burrow | ecosystem: Environmental > Aquatic > Marine > Coastal > Sediment | place: USA: Maine... | reverse complement strand
ACCGTATTACGAACTGAAGAAGAAACATAGCGCCGAGTGGGCCAATGAGGATAAGGCTATCGACGCCAAGCTCGCAGCACTCGAAAAGAAGTTCGGCAAGAAACCGAACATTATTTACATCCTGACGGATGATATTGGTTACGGCGAATTGGGTGTTCAGGGCGGCGGTGCTATGCGCGGGATGCCTACGCCAAATATTGATCGCATGGCGCACGAAGGAATGCTGCTCAACGGCTTCTATTCCGAGCCTTCCTGCACGCCGACCCGTGTTGCCTTGATGACAGGAAGACATCCTGTTCGCACCGGTCTGACCGATGTCATTTTTCCGGGCAATCCGGCTGGTCTGGACCCTGAAGAAGTCACCCTCGCTGAAGTCCTGTCTGACGCTGGTTATGCCACGGCGATGTATGGCAAATGGCATCTAGGTGAGGGCGAAGAGACGTGGCCACACAGCCAGGGATTCGATGAGACGCTCTTCGGCCTGTATAACGCCGCTCCCTGGGCTTGGAATACACCCAGCGAGCGCATCATGTGGAACAACTACGCGAACACACCTGAGTTTTTCACCCGATATAAACTACTGGGTGCAATGGAGGCCGAAAAAGGCAAGAAGGCTCGCGAGATAGCGCCACTCGACAAGGAGACCTATACGACCTTCGAGGAAGAGACGTTCAAGCGTTCCATGAACTTCATCAAGCGCAACGCTGACGGAGAGAAGCCCTTCTTCCTCTACTGGGCATCAAACCTGATGAGCCAGTTCACCTCCCACCCGGACTGGGAAGGCAAGTCACCGCAGGGGACGCACAATGGCGACCAGATGATGGAGCATGATTACTATATGGGGCAGCTCCTCAAGACCCTTAAGGATCTGGGGATAGCCGAGAACACTCTGGTGGTATGGATGAGCGACAACGGCCCCATGTACGATTTATTCCCCGAGGCCTCCTTCACAGCACTTCGTGGTGGCAAAGGCGATGTGCTCGAGGGTGGCGTGCATGTGCCCGCTGTGGCCTGGTGGCCGGGCGTCATCCAGCCGAATCTCATCAATGCGGAGATGATTCATGTCACCGATATGTACACCACCGCAGCAAGAATCGGTGGCGCAATGAATCATGTGCCTAAGGATCGGGTTACTGACGGCATCGAGCAGAGCAGCTACTTGATGGCGGCCACTCCAACTCGTCGCAACTACATGTTCCACTACTCGGGACCGAGCCTCGGCGCAGTGCGGCTTGGTCAGTTCAAGCGCCACTTGGCAGCCAGTCACGGTGGGCTACCGGGCAAGGCTTTTTACGATGTATATAAAGATCCAAAAGAGGAACATGGCATCATGGTAAGTATGCTTTGGGCCTGGGTGCCGTTCGACGATATCGCCCGCATGCATAACAAACTGATCGAGAAATATCCGCATCGCAAGCCCTATAAAAGCGTGATTGAAGAATAGGAAATGCCAATTAATTGCAGAGAGGAACAATTCGTGACCCTGCGTGAAATTATATATTGTTCGTGCTTGCGGCGGATAAAAAAACAAGTATTTAAGCCAGAGTTAAGTAAGAAATTTATTCCTCCCGTACACCTGTTCGTTTCCTCCTTACATTGCCTTCAGTGTTTCAGACGGCAATTCACCGAAGAAACGACGGTAATCAGTGGCAAACTGGCTCATGTGCCAGAAACCCCAACGGTTCGCGATTTCGTTGATTAATGACTTCGAATGCAATGAACGAAGCAGTTCATGGCGTACAGCGACCAGCCTCCGGGACTTCAGATAAGCTTTCGGTGTAACGTTGAAGTAGTCACGGAAAACATATTCCAGGGTGCGCACACAGCTGCCCGACGCCTGTGCCAGCTCCAGAACAGTAATGGGTTTATTGGTATTGGCCTCCATGTAATCCCGCGCACGTTGCAGTACGATCTGTTTTCTGTTCGTCAGCTTGAGCCGATCTGTAGGCTGCGAATCTGTAATTGCCAGGAGCAGGTGGCGTATGAGGTTGAACTCCAGATCGCGTATTGTCTCCGAGCTGTTTTCTGCAGTTTTGATTTGCGCCAGGCTCCGGCTGGCACAACGCAGTTCACGGCGTAGCGTATGCATATTTGAACGGCTACAGTGACGTACTTGCTGCGCTGTTCCTATACTTGCTTCGACCTGCAGACCACAAGACGCTGCGACTTCATCGATCAGGGTTTCCGAAATGGAAAGCGAGTAGCCTTTGAAGTGGGACCGGGATACAGCACTCAGTTCACGGCTTGACGGGAAACAGAGGATATCATCCTGCCGAACTGCACCATCAGGCGTTGTCACTTCATCTATTCCCTCTTCAACGAGTCCGATCGTCAGGGCATCCTGTGCCGTACAGCCGCCCTGGTCATAAGGTTGCTCGAAATAAAAACGGGTAAGCATGAACTCGGGGCGCCCTAATTGGAGCAGTTCGGCCGGTGATCTCCCGGCTTTCAGCTGGTGGAATTCAAAGTCCCAGCCTTGAATCAGCTCGTTGAGCTCTTCGATATCCTCAAAACGCCGCTCTGCAACCAGGTTCCAGTCGACAACATCATTGTGAGCTGGCGTATTCATGCGCGTTTTTGATACAGGGGTGGCTTCATTTGTACCCATAATACTATGCCTTACACGACAAGTTGGTCAGGATTTTCCAGTCCCTGTGTGACCGTTCGCAGGAGTGGATGAAAAGAGCAAAGGCATTCGTACGCTATACGGAGTTAACATTATGTTTAATAAATTAATTTCCAGGAAGGCTGTATTCGCAACATTGACTGCAGCCGGTCTGTTTGGGGCCGCCATACTCACGCTCGATGTGGATATCCACGTGAAGGATGCCCGGGCAGCAAGCACGCCCGCGACGGACGCAGCGTCGCCCACCAAGCCGAGTTCCAACCGTGACGTGTACTACCCGGGCACCGAGGAGCTGGCCGCAGACGAGATGCGCGTCATCGCCTGTGGCACGGGCATGCCAATGCCACGGCTCAAGCAGGCGGCCGCCTGCTTTGTGATCGAGTTAGGCAACGGTGACAAGTTTATCTTCGACATGGGCAACGGATCTCTGGAGCGGATCCATGCGCTCGGTATTCCACTGGACTATCTGGACAAAGTCTTCATTACGCACCCGCATATGGACCACATGGCTGATCTGGCAACGTTCTACATGACCGGTCCTCAAAACAACCGTTCGGTGCCCCTGCGGGTCTGGGGTCCGGGAGGAGGAGGCATGCGCCCGGAGTGGAGCTTCAAGACTGCGATGGACCACATGGAGAAGATGTGGGCATGGATGAGTGGCACGCTGGCCGGTACCATCGACACCTCAGCGTTTAAACTCGAGGTGACAGAGTACGACTGGTCGAAGGTCAACAATGTCATATACGAGGACAACGGCGTGGTCATCAGGAGCCTCCCCGCGATTCATTTCGAAGGGACCGCCAGCTTCATCCTGGAATGGAACGGCCTCAGACTGGCGTTCTCGGGCGACTCGCTCCCGAACAAGTGGTGGATAGAGCATACCCAGGGCGTTGACCTCTCAATTCATGAGTGTTTCTTTACGCCCGAAATGGCAATGTCAAAGTGGAGTTTCAGCAATCAAGAGGCCTTGAACGCAGTGACGACAATTCATGCAAACCCCACTTATTTCGCAAAGGTAATGGCCATGACGAAACCCAAGCACGCTGTGGCCTACCACTTCCAGAACGACTTCGATACGCAGCCGATCATCAGGAAGGCCGTCGAACAGATCTACGACGGCCCGGTGGACTATGCGGAGGACTTCATGGTGTGGAACGTCACCAAGGAGGGCGTTCGCACACGGATGGCTGTGGTTAATCCGGAGGGCTATCCGACGCCACCGCTTAAGGAGAAGAAAATCGAGGCCGGCGGTGACCGATACCAGACACCTGACTCGGTGCTGGCGGGATGGCCGGAAGAATTTAATGCGGTTGCGGATGAGATCTACTCGGACTTCAACAAGGAACACGGGACAGATTTCAAGTTTCAGTTGAAGAAGTAAGTAAATGAGTTGTGACGTAGGTTGGTTGGCAAAACCAACGAATAACTAATTCTGTATCATTAAATGTTATCAGGAACCCCGCACCCGCGGGGTTTTCTGAATGCTAACGAGAAATAGAAGCGTGATTGAAAAATAGGCATGCCAATTAATTTCAAGGAAAAACGTCTCATGACCCTGCGCAAAATTATATTTGGTGGCCTGGTGATTTTTATGTTGCCCACGCCAGCTCTTGCAGAGGAAGCGGCCAGCGGTGCGGCCGCATCTGACCCGACGGCGGCTGTCAATTATCAGGACGTGCGTTACCGTTATTTCGACCTTGATCAGGGTGCTGACAAGCACAGCTTCCAGACCGAAGGTGCCTATATGTTGCACCCGCGTTTCAAACTCACCAATGAACTGCGCTACGTGAACACGGACAGCAGCGGCAAGTCGGAGCAGGATTTCGAGGAGCTCAAGCTCAAGGGTATTCACCTCACAAATATAAAGCCGTTCGGCATAAAGGCGAAGCTTGCTTTGGGTGTCGAATGGTTGAAAGACCTGGGTGACTTCGAAGAGGGGACGGGTTCCGGGGCGGACAGTATTGCTCCCCTGGCAGGTATTGGCTGGGTGCCCGATGACAGGAATTTCATTATCACTCTGGTGCAGTATTTTTATTCCTACGATACTGATAGTGCCCGGGAAGAAGATGTTCGTGAGACAGCGCCGCGTTTAATCTGGATTCGCTCGCTCCCGGAACTCGGTGGCTGGTTCAAGGCTGACCTTAAAATGTCCATCGATCACGAAGACGATGAAAACTTCGACCAGGTGCTGGAATTACAACTGGGCAAGATGGTATCTCCAAGCGTGGGATTTTATGGCGAAGTTTTTCTGGGTGATGACGTGCTCGACTCGAACGCCTACAACTATAGCGTGGGTGCGGCGGTGCGGGTGATGTATTAACGCGTTGAGCAGTGCCATCCCGGGTCATACAAAAAGGCAATCTATAGGCATTAAATCATGGGTAGTGCGCCAGGCGTTGTATTGACGCTGTTTACTGCAAGCGGTGAACTGCTCAACATATCCTACTAATTACGATTTCGGTATACTCACCAGGATGATTCACCTGTTTCTTCGGCAAGCGATTTTACTTCTGGTTGTGCTGGTTATGGCACCTGCCGCTGATGCGGACTGGATAAATCTGACCGGGGCAGAGACCTCGCCGAACATCGCTGAAATCTATGTGCTCGATGACCATGTAAAACTGGTGCTCGAAGTGTATATCGGCGACCTGGACAAGTTCGAAGAGCTGGTGCCCGACGGGTGGCTGAAAGATTCTGCAGCCGAGCGACCTGATGCCGAAGCGCGTATCAAACACTTTGCCGAACAACGCTTTCAGTTCGTGACTGAAAGCGGCGAAAAGTTAGCCGCACAATTGCAGCTGGTGGAACCGAGGGTGCGCACAGACCGCCAGTCGCCGTTTGCCGGTATGATCAACCCCATGACGCGACAGCGTGTCCCGGAGGCACCGCAGGACAAACGGGTGTTGTATGCGGAGATTCTTTATCCGTATGTGTCGAAGCCCCGGGAACTGACAATCGTTCCGCCCCTCGATGAAGAAGGGCGCGCAGAAGTAAGCATTGGTTTTATCGCTTACCATAAGGCGGTTCCCATTATCGATTTCCGTTACCTGGGTGCAGCGGCGCATCTGCTGCTGGACTGGGAGGATCCCTGGTACTCGAAGTTTGATAACCCTAACCTCAAGCGGCATCACAAGTCGGCGTTGATGTCTTTCCTCTACGTGGAACCCTTCGAGGTACGTCATGAGATTCTGACCCGGGTAAAAGACCTCGAAACATGGATGGACCTGGGCTTGCGTGGTGATGAGTATATCGAGGTCGACGAACTGGAACCGCTCAAGCAGCGTATTGGTGATTTTCTGCTGACAAAGAACCCCGTGCTGGTGGATGGCCAGGCCCTGAAGCCGATTCTGGACCGGACCAATTACGTCAAGGTAAGCATAACGGGCATTCAGCTGGTTGAAAAACCGCAGCGGCTGGAAATTTCGACGGCCATCATCGGCGTTATCATTGCGTACATCACCGAGGGACTGCCGCAGCAGGTCACGGTAGACTGGCAGCTGTTCACCGACCAGGTCCAACAAGTCCCGGCAACCGCCACGGACCCGGCCGGGCCGCTGCCGTCCTTTTTGAGCCCGGATGATAACGTGCTGACCTGGACCAACTTCCTGAAGAACTACCAGATGCCAACCGTCCGGCAGGTCGCGGTGGCCGATACCCTGGGTGATGTGAGCATCCCTGTGGGTTCAATACTTTTTGCAGTCGCGATACTGCCGGTTGGCTGGCGACTCAGGGCGGCCAGGCGGGAAGGCAAGCCGCTTGTGGCCCAGTCTGTCATGATCCTGGTGTTGCTTGGCGGCGCCCTGGTGTCGTATCCCTACACGCAGGTCAGCGTTGCCAGACCGGTACTGATGGCGGGTGAGCTGGATGACAAGCAGGCACAGCAGTTGTTGCAGGCGCTGCTGAAAAATGTCTACCGGGCCTTCGATTTCCGCGACGAAAACGATGTGTACGATAAGCTGGCCCTGAGTGTCGAGGGTGATCTGCTCACTGATATCTATTTACAGAACCGTAAATCGTTTGCGGTGCAGAAGGCGGGTGGCGCACAAGCCAAGGTAAAAGATGTCGATATTCAACATGCACAGGCCGAGCGGCGGGAAGGCGATACCCCGACCTATGCCATCCGCGGTCAGTGGACGGCCACCGGCACGGTGGGCCACTGGGGGCATGTGCATACCCGCAGGAACCAGTATGATGCGATTGTCACCGTGAAAGCCGATCAGGGTGACTGGAAAATTTCGGGGCTGGAATTGCTGGAAGAACAGCGCATTGATCCAGCGACGCCTGGTGCTAACGCAGCGCGTTGAGTCATTTAACAGGAGAAAGAAACCATGAACTCACACTACACGACGGTTGTCCGGACATTTGTCGGTTGCGCCGCACTGCTGTTGACGCAATCCGTTCAGGCGGCAGGATTCTATGTTTCGGAAGTGGCCACACCGGGCAGCCTGGGGACGGCGGGCGTGGCAAACCCCGTCAACACAGTTTCAGCCGACTCATCGTGGACCAACCCGGCCGGTATGACGGGTTTAAAGCAGGATGAAATGCTGGCCGGCATGCAAGTGCTGCTACCAAAAATCGAGTTTGACTCGTCGGTGGCCGAGGCCGGTGGCAAAGATGGTGGCAACGCTGGCAATATCGCGGTGATTCCCGCGTTCTTTATGGTCAAGAAGCTGAATGAACGGGTTCGGCTGGGGTTCTCGCTGGTGGCTCCACAAGGCGGCGCCATGAGCTACGGTGACGATTTCGTCGGCCGCTACGGCGCCACTAAAGTCTCGCTGGCCGCGATTGGCGGTTCGCCGTCCATCGCCTACAAGGTCAACGATCGCCTGTCACTGGGGGCTGGTGTTTCAATCATCTATACGCAGTTTGAAGAGACTCTTGCCATTAACCAAAGTGCGCTGGTCCCTGGGCCAGCCACATTGCCGGATGGCAAGGTCAAGTTCGATAACATGACCGATCTGGGTTATCAGCCGTTTTTGGGTTTGACCTATTACCTGTCAGACAGCCTCATGCTGGGTGTTGTCTACCGTGCCGAAATGGACGTTGATCTGGAGGGGGATCTCAACTTCCGCAACCTGGCTTTTCCGACGCCGCCGGCCAACGACATAGAAATTGACTGGGATAACCCCCAGTTACTCAAGGCGGGCTTGCGTTACGAGTTTGCGCCTGGCAAGCGGCTGCTATTCAGCGCGGACTGGGAGGACTGGTCGGCGTTCAGCGAGAATCAGCTGGCGATTACCGGTGGAGCACTAGACCCGGCGGGTGTGCTGGAACGCAATTTCAAGGATACCTGGAGTGCCGGTGTTGCTTTTATCGATGGGAGTCTCGGGACCCGCGGCTATTCAGTCGGATTTTCCTATGACAGTTCGCCGGTGAGCAATAAGGATCGCACCATCGATCTGCCTTTTGACGAGACCTATAAACTTTCTGCCGCCTACGCCTGGAAGCGCAGCAAGCAGCTGGATTTCGGGCTTGGCGCGACGTTGATATATTTTGGTGAAGGCAAGGTTGATCAGACGGCGCAGGGTGTACGCTTCAAGGGTGAGTTCGATACCAATATGGCACTGTTCCTGGGTGGTACGCTGCGCTACCTGTTCTGATCTTTATGATCAGTATTGAGTCACTACACTTCGCTTACCCGCAAGACGGGTTTAACCTGCAGATCCCGACGTTTTCCGTCCCGGTCGGGGAGAAACTCGCCGTCATCGGCCCCAGTGGTTCAGGCAAGACCACGCTGCTCAACCTGATTGCAGGGATAGTCCAGCCGGAGAGCGGGCATATCCGGGTCGCCGGTACCCCGGTACATGCACTAGCCGACGCCGGACGACGTGACTTCCGCATCACCCGGATCGGTTTTGTTTTTCAGGACTTCGAGCTGCTGGATTATCTCAGCGTACTGGATAACATCCTGCATCCTTATCGCATCACTCGTGCCCTGCAACTCACGCCCGAGGTGCGCCAACGTGCTCGCGAGCTGGCCGGGCAGATGGGTATCGGTGACAAACTGCAACGTCATGCCGGCGACCTGTCCCAGGGTGAGAAACAACGCGCGGCCATTTGCCGGGCACTGTTGCCGCAACCGAAACTGATTCTGGCGGATGAAGCTACCGGCAACCTCGACCCGGACAACAAGCTGCATATACTCGAACTGCTGTTTGAGGCGGTTGATCAGCACAATGCCACCTTGCTGGCGGTTACCCACGACCACGAGCTGTTGCCGCGTTTTGACCGCGTGGTGGATTTCCATGATTTTCACAGCGGGAGTGCTGTGTGATCGACAGCTTTTATATTGCCTGGAAATACCTGTTATTCAGTAAAGCGCGCAGCGCCACGCTGGTTGCCTGTATCACCCTGATTGCGGTGCTACCGCTGGCGCTGGAAATAATCCTGGATGAAAGCGAACACCAACTGGTGGAGCGGGCAGTGCACACGCCACTGCTGGTGGGTGCCAGGGGCAGTGCGCTGGACCTGGTGATGAACAGCCTGTACTTCGCCGATGAGGTGCCGGAACTCATCAGCCTGGCGAGTGCCGATGAAATCACCGCCACGGATCTTGCGGTAACAATCCCGCTGTATGTGCGCTTTCAGGCGCGCGGTTTCCAGATTGTCGGTACCACGCTCGATTATTTCGATTTCCGCCAGTTGCGACTGGCAGAAGGAACACTGTTCGGCATGTTGGGCGAGTGCGTTATCGGTGCCGCGGTTGCCAGCCAGCTCGGTCTGAAAGCAGGCGACAGCTTGTTGTCATCGCCGGAAACCGTCTTCGACCTGGCCGGTGTCTACCCGTTGAAGATGCGTGTAGCCGGGGTGTTGGCACCAACCCACAGCGCCGATGACCTGGCAGTACTGGTGGACGTCAAGACGGCCAGGGTGATCGAAGGCCTTGCCCACGGTCACGAGGACGTTGCCCGCAGCCGTGACAGTTCGGTCATTATCGAGCGTAGTGAAAGTAACGTGACCGCCAATGCCAAGCTGATGCAGTACACGGAAATTACCGCAACGAATATTGATTCTTTTCATTTGCATGGCAATCCTGCGAGCTACCCGTTGACGGCGGTCATTGCGTTGCCCCGCGATGACAAAGCCGCGGCGATTCTGCGCGGGCGTTACCAGAACATGGACACTCGTTACCAGATTGTTCCCCCTGCCGATGTTATCGATACCCTGATGAGCAACATTTTTCGCATCCGCAACGTGCTGGATGCGGTGATCCTGTTTGTCGGGCTGGCTACGTTGATGGCCCTGGTGCTGGTGTTTGCACTTTCCCTGCGCCTGCGGCAACGCGAAATCGACACCATTTTCAAACTGGGTTGCAGTCGTATGACTATTGCTCAGTTGCTGGGAGCGGAGGTCGTGATTATTGCAGCATTCAGTACCGTGCTGTGCCTGTTGATTCTTTTGGTGGTTTCACACTATGACCAGCAGCTGGTCAGAGAGCTGTTTATCTAGTTGGCCGTAACCTGCCATTTATAATATTCATGCATGCTTTAGTCGGTATGTTTGCGTGGGTACTCGTATAGATCGAGTGTCCCGGTATCCCGGTAAACCGCCGACCAGTCATCAACTGAAAACTCGATGCCGGCTATTGCGCAGGTGGGCAGGTTACTGATGCCGGCGCTACACAGGTAATTACAAAAGTCTGTAAGTCCCGGGTTGTGCGCGACCAGTGCAATGCGTGCCTTGTTGTCTGGAAATGCCTGCACCACTTCCAGTAGCGTGTTCACCTCTGCGCCGTACAGTTTTTTATCGAAGTCGATACTTTCGGTTGGGTAGCCCAGTTCGCTGGCCAGTAGTTCGGCAGTAGTAGCTGCTCTCAGTGCAGGGCTGCTGACC
>Ga0316189_10007309_pt1 | contig 10461 bp, 6 predicted proteins | sample LowCovwburrow_MG_FD_204930 | JGI IMG/M metagenome (GOLD analysis project Ga0316189, IMG submission 204930) | Coastal sediment microbial communities from Maine, United States - Lowes Cove worm burrow | ecosystem: Environmental > Aquatic > Marine > Coastal > Sediment | place: USA: Maine... | reverse complement strand
CGACGAACTTGCAGGGCTCGTTCGACGCGTCGTTCCCGGCGGGGAACACCGTCCCTGCCCCCATCGTCCAGTCGCAGGTGGTGAGGAGACCCATCAGCTCGCACGGGTACTCCTCTTCGCCGCAACACATCTGGCCGTTGTTGTCAGGGTCAAACCACGGGCAACAGCCGTCCCCAACCACGCACCCATCTTCGCACCACGAGTTGCATGCGCTCCGCCCCCAGACGTCATCACTCCCGACGACCATCAAGTGGACGTCGAAGCTCTCAAACTTCGACTCGATCGTCTCGATCCACGTCGGGAAGGCCGCGGCGAGCTCTGCATGCTCCTCCTTGAGCGTGCCGTGCTCGGAGAGGACGAAGAGGAAGTCGATCTTCCCGTGACAGCCGGCGGGCGTCGTGTCGTCGATGTCCATGTCCCAGCCCACATCGAACGTCGTCGCGTTCCCGGTGACGGAGCTGGACGCTGCGCTCGCCTCGCTCGTCGACGGAGAGCTCGTCGACGTCGATGCTGTCGAGGTGCCCGACGATGTCTCCGACGAGACGCCCCCCGTGCTCGAGGTCGACATCGAGGTCCCGCCGCTCGTCGAGATCGACGGGAGCACCTCACCCGTCGAGGTTGGGGGCGGCGCGGCCTCGCGGGAGCACCTCACCGCGAGCGCTGCCATCGCGAAGGGGAGCAGCCGTCCCCAGGGCGCCCAACCGAATCGAAGCGAACCGCGCATCCCATCGAGGGTACTCCAGCCCGACACCGGGAGCGAACACGCCCCGCCTTGAGCTCGCTCCGGCGTTCGAAAGGGTTCGCGAGAGAGATCTCGTCCAAGAAAGATCCCCGCGCCAAGACCGCATCGAGGCTCCCTGTAAGACCCCGACAACCCACGGTTCGCGTCGCGAAGCCCGGCCTCGACGGTTAGTTGGCCTACGAAGGCCCAGGCCGTCTCCGATACTCGTAGGTGGAAAGCAGGAAGTCCCGCACCACGGGGTCGGTCCGTCCGAGCAGCTCCGAACGATCACGACTGGCTCCTCCGGCGCGCCCGTGATAGGCGTCCGCTGGGGCCACCTCTCCGACTCGGGGTTCAGGAACTCGCAGAGCGGCTAGTGAAGTTCGCCGTCTCGGCGGGCCTGGATCGCGTCGAGTCGCCGCCCAAGTTCTATCAAGGTCGCCATCGCAACCTGATTGTCGGCATCGCCCTGGGGAGCGACCGCCCGCACACGGTCCCTAGCGGCGATGAACAAGGACTCTGCTTCATCGATCTTGTCGGTGGCGAGCGCAAAGTCTCCCCGTGCCTGCAAGGCTCGAGCAAAGGTGATGACTCTCTCGGGGCTGAACTCAGTCTCCAACGCATGCGTCGAAACGCGGACCAGCTCGTCGATGTAGCCTTGCCACCTGCCAACTAGCTTCAGCTGCGCGCAGGCGGCGATGGCGTGGAAGAGGGCATTCGCGTGCACGTCGCGGATGGTCGCCTCCTGCTCAGAGTTGCTGGACGTGCATTGGCGGAGGCATTCACTCGCCGCCTCGTACGAACTCAGAGATTCCTCGCGGTCCTCATCGCCACGCTGTGTCGCAGCCATGATGATGTTGAGCGCCTCGGCCACCAGCGGGGCGCAATCGAGCGGGATATCATCCTCCGGATGTTCGGATTTCGAAGCCTTCTTCACTGGGGGGATGACCCCGTTCGGGGCACTAGGCGATGGGGGAGGCGGTAGGTCGTCAGGCGAGACCTCCGGGGTCTTCCCCTCGCGGAGGTCTCGGAGAGCGGTCTCCTCAGCCTCCAGGTGTTGGCGCTCCCGCTCGAGCTCGAGCTCTTCGCGGACGATCGCCCGACGTCGGCGCATCGCCTCGCGCTCCTCCCGGATCCTCTGGTGCTGCTGGTTCAGCTCATCGGCGAGACCGCCGTCGCTCGTCGCTCGAGCATGCGGCCGAGCTTCGGGCTCATTCGCCTGCGGCGTCCACGTGGGCGGTTGGCCGAGCCGCTTGAAAACCTCGATGAGCTCGCGCTGGACCAGCTCCTGATGTGTCCGCTGCTCTTGGTCCACAGCATGGATGTACTCCGCGGTGCGTTTCATGCCGCGAACTCCAAATGTTACGAGCGTCTTCACGTCCTTGTTGAAGCACGCCTCCACGAGTTCCTCGACCGTCAGACCCTTACCCGTCTTCGTTGCCATCGCTACTCTCCCTCTCCACCGAGTTCATCAAAAAAGGCCCGGATCAAGCATTTCAGGCCTGATGGGCCAGCCGTTGGTGCCAGGAGCTTCTGGAGATTCTCGATGTTCTCGCTGAGATACTGCTCTGACATCTGCCGATGCTCGATCACCGCTTGACGCTCGGCGAGCTTACGGTTCTCCTCGATGAGCGGCCTGAGCCCTTGGGCGAGGACCCGCTCGATAGCCGCGACGTCAGCCCCTCGTTGGCGGCTCTTCCGTCTGTGGCGTCGCCCGTCCACATAAGGATCCGCCCCCTTGAGGTTGGGGACGCGGCTCATCGCCCGCAGCGTCTCCTTGAGTTCCTCCCTGGGGCAGCTCTGGGTGCAGACCACCTCGCCGTCCTTTTTCCACTCCACGGTCACCATCACAGGATCAGCTTGTTCGGCAGCTAGGGGGTCCGGCAAGGCCTTTTTCCGAGCCGCCGCGACGGGCTGGTGCGGATCCGAGAGTTCGACCGCTTCTGCCGATGCATCTACATGTTGCTCCGCGCTCATGGGCCCGCTTCTGCCGAGAGGTGCGAGCGCTTCGTCGGGATCACAGGACGTCGCCTCTCGGCCGCTGGATCCCGCACACAGCTCATGGCCGCATGTGCCATGGCACATGGGACAGGTAGGATCTGGCGGCGCCGTGGGTGGCGTGCCTGGGTCGGGCTCGCCCGACGTGCTCGGGTGGAAATTTTGGTCTTGGCCGGATGTGCCGATCATCAGGGCCACTTCTGGCATCCTCCAGGAAAGATGCGCGGAAGGGGGGCCGCTTCTGCCTGCGTGTTGGGCCGCTTCTGGCGAGCAGGCGACGAGGCGCGCAGAGGGGGGGGCGCTTCTGCCTTCGCGTAGGGCCGCTTCTGTCCCCCTGGTCGTGTGCGCGCATAGCCCTCGGCCGGAAGTGGCAAGCCCGGCCACCTCTGCCCCGACGTGCTCAGGGGCCAGCCCGCTTGTGGCGGACATCGTGGCCGTCTTTGTCGAGCCCGTCGCGTGCGTCGAGGCGACCGCTCTCGGATCTACGATGCGCTCAGCGGCGTTGCCTTGCCCTGCCACGGTATCTTCCTTTCTTGTCGCTTCCGCAAAGAAGCCTCGATCGCAAGCGACGGACCAGCGGAGGAAGACTGAGAGAGACGGTGTTGCTCTCGCCGCGAGACGAGCTGCTGTTCGTGGGCTCACGTCGAGCATGACGGCCAGCTCGGCCCGGCCCCAGCCGCGGCTGAGCATCATCGTGTGGAGCTCGGCGATGGCCGCTTCTGGCGACGGCCAGCGGAGGAGCAAGCCGAGCTCTCGGAGCGCGGCGAACACCCGCGCGAGCTTCGGCTCCCGCGAGCGCCGGAGGTTCAAGTCGCGGAGCGCGAGCCGCCCTCGATGAGCCTCAACGACTCCCCAGAATTCCTCCACTGACCGAATCCGCCACCTGTCCATACAGACATCGAACCACAGCGAGTTCGCGATGGGGAGGCCAGACTCACATGATGTGGTTCTCAGTCACGCGATCGCGCTTGTGTTGGGCTGAGAGTGTCCAGTGCAGCAGACATGCTCGTTCGGCCATGAGCGACGATGAGCCTCCGCGCTCTCTATTGACCGCACCGGCCGCGGGGGCGATGCTGCGAGCGATGCCAACCGACTCACGGCGCTCGAAAGAATGGCCTGTCGAAGAGGTCGATCTCAGCTCGCTCCTCGACTTCATCCGCGCCGGAGAGGTCGCGCTTGTCTACGCCGACAACCTTGGGCTCTCGCCGAGCGAGCTTGTCTTGTCGAAGCTCAGCCAAGAACACAAGGCCGTGCGAGTCGGCCGGCTCGCAGCGGCGAGCCTTGTTCGTGCGCCACAGGGCCTGCGCGAGCTGCTTGGCCCGCAGCTACGCGCTCACGGGATCAGTGAGCTGTGGCTCCCCTCCGGCTACTACCTCTTCTTTCGCGGTGAGCTCATCGGCTACCGCGACCCAGGGGTGCCGACGACGATGAAGGAGTTCTTGCCGACGCTCCTGATCGGCGGGCTCGCGGTGCTCGAGCGGCTCGCGACCAAGCGCTGGGGTGGCTTCACACGGCTACTCCCGACAGCGATCGACCTCACCATGACCGCCGACACAGCGGCGTATCTGGGGGCTCTGCTCCGTGATGCCGTGAACGGGACACGTCGCGAAGACGGCCCGAGCAAGGCGCGGCCGAAGGGTCCCGAGGCGAGAGAGCGTCCGTCTAAGAATCAAGGACCCGACGCACCTCCACCTGAGCCATGGCCCAAAGACCCCTACGCCGTGCTCGGCTTGACGAAGTCGGCGACGTACGAGGAGATCAAGCGCGCGTACCGGAAGGCGACGAGCCGCTTCCATCCCGACAAGGCCAAGGACGAGAACGATCGCCTCCTCCGTGAAGGTTGGCAGAAGCACCTCAACCTCGCGTACCAAACACTCCGGGATGCGCGAGGTCCATAGCGGCCGGGCTACGTTGTCGGGGACTAGGCTCATCCGCAAAGAGAGCGGCGACCAGGCGCGATTGCTCGTCGCGGCGCGCTTGGCAGCTTCTCGGGCTCGGCCGTAGTCGAAGCAGGTCCAAGCCCCCTCGGCGACTCCGCCCCGGAGACGATCGCCGTCCGAGTCGCCCCGCTCACGGTTGGATCGAAAATGTCCTTGATCCGGGGCTCGTCATCGACCCGCGCTTTCGGCCGATCAAGCGGCGACGATTTTCGCGTAGCTGGCCGCTCTTCGAGCGGGCGAGGAGGTCGACGAAGTCCTCCTTCCTGCGCAGGCCGGCGCAACGGACGCGCTTCTCCGCGCCCGGAGAAGCGCAGGTGGCGCAACCTCACTGCTTCACAAGTACGACTCTCACACCACGGCCGCCCGCGGGGCCGAGGTTGCCTGCGGTTTGCGCGGTCGGAACGGCCCCCTAGGCATGTCGGGGCTGACGCCGCCCACGGCTCAACGCGACGAACCTATGCGGCGGTCGGCGGCGGCCCGGGCATCGCTCGCAAAGCGTACGCTCAGCCCCTCCTCAGAGCGATGGCCGCTTCACCGAGGCGACCTGAGGAGGAGTGAGCTCGCGAGGTGGGTAACTCACCCTCCCCGCCCGTCGCTGATACCCTTCCGCCTCAATAATCATCCGGGCGGCTTAGGACTCGGGGCAGAGGGGGCCGGGCTCGCCCTCACCACACCAGTGGAGGGTGTAGCGGCATATATCCAAGTCGGAGAACTCAGCGCAGAGACGGCCTGGGCGGAGGGAATAGGAGTTCGTGTTCGTCTCGAAGGTGGCGGTCACGAGCAGGCTCCCGTCACAATCCGCGTGGGGGACCACGACCATCGACTCGAGGGCTTCTACCAACTCGGAGGGGTTCTCCTGGTCGCCAGGTTCGATCAAGAGGCCGCCGAGCTCGGGGACGAAGGTCCAAGAGAGGAGTTCATCATAGGCGAGAAATTCTTCTTCGCTGGAGATCGCGCCGAAGAGAGCGAGACACTCATAAATTTCGAGATGGGCCAGGCCATCAGGGGTGAGACTGAGGATCCAATGACCGTAGAATCCTAGAGCGTCGTCGGGCTGGTCCTCGTTGGACCAGTTAGGGTGAACATTGGCGGTGTAGAAAGTCCCGAAGAGGCGAGGGTCGGGCGCGGCGGGGAGGCTGTTGGTGTCGGTGTCGGTGTCGGTGTCGGTGTCGGTGTCGGTGTCGATGACGTCTTGTGTCGTCAGCGGAGGATCGTTGGGGGTTGACGAGCCGTCAGTACAGGCGGGCATGAGGAGCCCGAGCCCGCCGAGGGTCACCATCGCCATCAGAGGCCGGAACGAGCGGCGGCGGCGGAGGGCGAAGAGGCCGAGGAAGACAGCAGCGAGCGAGCCCCAAGGCGGACGGGGCGATGTCGAGCTCTGGCAGGTGCAGCCGCCCTCGTCGGCGACCCCGCCGGTGGTCGATCCGGTGGTCGCGCCGGTGTCGCTCGGGATGTCGTCGGGCATGACTGGATCAGGGTCGGCGTCCTGGCAGCCGACGAGATCGAGTGTACACCCGGGGGCGCAGGCGAGGTCGCCGTCGGGGTGGCCGAGGCTGACACAGGATTGGCCGCCGAGGTCGTCGCCGTCGCAGGCCTCGCTACCCTCGCGGACGCCGTTGCCGCAAACCTCGCAGGTGACTGGCACGGGCGCATCGCAGGAGCGGATCGCATGGTGGCAGAGGACGGCGTTGATCTCGGCGTAGACGGCAGGACCGTGGTTGCAGGCGAGGTGGGTGACGAAATCATCGACGAAGCTGCGGTAGGTCGCGCTGCCGAGGCGAAGGGCGTAGAGGAGCGCCTCGCCGATCGGATCTTCGCTGTCCGTCAAGGCAGCCTGGAGGTGCGGCAGCGGGACGCAGCCAAAGGGCGGCTCGGCATCGCACTCCTCTACGTGAAGGAGCTCCCAGAGGGCCTGGTTGAGGCTGTTGGTTCGATAGCCCGCGCTGAGGTTGCACAGGCCGGTGGGGTGAAACATGCCCTCGGCGTCCGCGGTATAGCCGGGACCTTCTGGCTTGTCGCAGAGGGCGGGCTCCGGGCAGGCGGGATCATCGGCGCGGAGGAGCTGGCTATAGGCCTGTCCCTCGGGCCGGCAGGCGGCGCTGTGGGGCTTCCGGTCGCCGCCGCGGACGGCCGTCTGAACGAGGGCGCAGGCCGCGGGGTCGCTGCCCTCGGCGCTCAGGTTACGGAGGTACCAGAGAGAGGCGAGGTTGGCCCAGGTCTCTGCCAGAGCCGAGGCCTCGTCGGTGGTGTTCTCGCGGCAGGAGGGCGCGCAAGTGTCGCTGCCAAAGCAGCCAAGACCATTTCCGAGGGTCCCCGGGGCAGCGAAGCCGTCGACGAAATGGCCGAACTCGTGGGCGATCGTCGCCGCGCTGGTGAGGGTGTTGCGGAAGATGATGATGCCGAGGGGCTCATAGGGCGCAACGCTTGGGTCGTCGGGATCCGGGTTGGGGTGGAGGTAGACAGGTGGGGTAGCCTGAGGAGGATTTGCGTTCGGGATCAATTTGAAGCAGGCTGGCGCCCCTTCAGGGCAGTACCCCTCGGCCGCACGGGTAAGGAGCAGCCCCCGAGGAAAGAACTCCCCGGGAGCGAAGAGGCTCTCTTGCCCGTCGTGGAGCAGGGGCCGGGCCGACTCCCAGCGGCCGTGCATCCACCGATCGGTGAAGGCGTAGAGCTCGGCGGTGAAGTGGTAGGCCCGCTGGGTGTCGAAGCGGGGATCGCCGGGCTCAGCGGTGAAGACCGGGAATGCCTCGCGGAGTGGGTCGAGCCAAGTACTGAGGTCTTTTCCTTCGGCATCGAAGGCGGCAAGACGGCGGGTCGCGAGGATAATGTCCTCGCCCTCTGTCGACCCGAGGAGCGGGCTGCCGTCGGCGAGGGAGGTGATCGTCGAGGCGACGACGGGCCCGGCGCTGAGGATCCCGTCGAAGCTCTCGCTGCGCAGGGTCAGCGGCACCTCGTCCTCGAGATCTTCAACCTGATTGTCTTCGAATAGCAAGAGCTGGAGAGTCCCGTCGGGGTCGGCAGCGGCGGCGACGACGACGGTCGCGACATGGGCGGCGCCGTGGGAGACGTGCGCTGACCAGCCGACGCTCTCGGCGCGGGGTACCGAGACCAGGGTCGGCTCGCTCGCCGTCAGCTCCGACAGCGGCAGCCCGGAGAACGCGTTGGCGTGGGCGAGGATACTGCCCACCGCGGCCTGTGCTGAGGCGGGCGATTCGATATGGGCATAGTCGACGCGGCCATCGATGATCGCCCCGCGGATCGCGATCGCCCCCTGGGGATCGGCGACGACGAGCACCCGACCGCCGCCGACGATCGGTAGGCCGCGGTAGCGCTGCTCGAAGCGGAAGATCCGCAGAGCGCCGGCGTCATCACGGGGCGTCGCGGTGGGTCGCAGATCGAGGTCGGCGGCTGTGATCCCGGGGGCGAGCCCGAGCTCGCGGGGGTGGTGGGCGACAAACGAGCTGAGGGCGGCGGCGACCCAGGCTGGCGTTGCCGCCTCCGCCTCTCCCTCCCCCTCCACGTCGGCGGTTCCGGGCGGCGGCTTCGGGAGTGGGAAAAGATGGGTCCCGATCGCTGTGATCCCAGCGGCGGCGCCCCAACCGTGGCACACCTGCTCAACAAAACAGGTCTCTTCGGGCTCATCGCAGTCGAGAGCGCAGGTGATCCCGGCGACCCCCCGGGAACAACGCTGGCGTGGCTGGCCATCGCACTCGAGCTCGACGCCAAGACGCGGACGCGCCCGGCCATCCTGCTCGAAGGGCTTCTTGGGCTCCTGGCTCGCGGAGGTCGCGGAGGTCGCGGCCGTCGCCACGCCTTGAGGCGACGAAGAGAGGAGCGCAAGGCCGAGGGCGGGCGCGAAAAAGAGCATCTTGTGAGTGTTGTCGCACTCGCTGATCGCCGGCGTCAACATGAACTCAACAATTTCGCGCACTTGGGGGTTGAGCGACCCAAAATGGTAGACCCAAGAACAGGAGCTGGGGGCTGGCCCCCGCATCGCCGATCTAGCCCAGGTTCAAGACCACAATCTCGCCAGTGGAGGGCAGGGAAATCCGGGCTTCATCCGTGACGGTTCATGACCGTCATGGCCGGTAGAGAGCGGAAGCATCCAAACGGAGGACGCTTTGGCGGCCCGAGCACGGGCTCCTGCACCCCCGTGGCGCTTCGACCAACCGTCAATTTGCTCCTCTGGCCGCGAGACCCGGCCTCGAACTGGTCTACGAACGTAGCCCGCGGGCCTGTTGAGCGGTTGGCGCACCCCGTGGAGCGTCCGTGCGCTGTCAGCGCTGTCAGCGCTTCAGCCTCCACGAGCCTCCGAGTACCCAACGCCTCGCCGAACTTCCCGGCCTAAACCCCTTAATCGACAACGGGAGGCCGGGCTGATGACGGAGATGTAGGAGATCGCCAAGGCGATCGACGCGCTCTAGGCCTCGGACGACTCCAGGGTGCAATCGCCGTCGTCGCGGTTGCCGTCGACACCGTCGTCGCACTCCTCGTCGTTCTCCTCTTCGGAGCCGGTCCGCCTGTTGGCCGGTCCGCCTGTTGGCCGGCCCAGCAGCTGGCCGCCCAGCAGCTCTACCGCGCTACTTGGGCGCCTGGCCCTGTCGTGCCCGTAGGAGGCCGTGCAAGAGGCCGTTGACCGTCGGATAGTAGAGGCTTGGCTCTCGCCCCTCGGCGATGTCGAGCACTCGCCGCAAGGCCGTCGCAACCGACGGCTCGCCGTTCCCCAGCGACGCCTCCGAGAGCGCGATCGTGCGGACCAGCGAGGCGACCGCCTTGAGCTCGGCGCTCCAAGTCTGGCGCTCGCCTGTCGCGAGCCGTCGAGCCTCGAGCCCGACCACCGTCATCTCCGGGAGACCGTAGAGACGACGCGTGCGATCGATGAGGACATCGGTCGGCTTGATCCGCGAGACCTCAAAGCCCTCCTCCCGCGACCGCCGCACCACATGGCAGAGGTTCACGCCAACTCGGATCCCGAGCTCGAGGTCGACGGCTCCCCAGAGCTCGAGGTGGCGGGCGAGGCTGCTCCCCTTAGCAAGCGCCATGACGATGTGAGAGTCGCCGAGGGCGTAGTCTTGCTCGACCACCACCACGAGGCCGGAGCGTGAAGTGCGTAGCGCCGCGGCCTCGTCCCTCAAGCTCTCCATCAGGGTGGAGTCGCGCCGTCCCTCTCTTGGGCACTTCAGCGCGACGCGCCGCCCCGTTCTGAGGTCGTCCGCCTCGAACACCTGGCTGCGCTCGCCAACGCCGATTCGCCGCACGAGCTTGTAGCGCCTCACGAGCACATCGCCGCTCCATGACGGCCGGGGGCTGGCGAGCCGAACCTTTGTGCCCCACGGCGGCAGGCGAGCACGTCCCACAGGAGGCGTGCAGACGATCTCCCCCCTGACATCAGCGCAGCGCTCAGGAGGCTCATCGACGACGAGACGCGGATAGCGAGGCTCCTGTCTAACAGCTCGTTCTGACGGGGGTGGTGTGTCCATCGGAGAACTCCTGAGCGGAAATGTACGCCCGTGGGTCCTCTGCCTGCAACCGATGCCAGGGGAAACGAGCGCCAAAGGAGCGGCGCGGCATCGAGTAACGACCTGCTCGCGTGGCTCCCCCCCAGCGACGACAAGGACTTCGTGAACTCGGGGTGCGCGAATAGCCGGTCGTGGTAGGCATGGTCGTTCCTCGCGAACCAGCTCGGCGCCAACGACACGATCGACGAGTTCATCGTAGAGGTCGATATCGAGCGCCCGACCCGGCTCCTCGGCGTTCGGGTCGGCGAGGAGCTGACGCAAGAGGAGCCGACCGGCGCCTTCG
>Ga0316189_10007308_pt1 | contig 10462 bp, 7 predicted proteins | sample LowCovwburrow_MG_FD_204930 | JGI IMG/M metagenome (GOLD analysis project Ga0316189, IMG submission 204930) | Coastal sediment microbial communities from Maine, United States - Lowes Cove worm burrow | ecosystem: Environmental > Aquatic > Marine > Coastal > Sediment | place: USA: Maine... | reverse complement strand
ACGACCTGGCGGTGATCGATATCATGCTGCCGCAAAAGGACGGCTTTGAGGTTATTGCCGCCATACGCCGGGAGAAGATCAGCCTTCCGGTGATCATTTTGAGCGCCCGGGGGGCAACCGAAGACAAGGTCAAGGGCCTGCAACTCGGCAGTGATGATTACCTGACCAAACCCTTTGCCTTTTCCGAACTGCTGGCCCGCATTCAGGCGCTTCTGAGGCGCAGCAGCGGGGCGGCCGAACCCACCAAACTGGAAGCCGGTGACCTGACCATGAACCTGATCACCCGCGAGGTGGTGCGGCGCGGTCGCAGGATCGAACTCCAGCCGCTGGAATTTTCGCTGCTGGAATACCTGGTGCGCAATGCCGGCAAGGTGGTCTCCAAAACCATGATCATGGAACATGTCTGGGATTATCATTTCGACCCGCAGACCAATGTGGTGGAATCCCGGATCTACCACCTGCGGGAAAAAATCGACAAAGGGTTTGAAACCAGGCTGATTCATACGGTGCGTGGGGTCGGGTATGTTCTTAAAACGGCTGAATAAGTTGCGCCGCTCATTGGCCTTCCGGTTGACGCTCTGGTATGCGGGCATTTTTTCCATTTCCTCTTTCCTGGCCTTTTTCTTCTTTTACTTCCTGGTGATCGATGCCCTGGGGAATCAGGTCGACGACGACCTGAACCGCCAACTGCGGGCCTTTTCCGGCATCATGCAGGTGGACGGGCTCGAGGGGGTGCGCCGTATCGCCCTGCAGGAAACTCAGGCCGGGGGTGAAAACGCCCGCTTGATTCGCTTGTTGTCCCGGTTCGGCACCGAATTTTCGGTTTCCGACCAGGCCTACTGGCGGGATATCGGGGTCGACAGCCAGGCCATTCGCCGTTTGTTGATGGACGGCCAACCCGTGTTCGAAACCATCGGGATCCCGGAAGGCGGTGACAGCCTGCGCATCATTTACGGCACCATCGGGCCGGGGATCATCATGCAACTGGGCCAGTCGCTGGCCCCGCAGATGGAGCTGGTCCAGGCCTTCCAGCGTATTTTTGGCACTACCATGGCGGTGGTCATCGGTCTGGCGGCGTTCATCGGATGGTTTCTGGCCCGGCGGGCGCTCTCCGGCGTGGGTGGCATTGCGCATACCGCACGGCGCATTTCGCAGGGGGATCTTGCCGTCCGGGCCCCGGTCAGTCGGCGCGGCGATGAGATCGATCAATTGGCCGTCAACATCAACCACATGCTGGACCGGATTCTGGACCTGATTACCGGCATTCGTGAGATGAGCGACAACATCGCCCACGATCTGAAAAGCCCGATCACACGGATTCGCGGTCTGGCGGAAGTCACCCTGACGACCGCCGCGCATCGTGAGGAATATGAGACCATGGCGGCCAGCACGATTGAAGAATGCGACCGCCTGCTGGACATGATCAACACCATGCTGGTGATATCACGGGCGCAAGCGGGGGTGCAGGCCTTGCAGTGGCAACGCATCGATATCGTCGGGCTCGTGCGCGATGCGGGCCGGCTGTTTGAAACAACCGCCCGGGATAATGATCTTACGGTGTCTATCACGGCCACAGGATCGTGTCCCATCAACGGGGATGAACGCATGCTGCAGCGCCTGGTGGCCAACTTGCTGGACAACGCCATTCGTTATACGCCGCGCGGGGGCCGTATCGACATCGCGTTGCAGCCCATGTCTTCGGGCGACGTCGAGATGGTCTTTCAGGATACCGGCATCGGTATCGCGGCGGAAGACCTCCCGCGAATTTTTGAACGGTTTTACCGGTGTGATCCGAGCCGTTCGGCGTCCGGTACCGGGCTTGGACTCAGTCTGGCGCAGGCCATCGTGCAGGCGCATGGGGGCCGGATTACAGCGCGCAGCGAGGTGGGTCAGGGCAGTACATTCACCCTGAGGCTACTCCGGAACGCGGATAAGATCAAAAAGGACCAAATGGATCAGGGCGTCCATGCGGATGAACTGAATTCGTAACCCTGGGGAGGACCGACATGACAACGACGCTGCAGGAAGGCCTGGAATTCGAATTTGTCTACGAAGTTCCACCGGACAAGACCGTGCCGCATCTTTTTCCCGAATTTACCGAAGGCGGGAAAATGCCAGACGTATTCGCCACGGGGTACATGGTGGGGTTGTTCGAATTCGCCTGCATCAAGGCAGTCAATGCGCACATTGACTGGCCCCGGCAGCAGACGGTGGGTATCCACATCAATGTCAGCCACACCGCGGCCACGCCTCCCGGATTCACGGTGACCGTCAAGGGCCGTCTTGAAAAAATGGACGGGCGCAAACTGTCTTTTTCCCTGGTCGCCCATGATGGTGTCGATACCATATCCAAGGGCACGCACGACCGGTTTATCATCGATGCCGAGAAGTTTAACGCGGCGGTGACCAAGAAAATGGCAGACGGGGCTTGAGGCTATTGCTCAGGGGATTGTTCTTTGGGTGGGTTTGTGCCGAAATAGTTGCGGTAGACGCTGTGGCAGATCACGCCGATTCCCGCCCCCAGGGTGTTAAGGACGAAATCCAGCATCTGGGAACTACGGGACGGTATCCAGGCCTGCGCCAATTCTATCATGAGACTGATGGCGCCACAGGCCAGCATGACGAGCAGTAATTGTTTTCTTACATCACGGTAGTTCGCTTGCCATAACAACGCCCCCAGCAGAAAGCCCATGGGAATAAAGCCGGCGATATTGATGGCCATATCCTGAAAAAGGGACACGTTGTATTTCCCATTTTCGAACGGCGCTGCGAGGATTTCTTTGGTCAATATGGCCATGTTCCCCGGTATCACAAGGCCATGCTGCCCTCCGGCATGATCGCCAACCCTTTCGCCTCTGCCCTCATTGAATAAATAGAGTCCGGCCGGGTTTTGGGACCGGGCAAACATAAATGTGCGCTCCCGGGACCATTGCTGGAAATGGTCACTGATGTCGGGCTCGGACAGGATGCGATCGTAGTAGGCCAGACCGTACATTTCTCCCACCCACGGGTGCCGCCCGTAGATGGAATTTCCCAATACAAGCTGCATTGGCTTGCTCGCAAGAGGGATTTTCAAGCGCAAATCACCCTTTCTTTTGGTCAATTGTCCGTCAATAAAGATTGTGGTGCCATCGTTACCGGAGGTGATGGTCACGAAGCGTTCTTTTTGCGGCAGGAGGGCCTCCACAGCAATGCGGGCGCGCCGGCGTGTGGCATCGTAGTCATCCCCGTTCATAACCACCAGCCAGGACCGCCACTGGCCGACAACCAGCTGCTCGGTATCATCGCCGCCATGCAGGAGCAGTAAAAACCTGAAGTGCCCGTCGTCGCTTGTATCCAGAGGTTTTACAGCCAACTCAATCGAGAAAGGGATATCTCCAGAGGCTTTACGTTTGAAGGATGAGGCAATCGTTTTCGCATAGGCAATACCATGGCGGTCGAAACGGATACCGCTTTGATCGCCAATCCAGGTGACATCGTTGGCGGTCGAGGAGCCCTTGAAATGGAGGCCGGAATAGAGAATCAGCAGCAGCATGGCGGCTGTCAGCAGAAGTAGCCCCCAAGGGGTGGGGCGGTTATGTTGGGCAGCGGGTTTCACTTAGTGTTGTGATCGTTTTATCGTCATGGGAGGCTAAGCTATAATGTCAAATCGCTGGAGTATAGTATTGTATTGGGTCGAGCGTAAAGCGCTAATTGGTGTCCGTCCAGAAAAGGTTCTTTTGACCTTGATCTTGTTGTTCAAGGGTTTGATCAAACCCGTACATCCTCATCATTTCTGAATCGCTCGGGATCGTGACCGTCTTATAATCGGTAGGCGGACATCCAATAGCCTGATAGACCATACCCGTGCCGGCCAAGGTGCGCCAACCGGTCACCGCCGTGGTGTGTCCGTCGCACCGGTCGCGAAAATAACATTTTGATCATTTTCAGGCCATCTTCCCGTGAACTTGCGGGTGTATTATCCTTTTTAGCAGAAAAAACTTAACCTGACCTTTAAACCATAGTGTGACCTAACAGGAGAATCTAAGATGAAAAAAACAGCAACATGTTGGTTTGTCATTGCCGGTATTGTTTTAGGATTGGGGCTGGCCGGCGGCTTGTCCCTTACCAGTACGTCGAGCGGTCTCCACGCCACGCTGACGGTTCCAGAGGCGGCCGCGGCCGAGGCTGTCATGGTGCCGGTCAACTTTACCCAGCTGGCGGAGAAAGCCAAGCCCGGTGTCGTCAACATTCGGACGGTGAAAACCGCCAATGGCGGCGGGCCGGTATTTCGCCACTTTTTCGGTCGCAACCCCCATGGCCGGCAGGATCCGTTTCAGGATTTTTTCGGTCTCGGCCCCCAGCGGGAATTTAAGCAACGCAGTCTGGGATCCGGGTTTTTGCTTGACAAGGAAGGCTATATCGTCACCAACAACCACGTGGTGGAAGGGGCTGACCAGATCAAGGTACGTTTGTACAACGAAGAGGAATACGACGCCGAGATCATTGGTCGGGACCCGAAAACGGACATCGCCCTCATTAAAATCGATGCGCCGGCCAAAGATCTGAAACCGCTCAAGCTGGGGGATTCGGATAATATACCCGTGGGCAGCTGGGTGGTGGCCATTGGAAGCCCGTTCGGACTGGAACAGACCGTGACGGCGGGCATCGTGAGTGCCAAGGGGCGCATCATCGGTTCCGGCCCCTATGACGATTTTATCCAGACGGATGCCTCGATCAATCCCGGCAACAGCGGGGGGCCCCTGTTGAATCTCAAAGGCGAAGTGATCGGCATCAATACCGCTATCGTGGCCAGCGGGCAGGGGATTGGGTTTGCCATTCCGGTTAATATGGCGGATGGCATTATCGATCAGTTAAAGGACAGCGGCGAGGTTTCCCGCGGATGGCTGGGCGTGGGTATTCAGAACCTGACGCCTGAACTGGCCGAGTACTATGGGATTAAAGAGCAGGAAGGCGTTCTGGTGACCCAGACCTATGAAGGGGATCCGGCCGACAAAGCCGGCATCAAGGAAGGGGACGTCATCATTGAAGTGGAAGGTAAACGCATTTCGTCCAGCCGCGAATTGTCCCGTACGGTCGCGGAAGCCGGGGTGGGTAACAAATTGAGCCTGACCTTGCTGCGCGAAGGCCGCGAAAAGAAAGTCAGTGTCAAACTGGCCAAGCGACCCGAGACCGAACCCACGATGGCCAGGGGGGAAGCCCGCTCGGATGATCTCGGCTTGAAAGTGCGCGAGATCGATCCCGAAATCGCCGAACGCCTGGGGCTGGACGAAAACACAAAAGGGGTTGTGGTCACCGGTGTGAACCCGGACAGCAAAGCGGCCGAAGCCGATATTCGCCAGGGCGACGTCCTGATTGAAATCAACCGTAAACCCTTGACTTCGCTGGAGGACTACAAGAACCAGTTGCGCAAAATCGAGGCGGGGGATACCGTTCAGATGCTGTTGCGACGCGGCGGCGGAGGGCTGCTGGCGGTCAAGTTCAAGCGGTAATTTCCACGACCTGAAAATCAGTATTCCGCAAGCGAATCGAAGCCGGAATGGGGGCTATGCAATGCCCGCATTCCGGCTTTTGTATTGGCGCTTCGGAAAACGGACCGTTAGGGCTGACCAAGCAGCCCCGTTGAGGTCGATGCGGCGTGTGATGGTATAAAAAGGCGCAGGCGCATAGGGCTGGATGTGTTTGAAACGATAAGGTTTTCATGATCGACATGGGAGATGGACGCTTTATCGGGGTGAACCAATGCCGGTGGGTCGCGCAACGTCATCCAGGCCGACGCGACACCTAAAAATAAATAACCCAGGCCAGTACGACCGTTGCGACAAGCGTCAGCAATTGCAGCGGCAGGCCGACCTTGACAAAATCCATAAAGCTATAGCCACCGGGTTCCCGGACCAGCATGTTGACGGGCGATGAAACGGGTGTCACGTACGCGGCCGAGCAGGCGATGGCCACGGTCATGGCGAAAGCCTGTGGCGAAACATCACTGGTCTGGGCCGCACTGATGGCGATGGGCGCAATCAGGACGGCGGTGGCCGTGTTGGAGATGAACAAACCGGTGACGGCTGTGACCAGGAACACCACCGCCAGCATGCCCAGAGATCCCAGGGGGGCCAGGGCGCTGACCAGCCAGACGGATATCAGGTGGCTGACGCCCGATTTGTTGAGGGCTGTGGCCAACGGGAGAATGCCGGCAATCAGCACCACCGATTTCCAGTCGATGACCTGGTAGATGGATTCCAGTTTCACACAGCCCGCGCCAATCAGAAGCACCGCCGCCAGCATGGCGGCCGTTACCGTGGGCAGAAGGCCGAAGGCCATGGCGGCGACCATCGCCCCAATGATCACCAGCGCCATCGGTGAGCGTTTATGCGCCGGTGTGACATCGTGGAACTCTTCCGGAATCGTCAGGACCACGAAGTTTTCCCGCTCATCCCGCAGGCTGAGGATATCCGGCCAGCCGGCATTGACCAGCAGGGCATCACCGAAATCCAGCGGTGATTTCGCCAGGTTTTCCGTCACCGGTTTCCCACGCCGGCGGATCGCCAGCACGGTGGCGTTATAACGGGATCGGAATTGAATCTCCTCGAGGGACTTACCGGTGAACTTCGCGTCCGGTGCCAGCATCACTTCGGCGATGCCAACGGCCTGCAGGAATTGCTGCCGTTGCCGTCCCTCCACCATCATCGGCAGCACATCCAGGCTGTGGCGCACCGCCAGCTTGCGGGCCTGATCAGGGTCGCCGACCACCAGGAGGGTATCCCCGGTTTCGAAAACGGTTTCGGGTGCGGCCTGGAGATAATAGCGTTGGCCGGCCGGGCCTTTCCCAAAACCGGTCAGGTGGAGTCCAAAATTGCGACCGATTTGCATCCGTGCCACCGACCGATCGATCAGCGACGAATCAGGACGAACCCGCAACCGTGTGATTTGGTTTTCCAGTCCGTAGCTGGCCATCAACTCACGAATGGTACGTCCCCTGCTTTTTGTCGCGCCGCGTTTTTCTTGGGCCAGCATCCCCCTTCCAGCCAGCAGCATGAAAGCGAGCCCGACGAGTAGAATCGTGATACCGAAGGGGGTAAAGCTGAAAAACGCCAGGGGTTCGAAACCGGCATCGCTCAGCGCATTGGCGACCACCAGATTGGGTGCGGTGGCGATCAGGGTCATCATCCCGCTGATCAGGGCGGCGACGGACAGCGGCATCAGGAGCCGTTTGCGGTTGAGCCCGGCCTTGTCGACGACCGACAGGGTAATCGGAACGAAAATGGCCACGGCCGCGGTGGAACTCATAAACGCCCCCACCCCGCCCACGGCCAGCATCAAAACGGCAATCAGGCGTGCTTCACTGCCACCGCCGGTCTTCAAAACGATCTCGCCGATCTGTTGGGCGATGCCGGTATGGACCAGTGCCTCGCTGATAATAAACATGGCAATGATTACCATGACAACCGGGTCGGCAAATCCGGCCAGGGACTCCGGTACAGTCAACACCCCACTCAACATGAGGACCAGCAGGGCCATCACGGCCACCAGGTCGCTACGCACGCGATTGCTTGCGAACAGAACGGCTACGCCAATCAGTACGCCAAGAACGATGAGGGTTTCTCTGTGCATCACATCCTATGGGTGGGATTGTCGATAAGGGGCGCGGTCAATGCAAAGGCCCCTGCCAATATCAGACGGTCGCATCCCTGTGTCAGTATTTTTCGGCGAAGCATTCTCAAACCAACAAAATGACCACCGTCCCTTGACCATCGGTCAGAGAATCGGTGCCAGCAGTCGGGCCGACTGCACTGCGAGTTTGAACACGAAGGAGCGTGCGGTAAACTCTTCCAGATCAACCCGGCGGCTGTTTGTGAAGTCTTCGGCGAGCATGGTTTCCAGCGCCCGGACAAAGTCCGCACTATAATTTAACAGGGTCATCTCAAAGTTCAAACGGAAAGAGCGGTTGTCCAGATTGGCGGTGCCCACGGCCGCGCATGTATCGTCAACCAGAAAAACCTTCTGGTGCAGGAAGCCGGCTGTATAGCGATAGAGCTTGATGCCCACGGGGAGTGTTTTAGGATAATAGGAGAAGGACGCCAGATGCACCGTGCGGTGGTCCGCCTTCTCGGGGAGGAGAATACGCACATCCACACCGCGCAATACCGCCAATTTGAGGGCGCCTAAAATCTGGGTGTCCGGCACGAAGTAAGGACTGGCGATCCATATCCGTTCCCTGGCCATGTGAATGATCTGGGTGAACATGAGGCCGCAGGTCTCCAGCGTATCCGCCGGCCCCGAGGCGACCACCAGGGCGTTCTCCGCACCTTCCTGGCTGGGGGTCATTTCCCAATCGAGATCAGGGACCTTTGAAGTGGCCCAGTGCCAGTCCTCGACAAAAAAGAATTGAATGGCCTTAACGACGGGCCCTTCGATTTTCACATGGGTGTCGCGCCAGCGACCGAACCGGGGATGCCGGGAAACGTATTCATCCCCCACATTATGACCGCCGACATAGGCGGTTTTACCATCGATCACGATCACTTTGCGATGGTTACGGAAATTCAGTTGAAAGTGATTGGTTTTACCCCGGGTGCTGTGAAAGGCGGATACCTGGATCCCGGCCTGCTGCAATTCCCGCAGATAGCCGCCCGGCAGTTGGTAGCTGCCGATTTCGTCATAGAGGAAATAGACGCTGACCCCGGTTTGTGCTTTTCGAATGAGGCCGTCTTTCAGCCGGCGGCCGAGCTGGTCGTCTTTGACGATATAAAATTGCACCAGAATATAGGATCGCGCGGCATCGAGGTCTTCGAAGAGATGATCGAAGGTCGTCTGCCCGTTCACCAGAAGCCGGCTCCGGTTAGACCCCAGGATGGGCATGCGGGCGAGCTTCACCAGGGCCCGGTCGGCTTCCGACACCGGCGCACGAATCAGGTCGTTGTCCCGCGCCCTGGTTTGCAATTGCTCGCAGAGGTTGTGAAGGCGCGCGTCCCGCCGGCTGCGCATGTCAACGTAGCCATTAAACTTGTTACGCCCGAAAATGGCGTACGGCACCAGGGTGACGAACGGCAGGGTTATCAGCGCAATTGCCCAGGCCACTGCCCCCTGGGATGTCCTGGCATTCATCACGGCGTGCACGGCAGCCATGATTCCCAGGATTTCAGCCAGCAGAACCACAACGGCAAAGATCGATATCAGGACGTCCATCAGGCGTCTGGAATCTGCCGCGGGTCCGTCATATTCTCCGGTTTGAGCATGTCGTCGAGCTGTTCCTTGGTCAGCCATCCTTTTTCGAGCACCAGGTCATAGACATTACCGCCGGTCTTGAGGGCCTCCTTGGCGATGGACGCGGATCTTTCATAGCCCAGCACCGGGTTGAGGGCCGTCACCAGGCCGATGCTGCTTTCCACATAGCCCCGGCAGATCTCGCGATTGGCGGTAATTCCGGTAATGCAGCGACTTGTGAGGGTGATGCAGGCGTTCTTCAAAATCATCAACCCGTGCAGGAGATCGTAAGCCATGACCGGTTCGGCCATATTGAGCTCCAGCTCGCTGGCTTCCGCCGCCATGGAGACAATCGTGTCGTAACCGATGATCTGGTAGCAGATCTGGTTGACCAGCTCGGGAATAACCGGGTTGACTTTGCCCGGCATGATGGAGGAACCTGGTTGCATGGGCGGCAGATTGATTTCGTTCAGTCCGCAGCGCGGCCCCGACGACAACCAGCGCAGATCGTTGCAGATCTTGGAGATCTGTACGGCGGCCCGTTTGAGGGTGCCCGACATCTGGGCAAAGGCGCCGCAATCCTGGGTGGCTTCCACCAGGTTGTCGGCTTTCTGAACCTGGAATCCGCTGACTTCCCGCAGTTTTTCGGTCACCAGATCGGCGTAGCCCGGAGGGCTGTTCAAGCCGGTGCCGATAGCCGTGGCGCCCATGTTGATGAAGAGGAATTCTTCCGAGTTGCGTTTTAAGGCGGCCATGCCGCTGTCGATCATTTCGGCATAGGCGCTGAACTCCTGGCCCAGGGTCATGGGCACGGCATCCTGGTTTTCAGTGCGCCCCATCTTCAGCACGTCGGCGAATTCTTCCCCTTTGGTTCGCAAGGCGTCCTGCAGCTCGCTCATGGCACCCAGCAGGTCCTGCAGAGAGAGAAGGACCGCCAGCTTGATGGCGGTGGGGTAAGCATCGTTGGTGGACTGGGAGCCGTTCACATGATCGTTGGGGTGCAGATGCTCATACTCGCCCTTATCGTGGCCCATGAGTTCCAGGCCGCGGTTGGCGATGACCTCGTTGGCGTTCATGTTGGTGGAAGTGCCGGCCCCTCCCTGAAACATGTCCACCACGAAGTGTCCGTGTAGCTTGCCGCTCAGCAACTCGTCGCAGGCCTCGCTGATGGCTTGGGTCTGCTTGGCCGTCAAGACGCCCAGCTCCCCGTTGGCCAGGGCGGCGGCTTTTTTGACAAAGGCCAGGGCCTCGATCATGT
>Ga0316189_10007307_pt1 | contig 10462 bp, 8 predicted proteins | sample LowCovwburrow_MG_FD_204930 | JGI IMG/M metagenome (GOLD analysis project Ga0316189, IMG submission 204930) | Coastal sediment microbial communities from Maine, United States - Lowes Cove worm burrow | ecosystem: Environmental > Aquatic > Marine > Coastal > Sediment | place: USA: Maine... | reverse complement strand
CTGATGGCATGCGGGATATCTGCAAGGCACGTTATGAAGCCTTTGGTACTGCCGGTAATGCCTCCAGGATCAAGGTTATTAACCTGGAAGATATGTACCGTCGCTACGAAAGTGGCGAACTCGACCCAACTGTGAAATAAACTTGCGGTCAGGGTTAATGAAAAGGCGGCTTCGGCCGCCTTTTTTTATTGCCCGCAATTGTGTAATGCATCAGGATTATTTATTGTTAGCGTTAAAACGGGAAGCTTGTCGCTGACGCAGTTATAGGGATGGCTAATGATGTCAAAGCTCTATACATTTTCTGATTATGACAAGTACATGAGCCTGAAGCCGGATTTTGAAATGTGGCTGATCATCATGTATTTCCTGCGGCCATTTATTTTGGAAATATCGACTATTCAGATGGGGCGTGGTGCAAAGTCAGACAGCGTAAGTGTGCTGAAGGACATGGTGTATCCTGATGACTTTGGCTTGTTTATCGCATTTCTTGCAACGCTGCCGGTGATTATATTGCTGGTTGCCTATATTAAAAGAAAACCCGCTGCATCCCGGCTGGTACGAAAAGTATGGCACAGTGGCAAGACCTTGCTGGTGGTGACGGCAATGTTGAACGTTATTATTGTTTTCGTGCCGTTCGTGCTGGATCTGACACACAGTATTAATATGCTGGGATGGGGGCAGCTGGCCATCGCGCTCTATATTATTTTTTACCTGTATACCACGCCGCGAGTGAAGGATACCTTTGCTGATTTTCCAAAAGATGACGCACAGACAGACGAGAAGTAATTTCCGGCCCGGCTTGTTGCCACCACGAATGTCGCGCAGCAGGTTTGGCGCCGTGCCTGAATGATCAGACGTGCACTTCTACTACCCGTTACCAGCGTCGGATTTGTCGGGATTCTGGTGGTGTTTCTGTTCGGATCCAATCTGTATACCTTTTATCGGCTGACAGATGAATCACCCATTGCTGAGCTGCAATTCAGGAGGACGGGTATACAGCAATATGAGGCAACCATTGCTTATGGCGATTTTTGTCACCCGGAAAAATATCTGCTTCACGGTGATCAGTGGCGGCTGGATGCGCAGTTCCTGAAGTGGCAGCCGTGGGCTAACCTGCTGGGTTTCGATTCCATGTACCGCATCGAACGTCTGGGGGGGCGTTATCTTGATGTTCAGGATGAAAATGCCGGGCCGCACCTGAGCTATCAACTCTATGAAGAGAGTGGTATTGACCTGCCGGCTATGCTTCATGGTTACGGTGGTCGATTTTCTCCGGTCGATACGCTGTATGGCAGTTCCGTGTATGGCCTCATGCAGGAGGGTTCCCTGTACCGGGTGTACCGGGGGCAGTCAGGTTTGCTGGTGAGAAGCAGCGTGCGGCTGGATGCCAGCCACTCCGGAGGCGGACTGACCATCGAGATCAGCAAGGCTTGCGGGACACCGCCAGGCTGGTTCAAGCGGCTCCAGAAGGGGCTTGCGGGATGGATATAACCCGCATAAATAACAATAATATGTAGTTATTTTCTGGATCCTGTCAAGAATTGTGGCGATGGTCACAATTATATCGCACGAAGACTCAATTTCCCGGTTATCTATCCGATACCCCTAGCAAGGCGCAGTAGTGCGTTTTCTTCATACGTGGAGAAAAGCTCGGCTGTAAGGATGAGTTGATCGGGGGTAGTGGTGCAGCAAACACAGCCGGACAGTAATAAATACCTGGATAGCGGGCAACTTGCCGCTCCCGGTACAAGGGTATTTGAATCTGAACTGGACAGTCAGCAGCTTGAGATTGTCTATACACAGGCTCCGCCTGCAATATCTGCATCTTTTGCAATTGCGGTACTGTTAGCGTTCGGATTGTGGAGCCTGGTGGGACACACTCTGTTGCTGGTGTGGCTGGGCGTGCAGACACTGCAGACACTTGCCCGCCTCTGGCTGGTGCATAGATATCGTTGTGCTTCCCCTGAGGACAGAAAGCATCCGCGCTGGTCGATTATGTTTCTGGCGGGTGCGCTGGTGTCGGGTGTTGTCTGGGGCTGTGTCGGTTTGTTTTTCCAGTTCTCATGGCCGGTTGTTTATCAGACGCTTGTAATAATGAGCCTTGCCGGGGTGCTTGCCGGTGCTATTTCCTCGTATGCAGCCATGTTGTCGGTGTACTTCGCTTTTATGGTGCCGGCAATTCTTATCCCTGCACAGTCCATGATTTTGCACAGCAATAATATCAGCAGCAACCTTGGGTTGCTGTTAATGCTGTTTGCCGTCGTGCTGGTGATGCTTGCGCGTAACTATAACAACAGCGTTATACAGACATTACAGCTTCGCGAAGAGAACAGTGATCTACTGCTGGAGGCAGCGGCGAACAACATGGCACTGGAGCATGAGGCGCAATCGCGTCAGATCGCGCAGCAACAGTTGCTGCGCGAGCGGCAGTTGTTTACTGAAGGCCCGGTGACAGTATTTCGCTGGGAAGCGACGGATTTACGCACCATCGAATATGTGTCCGAGGCAGTTTCGCAATTCGGTTATGACAGCAAGGAACTTGTGGCAGCAAGATGGTCCTATCTCGATATCGTTCATCCCAATGACACGCAAAGGTATAACGACTCAGTGAAGGTGCGCAGTACGGACGGTATTCAGTTCTCGGCTACTGATTATCGCCTTGTGTGTCATGACGGTGCGGTTCGCTGGGTTTATGACTACACCATTCCGTTACGTGATGTGACCGGAGAGGTGACGAATTATGCCGGTTACATTCTTGATATTACAGAACGAAAACAGAATGAGTTTGAGCTTAACCAGGCAAGAGAACGCGCACAGGTGACGTTGCATTCGATTGCTGACGCAGTAATTACAACGGATATGAATGGCCAGATCGAATACCTTAATCCGAGTGCCGAGAAGTTGTCCGGTTGGGAAAGTGAAATAGCCCGGGGGTTGCCGCTGCAGCGAATTTTCTGTTTGTTTAATGAAGGCAGCCGCGAGGAACTCGAGGATCCGATACGCAAGTGTCTGGCCTGCGGTGATAGCGTCAAGGCGAGCAGGGATATCTCCCTGAAACGGCACGACGGCATGAACCTTTCCATTCAGTATTCTGCATCACCGATAATGGCCGAAAGCGGGTCTGCGCTGGGCGTCATTCTGGTGATACACGATATCACTGAAACCAGAATGATGGAGAGGGAGATCAGCTATCAGTCAACGCATGATGCGCTTACCGGCCTGATAAACCGCACCGAGTTTGAATCACGACTCGGTTTTGCCCTCGAATCAACGCGACAGGCCGCTGAATCGCACGTTCTCTGCCAGCTTGATATCGACAAGCTCAAGATTGTTAATGACACCTGCTGCCATGAGGCGGGGGACGACCTGATCAGGAGCGTGGCGAGTGCCTTGCAAGGTTGCTTGCGTGACTCCGACGTGCTCGGTCGAATCGGGGGTGATGAATTCGGTATTCTGTTGAAGAACTGCACACTGTCTGCTGCGGCTGAAATAGCCGGCAATATGCTGTCTGCAATTCGCAAAGTGAGTTTTAGCAGTTGTGACCGTTCGTATGATGTGTGTGCCAGTATTGGCCTGGCGCCGGTCACGATGGCGTCTGAGAGTCTGGCTTATATCATGAGCCAGGTAGATCTTGCCTGTTACGCAGCGAAGGATTGCGGCGGTGACCGCTTCCGTATTTATGAGCCTGGTGATGAACATCTGGTACGTCGGCATGATGAAATGAAGTGGGTGACACGGCTGAACGAGGCGATAAAATCTGATTGCCTGACGCTTTACTATCAGGATATTGTCCCGGTTACACCGGATATAGCTGCGGGCCGTCATTTTGAAGTGCTGGTCAGGATGCTCGATGAAGAAGGCAACCTTGTACCGCCTGATGTGTTTTTGCCAGCGGCCGAGCGTTATAACCTGATTACAAGTCTTGACCGGTGGGTGGTCAGCCACACCTTCTCCTGGTATGCCGGTCACGCCACTGCTGATGCGGGAGATCTGGATACGATTTCAATCAATCTTTCCGGTGCATCTGTAACGGATACAGGTTTTATGAATTATATAAAAGATCAGCTGATTATCCATGAAGTGCCGCCCGCTATCATCTGCTTCGAAATTACCGAGACAGCGGCGATCGAGAATTTGCAGGCAGCTACCGGGTTTATCAATGAACTGAAACGCCTGGGTTGTCGCTTTGCACTGGATGATTTTGGCAGTGGTCTGAGTTCCTTCTCTTATCTGAAGAATCTGCCCGTGGACTATTTAAAAATCGATGGTAGCTTCGTCAAGGATATGGAAACCGATGCCATCGATTGTGCAATGGTCAAATCAATTCATCAACTGGGTGTTGTTATCGGTACGAAAACGATTGCCGAGTTTGTTGAGAACGACGGCATTCTTGCAAAGCTGGCCGAGATTGGTGTTGATTATGCGCAGGGTTACGGAATCTCCAAACCGCAACCGTTGCACGAAATGGTGTTTGCTGCCAGGCAGTCAGCCGGATAGCAGCAGGGCCAGCGCCATGGCTGCTGGTAAGGCCTGTATGAACAGGATGGAACGTTTCACCGTAATGGCGCCAAACACGCCGGCCACGATTACGCAACTCAGGAAAAACGCACTGATGGCCGTTGCATGCTGATCAGACAGCAGCCCCCATATTAAACCGGCAGCAAGAAAACCGTTATAAAGCCCCTGGTTTGCAGCCAGTGCTGCTGTTTTTCCGGCCAGTTCCTGACTCAGTCCAAAGATGCGACGCCCCAGCGGTCTGGTCCAGAAAAACATTTCCAGCACCATGAAGAGCAGATGCAGGATAGCGACAAAGGTGATTGCGAGACTGCTTGCCACGGATGGATTTCCCCTGTTCCGTTATTCGTTAAATGATCAGTGCCGGTTCGTTCAGCAGACTGGCCTGTTCTCTCAAAGCCAGGATATGATCTTCCCAGTAGCGCGCCGTATTAAACCACGGGAAGGCCCTGGGGAAGGCCGGGTCTTCCCAGCGGCGTGCCAGCCAGGCTGCGTAGTGCAAAATCCGCAGGGTGCGTAATGGCTCTATCAGCAGCAGTTCCCGATGGTCGAAGTCATGGAACTGCTGGTAGCCCTCGATGATGTCAATCAGCTGTGTTTGCATATCGTGGCGGTCACCTGAAATCAGCATCCAGATATCCTGTATTGCCGGTCCGCTTCTGCAGTCATCCAGGTCGACAAAGTGTGGCCCGTCGTTTGTCCACAGAATATTGCCCGGATGGCAGTCACCGTGCAGACGTATGTTCTGAACATCCCCCGCGTTGTCATAGGCGTTGCTGATCTGTTGTAACAGGTCGTCAGTCAGGGTGCGATACGCGGTTTCAATGTGTGCCGGAATAAAATCCTGCTGAAGCAGGAAGCGCGCAGACGCATGACCAAAGCTTTCTATATCGAGTTGTGGCCGATGGCTGAATGCGCGGGTTGCTGCAACTGCATGTATACGTGCTATGAACCGGCCGATCCATTCACGCTCATCCTGCTTGCCCAGCTCCGGCCAGTGTCCGCCATGGCGTCGGTAGAGGGCAAAGCGATAACCCTGGTGTGAGTGCAGAGTTGATGCGTTGATCAACAGTGGTGGCACCACCGGTATTTCCTGTTCGGCCAGTTCCATGGCGAAGTGATGTTCTTCCATGATGGCCTCGTTGGACCAGCGGCACGGGCGGTAGAATTTTGCGATGACCGGGACGTCATCCTCGATGCCGACCTGGTAGACGCGGTTTTCGTAGCTGTTGAGCGCAATGAAACGTCCATCACTGCGGTAGCCGCATTGTTCGACGGCATCCAGCAGGGTGTCGGGCGTCAGGCCGGCATAATTGGCCGGAGTTGTGTCTGCGGCAGTACTCATATCTAAACAAGACAGTTGCGGCTGGATATCTGTTAGCCGGGGTGTCCAGTGTAGGGGCAAAGCGGGTATGTCTCTAATTCTTTTTATTATTTCTGAATAAGTCAAATAATTGACATATTGGCCGATAATACTTTAATCAGAGAAGGACTGTGATTATCGGCGGGACTCAATGAACAGAAATCTGCTATACCTGTCACTGGCTTTCGTCATGCTGGCTGCACCTGCTAAACAGTCAATTGCAGCACAGCCAGCCCATTCAGTCCCACCGAAAGTCTCTCCCCCCGGACTGAATAACCCTGCCCGTATTGCTCCCCTTCATATTCTTGTGAAGTTGGATGCGGCTACTGATATGCCGGCATTTATGCGGCATGCGAAAAAACAGGGTCTGCACAAGCAGGGCCGTGTTTACGGATCAAACTGGTACACCTTCTCTATTCCGGCACAGGCAAGTCCCCGGGCCGCAGCTGCAAAAGCGAGGCATCTTCCGGGTGTCGTAATGTCAACAGCTGATCCATTGGTGCGTCTCGACCAGATTCCCCCGCGTGATCCTTTGTACCGGGATGACGATGACCCGAGTAGTAAATGTATCCCTGGCCTTGATGGATGTGTGGATCTTGATGTTGTCGATCAGTGGGGACTCTTTAAGGTGGATGCCGAGAGCGCTTGGAATGTCACCACGGGCAGTACCTCTGTGGTGATAGCAGTGCTCGACAGTGGCGTAGATCTTGATCACGATGACCTGATTGGAAATATTTGGGTCAATCCGGGTGAGATTGATGCTGACGGTATTGATAACGACATGAATGGTCTGGTTGATGATTACTACGGGGCGGATTTTGTAGGTGATAACACGGGTGACCCCACGGATGATCCGACCTCCAAGGATGGTGATCCGGATATTCCTATGGGTGTTTGGGACCCGGCAGCTGAGGGCTTTATATTTACCGGTACCTTTACAGGTGATCCATCAGTGGGTGATGGCATTGATAATGATGGAGATGGATTGCCCGATCTGGGTGTCCCCCATGGAACCGCCGTTGCGGCGCTGGCGGCGGCCATGACCGATAACCTGGCAGTGGAGCCGGGTAATTACGAATACGAAGGTATGGCCGGTGTCTGCTGGAATTGCAAGATTATGCCGGTACGCATGGTCAATGCAGAGGGCCAGGGATTTGGTTCGGATGCCGCTGCGGCAATTTACTATGCGACCGATATGGGTGCTGATGTTTTGAATCTCAGCTGGGGTTTTGACCTGGATACGCTGGATGCTGAGGGTGTTATCGAGGTTGCCGTGATTACAGAGGCCATCGATTATGCAGTCAGTCAGGGTGTTATTGTAGTGGCATCTTCAGGTAACAACGGCAATGATGCGGTACATTTTCCGGCGGCCATGATAAGTACCCTTACTGTCGGCGCCAGCAACTGGCTGGATCAGCGTTCTCCATTTTCAAGTTATGCGTCGGCTGCAGAAATACCCGATAACGGGCTGGATGATGATGGCAATGGTCGTATAGATGATGTTGTGGATGTGGTTGCTCCAGGGGAGCTTCTCTGGAGCGGTTATGTCTACAGTGTTTTTGAAGCGCAATACAGCTATGTGTTCGGTGACCCGGACACAATCCCGGGGCTGAATGTCTATGAGCATATTGGCCAGGGAACTTCTTTTTCTGCGCCATTGGTGTCTGGTTACGTTGGCCTGCTGCTTTCACAATACCCCGGTGCAACCCTGAGTCAGATACGAGATATTATCCGCTCAAATGCAGTCGATATCCTGGATCCGGAAGGAGTGGGAGATAATCTGGTTGGTTATGATCAGTACAGCGGCTTCGGACGCCTGCGTATGGTCATTCCGACAAGCCTGCCGGATCTTAACGGTCTTGATAGTGACGGCGATGGCCTTTCGGATGCCCTGGAAGCGACGGTGGGAACCAATCCACTGGATAGCGATTCGGATGACGATGGTCTGACAGATTATCAGGAGCTGGCCTGGGATGGTGATGCTGCTGCTTATGATGCCGTGCTGGACACTGGCCCGCTCGATCCCGACAGTGATGGTGACGGCATTATTGATGGTGCCGAGTCACTGGCTGATACAGATCCTCTTGATGTAAACAGTAAATTTGTCTGGGGTGATATTAATAACAACGGGGTCGTTAATGCAGCAGACGTGTTACTGGCAACCCGTGCCGCGCTGGGTACATTGATGCTGGACGCTGCTGAACTCGCGCGGGGTAACGTGGCACCACTGGTGGGCGGTCAACCGGCTTCCCTGCCGGATGATGACTTCAATGTCGCTGACCTGTTATTGATTACCGGCAAGGCTACCGGTGTGATGAGTTTTTGATGGCTGTTTGCGGCTTCAGAATTCGACGGCTTCTACTTCCATATAGGCCTGTGCGCCCTGTGGTCCGATTTCATCATCGTAGCCTGACCAATCCTTGTATGCCGTGGTAGCCTTGAGTGCGATCGGCTTAACATCGCTGCTGTCCATGTCGGCATCAAAGGCCTGCTTGGCTGATGCATATACGGCAGCAAGGTAGCTGCGATAGCCTTTTACCATTTCTGCATCACCGGTGTTGCCATGCCCGGGAACCCAGGTAGTTGCCGTGACTTCCAGAATACGGTCGACACTGTTGATATTGCCGGTAAAATTTCCATCCGTCATGCGCGGTATGCGGTTATTCGTGACGTTATCGCCCAGAAAAACAACGCCATCTTCAACCACCTCAATCATAAGATCAGTTCGCGTGTGTGCCTGGCCATGGTGATGTATGCGAAAGGTCTTGTTACCAATCTTGACGGTATCACCATGGTTGAGCGCGTGGTCCGGCCCGACAACATGTGTGCCTTTGGTGGCGCCTTCGGTGAGCCTATCCATGAGCTCAACCCAGGTGTCACCAGCGCCGTCGTTGATCATGGCAAGCATCTCGGTGTGTCCATAAATCGGTGCGTCAGGGTATGCAGCCCTGATGGCCTGGTTGCCCAGCCAGTGATCGCCATGTACATGGGTGTTAAACACGGCCACGACCGGCTCGCCGGTTACGCTTTTCAGCATCCGCAGTACCATTTCGCCAGATTGCAGGCTGGAGCCCGGATCGATAATGACGGCACCCTCACTGGTGAGTACCAGGCCGGGATTATTCATAAACCCCCGGTTTTCAGGGTTTGGCATTTCCAGTGGTCCATGGATGACCCATGTATTTTCAGCTACTTTTTCGAAAGGCCGGTCCTCGACAGCAGCGGACAATGTGGCTGCGAGACCGCCCAGCAGGAACAGTGATAAAAACAGCTGTGCAGTGATTTTCATATAGATATCTCCTTCAATAAGGCTCTTCGGTTAATGGCCGCGGCTGGCAGTTATCTGTTCATAGGCCGCTTTTATTTGCTGGGTCTTCTCCGTTGCCAGCTTGATCATTTCTTCAGGCAGTCCCTTGGCGATCAGCTTGTCCGGATGATGCTGGCTCATCATGCGGCGATAGGCTTTTTTCACTTCTGCATCGCTGGCAGTCTTTTCAATGCCGAGTACCTGGTAGGCCCTGGCAAGCGGCGGCGGCCGGGAGCCCCCGGGGGAAGCGCCACTGCCTGAAAAGCTGAACAGGTGCTCGATTTCTGCACGGTCAAAACCGAGCTCTTCGCCGATAGCAAATATAATACGTTTCTCACTGGCGTGCATGTGGCCGTCAGCCATGGCCGTCGCAATCTGGATTTCAAGAAACATTTGCACCAGGTTGCGCCGGCGCATGCATTCCCGCCGGAATTGCTGCAGCACGTCATGCAGGGGGAAGCCGTCCTTTTTCCCTTCGTTGAAGAGTTTGATGGCCGCCTTGCGCTGCATTGCATTCAGCTGCATGCGTCCCATGATGGATTCGGTGGCCGAGATTTCCTCCGGCGTGACCTTGCCATCCGCCTTGGCTATATGACCCATTACCGAGAAGGTGGCGGTAAAGAAGGCCGCCTGTACGCGTTCTTGCTGGCCGGTACCAAAAGTGCTGTGTTCGTCGGTAATACTGATGCCGCGGTCGAAATTACGGCCCAGCGCGGCACCCAGCAATGCACCCAGCGGGCCACCAAACATGAATCCCAGGGTGCCGCCAAGCAGTGTTCCCCACCAGGGCATCAGTGACAGTTCCTTGCAGTCAGGTGTTCAGAATGTTTTTTCATGTAAATAATCATGAGAACGGTCGGGTACTGCTGTGAGTTTACTTGAAGGGTGGCAACGGGGTACTGATGTACCAGTCCTTGATCGCGGGGTCGTATTTCCATACCTGGTTGTCGATGATGGTGGAGAGCTTCATATTGGCATCATTGTAATAAACAATTTGCACGGTGAGCTTTATTTCGGCGCGATCCTCGGAGACGGTTTTATTCATAATCTCATAGGATGTGACCTTGATGTGTTGCAGGATTCTCGGGTCGGGGGTGTGCGCCGCCGGATCTTCAAGCCGTCGAAGGGTGTTGGCGGTGCCGAAATCAACCCAGCGAATGGCTGTTTCATATTTCCACAGGGTCTTGTCATAGGTAATGGTTTTCTTGCTGTCGTCAACAGCTGCGCAGCCTGAAATGGCAATCGCGAGAAAGGCAGAACAGATAAGTCGGTACATG